>Ga0310786_10008722_pt1 | contig 12970 bp, 13 predicted proteins | sample AusTroGonzalo_MG_FD_203881 | JGI IMG/M metagenome (GOLD analysis project Ga0310786, IMG submission 203881) | Bovine rumen microbial communities from tropical cattle in Woodstock, Queensland, Australia - Gonzalo_03 (v2) (version 2) | ecosystem: Host-associated > Mammals > Digestive system >... | reverse complement strand
GGGCTCGAGCCTGCCCATCATGATCTTGTTGATGCCGTCATTTTGCATCTTGTTATAAAATGTGAGCTTTCCGCCCTTGAATTCCTTGTTCGCCATCTCCGGCATCTCATCAAAATTAATGATCATCTCTGTTCCTCCTATGTATTTCCTTAACTGTCATTTATGTTACACCAAGAATATCAGAGTTTAAACTCATCATTCTTTTCCTGATTCTCCTTGGCTTCAAGTATCCTTACCCTGTACTGGATATCTTCGAGAAGCTTTCTGTTGGCCGCGATCGCATCACCCAGAAGACCTATAAGGAAACTTACGACACCCATGAGGATCAATATCGCGACCAGTATGAGCATCTGAACATGACCGCCGGTCCTTCCGAACTTCGTTATGACGAGATAATAGACACCTATTCCGAATCCCGTGAGACCCGACAGGATACCGAGTGTCGAGAAGAACTTCATCGGTCTGTACATGATAAAGGATCTCGATATGACGGAAGCTGATCTCTTCATATACTTCCACATGCTCGAGAAGAGCCTTGAAGGTCTTGTCTCCCCGTTTGTCCTTACGGGAACGGACGTCATCGTCATCTTCTCTCTTCCCGCCTGGATAATGGTCTCCAGAGTATATGTGTAGTCATTTATAACATTGAGCCTTAAGGCAGCTTCTCTTGAATATGCGCGAAAACCTGACGGTGCATCGGGGATATCCGTGTCACTTGCCACACGTACTACCCAGCTTCCGAGATGCTGGAACTTCTTCTTGGTCCAGGAGAAATGCTCCGTCTTGTCTATGGGTCTCTCACCAATAACGATATCTGCCTTGCCGTCAATTATCGGACGGACGATAGTCTCTATGTCCTCGCCGCAATACTGGTTATCAGCATCCGTATTGACGATGATATCCGCACCGAGGTGAAGACATGCATCAAGTCCTGCCATAAAACCCTTGGCAAGTCCTTTATTGTGCTTGAAATTAACGACGTAGTTAAACCCGAGCTCCCTGGCCTTCTCGACCGTATTGTCGGTACTTCCGTCATTTATGATCAGATATTCGATCTCATCGATACCGTCGATATGTCTCGGAAGATCATCCCAAGTCTGCTTAAGAGTCTCTTCCTCGTTAAGACATGGTATCTGGATTATTAGCTTCATGTAAGTTCAAGCCTCCATAAAGGTCAGTATACGGCAAAAGGCCGTTAAAATCAATTTACGAGCATATCATAGGTCACGCCGTACTTCTCGGCAATGTCCCTTGCAAAGCTCATTCCTTCAGGCGGAGCGACCTCGACCTTGAATGATCTGTTTGCCCCTTCGTTCTTTACGATCAGAGACGAAGCTCTGACATCAAAGTCGCCTTCGCCGCTCAGTTTATCCGCATCAAAAGCGAGCTTATGCATATGAGTGTTATAGATCGTCCTGATCCCCTTACTTAAGATCGCCTTTACAGAGTCACAGGCGATATAATAACCTTCTTCAAATGAAGTCGTCGAGAATGTCTCGTTAAGGAGCATCAGGCTCTCCGATGTTGCTTCGTTAAAGAGCTCCTTGAACCTTACGCATTCTTCTCCGAGTCTTCCGAGATCCATAGTCTTGTCCTCATCAGCAGGAAAATGCGTAAAGACTGAATCCACAGGCTTATACTCAAAACTCGCAGCAGGAACATAGATACCGCCCTGGGCCAGGACATAGAGAAGTCCGACCGCCTGCGTTATCGTGGTCTTACCGCCTCTGTTTGCTCCCGTCAGGATATATACCGTATGATCCTTATCGAAATCCAGATCGTTATATACGATCTCTTCGCTCCTGTTCGACGATATCGCGAGCTTGAGATTATAAAGGCCTCTTGCCTTCATGGAGATACCATTGGCCAGATCTTCCGGAGATATGATCGATGCTTCGCAAAACGGCATTCCCTTCTTGAGATTGGCTTCGATAAACTCCGCAAATCTTATATAGTAGACAAACTCCGGAATGAGCTTCGAGATATTTACGACTGCAACATTCACGTATTTATTGAGCGTATCGCGGAGCTTTTTGACCAGCGTATCAAGAAGCTTATTTACTATCTTATCAAGATAATATGTGCTGTTTTCCATACCGTCCCCGTCAGGTACGGCTGCCGTCGTCTCGGCATTCTTCATCATGACACCCTGAACGGATGACTTCGTATATATGTCATACATACGGTCAGCGATGTCATAGATATCAAGTCCGTCTCCGTCGACAGGATGGTATCTCATATCCTCATCCCAGTCGGTCCCTTCGTGGAGCTTCCCCTTCTTAAGGGCATCCGCGAAGTTACTGACGATATTGGATTTTTTAAACGGCGCGTCATTGATCGAGATAAGACCCAGACTGCATGCCTCGAATCTCTCGTTTACGTTGATGCCGACCGTTACGCTCTTGACACTCGAAGCTTCCGCACGGATCTTCTTGATGTCTTCCTTCATCTCGGCAAAGAACGAATCATTATATATCTCATTGACATATTCACGAAGATCTATGAGTCCCTTTGACTTTATCGGTGCATTCTTAAGACATTCCTGCATTGCTTCGACTGTCTCGATATAATCATGGATCTCATCAAGTTTATGGAGAAGGTCCCAAAGCCCCATCCTCTCGGAAGATCCTCTCTTCATTGTCTTAAAATCCTTGATATACTGGATCTTATCGAGAAGCTCCATCATCCTGTTTCGAAGATCGGGAAGCTCCAGAATATCCACAAATACCTTCTGTCTGTATTCCGCGACCTTGGGATCGGATGACATCTTCGAGATTATGCTCATGATAAGAGCTTCCTCCTTTGGAGCTCCCGCCAGTGTCTGACATAATGTATCAAGTCCCAGGTCATGACATGAAAGAGGACTTAACTGGCGGAATCCCGCCTCCTCCTGATCCGGATATAAGATGCTTATTGGTCTGCTCGTGTCAACTGCCATAGATGTATATACCCCTGTATGTGTTTATTGTTCTGATGATCCGGTGACGATCCCGCCGCCCGGAACTACTATGATTATACTCTTCCCGTAAGAGATAACGGAAGTTCAAGCCCGTTTTCTTCAAGAAGTGCCTTATCCCTGAGTATCTCGTCACAGGTGCCTCTCTTTACCGCTTTCCCCCGGCTTAGGAGAAGCACTTCATCACATGTATCGAAAATGAGATCAAGATCGTGAGAGGCAATTATCTTAGTCGCATTTATCTCATTTATCGCATTAATGATCTTTCTCCTGTTATGAGGATCAAGACATGATGCCGGCTCATCGAAAAGTATGATCTCAGGCTTCATCATAAGGATCGCGGATATCGATGCCATCTTCTTCTCACCTTCGGATATCTTATGACTGTGGCGGTCCTTAAGATCTTCAATTCCAAGGGATCTTAAGAGCTCCTCCGCCTGTCTTACGGCCTCGTCTTTCTTCATTCCGTAGTTCACGGGACCGAATATCATATCCTCTATGACCGTCGGCATGAACATCTGATCATCCGACTCCTGGATAACATAGCCGATGAGCTTTCTGATCTCAGGGAGATTTTTACGCTCAACATTAAGACCGTTCACTTCTATACTGCCCGTAAAATCCGTAATGCCCGTTAAAGCCCTGAAAAGGCTGCTTTTACCTGCTCCGTTCGGGCCGATAAGTCCGAGCTTTACATTATCTCCGATCTCAAGGTCGATCCGGGATAAGGCTTCTATCTTTCCGTCATATGTAACGTTCAGGTCTTTTATCTCGATCATGATTACCTCACAAAGACCGATCCCAGAAGGACCGGAAGATTAAATAATCTCATAAATATGCATATTCCCGAGAGAACAAGAATAAAGAGCCACGACAATCCGGAAAACCTCCTGTCGCAGTAAAAGAATTCACCTTTAAATCCTCTCAGGATCATGCTGTCATAATTTCTGTTTGCCTTATAAGAACTCCTCACGATAAGCTGCCCCAGAAACGTTCCCCATGTGCCGAAGGCGATGCCCTTTTGCCCGGGGGCTCTGAGCGCGTAGCTCTCCGACATCGTGGCAACCTCATCAAGAAACATCGATACATATCTATATGTAAGGAGCAGGAGCGATACGATCATCGAAGGGACATGGATCTTCCTAAGGCTCTTGCAGAGCTCATCCACGGGAGTCGAGGAAACCAGGAGAAATGAAGCCAGAAGACTATAGATCCCCTTGAGCATCAGCGTGAGCATGGATACCATGCCGAAGCTTATATGAAGCCTTCCTACGGTATACATTATCTCCCTGTCCATGAAGGGATTGGCGATACCGACAAGAAGTATGAAAGGCAGGATGACCTTAAGCTTTCTGAAACAGAGAGTAACCTGAATTCCGCTTAAGGCATAGCCTATTAAAGGAAGAAGGATCATCGCAAAAAGACCTGTCAGGTCATATTTATTGAACGAAGCGACGGTAACTATATAGACCATTGTCAAAAACAGCTTCGACAACGGACTTAAGTCATGGACCGGCGATCTTTGCTTACTTAATTCCTCGACCGATCTTATCGCAGATGATGCTTCTCTTGCTTTATTCATCAGTTGGTCTTACTAAGCTTCTTCTTTCTGAAAAATCCGCCTGCAAAACAGACGCCTGCAGCGATGACTGCAACTATAAGAGAACCAAGGATGCCTGATACTGTAGTTCCGAGAGGATTCTCACTGTCTGAAGCGAAAGCATAATCAGGAAGGAAAGATGTCTTCTCCTGAACCGCTTCGGCTTTGTCAGCAACTGAACTCTTATTTCCGTAGTCCTCTTCATCAAGACCCATGTTGGTCACGCTCTCGCTGTATTCCGTATTTCCGAAAAGAGCCCACTCGAGACCGTCAGGATTGCCGCTTGCAAGAAGCGAGAAACCGCCGCCTATAACTGCCACGCTTAAGACAAGGACAAGGACCGTGATCTTAAAGGAACTCTTCTTAACTTCTTTTTCGCTTATGCCCTTGATAAGGTCAGGCGATGTCGAATGAACAAATACAAGGATAAGTGATGTTGCGAGACCTTCTACAAGACCTATCGCAAGATGGATAGGCTGCATGAGCAGTACAAATGACTTGAACGGGAGATCAGTGATGCCGGAAAGCGACGTCTCCAAAACTACCGAGAACGCGCCCATCTGAAGCGTCAGGATACATCCCGTAACTGAAGCTATGATAAGCTTGAGCTTCGTGTTGAGCTTTGTCTTCATGATCGGTCTGAAGATCAGGAAATACCCGACAAAACAGCCGTAGAAAGCCATGTTCCATATGTTGGCCCCGAGAGCCATCAGACCTCCGTCCGCAAAGAACAGGCATTGGATCAGAAGTACGCAGATCATCGACAGGAATGCTGCATAAGGACCCAGAAGTGCGGTAAGCAAGAGTCCTCCGCAGATATGTCCGGAAGATCCTGTTCCCGGAATGGTGTAATTGATCATCTGACCCGCAAAGACCAGAGCCGACATTACAGCCATCGTTGGGAGCCTTTTAAAAGTCGGCTCTTCCTGAAGTTTCTCCTCCTTCTTGAGTTTGTAAACCGATAAGCCTGCCACTGCTGCGGAAGCAACGTACATGGTACCCGCTACGGCAGGTGACAGCAAAGCATCAGCCATATGCATATATTTATACCTCCAAAATCTGATCACTTATTTCTGATATCGACTTCCCTTCACGGGAAGCGATCCCGGAAAGGTCGTCATATTCGATCTTTTCCCTGGATATACCGAAGCCTTCGGAAATCTTTACCCTAACGTCCCCGAACTTCGTATTCCTGGTAATTATCCGCCTGTCCAGGGTAAATCTCTTGACCGGAACTTCCCTGATACCGATAGTACTCGTATATTTAAAGATCGACCTTACCATATCCTCTTCTTTGGATTTATCACAGATAACGCAAAGAAGGATACCCGGACGCGACTTTTTCATCGTTACAGGAATGGTGAAAACGTCCCTTGCGCCGTCCTTGAAGAGCATTTCCATCGCAAAACCGATCTGTTCTCCCGTCATATCATCGATATTGGCATTAAGTTCAACGATATCTTCAGAAGTCTCATCAGTCTCGCCGATCATCGCTCTTACAACATTTGCAGCCTCAAAGTCCTTTTTCCCCGTTCCGTAGCCGATACCCGATACTTTCATCAGTGGCTGAGGACCGAAGCTTTCCGAAAAATGCTTGAGGATCGCGGCACCGGTCGGCGTGCACATCTCTGATGCAACAGGTCCCGAATAAGTAGGAACCCCTCTGAGGATAAAGGCTGTCGCAGGCGCGGGAACAGGTAAGGTCCCGTGAGCGCACTTAACGGTCCCTGAACCGACACATACAGGCGAAGATATTACATTTTTTACATCGAGCTTATCTAAAAGGTAGCAAAAAGCCGTAATATCAGCCACCGCATCCATCGTTCCGACCTCATGAAAATGGATCTGATCGACTGGCTTGCCGTGAGCATTGCTTTCAGCTTCCGCAATAAGCTTATATATGGCCATGATATCCTGTGTAACATTGTTACAAACCTTGATATGATCGCATACGATGTGCTCTATGTCATGAAGGGACGAATGATGGTGATGATGATGCTCATGATGGTGTTCATGATCATGAATATGCTCATCTTCCTCGCATCCGTCGACCTTTACGGTCATGTGTGTTCCGGTTATCCCGCATTTGGTATCGGAAAATATCTCATATTTTACATGAGGTATTCCAAGGGAATTAAGTTCTTCCAAGATCTTTTCCTTATCTTTAAAAAGATCTACCAGAGAAGCAGACAGCATATCGCCTGCTGCCCCCATATTACATTCAAGATACAGAGTCTTCATCTTTCACCTCCATATGATTGATCATGCTGGCAAGATAGCCTGCACCGAAACCATTATCGATATTTACGACCGATACGCCGCTCGCACAGGAATTCATCATCGATAAAAGAGCTGAAAGCCCGCCGAAGGATGCTCCGTAACCGACACTGGTCGGAACAGCAATAACAGGACAATCGGCAAGTCCACCTACTACGCTTGCGAGTGCTCCTTCCATCCCGGCAACCGCTATTATCACGGAAGCTCCCATGATCGGATCAAGATTAGAAAGGAGTCTGTGAAGTCCGGCAACGCCGACGTCATATAGACGGACAACTATATTTCCATATGCTTCACAGGTGACCGCCGCTTCTTCTGCAACCGGTATGTCAGAGGTACCTCCCGTAGCGACTACGATCTTACCTATACCGCTCTTTTCGGGCATCTCACCCACTATTCCGATACGTGCTTCTTCGAAGTATTTTATATCGATGTCTGTCGATATTTCGTCGCATTTTTCTTTGTCGAGTCTGGTTATTATTATGGTCTTTATCCCGTTACCTCTCATGGTATCAAGGATGCCCTTTATCTGTTCTGTGGTCTTCCCGGCCCCGTAGATAACTTCAGGAGCTCCCTGTCTCACATTTCTGTGGAGATCGACCTTTGCATATCCTATGTCAACGAACGGCTGCTTTTTGATCTCGATAAGAGCATCATCGACACTTACAGAGCCGTTCTTGACATCTTCCAACAATTTTTTTATGTCATTCATTATCTCACGGCCTCCGGTTCCTTCTTTACATGTGCAAAATGCTTTCCTAATTCTTCCATTATCCTGTCCCTGTTCTCTTCAAATAAAGAGATGTCCTGAGGTCTAAGTTCGATCCTGGCGTTATCTTCAGATACCCTGATCCGAAGATCTGAAAGACCCAGATCCATAAGGTATCTCTCGCATCTTTCGATCTTCCTGAGCTTTTTCGATGTAATGATCTCACCTGTCTTTATCCTTGTTGCAAGGCAGGCGTAAGAAGGTTTGTCCCAGGTAAAAAGCCCGATCTCCGACGACTTATTCCTTATCTCTTCTTTGGTGATTCCCGCTTCACGCAGGGGAGATCTGACATTCAGTTCCTGAAGTGCCTTAAAACCCGGACGGTCACTTATATCATCAGATGCATTCGTTCCTTCAATGACTACCGTAAAGCCGTCCTTTGAAGCTTCTTCTATTATCGCCGAGAATATTCTTTTCTTGCAGTAGTAGCATCTGTCAGAGGGATTTTTGATAACTTCGTCATCACTCAATATATCAAGCGTGAGAACTTTAAGATCTACATCCAGTTCCGATGTGAGGCGTTTGGCATCCTCATATTCAAATTCAGGCTGGAACGCGGATCTGACAAAGTACGCCTTTACCTTTGAAGCGTATTTCTTTGCAAGATACAGGAGATAAGAGGAATCGACGCCGCCTGATACGGCGATCGCGACGACAGGATTGGATGTAAAAAATTCCCTGATGTCCATATTCCCCTCCTGAAGATCTGTTACCGCATAATTATAAAATATTTTATTTAATAGGACAATCAGTCGGGAAGAAACGATGTTTCGGGTTTACACATCAGTTCAGTTATTCAGATCTGTTCAATTGAAGAACAGAAGATTACATATAGACCATTCTATTTGATCTGTAAAGCGTTATTAATTTTCCGGTATCGACGTACCATTTAAGGTCCGCATATGAACAATCCAGAGGATATCCATAGTCATCGAGCATGACTACCTCACCACGACCCAAGCTGTAACTCGTAAAGAAGGTTCCGCCGGAATCACCGGTATACACAAGATAAATACCGTTTTTTGCCTTGTAAGCACCGGAATAACTGCGTTGCCAGGACTTACACGCGGCCTGAACCTGAGGATCCGGCAACACATTGGTCTTTGCCGGGGTAACAGTATAAGCGCACATCATTAAAAACGTTGCCATTATTACACATAACAGTTTTTTGATCATAATTCCCTTTCCTTTCAAAAAAGAACTGTAGTGTAAACCCGAAAACAATATACAGATATATTCTAATATTAGCCAATAATAATTGCCAGACTTTTATAGTTCCATTTTCCAGATCTCACATGAATACGGCTTAAGGACAGATCCCCCGCCGAAGTCGTGGACCGTGCCGCTCAGAAGCTCTAACGCCTGACCGCATCCGGCATCAAAATGAGCCGTATATTCATAGTCGCCGGCATTAATTGCAACTAATATCCTCTCATTTCCGTCATTTCTCTCGAAAATGCACTGATGGTTCGTAAGAACGACTGACCTGAACGAGCCGAAGCTTAACGAGCTGTGCTCGCGGACTATCTTTGAGAGCTTAGAGATATGGGTCGTTAGATCATTCCACAAAGGTTTGTCATAGCTTAACCTAAGAGACGGATCGCCGTCTTCCTTCCTGCCTTTTTCTCCCCATTCGGAAGCATAATAAACGCAGGGAAATCCCGGCATCGTAAAAGAAAGAGTGTATATCAGCGGAAGATGCATGGGATTTGCAAGATTTGAAGCGATCCTCGTAACATCATGGTTATCTACAAAGCTCATCAGGTGAAGGCCTCTGAACCAGCTCCAGTTCTCAGGTCCGAACTGCTGGATCAGGGTGTTTATTATCTCAAACATGTTCATGCAGTTGAAAGAGCTGTAAAGTCCCTTATAGCAGGCATAGTTCGTGCACGAATGAAGCATCTCGGGATTTACCCACTGCTTATAATCACCGTGCAGGAGTTCACCTAATAACAGAAAATCGTTATTAAGTCCGTCCGTATGCCTTCTGAGGCGTTTAAGAAAGTCCCTGTCGAGACAATAAGCAACATCAAGTCTTAAACCGTCGATGCCGAAGTATTCTATCCAGTATCTTACTTTGTCGAATATATGTGCTATGACTTCCTCATTTCGAAGGTTCAGTTTGACCAGGTCATAGTTTCCTTCCCAGCCTTCATACCAGAATCCGTCATCATAGTTAGAGTTTCCTTCAAACGAGATATGAAACCAGTCCTTATAAGGTGAATCCCATTTCTTTTCCCTGACGTCCCGGAAAGCCCAAAAGCCTCTGCCGACGTGATTGAACACGCCGTCCAAAACGACCCTGATGCCGTTTTCGTGAAGCTTAGTTATTACATACCTGAAGTCCTCATTCGTGCCCAGACGGCAGTCGATAAGACCGAAGTCCCTGGTATTATATCCGTGCGTATCGGATTCAAAGACCGGGGAAAAATATATGGCATTGATGCCGAGTTTTTTCATATGCGGTATCCAGTCGATGACCTTCAGGATACGGTGTTCCAATACCCCGTCGTTTTCGAAAGGGGCACCGCAAAAGCCAAGGGGATAGATCTGATAAAAGACCGATGATTCAAACCACATATCAGAGACCTCTGTCCTTGAGGTCACTTACGAGCTGCACATAGAATTCCCTGACATCAAAGCCGGCGAGATTCTCACGGTTAAGGTCGATCATGTCGCCGTGGGAGATACCTCTCCTGCCCCTGCAAGTAAGAAACTTGTAATTCTCGCCCCACCTGAACGAAGGCTCGCCGACAAGACCGTCATTAGGGCCGTCAAAATACTTAACGAGATGATAGCTCATGTTAAGAGGGAATGCTCCGTTTACGGCATGACGCATACCCGAACCGAAGCTCTGGGTATAGATCCCGTGCGCCTTGTAATCAAACTGATCCGCATCATCGGATATCGCCTTGCATCTTGTCGCTGTCAGATCGCCGACGGCCTCAAGGAAATCAGGCGACTTATCGCCTACTGCTTTAAGCGCCTTATTGTAAGCGACTGCCACGGCATTTTTGGCCTTCTCAGGAGCCTTGTTGAGGATATATTCCGCGAACTCGCATCCCCTGTGAGGTGTATTGATTGTCGTTACAGATGCAATATACTTCGCTATATCTGTATGGGCGATCGCATACTTCATATCTAGTCCGCCCTTTGAATGAGCGATGATATTGAGTTTTCCGCAGTTTTCCTTCTCGACGATCTCCCTGATCCTGTCAGCGAGCTTCATAGCACTCTTCTCGACAGTCTCGGCAGATTCATGGTTACCGTAATAGATGGTCGCACCGTTCTTGATAAGCTCAGCCGGAACGCGGCCCCAATAATTAAAGCGCTTGAAATCCCTGAAGAATATACCATGAACCATTAAGAGAGGATACTTTGTCTTACAGATCTGCTGATCCTTGCGCTTCGCATCGAGCTTGATCTTTTTCTTCTCGAAAAAGTACTCGGACAACGATATCTTAAGTATTATACCAAGTGCGATCAGGTGAAGAACGGGGATCATGCCGACTATTATGCCGAGTATCTTGATCTTGATACCGATCTGCTTGCCGGTAAGATAGACCATGATGATTCCGGTCCAGAAAATAATGTTCTCGATAATGATGACAGCCACCGGATAGATCCAAAGATCCGTGAACGTCTCCTTAAAGCCGTAACCTATCAGAAGTCCGATGAATATACCGCTGCATATGACGGTAGATGCCAGAAAGATTATCAAAAGCGCGCATCCCAATCCCAGGATCCTAAGTCTCGGACCTACTGAAGCTCTAACTTTCCCTTTGCCCATTATTTGTGCCTTCTTCCCTTATTATTCTTTGCCCGCACAGTATTCAAATAAGTCTCATATCATATATCCCGGTATCATATGATAACACCAGACCGGTCTTTTTGCCACGTAAGACCGCTATTATTCCTCAAAGCACTCCATAAGCTTCGTAAGATCCAGGACAAGCTCGTCGAGCTTACTGTCTTCGATGTTCCTGAAGAGCTCATCGGTCTTCTTTGAGGTGATCTTATATGTCTTCTCAAAATACTTCTTCGTCTTGGCAGTAAGTTCGACCTTAAGCGATCTCTGATCCTTCGTCGAGCGTCTGACCTTCAGATACTTCTTCTCCTCGAGCTGATCCACGAGTTTCTTTACGTTCTGTCTGCTGGTACCGACAAAGTCCGCGATCGTATTAAGATTCTTTTCCCCTTCATCCATCTTCGAGATCATATGGAGCATAAACCACTGCTTATATGTCATTTCTTCGTGGATGGAATCTCCGAACTGCGAGAATTTGTTCGCCAGAAGCGATACTGAACCTATGATATATTCCTCTTTCTCGATCCTGCCCATAAGCACCTCCGTAATATGCAACATTTTGCTTATTTCAATTATATGCATATTGTTGCATAATTACAACACCTGTATCTCAGCGCTTTTCTCGGGCTTCCGGTTCAGCCGTTCTTCGGATGATCTCTTTTAGTTCTTCTTCTCCGACTTCTTTTTCGGGCATGAACAATACCAGATCTTTATCGAGAATAAAGGCATCCATGATTCCTTTAAGATAGACTTGGGCTATGTGATTTGCACAGATCCTGCAATCAAAAAGATCCTTTATAAGGTATGCTCTCTCGATAGATGTCTCATCGGGTTCATGCATATATCTTTGAAGATATTCATGTATGATCTTCGCGCACAGTTTACGGGTTAATACAAGATCATATTGTTCGTCTTTTATCTCAAGACCCGGAAGTTTCAGAAGATCGATTACTTTAGTCATACGGGCGTGATCTTAACTAAGTAGCTTGCGCATCCCTTGATCGAAGATAATCTGATGCGCTTCTCGCATGAATTCCATGTTTCCTTGCTCTTAAGATCCTTGATCCGGTATTCATCGGAGCTCAAAAAACCTGAAGGGATATCCATCTTCGCTTCTATCTCATCAAAAGAGATACAGATATCGTCACTCCGGTCTTCCGTATCAAGATTAAAAAAGCCCACTGCAATAGAACCGTCACTCAGAGGTTTAACGAGCACATCGATCCTCTTGTTGTCTCTGATGTAATCCTTCGACGGATCAGATACATTGATAGTCGTAAATATTCTTTTTGCCTGAATACCGAGGGCATCCTGGTCAAGTGCGATATAGTCCTCATTTGTTATTATCTTATATATATCGTCATCTATATTTACCCGTCTCAGATCCAGGCCGAGCATTAAAGGAGCATTTAACATGCACCACATCGCCATATGAGTATCATTGATCGTATCGGATAGTCCGTTCATTCCTATGACGAGCATGTCGGGATCGTTCCAGCCTTTATCAAGACCCGAATATTCATCCATTATGACCGCTTTGTTGTACTGAGCAGTTATATT
>Ga0310786_10008721_pt1 | contig 12970 bp, 11 predicted proteins | sample AusTroGonzalo_MG_FD_203881 | JGI IMG/M metagenome (GOLD analysis project Ga0310786, IMG submission 203881) | Bovine rumen microbial communities from tropical cattle in Woodstock, Queensland, Australia - Gonzalo_03 (v2) (version 2) | ecosystem: Host-associated > Mammals > Digestive system >... | reverse complement strand
AACGAGATTGCTGCGATGCATAATATCCCCGAGGAGATTCAGAACGCATTCTTCCCCTTCATCTTCATCGGTTTCGGTGTGCTGGGTGCTCTGTTCCCCTTCCACACATGGTCACCCGACGGTCACGCATCAGCCCCCACAGCAGTATCAATGCTTCACGCTGGTGTGCTGATGAAACTTGGAGGCTACGGCTGTTTCCGTCTGGCTATGTACTTGCTGCCTGATGCAGCTCAGAACCTGTCTTGGATCTTCCTGATTCTGACTACTATCTCTGTGGTTTACGGTGCCCTGAGTGCTTGCGTCCAGACCGACCTGAAGTACATCAATGCTTATTCTTCAGTATCTCACTGTGGCTTGGTGCTCTTCGCTCTGTTGATGATGCAGCAGACTGCTTGTACAGGTGCTATCCTGCAGATGTTGTCTCACGGTTTGATGACGGCTCTGTTCTTCGCCCTTATCGGTATGATTTACGGTCGTACCCACACTCGTGACATCCGTGAGTTGGCTGGTCTGATGAAGATTATGCCATTCCTCGCTGTAGGTTATGTTATCGCCGGTCTGGCTAACCTGGGTCTTCCCGGTTTCTCTGGCTTCATTGCAGAGATGACTATCTTTGTAGGTTCATTTGGTGCTCACGAAGTGGCTGGCGATCCCTCATCTTCGTTCCGCATGGTGGCTACCATCATTGCTTGTACGTCGATTGTAGTGACGGCTGTCTATATCCTGCGTGTGGTAGGTAAGATTCTGTATGGCGAGGTGGAGAACAAACACTTCTTGGAACTCACCGATGCTACATGGGACGAGCGCGTTGCTGTATGCTGCCTCATTTTCTGTGTGGCTGGTCTGGGTTGCGCTCCCTTCTTCTTCAGCGATATGATTTCACCTGCCGCTGGTAATATTCTCAAATCAATCGGTGTAATGTAAAGGAGGTATAAGATATGGATTACAGTCAATTTTTGAATATGATTCCCGAGGCAACTCTGATGTTGGCCTTGATAATAGTTTTCTGTGCAGACTTCGCACTGAGCAAGAGCTCTAGCAAAACTTATGTGCTGAGCATCCTTACTGGTGCATTGCTGCTTTGTCAGTTGGTTCCCTGCTTCATGGCAGAACCTGCTACGGCATTCGGAGGTCTGTATGTTTCATCTGCCATCGTCAACGTAATGAAGACCGTGCTCACACTGGGTACGTTTATCGTGGTTGTGATGTCGCAGTCATGGCTGAAGAACAACGCCAGCCAGATTTCTGGTGAGTTCTACGTACTGATTATCTCTACCTTGCTGGGTATGTATATGATGATGTCATCAGGCCATTTCCTCATGTTCTTCTTGGGACTTGAAATGGCATCAGTACCTATGGCTTGCCTCGTAGCTTTCGATCGCTACAAGAAGAAGTCTGCCGAAGCTGCTGCTAAGTACATCCTCACAGCGACTTTCTCAAGTGGTGTGATGCTCTATGGTATCTCATTCCTGTATGGCGCTGTTGGTACATTGTACTTCGACGATATGGCCAACCTGATTCAGTTCACTCCTCTGACCATCGCTGGTCTGGTGTTCTTCTTCAGCGGCCTGGGCTTCAAGATTTCTCTGGTGCCCTTCCACTTCTGGACAGCCGATACCTACGAGGGTGCTCCTACGCCTGTTACTGGTTACCTGAGCGTTGTGTCTAAGGGTGCTGCCACGCTGACGCTGGCTATCATTCTGATGCATGTCTTCGGACGTCTGGTAGAATATTGGGAGCCACTGCTCTGGATTGTCATCATGCTTACCATCACTATTGGTAACCTCATGGCTATCCGTCAGAATGAGCTGAAGCGTTTCATGGCTTTCTCAAGTATCTCACAGGCCGGTTACATCATGCTGGCTGTGGTTGGCAACTCTGCAGCAAGCCTTACCGCCCTGACTTTCTACGTACTGGTTTACGTAGCAGCCAACATGGCTGTCTTCACCGTAATCAGCACTGTGGAGGAGAACAATGGTGGCAAGACTCAGATGAATGCCTACAACGGACTCTATCAGACCAATCCGAAGTTGGCGCTCCTTATGACGCTCGCCCTCTTCTCTCTGGCTGGTATTCCCCCGTTCGCAGGTATGTTCTCTAAGTTCTTCGTGTTCATGGCAGCCGTAGGCGGTCACGAGAGTGCCCCCTTCTGGCCATACTTCGTGGTGTTTATCGCCCTGATCAACACTGTGGTGAGCCTCTATTACTACCTGCTCATCGTGAAGGCTATGTATATCACCAAGGAGGAGAACCCTCTGCCTACCTTCAAGAATGGCGCCGCTATCAACTGGAGTCTCGCTATCTGCACCGTAGGCATCCTGCTCTTCGGTATCTGCTCATGCATTTATGAATGGATTGATAAGGCAGCTGTGATGTAAGATTTAATTTAAACAATAGAAAGAACTCCTGATTTACTATAGTATATTATATAGAACGTCGGGAGTTCTTTCATTTAATACACAAAGACTATCCTTATATCAACGATTTACCTTTTAATGAAAAAGTTTTCTCTCATCATCGTATCTTTGTTTTGTTCACTCAGTGCTCTGAATATCACTGCTCAGAATTCCTCCGACAAAGCTCGTCAGGAGTTTGAAAAGGTGTATAATATGGTATTTGGTCCACAGGGCTCTACATTAAGATATGATGTCAATATTATAGGTATTTATAAGACGCATGGTACTATTTGGTATAAGGGTAAGAAGCAATGCTTCTCTGATGAACGTGTCAATACATGGAATGACGGTGTGACAGCATACATGGTATTTAAAAAGAAAAAGACGATAGAAATCCATGATGCTACTTCCGACAAGAAAGATAAGTATTCGGGGAAGTTTAAATTCTCACTGGATGACTTTTCTTATTCCATGCATAAGGAAGGCAACGATATTATTTTCACCTTGAAACAGCACAAGAATGCGAAGGGTACAGTTAAAGAGGTACGTGCTCAGGTTGATGGCACTACCTATGCGCCCAAGAACTTGAAACTAAAAGTAGCGTTCTTCTGGGTGAAAATACAAATCAGCAATTTCCGTTCAGGTGGCGTTGCCGATGCACAATTTGTATTCCCTGCCGACAGGTATAAAGAGGGATACAAAATTGTAGATCACCGCAAATAAATCTCCTTTTTTTATGAATGAAAGTAGGGATTCATCCTTACCTCATCACTTATCACTGTACGGGGACCGTGTCCTGGATAGATTGTTGTGTCAGATGGTAAGTGAGCCATAACAGCAGAAAGGCTGTTGAGGAGTTGTTCCCATGAGCCACCTGGGAGATCAGTACGGCCGACACTCATACGGAAAAGCGTATCTCCCGAAAAGGCAATATGCTCTTCCTCGCAATAGAAGGTAATGCTACCAAGAGAGTGGCCAGGTGTGTGAAGCACTTGAAGTTGATGATGGCCAAAAGAGATGATATCCTTATCGTTCAAAGTAGTGCCTAAAGGGGCACTGGCAGGTAAATTGCCTAAGTCGAAACCCATCATCCGGCATTGACTGGCTACGTCCTCAATCATTTTCTGATCACTGATATGAGCCTCGGGCTTCAGTCCATAAGTAGATAGTATGAAACCTGCACCGAAGACATGGTCAAAATGACCATGGGTACAGAGGTGGTGAACGGGCTTCAGATGATTGTCGTTGAGATAGGTCTGGATAGCCTTTTGCTCGGCATCGTAAAGGGCGCCGCAGTCAATGATGACACACTCATTAGTCTCGTCGCTCACCACATAGCAATTCTCCTGAAGAGGATTCACCTCGAAGGTCTTAATCTTCATGCTCTCTTTTACCTTTTTACTTTCTTACCTTTTTACCTTTTTTAAAGCGGTACGTAGATGCAGTATTTCTCTTTGAACCATTCCTCAGTGAAATAATTACTGAGCTCTGTGGTCTGAACAATATTCTTATAGGGTTGGGTCTCAGCCTGTAGATTACCGCCCTTCAAGCAGATAACACCATTGGGCAGAGCATTTCTCTGTTCCTTTGAGATATTCTTACGGATAATCTTAATGAGGTCGGGTAGGGGCATCACGGCTCGACTCACCACAAAGTCGTACTTTCCTTTTTCGTCCTCGCCACGTAAATGCTCTGGATGACAGTTTGTGAGTCCAATAGTGTTGCAAACTTCTTGAGCTACGTGGATTTTCTTTCCTGTACCGTCAATGAGCTTAAATTCACACTCAGGGAAAAGAATAGCCAAAGGCACACCGGGGAAACCACCACCAGTACCAAAGTCAAGGATACGGGTACTCGGCTTAAAACCAATGAAACGGCCAATGGCTAAAGAGTGGAGTACATGGTGTTCATACAGGTTATCGATGTCCTTTCGGGAAATCACGTTAATCTTCTGGTTCCATTCATGATACAGCGCATATAGCTGTTCAAACTGTGCATATTGCTCGTTAGAGAGCTTAGGAAAATACTTTTCTATCAATTTCATGGCGCAAAGATAGTAAATAAATTGAAAATTTAAAATTGATTATTGAAAATAATTTATGCAGTAGCAATTTTTTCACTCTTCACTCTTCACTCTTCACTTTTTTTTGTACCTTTGCACCCGATTTTTAAAATGCAGAAAATGAACCAATTAAAAGCGGCACTCTTTGACCTTGATGGTGTGGTATTCGACACAGAGCCACAATATACTGTTTTCTGGGGAAGTCAGTGCCGATTATATCATCCTGAACATCCTGGGTTGGAGCATGAGATTAAGGGCTCTACGCTAGATCAGATATATGATCGCTGGTGGAACGGAGAATTAATAAAGGAACGTGAAATAGTGACGGAGCGTCTCAATGCGTTTGAGGCGCAGATGGATTATACCTATATTGACGGACTGGAGGCTTTTATTGCTGATTTGCACAAAAACGGCGTGAAGACAGCTGTTGTGACTAGCAGTAATATGCCTAAGATGCAAAGCGTCTTTAAGGCCCGTCCAGAATTCAAGGAATTGTTTGATGCCATCCTGACCAGTGAGGATTTTGCCGAAAGCAAACCCTCGCCCGACTGTTATCTGAAGGGCGCTGCTCGTTTCGGTGTGAAACCCTGTGAGTGTGTGGTTTTGGAGGATAGTTTCAACGGACTGAAGTCAGGCCGTGCAGCAGGTATGTTTGTAGTCGGTCTGACTACAACGAACAAAAAAGAAGACATAGAACCGCTGTCGGATATACAGATAGCGGATTATCAGGATATCAACTTTAATCAATTAAATGCATTATGGCAGGCTATTTAGTAAGTGACGAGCGTAAAGTGACAACGCATCGTTTTATTGAAATGAAACAAAAGGGTGAGAAAATTTCTATGCTCACCTCTTATGACTATACTACAGCAGGTATCGTAGATCGCGCAGGCATTGACGGTATTTTGGTGGGTGATTCGGCCTCGAACGTGATGGCTGGTAACTCTACTACACTACCCATGACTGTGGATCAGATGATTTACCATGCACGTTCCGTTGTTCGTGGTGTGAAGCGCGCACTGGTAGTATGCGATATGCCTTTTGGTTCGTACCAGACAGGTGTGCATGACGGTGTGGTGAATGCTATCCGTATCATGAAAGAGAGTGGTTGCGATGCTGTGAAGATGGAAGGTGGCGTTGAGATACTTGACACCGTAAAGGCTATCCTTGATGCAGGCATCCCCGTGATGGCTCACCTGGGACTGACCCCCCAGAGTATCAATAAGTTTGGTACGTATGCTGTGCGTGCAAAAGAGGAGCGTGAGGCAGCCAAACTTCTGAGTGATGCCAAGGCTCTGAGTGAGGCAGGTTGTTTTGCTGTGACATTGGAGAAAGTGCCCGCTGCGCTGGCTGAGCAGGTCACAAAGGAAATCAGTGTTCCCACAATTGGTATCGGTGCTGGCGGAAAATGTGACGGACAGATTCTGGTTGTAGCAGATATGCTGGGTATGAATCAGGGCTTTTCACCACGTTTCTTGCGTCGCTATGCAGACCTGAACACTGTGATGACTGATGCCATTGGTCAGTATGTCACGGATGTAAAAAGTGGTGACTTCCCAAATGAGGGCGAGTCCTATTAACAACATATACATTACAGAGTGAATACTCAAGGTACTAAAATTCATATTAGGCTATGGCATAGAGAGTTCTGGCTGATGGCGATAGCAAATCTTTTGCTATCTATGTCAGTCACGATGCTGGTTCCGGCATTACCTATTTGGCTAATGTCAACGGTAAATCTGGATAGTCAGCAGACGGGGCTTGCTATGGGTGCATTTGCTGTTGGACTTTTTTTGCCTGGCGCTCTTTGTTCCTACTTGGTTCAGCATTATAGGCGTAATATAGTATTCCTTATTTGTGTGCTCGTTCTAGCAGTCTCAATGACTTTACCTTTTTATCGTTTGCCTGTTCTGCATGCATTTCCTTTAATCATCATTTGGCGTACTTTACAAGGTGTTGCATTCGGATTGGCCCAGATGGTTCTCACATCGACATTGGTTATTGATACCTGTGAATCGCATCAGCGTACAGAAGCAAATCACTCTGCTACATGGTTTGGGCGTTTTGCCTTGTCATTAGGTCCCATGTTTGCCCTGTTACTTATGCAATTATCAGAGCTTATTGTGCCTTCACCTATTACCTCGCCAGCAATGTCTACACTCAACGTGTTTTTCTTGGCAATGGTATGTTGCATTATGGCTGTAGTTCTGGTACTTTTTATACATTTCCCATTCCGTGTACCAGAAGATAATCTACATCTATTTAGCTTTGATAGATTTTTCTTGATGTCTGGTTTACCACTATTCTTTAATTTGTTTCTTGTTACGTTGGCCATTGGTATGCTGATGTCACTACCTGTAACAATTGATGCATATGGTATGGTAATGGTTGGTTTCCTGTTGGCTCTGCTTGCCCAGCGTTTTGTGTTCTGTGATGCTGAGTTGAAGAGTGAAGCAGTGTCAGGAATGTTACTGATAGGAGCATCACTGATTATCCTTTTAGCATCAAGATATTCGCCTCTGACAACGCCTATTCTAGGCTTGGGCTTGGGATTGGTTGGCGGACGTTTCCTACTATTCTTTATTAAGTTAAGCCGGCATTGTCAGCGTGGTACCTCACAAAGTACGTTTATGCTTGGTTGGGAAAGTGGTTTGGCTATTGGCGTGGGCTTAGGCTTTTATGTATTTCATAATCGCCATATGGAGATGTTGTTAACGGCTTTGATACTTGATATTGTGGCTCTGCTGATGTATGTGATATGGACGCATAGATGGTTTTTAGCACATAAGAACCGTTAAAAAAAACAAAATCAGTGTCTACTAGAAAAAAAAATAGTAATTTCGTAGCCGAAAAACAGCTTGACAAGTAGATATTATGAAGAAAGTCATATATATAGTTATAGCTATTGTCTGTATTTTCGTATTTGGAACTACAAATGCGAAAGCCCAGCAACTGCAGGCTACTCGTCATCATTTCTCAACTGATGATGGTCTTTCCAGTAATGCAATAGCACAGATGATTCAAGATGACTATGGCTATATATGGATGGCAACATGGAACGGACTTTCTAGATTTGACGGTTATAATTTCTATAATTATAAGACTGGTGCCGCTAGTCATATACGAAATCTTCATAACAGAATTTCTCAATTGGTAGTTGATAACCAGCAGAATATCTGGATGCGTATGTACGACTCTAGGGTATTTGTGCTGAAACGCTCAACAGACTGTATTATTAATCCCTTTGAGAATGTAAGTGGTAGCGAAGAATACCGTACATTCCATCCCATAGCCGTAACCAGTAGCGGTGATGTGCTGATAAGTATCGAAGGCGTTGGATTGTACAAGATGCGTATGACCCCAGGAGGCGTTAACTCGCAGTTGATTACAACTGGCGATATGGTTATCTCTTCTATTGCAGAGGGTTACCAAGATGATATATGGCTTGGAACAAACAAGGGTGTTCATCGTATTGATGCTAGTAATCTTACTATTGAGCACAAGGGACTTTTCTTGGATGAAAATGTAACTTGTCTCTTTTCCAATGGATATAATATATATGTTGGAACAAAAAGTGGTAAGATTCTTTCGTTCTCATACGGACAGGATTCACATGAAATACGTTCTGGCGGTGAACAGATAGCAAGACTATTTGTTGACAGTCATGGTTTGGTATGGTTTACTGATTCCCGAATGGGTGTATCAAAGATTGATCCTACAACTCGTGTAGAAAAGTTCTATACGCAGGAAGTCAAGACACCAGACTATGACGGCTATGGAGGCATTTTTGCTGAAAGTAATGGTGTCGTATGGATTGCCATGAACCGTGGAGGTTTTGGTTATTATAACCGCGAGACAGATGAGGTGGAATACTTCCATAATGACCCATCGAATCCTTGGAACCTTGGCAATACGGTAAATGCTATGTTTGTGACCAATGAAGGCGTCGTCTTTGAATCTACTACACGTCGAGGACTCGAAAAATTGGAAATCATCAACAATATCATTTCCCGTAAAAAACTTGTATCCGAGAATCCTACAGGACTTGATAATGAAATACGCGGTTTATTCTATGATAAGGCTAGGAAACAGCTTCTTGTAGGAAATAAGGCTGGTGCGGTACATATCATTAAGGATGACGGTGCGCACACGGTATATACAAAGACTGATAATGGTAGTCCTATAGGTCGTATCTATGGTATCTCAAAAGATTCAGAAGGCTCATACTGGATAGCTTCTAAAGATAATGGTATCTTCAAGATGAAACCATCGGCTAATGGCTATTCTATTGTGAACTTCCATCACGTTGATGGTGACGAGACCTCGCTGAACGACAACCGCGCTTATTACTGTCTGGAAGATAAAGCCGGTAATGTTTGGGTGGCTACCTACGGTGGTGGCGTAAATCTGTTGCCAAAGGGAAAAACCTCATTCCTCTATCCTAAACGAGGTATGAACAACTATCCTATTAATGCTTATCAAAAAGTACGTACCGTTGCTCTTGACAAGGATGGAAAGGTTTGGGCAGGAACAACTGACGGAATCCTTATCATGTCATATAAGAACGGTAAAGTAGAAGTACATAAGTTGGAAGAATCAGAAGAGCATCCTGACCAAATTCTTATGTCTAATGATATCGTCTGTATAGAACGAGATGCACATGGCATGATGTGGGTAGGTACCAATGGTGGTGGTTTGGCACATACTATTGGACAGGACTCTAAAGGTCGTTGGCTTTTTGAACATTTCGGAGCTAAGGATGGTTTGCCTTCAGAAGAAATTAAATGTCTGACGTTTGATCATCGTGGAAACGTATGGTTTGCAACAGACCATAATATCTGCTCGTTCGATTTGGGTAAGCGTATTTTTGCCACTTACTCAAACTTGGAAGGTGTGGATGAGACCATCTGCTCGGAAGCTTCTGCCACGACACTCGCTAACGGACATATACTGTTTGGTACCGTGAACGGCTACTATCATGTGGACCAAGAGAAACTGATTACCTCAACGGGCTCTATGTTGAAATTACGTATCACGGATTTCTTTGTAGAGGGTGAGATACAGAGTCCACACTTGACTTCGCTGTATAATTATTATGTGCCTGATTCGAAACAGGTGAGATTGCCTGAACATGATTCCTGGATAACATTCCGTTTTGCTTCGTTGAATTATCAGTTGCAACATCGCGTACATTACCAGTATATGCTTGAAGGCTATGACGAGGAATGGATTAATGCCGACAAATCTAGGACAGCTACTTACGGAGATCTGCCAGCAGGTACATATAAATTTAAAGTTAAGGCGTTTCTTATAGATTCACCAGAGAAATATGACTTGAAGGAAATTGAGGTTATTGTTCCTGCATCTTTCTTGTTCTCGCGTGATTCTTTATGGATTTATCTGTTCTTATGTATCCTGCTTAGTGTCATGATGATGATGTGGCTTCAAAAGAAACGTCGTAGGAAGGAGAATAAAAGAACTAAGATGATGAAGGATCACGAAATGGCCTTCAAGGCAAAGATAGATTATGACTTCATGCAACAGCTTCAGTCTTGGATGGAAAGTAACTATAAGAATCCGTCTATAGACATAGAGAATCTGATAAGCCATCTGTCAATGAGCTTGGCAGAGTTTGAAAGTCAATTAAAGCGTATAACAAACAAAACTCCAAAGGAGTATATCAGTGAATTCAGACTGAATAAAGCCAAACAGATGTTAGAGCATACGAATGAAAGTATTGCCGACATTTCGTTTGAACTGGGATTTGCCAATGCCTCACAGTTTAACCGATTGTTCCAAGAGACAATAGGCATGACCCCATCACAGTACCGTGACGCGCAGAAACAGACTGAAAAAGCTGATGTTTCTACGGAGTATGAAATAGTGGAATAGAAAAATAGGGATCGTCTCGGTTAGATTGGGATACTCATCAAATAACAATGAAAACCGGGCAGTCTTCTCTTGTCGATGGCGGGCCATTACCCAAGCGTTTTTAAATGCCGATGGATTACAAAGACGGAGAGCACCCACAACCTGTGATAAAGGAGTTTTCATCACATCACCTTGGCGGTCCCTTCCTTTTTAATAAAGAGAAAGTATGTTTTCTGGAATTATAGAAGAGTTTGCTATAGTAGTAGCGATTAGACATGATAGAGAGAATATTGACTTCACGCTGACCTGTTCGTTTACTAACGAACTTAGCATTGATCAGAGTGTGGCTCATAATGGCGTCTGTTTGACGGTTGTGAAGATTGACGGCAACCAATATGTTGTTACTGCCATGAAAGAGACACTCGACCGTACGAACTTGGGACTCCTGAAAGAGGGCGATAAGGTAAACGTGGAACGTTCAATGGTGATGAACGGCAGACTGGACGGACATATCGTTCAGGGACACGTAGATCAGACGGCTACCTGTGTAAAGATGGAAGATGCTAACGGCTCTACCTATTTCACTTTCGAATATCCTGAGAATAAAGAGATGGCCCGTCGTGGCTATTTCACGGTGGATAAGGGTTCTGTAACTGTTAATGGCGTTTCGCTTACGGTATGTAACCCCACTGCAAACTCGTTTCAGGTGGCTATCATCCCTTATACAATGGAGCACACCAACTTCCAGGATATCCGTGTAGGAACAGTTGTCAATCTGGAGTTTGATATTTTGGGCAAATATATCGCTCGACTCAATGAACTGAAATAAAAAGATAAAAAACAAATATAGATTATGCTTACACTTAAACTCATTACTGAGGAAACCGAGCGCGTGATTCGTGGCTTGGAAAAGAAACATTTCAAAGGTGCTAAAGAGGCTATCGACGAGGTCCTGGCTGTTGACAAGCGTCGTCGTGAGGCCCAGCAGGAACTCGACAAGAACCTGAGCGAGGCTAAGAAGATGGCTGCCCAGATTGGTGGTCTGATGAAGGAAGGCAAGAAGGCCGAGGCTGATGCTATCAAGGCTAAGGTGTCTGAGATGAAGGAGACCAACAAACAGTTGGAGGACACTATGAATCAGGCTCAGGAGGAGATGACCCGTCTGCTCTGTCAGATTCCTAATATTCCCTACGACGAGGTGCCCGAGGGTGCTGCTGCAGAGGATAACCACGTAGTAAAGTCAAACCTGAAGGAGTGCACAGAGAGTGATACCGTTGGCAACTGGGACGTAAATCCGAAGTTGGGTATTGCTAATCCTCTGCCTCACTGGGAACTGGCAAAGAAATATAACCTCATCGACTTCGACCTGGGTGTGAAGATTACCGGTGCCGGCTTCCCCGTTTATATCGGTAAGGGTGCCCGTTTACAGCGCGCCCTCATCAACTTCTTCCTCGACGAGGCCCGTAAGAGTGGCTACACGGAGATTATGCCTCCTACAGTAGTAAACGCTGCCTCTGGTTATGGTACAGGTCAGTTGCCTGATAAGGAGGGTCAGATGTATCATTGCGAGGTTGATGATTTCTATATGATTCCTACTGCAGAGGTACCTGTTACGAATATATATCGTGACGTGATTCTCGATGAAAAGGATCTGCCTATCAAGAACTGCGCTTACACTGAGTGCTTCCGTCGCGAGGCTGGCTCATATGGTAAGGATGTTCGTGGCCTGAACCGTCTGCACGAGTTCTCTAAGATAGAAATTGTACGCATCGATAAGCCTGAGCATTCTAAGGAGAGCCACAAGGAGATGCTGGCTCATGTAGAGGGACTGCTTAAGAAATTGGAGTTGCCTTATCGTATCCTGCTGCTTTGCGGTGGTGACCAGTCGTTCACATCATCTATCTGCTACGACTTCGAGGTTTACTCAGAGGCTCAGGGTCGCTGGCTCGAGGTTTCTTCTGTATCAAACTTCGATACCTATCAGGCAAACCGCTTGAAGTGCCGCTATCGTAACGCAGAGACCAAGAAGACTGAGCTCTGCCACACGCTGAATGGTTCTGCGCTGGCTCTGCCCCGTATCGTGGCTGCCCTGTTGGAGAACAACCAGACAGAGAACGGCATTAAGATTCCTGCAGCACTCGTGCCCTACACAGGATTCGAGATGATTGACTAATCTCATACAATTATATTTAAAGATGCAAGCACAAGGATGTGTTTGCATCTTTTTTGTGAAAAAGTATGGCTATTTCAAAACAATTTGTTACCTTTGCAGCCAATTATCGAACAAATTGGACATAACAAACCTGAAATATGAATAAAATCGTCAGAAAAGAGCAGTTCTCTGAAAAGGTTTTCCTCTTCGAGATTGAAGCTCCGCTTATTGCTAACAGCCGTAAGGCAGGTAACTTTGTAATCGTACGTGTCGGACAGAAGGGTGAGCGTATGCCCCTCACTATTGCTGGTGCCGACAAGGACAAGGGTACTATCACGCTGGTAGTACAGCAGGTAGGTCTCTCTTCTAAGAAACTGTGTATGCTGAATGAGGGTGAATTTGTGACTGATATCGTAGGTCCTCTGGGTAATCCCACTCATATTGAGAAATTCGGCACAGTAGTTTGCGCTGGTGGTGGTCTGGGCGTTG
>Ga0310786_10008720_pt1 | contig 12970 bp, 33 predicted proteins | sample AusTroGonzalo_MG_FD_203881 | JGI IMG/M metagenome (GOLD analysis project Ga0310786, IMG submission 203881) | Bovine rumen microbial communities from tropical cattle in Woodstock, Queensland, Australia - Gonzalo_03 (v2) (version 2) | ecosystem: Host-associated > Mammals > Digestive system >... | reverse complement strand
TTCATGCTTTCACTCCCCGCAATATCCCACAACGACGCCGCCGACGGCTACGCTGCAATAGTTCGTCCATCCAAGGAACGGATCACGGTCCGACAGGCGGCACAGCTCGACTTCGTCCGGCTGATAGCTGGTATTTCTGCCGATAGCGCGGTAAAACGTCGTCCGTTGGTCGGCAATGCGACGCCGGAGATCGTCCAGTGTATCGAAAGCCTCCTGGGACTTGAGCGCCCAGAGGATGGAATCCAGTTTCGGAAGGTATCGGATCATAGCTTTTTTTCCTCTTTCAGTCGTTTGTAAGTGCGGTCAATAGCGGCAACAACCATTTCATAGTCGGCAGGAGTCATAGAAGCCAGCAGTTTTGTGAATTCCTTTATGTTTGAGAAAACAATAGGGCGATGTTCCTTGTCGTCGTCCAGGAAATATACCAGTGAAACATTCAGTGCCTTTGCAATTGCTGCAAGCGTACTGCTTTTGATATCAACAATGCCCTTTTCGTATTTGTTGATAGCAGAACGCTGGACACCGATGGCCTTTCCAAGCTCTTCCATCGTCATATTCAGTTCAAGGCGGCGATACCGTATTTTTTCACCGACTGTCATAAACATCATCCTCTCAGGAATATATTGTAGCAAAATATTTTTTTATTTGCAAGCAAAAAATGTCTTGACAGGACACGTCAACATAAAGTATACTGTGTCGTGGTTGGACACAAGTTAATGCGTTAGGAGGTGAATTTCTGTGAATAAGCCGCTGATGAAGTCGATCCTCGCGAGGAACAACGACACGCAAAATTCATTGGCAGAGCTACTGGGGCTTCCACAGTCCGCTGTTAGCAACCGGATGAACGGAAAAGTGGATTTCAAGTTGAGCGAAATCACACGTATCCGGAACAGGTACAAGCTGACAGCCGAGGAGACTGTGGATGTTTTTTTTACTGAAGCTGTGTCTTAAACGGACACAACGGAACAGAACAGACAACAATGGGACAGAAGGAGAGAGAACAAATGACGATTGACTGGGGATTTGAGAACACTGACCTGATCATGGACCGGCTGAACCGGCTGGCGATGGACGCGATCAGCCGTGTGGTGTTTGAGGACGGCGGTACTGACAGGGAGATCCTGTACGAGCGGATTTCCGGAATCCTGATGCTGGTCTGCGAGGTGGACGAGAGCATCGCGGAATACAAGCGGAAGTGCGACGAGGACCGGAAAGCTTTTGAGGAAGCCAGCGAGGCAGCGCAGAACGCATGGACGGATTTGTTTGAAAAGAAGACGTGGCTGAAGAAGGGAGGCATCGAGGATGGAACAGATACCTGACGCGCCGTGGATCAGGGATGCCGAGCTTTACGGCTATCCTCCGGACGAGCCGCCGCCGGTTGAATGCCCGGTGTGCGGCGAGGAATGCGACACGATCTACGCCGACCAGAACGGCGAGGTATTCGGATGCGAGAACTGCATCATGAAACAGGATGCATGGGAATGGGCAGAGGAACAGAGGGAGGCAGACAGGGATGAAACGTGAGGTGATGACCCACGAGGAAAAACTGGAATGGCTGCGAAGCATACCCAGCGAGACGATCAGCCCGTTCCAGCTCGCCGTGGTCGCGGACGGGGACAGCTACAGTTACAACATCGCTGCCAAGGAAGGGAAACTGAACCTGCCGCACATGTGGCGTGGACGGAACCTGAGAATCTGGAAACAGCCGGTGATCGACCTGCTGGAAGGAGGTGTGAAAAGTGCAGGAATACACGCAGATTCGGACGATCACGGGGCAGAAAATCTTTGTCCGGCAGAGCCGTGAGATGATCCGGGAGAGACGCATCCTGTGGGCTGAAATTATTCTCGCGCCGCTGGTGGTGATCTGGGTATTCGCCAAAGCGGCGGGGATGATCTGAAAGGGGGGAGACGAGATGATCAGTATCGAGATCAAAGGCGAGACGATCATGGAGGTTGTCGAGAAAATGCTGATGATGCTGAACGGCACACAGATCGTGCAGAAACCGGAAGGGGGAACCGCTGATGGACCCAAGGGGAAAACGGATGCCGCTGGGAAGCGTGACGCCTAAGTTTGAGCGGGAAGAGAGCCTTTATCCGGACATCCTGATGGTCGCGATGGATGACGGGCGGGTGATCCGGTACCGCAGGACGGACAGCGACCGCAGGCAGAACCCGGCTTTCGTGGAGGCGATGGAACTGCTGAAGCGGTTGCCGGTTTACGGCGACAGGAAGTACCGGCGGGCACAAAAAGAGCCTGGGCTGTGACGGCAACCCAGGCGAGAGAGGAACAAACGATGATGTTTGATCACACTGCGATTATAGCAAAAGAATGGAGAAATAGCAATGGCAGAGAAGACGAGTGTATTTGAGACGCTGAACAGGATCAATGTCAGCGACAAGACGGATAAGAAGGGGAACCTGACATACTTGTCATGGGCCTGGGCATGGGGCGAAGTGAAGAAGGCATACCCCGATGCGAATTATACGATCTACGAACGGGAAACCCCAATGGGACCGGTCAATTATTTCACGGACGGAAAGACATGCTGGGTGAAGACCGGCATGACGATTGACGGACTTGAGCATATCGAGATGCTGCCTGTCATGGATTTCAGCAATCGGTCAGTACCGCTGGAAAAACTGAACAGTACCGACGTAAACAAGGCGATCCAGCGCAGCCTGACAAAAGCTGCGGCAAGGCACGGCCTCGGCCTCTACATCTACGCAGGAGAAGACCTGCCGGAAGATGAGGCGGAAACCCTGCGGAAGAAAAACGAGACACAGGCCGCAGAGCTGAAGAAGATTGACGCGAAGATCGAGAAGAAAGCGCAGACGGCAACGGTGGAGACCGTTGATGCTGTGCCTGGATGGTAAGGAGGAAGCTCAAATGTATAGCAATCAGTATTACGCATTGAAGAAAGAACTGGAAGAGATCAAGCAGAAACTGGATCAGCTTACCGCTCCATGCTGCAATGAGAACGTTAAGATCGGCATTATTTCAACTCATGGCCCCCAGATGGGCAAATGGGCGGTTAGCTATAAGTACCGCTACAAGGGATACCGCAGGGCGATCAGGGGATACGAAGACACCGAGAAGTGGGTCCCGTTGTTCTGTTGTGATACCAGGGAAGAAGCCATCAGCATGATTCCGGATGTTATCTGTGCGCTGGGAGAGTTCTACACACAGAACGGAGGAGAATAACGGTATGAAGCTTGGCAGCTTATTTGATGGAAGCGGAGGCTTCCCGCTGGCCGGTGCGCTGTTCGGCATTGAGCCTGTGTGGGCAAGCGAGATTGAACCTTTTCCCATCAGGGTAACGAAACAGCGGTTTCCCGGCATGAAACACCTTGGCAGCGTGACGGAAGTCAAAGGCGATCAGGTGGAGCCGGTCGATATTATCACCTTTGGAAGCCCTTGTCAGGATTTGAGTACGGCCGGGAAAAGGGCCGGAATTTATGAAGGGCAACGAAGCAACCTATTTTTTGAATCAACAAGAATTATTGAGGAAATGCGAAATGCAACAGCAAATAAGTATCCACGATTTGCCGTATGGGAAAACGTTCTTGGAGCTTTTAGCTCAAACGGAGGAAGGGACTTCCAAGCAGTTTTGCAAGCGTTTGTATCCATCTGCGACCAGGGATTATATGTGCCTCGACCTCCGGGGGGGGCATGGCAACCTGCTGGGTGCGTATTGGGAAACGGATTCAGTGTTGCTTGGCGTGTCTACAATGCTGAATACTGGGGCGTACCCCATAAACGCCAGAGAATCTACCTTGTGGCAGACTTTAAATCTGAACGTGCCGAACAAATATTATTTAAGCCAGAAGGCGAGTGCTGGAATTCTGGGGAGAATACGGCGAGAGCTGCCAGATACGTTGATGGATGCGCTGGAAGAAGTTGGTGGAGTAAAGAAGCCGGAATAGAAAACACGGACGATTTACAGATCATATCATTCACGCAAGGGAGCTATACATCGTTGTCAATGGACAGCAAAGCATCAACACTTATGGCAAGGGATTGTAAACAAGCACAGGCAGTATTGATACCACAAAAAGACGGCTTTATCTTGCGGAGAATGACACCAACGGAATACGGAAGGCTGCAAGGTTTCCCTGATTGGTGGGTTGATGGGACAAATGGAAAGGACGCTGAAATCTACAAAATGTGGGGAAATGGGATCGCGCTTCCATGTGCAGCAGATGTTCTTGGACGAATCGCAAAGGAGATTACTGCGAATGAATAACGGATTCTTTGGCGGATGGACTCAAGGCATCAGAGAAGGAACAGGTATAAAAAACAAGATTGTATTAACAGCAAGAATTATTAAGCATTCATTTCAAGGACTTTGGTGGTTTCACATAAAGCCAAAATTAATAGGAAAGTTCGGTAGAGGAGAGTAATTATGGAAAACTACATTTACAACGATGAAGACAACCAACCCATGAATGAAGAGAATATGCCGGAATCGCTAAAAAAGCTTTTTCAGAACTTTAATGACCGTGACTGCCCCAACTGCATTCATAAGATGCCAAACGGTGACTGTAATAGTTGGGACTGCAAGTTTGAGCCGAAGGGAGGCGAAGCCTGATGGCCTGCGCTAACAACAACTGCCCGCAGCGGACATGGTGCGAGATACGGACAACGGAATCAGTTGATACAGCTAATTGCGAGACGTTAAAGATCATCAACCAGTGGTGGGCTGACAAGATTTCCGGGAGACGCGATCCGGAACCGGAAGAAGATATCCCGTTTTCGGATGACGAGGACTTCACGCCGGAGGACTTTGAGGATGAATAGACTGCATTTTAAGACGGAGCTGTGCGACGGGGAAGTGCATATGACAGCGCACGAGTTTGCAGAGAACCGGGATAAAGCGCGGAGATGGCGACAGCTCCAGAGGCTGAAAAAGCTGGCGAATAATCCAGCACTGGCAGAGGACGTCCGGGAAACGATACAAAGAGCAATCATCGATACAAACATGGCTTATTACTGGAGAAATGCATACATCGAACTGCGGAATAAACACGAAGGAAAAGGAGAGTAAAAACACATGAAACCATTTGCAGGATTTAAGAGTGAAGCCAGTGGCAGCAGCAAGAAAACGCCAAGCCTCCCGAACGGAGCGTATGTGGCGAAAATCAAAGCGGTCAAGGTGGACGGTATCGAGCCTGACCAGTGGCTGATCATCCGTGTTGATGTCATTGAGGGCGAATATACCGACTATTTCATGAACCGCTACAAGAAGGAAAGCCAGAACAGCAAGTACGAGACGAAATATCGCGGCGACTTCCGGCTGCGTATTCCGAACGATGACAACACGAACGCGATGTATCCGGAAAGCGACCTGCGGAACTTTAACGACGCGATGTACCGGATCGAGAGCAGCAACCCCGGCTATACATGGGACTGGAACGAACACGGCCTTGTCGGGAAGATCGTCGGAATCAACATGCAGGACGACGAGTGGAACGAGCATGTGTTTACGAAGATTGGACGCCTGGAGATCGCCGACGACGTGCGGAAAGGGATCGTCAATCCCATGGAGCCGACAAAGCGGTACAAGGCATGGCTGGAAGCGCAGAAAGGCACTGCTCCTGCCGGGATGACCAAGGTTGACGAGGAGCTGCCGTGGGACGACGGGAAACCGAAAGCGGCAACGGATAATCCGTGGTTCTGACATGGTGCTGCTGGAAGACACCAGGAACCAGCCTGGAAAGCACAAAAACATCGCTGCCTACTGCAAGCAGAACGGCATCGAGATCGTCCGGACAAAACTCTTAGTCGGAGATTATATGCTGTGCGACGACAACGGAATCAACGGCAAAATCAGCGTAGACACGAAGACCCTTGGTGTGCCTGAGATCGCCAATAATGTTTTCCAGAGTCACGACAGGTTCCGGCGGGAATGCGAGCTGGCACAGAAGTGCGGCATCCAGTTGGTTGTGCTGATTGAGGAAGTCCTGCCCAAAGGAAGACTGGATTACTGGCGGTCCCCGATTGGCAGGGACGGCCTCCCTAAATTCAAGTTTGACCCGGTAACACTGCGAAAAGCAATGCTCACAATGCAGGACAAATACGACGTTCGTTTCAGATTCTGTGACGGCAGAAGTACCGGACGAGTCCTGCTGGAATATCTGAAAGGAGAGAGGGAATAATGGGTAAGCAAAAGATTGACCAGAAACGTTTTGACGCAGTGAAAATCATGTTGGAAAGCGGAGCGACATGCCCGGAGATTGTTAAGTTCATGGGAATCAGCACAGGGTCTATTGACAAGATCAGAAAGGCAGAGACATTTGAGGAATACAAAAACATATTGGCTGCCATCGCTCTGAACCATAAGAAAAAGAGTGAAAAGGCGGTAACAGAAAAGAGTGCTGACGTGACACCGCCGGTTGAATCGGAACAGCCCAAGATCGTTGAACACCGGCAAAACGTAACGGTCCAGACGACGTTCTACGTCAGCCAGAAGCTGGACAAAATCTGTGAACTGTTAACGGCAGTCAGCAACAAACTGGCGTTTGTCGTTGACGAGCTGACAAAGTGAGGTGATCAGAATGAAACGGATCACCCAGAACGAGAAAATCCTGCACTGGTTTGAGACGCACGACGTAATCACCCCGCTGGACGCGATGAACGCATACCGGATCATGCGACTGGCAGCCAGGATCAGGGAACTGGAGGCTGCCGGTCACCGGTTCCAGCACGAGACGGTCTGGATGAAGGATGAGCGCGGGATAAAGATCGGTCACTATACGGCTTACAGGAAGGTGTTAGCGTGAACAAGGTTGGCGGTTTCATAGTGTTGCACAGGAAAATCCTTGATTGGGAATGGTTCAAGGACGTGAACACTTTTCGCCTGTTTGTTTATCTCTTGCTGACTGCCAACTATGAAAACAGCCGGTTCATGGGAAAGACGATCAAGCGCGGACAAGTAGTTACCAGCCTTCCTGCATTAGCGACAGGCACAAAGTTGTCAATTCGACAGGTAAGGACGGCGCTGGAGCATCTGAAATCGACAGGCGAAGTGACAGACAAAGCAACCAACCAATACCGCGTAATTACTATAACCAAGTACGATGACTATCAAAATGTGACAGGCAACTTGACAGGCAAACGACAGGCAAACGACAGACAACTTGACAGGCAAACGACAGACAAAACGACACCAATAGAACAATATAAACAATATAAACAAAATAACAAGGGAACAAATAATAAGAGAGAGGGGGCTTTCGCCCCGCCCACGCTCGCAGAAGTCGAATCCTATGTCCGCGAAAAAGGATACCGGATGGATGCCAGCGCATTCTTCGATCACTTCTCGGCTTCTGGTTGGGTGATGAAGGGTGGACAGAAGATTAAGGACTGGAAGGCGGCTGTCAGGAATTGGGAGAGGAGGGAGAAGGATGGATTTGGACGGACTGGTGAGCAGCAACAGGGGACCAAGCGGGTGGATTACACCTGGTTACCAGACTGATCCTGTTTGCCCGATATGCAACGGGTCACATTTTGACCGGATATGGAAGGATCATGAAGGGCGGCTGTGGGCTAGACGGTGCCAGTGCATTATCACGGGACAGGTCCAGCAGAAGACGAAGGCTTCCGGGCTGAGCGAGACAGCGAGCGTACAAACGCTGGATTCTTTTCGAACGTATACGGACATTCAACGTGCCATGAAGGGGAAGGCTGAAGAATACCTGGCTGCACTGGATGATCCGAAGAACCATCCTTTCCGGCCTTGGCTGTATGTCGGAGGGAATCCGGGGAGCGGAAAGACGCATCTCTGTACGGCGGTCTGTGAGGAGCTGCTGAAGAAGAATGTCGGAGTCAAGTACATGCGTTGGCAGCAGGATACCAGGAAGCTGAAGGCGATTGTCAACAGCGCGGACTTTGACGATGAAGTGGCGCCTTTCTTGAACGTTCAGGTGCTTTACATTGACGATCTGCTGAAGCAGAAGTATGCAGAACATCCTGAGTTCACGGATGCGGACATCAAGATTGCTTTCACGATCCTGAACAGCCGGTACCTGCAAAACAAACCGACGATCATTTCGTCTGAATGGGATCTGAAAAAGGATTTGCTCCCGGCAGACGAGGGTGTTTTTTCCCGGGTGTATGAGCGGTGCCGGGGATACATCGTCCAGGTGCCGAGAGAGAGCGGAAATAATTTCCGGTTGGGAGGCGGTACGGCATGAAAGACGATTTCTTGGAGCAGCACCGGCGAAAATGCCCTGTTTGCGGAAAAGAGTTCTACGCCAGCGCCGAGTGGGTCTACCGCAAGAGCCTGCGCTGGTTATGCTCGTGGAAATGCCTGCGGCGGGACGAAAAAGCGCACATGTCCATCGCTGACCGGATCAACCAGGCGATCCGGGACGGCTTGAATGACGCGGAGATCAAAAAACTGCTGGGCGTAACGCAGAGGCAGATTGATTTCCGGAGGACGGGTAAGTGTGATAAGTAGGAGGGTGTGGAATATGGAATTCAAAGATTATCTGCTGAAGAAGATGGAAGAAAAATTAATCGAGTTGATGGGGAAAGAAGCGTATACCGAATTTTCTGTGCAGATCGCCAGAGAAGGATTCCGCAAGGAAGTTGACGGAATGGCAGACGGTGATTTCAAAAACTTTGTCATTGAGAATTTTGACAAAATCACGCAGTAACTTCGACAAAGGGGAGTATCAAAACGCATTGCAGGAAGGTCGGTGAAGTGAATGAAATGGGAAGAATTTGAACGAATGTATCCGTATACACAGGAATTTACAAACAAAGTTTTGACAAATATTGAATGCCCTAAATGTGGAAAGAAGCTTTTTCAAAGGACGGATATAGTTTTGACAAGTTATCCGGCACAATATAAGTACGAATGCGAATGTGGTTTTGTTGGGTATTCTCATGCACAATGGAATGAAGGTCGGTGAAGTGAATGACAGAAACACAAATTTTTACAACTATTATAATGCTTGTATGTTTCATTTTCGGCTTGGCGTTGGGCTATCAGATAGGTAAAGGTAGGTGAAGTGAATGAACAGTGAAGATGCAATCAAATGGCTTGATAATTTAAGAAACGACTTGGGGAATCCACATTATGAGCGTTTGTGGGTTTATGCTCAAGCGATAGATGAAATTGCTGAATTGATAGAAAAACAAAGCAAAACCATCACCGAATTAAAAATTAGTAGACTCAACGAACTTGAGGAAGAGCGGAATAGTCTGATACACGAAATGCAACAACATGGCGCTCAATTTGCAGTATTGGGAAACATGGAATCTGAAGCATGGGTAGTAATTTCAAAGGCGAAGAACAAAGGGACAGAATGTGTGCTTGGTATACATCCAATTGTTTTGTGTAAGGATTGCAAGCACCACAACAGAGCATCTTGCCCATTAAGCGATGACTATTGGGAAACAATGCGAGATGATGACTGGTTTTGCGCTGACGGAGAAATGAAAGAGGGCGAATGATTATGAGCGGATTAGTTGGCAACTATATGCAGCTCCCAGACGGGATGTCAGACAACGAGATATTCGATAGCTTGCCATATGCCTTTGACAAGATTCACATATCAGTCGCAGACTTCATCAGGAAGGAAAAACTGATTCCTGATCTGAAGACACTGAAACTGATAATTAAACGACCTGAATGCTCGCCTGATGGGGATGACTTTGCAGATGAATTGACGCTGCCGAGTATAACTGTTGGCATGAAAATCATATGTTATGAATGTTTTGAATTATGCAATGTTTATCAGATTAAAGGGCCTAACGGGATATGTGTGAGTGCTTGCAAGGACGAAGATTACGATGGTCGCTGTGATCATTGCCCGTGTTACCTGCGATACAAAAAAAGCGAAGAGGGGGAACAACCATGAACAGCAAACAAGCGGCGAAGGCCGCAGCAAAACACATTGAAGAGCTGGAGCGGATCATCGGACTGAATATTTCGGATATCAAACAATACAATGCCTGCATCCTGGATATGATCAGCCACAAAAGCCCATGCGAATACTGCCATGATCAGGAAGAATGCCGGACAGCCGGAAAGGATTTGACAATTGGCTGCGAGGACTGGATGCTCAGATCGCTGCCGCCGAGGATGGAATTTTCCGGTAAAGCGCAATGGCAACAGGACGTTCAGGACGGGAAGGATACTGTCCTATTTGGCGCTGACGGAGGGATGCAGTAATGGACATACGGAGGATGACGGGCCTCATTGTCCAGCGCGGTCCGGAATATTTCGTTGGGCGGGTTATTGGTACCAGCGATCTGCGCTGGAGCCGGTCGCCATGGGATGCGTGGTTTACCCGGGACAGGGAAGCGGCGCGGAAAGTGGCGCAGTATGTTGGGGGCTACCTGGCGCTGTTTAACCCGGTGGCCGGACAGATCAGGGAGGCGGTGCTGTGACAGCAAAACAATTTTTCCAGCGGGCACGGTCAGCGGAGCAGGACATCCGACGTCTGGAGAGGATGATTGATCACTATACCGCCGTAGGAGCCTCTATTTCGTCCAAATGGGGCGGTGTAGGCGGTGGGAAGGGAAACAATCAATCCAAGGTCGAGACGGCAGCTGTGGGCATAATTACGGCGGAACAGGGCATACTCTCGGAGTTGACCAGATACCGGCAGATCGTCGCGGAGGCAGAGAACGTGATCAGCCGTATCCCGCAGGACCGGTTCCGGCAGATTCTCACGTTGCATTATCTCGCTGGAATGACGTTGGCAGACGTGTCCAGGACTTTGCAGTATAAACACGTTGAAAATCTGTATCGTGCTCATGGTTGGGCGCTCGGTGCAGCGCAGAAAATTATTGATCAACAGGAGATGAGAACAAATGAAAAAGCATGAAATGAAGCCGGGAACAGTTGGAGCAGAGATACAAAGGCTTATGGCTGTTAGAGCAGAAAAAAACATTATTTCACCGGTCCTTGTAGGCGGTGTAATAGGGTTTATGCATTTTTTATTAGGATTGCTTGCATTTGCAAAAGATGACGGAGAAGCGCCTGACTTTGGATATATATGGGATATAATTGCCGGTCATGATATCATGGAGCATGTTAAACTGTACAGAACATTATCTGATTTCCTGCCATATTGGTTTGATAGTCCAGCAGGTGAAACGCTTGATTGCTTTGAGGCAGAAAACATATGTGACGTATACAATGAATTCGTCAAAAAGATGACAGAAAGCAAATAAAAAAAGCCGCCTCACATCGAGGCGGTTTTCGTTTGCTCACTTCTGCATATCCTCGCGGATCAGGCGCTTGATGTAGGTCTGGAATGATTCCTGCTTTGCCAGGTATTCGATCAGGTCGCGGTCCGTGTTCTGGTTGAGCTTGAGGCTGTAATATTTCGCCGTTTTCGCGTCGTATTTCGCCTTTGCGGCCTTCTTTGCTTCGCTTGTCATGTTCGGTTCCCTCTCTTTCTTTGTCTTTAGTGTATCATGGCTGTCAAGTTATCCCCACATGCCCCAACCATCACCATGGCTGACAATTGGCTGCCCGTATTTGTTCTCGCGGCGGTTCCTGGTTTGCATGGTGTAGATCCCGGGCCGCTTTTCTTGCAGGGTTTTCAGTTTGAGGTAAGCCTCTTCGCGGTTCTCTGTCCGATAACATTCCGCGCCTTTTTTGTTGATACGGTATTCGGTGCGGAGATATTCATGACCAAACTTTTCCAACATTGGTTTGCCCTCTCTTTCTCCAGCCTCTGGTGCTGGCCTCTGGCTCCGGTTTCCCGGGGCCAGTCGCCAGGATCAGAATCTGTTAACCAAGTAGTAGTAACCGGAGCCGCGTTTTTCATCGTGAAAGTTCATCTCGCAGATCTCGTTATACAGCGACCCATCCCAAGCCAGCATATAAGTTTGCATTTCATATGGTCTGCTGATGGATTTTTCTGCTTTGCAGGGGCGATCTGGATCGTCGCGGTAATCGAATTCAAGATCATTTCCTGCTGCCCAGTATCTCAGATCAAGGTCGGAAGCGTAGTCTCTGATGCCTTTCTTTTTAAGCTGACTTCTGACATAAGCAAGAAATTCAGCAGGAGTCACGTTGCTTCTGGTAAGTTCAATCTTAATCGTTGTCATGGTTTCGTCCTCCTCTCATTTTCCGTACTTTCTCATATCATCGGTCGTACCGTTTCATCTTGCGGAAGTACTCTGCGTTTTCCTTGGCGGTATGTTCCTTGCGTTTCAGTTCTGCGAGGCGGCTTTCCCAGTACTGTTTATCCGCCGCTACTACAAACTTGCCTTTCAGGATGGTTTCGATTTGCTGGATCGTCATTTTCCGTACCTCCTCATGTCTTCGCGCCAGTCCATGACGCTGATGATTTCACGGTTGCCGTTATCAGCCAGGAACATTTTCCTTGCCTGCTTTTCTGTCAGGCAGAAGTATTCAGCCTTCTGCTGGTTTCCGGCGCTATTCTTGAACCGGATTGTCCATACTGTCCTGCGCTCCATGATTGTGTCCTCCTCTCACAATGCAAGTTTCAGATTCTTTACAAGGTCGCCGGAGGCGATCCATGCGTCCATGGTTTCTTTGGTAACGCCATGGCAGCGGGTAGTGGTTTCCAGGCTGTCAAAATCCTGGTAACCGAGGCACTCCGCGATCTGGTTCAGAAGGTGCTGCCTGCGGATGATGTAAGCTTTTTCCTGGAGCAGCTCCGCGTCAATGTAGAAGTGCTGCTTTGCATCAGTGAAGAGCTTGCCATCGGAATCGGTTGAATAAATCATGATCATCGTGTTTCCCTCTCTTTCTGGCTATCAGTGGGTGCCACCCTTCCGTCAGCCCCTATTGTAGCAGGGTGTCACCCATATGTCAACCCCCAAAATCAAAAAAATTTTCAGCCAACCAAAAACACCCTCAAACCCTTACGCCATAAGGCCGGGAAGATTCACAACATAGCCCAAAACATCCCTCTTCCGGAAAATTTCTCAAAAAAATTTTCAAAATCTGCACAAATGATAGGGATTGACAGCTATAAT
>Ga0310786_10008717_pt1 | contig 12971 bp, 14 predicted proteins | sample AusTroGonzalo_MG_FD_203881 | JGI IMG/M metagenome (GOLD analysis project Ga0310786, IMG submission 203881) | Bovine rumen microbial communities from tropical cattle in Woodstock, Queensland, Australia - Gonzalo_03 (v2) (version 2) | ecosystem: Host-associated > Mammals > Digestive system >... | reverse complement strand
GACCGTCGCCATCGGTGTTCACTTCGACAACCTTTTCCTTAGCCTCGGCAGCGTGACAGTGGCCGGCAATGCTACAACCGGCACAGGCCGACGTCTGGACAATGCGCACCTTGACGTTCCCGTCGCCGATGCTCTCAATAATTCCAGAATGGCGTATCTCGTTGTTCATTAGTTTTGTCAACTCTGCTTTGTTTGCAAAGGTACAACAATCCCGTTAATTTACAAGCGAAAAACAAAAATATTTTTGAAAAAAGTTCGTAATCGTTTGCAGATACAATTCTTTTTTATACTTTTGTAGGCAGAAAACTAAAGAACGACGATGAAAGCAACAGAACAGACCCAGCAAATGCTGGACAGGGCAATTAGGAAGATTGCCGACAAGTTCCCCCCTTCCGAGGAGTCGGCCCCACTGACGGACATCCATCTCCGCGTCACTCAGGAGACCGGCGAGCTCATGGTGTTCGATGATGATGATAACGAAATAACACGTTGCGTCATTGAGCAGTGGATAGACAACAAAGATGACGACTTCTACCAGTCCATAGGTGCTACGTTGCACAAATGTCTGGAGCGGCATCGCGATGTCATCGACAACCTGTCAATACTGAAGCCCTATGCCTTTGTCCTTGAGGATGACGACCATGAGAACAAGGGAGAGCTTTACGTTGCTGACGACGATACCGTCATCATCAGCCCAGAACTGATGGCTGGTTTTGACGACGAACTTGACAACTTTCTCAAAGATCTTATGAAGGACTGACTACTCTGTCTTCCATTCCTTGAAATGCAATAACTCGTCAACGGTGAACAGCCGTTGACTATTTTTTTTGTGGTCAGCCTTATAAGTCGTGAGGAAGACCTCGTAGTCACTGGTGATGGAGAACTCTGTAGACAACATCTCATCAGCTTTAATACTATTCTGTACAGGCCTATACAAGTTAATCTTATCTACAGGATAATAGTCCGAGCCCAGTGTATATAACCAGAGTGAAACGCGATTGTCACCATCATTCCCAGCCAATAGCATCAGTCGCAGGCTCGCTGTCTCCGGCAATGCTATTGCCTTTGTTGACACCCTCCCCTCAAAATTCATCAACTGAACCAACGGCTGAGGCACCGTCTGATAGTTTGGCAACTCGGCGATATAGTTGTCAGAATACTGTAATGGTAATGGCTGGATGGCAAGACTGTCGTAGAACTCCTGAAGCGGATTAACTTCTTGTCCAACGGTGATACCCTGGGCACGCAACAGTTCCAGCTGTTCCAATGCCTTAACACTGTCCAACTTCTGTTGGAGGTTGGCGGGCACGCGAGCGTTGTTACAGGCAGAAATCATCATGATAGCCATTCCTATGACAAAAACACTCTTCGGTTTCCTTTTCATCATTTACAAGATATTAAAGTGCATCGATACCGTCGGCATAAGTTCTGACATCGTTTTCCCCATGTCCATCCTCATCTGCCTCGACTATCGGGTGGAAGTCAGGCTCCTCCAGATTGAAGCCCATACGCTTCATCTGCTGGTTCGTGAATGTCAGCTCCGCGCCAAACAGACAGATTGTCCAAGACATTTGCACCCAAAGCATAAACAGAGGTAGTGCCGCGAACGAGCCATAAATAGCGTTGTAGCCCGTCACCCAGATCTGGGAGTGGACATAGAACAGCTGGAGCCACTGCATGGCCGTACCGGCTATGATGCCAGGAACAATGGCACAGCGCCAATCCACATGCGTATTGGGCATCGTCACATACAGTCCAATGAAGAAGGCCGACATCAGCAGGTATGGCATCAGGTCAAGCAATTTCAGTACCACAGAACTGAGCATCATCACGTCAGGCATCGTACTGACTGCTGTTGTTACAAGAATAGACAGACCTGTTGTGATGATAATAAAGATGGGGAACAGGAAGAACGCTGCCAAATAGTTCGTGAACGAGCGATAGATGCTGCGTCCATTTGCCACACGCCATATCTCATTGAACGACTGTTCAACGTTGTTGACAAGCATCAGCACAGTGTAGAGCATAAACAGCAGACCAATACCAAGGAAAATGCCGCTCTTGGTATGTACCAGATAGCTATTTACCCATCCGATGATTGTCTCTGCTGCCTGAGGCTGCGACGACAGCAGGTCACGGAACCATATTTCAATATACTTGTTGTAACCGAAGCCGCGGGCAATGGCAAAAACCACTGCCATGATAGGTACAATAGCCAGCAACGTGTTATAGGTCAGGGCCGAGGCCTTGGCCATCACCCGTTCTGCCGTAAAGAAACGTACAGTCAGCACGAGCGTCTTCCATATGTGCTGCATCAGCTGCTTCATAATCATTCAAAAAAGAGGAAAGCACTGCCCCTGTAAGCCGGGTTCTGTCATGGCGACAAGCGCCATGGTCTGCCATTTATCTACTCCACGAGTCGCCCCGTGGCTGAAGCATTCTACCCTCCACCGTGTGCCTTGCGGCCCTCGGGCGGACAACCCTCAGACGGATGGTTTACATGAACTTGCAGCCCCCAGATGGAACAGCACGACTGTCACCAGCCGCCTGGTGGTCTCTTACACCACCTTCTCACCCTTACCCTACTGACCTTTGACCGAGGTCAAAGCGACTTAGGGCGGTCATTCTCTTCTCCCATATCCAGCCGTCGCCGACTGCTTGTAGTTTCGCAAGTGGGGTGCCCTGTGCTGCCCGGACTTTCCTCTCGTGCCGTGGAGACACCAGCGGCAGACCGGGACACTGCTTTCCGCGTGCAAAGGTACACTTTTTCCGTGAAAAAATTGTCGTTAGCCTAAAAAAACATCACATCGCTGCAATCTTTCACCCCTTTTCTGCGTATATATTGATAGAAGACTAAATAAATCATGACCGAAACAGACCTGATAGCGGGATTGCGAAAAAGAAATCCCAAAGCCCAACAGAGGACGCTCGACCATTATGGCCGTGATGTCTTCGCGCAGATAGCGAGACTGGTGTCTGGTGTAGAGGATGCCGAGGAAGTCTATCAGGATGTCTTCGTCAAGGTCTTTAATAATATAAATAGGTTTGACGACCGAAAGGCCACACTCAGGACATGGATCTCACGAATAGCCTATAACGAGTCCGTCAGTTTCCTCAGACAGAAGAGTACGCCGGTAGTATATTTCGAGGATTTCGGAGGCAAGGCAGAAGCAATCTCCGACTCAGAGGTGGATGAAACCTTCGGACACGCCAATGCCGAGACGGTACACCTAATCAGGGCAGCGCTGAAGCACCTGCCACCTGACGAGAGAGCCGTCATCACGATGTTCTATTACGAGGAAAAGAGTCTGAAAGAGATTGCCTACATCACGGAGTCGATACCAACAACCGTCGCCTCGAAACTCTGTAGAACGAGAAAGAAACTATGTAGAATCATCAAAATGTTACAATCATGAAGGAGGATATACTCAACACATTACGTCAGCAAGACACTGCCCTGCGCGATGCCCTTATGCAGGAAGAAGCCGGGTTGCCAGAGATTCCCAGCGATCTGAACGCCAGGGTGATGCAGCGAGCAGCACAACAGCCTCGTAAGGCCACTGTCCGCCGTCTGTGGCCGTGGTTGGTAGCCGCATGCGTAGCAGCCTTTATCGTTGTGAACGTCCTACCACCAGAACACACTGTTGCTCCTCAGGACAAGGGACAAGTCGCTGAAAAGGTGGAACCGAAGCCCGAAAAGGCAGAGGAGCAGCCAAAGGTCGTTGAAACAGAGATGCCACAGCTGTCAGAGGTGAAGACCGCGAAGAAAGCAGCTGTGAGACAGAGAAAGCAGCAACACGCCATCGAACAAGCAGAGGCTTTACCTGCAGAAGTGATGACAACAGTCGTGGAAGAGCGTCACAATGAGCTGGCACAGACCACCACACCTAAGGTGAAGATGCAGACGCTGACGGAGCACGACATTCCCATCACCCGTCCTGAGAACTATAAGTACACCCCCGAGGAGCTGGCACAGCTGCGCAAGCAGGCCGATGAAGCATACCTAAAGTGGGTGGAACTGGAACTCGAAATCTCAAAAAACAACTTACAACAAACAGCACAACAAGAATAGTGTTGTAGAACATGAATTTCATGAATAAAACAAATAACATAACCATTATGAAACGAATACTGATTATGCTGCTCATTGCCTGCAGCGCAACAATAGCAGCCAGTGCCCAGCAGAAGAAGGCCACTATTGACAATACGCCTTACAACGTGAAGGCTCTGTTCTATACATTCCTCAAGTCGTGGGGTGCCCCCTCCGACGAGGTCTATTCGGTCATTAAGAACCCCAACACCAACCTGATTGAGTCGAGCGTCAAGATTACCTACTTCGTGGCCAATGTCAATACCGGTACTGTACGACAGAACATGTCTGCCATCGGCGAGGCATTTAAAAAGGATGAATCGAGAGCTTATCAGTTGCTCCACCTGGCACCTGGAAACAAAGAGTCGCTCGCGCTGAGTGCTGTCAACGAAAACGGACAGAGAACCACCTACCTTGTCCGCGGCGCTGACTACGAGGAAATGTGGCTCCTGTGCGCCAAGAACCCGGAGAACCCCAAGCTGCGCGATGCCTACGCCATCAAGTGGTCTATGAACGATGATAAGAGCAAGGCCCTCGGAGCCATCTATCAGATTACCTCGCTGCGCCCCGACTATTACGAGCAGAGCATGAGCGGCGGCATCTTCAACAGCGGTCAATATCTCACGACCAAGACATTCCGGATTGACGGTCGTGTGGGCGAAGACCTGACGGACAGCCTCTACGTGGTCTATATGGCTGATACTGCCGAGGAACTCGACAAAGTTGCCGACGATGCTTTCGTGGCTAAGATGCCTGTGGTGGGCAAGCGTTTCTCGTTCAGCGTGGAACTTGACAAGCGCAAGGTCGGCCGCATCCGTACTGTGATGCCCGACGGCTCACTCTGTCAGCTGTGGACGAACCTCGACTTCGTGCCAGGCGAGACCTATCGCATCACCACTCATAATGGTTATTACGATGAAGATAATGACTACGAGCAACGTGTGGGTCGCTACTCTGGCAAGAGTTTGCTGAACGACCTGCAAAGACGGGGCATTGACGACCAGACGGTGGAGGCTGTCGACACCATACCTGGATACGTTGACGATAACATCGTTCTCGATGGTGTGGAGTTTGCAGAACCCGACAATATGGAGGCGTGGACAAAGACCATTACGCCGCAACAGCAGGCTCTGCTGATGTTCAAGGCTAAAGGTATCGAGGCTGGCATCGAAAGAGTCAAGGCGTCGTATGAACCTCTTGGGAGAATCATGAGAGACACCCCGTCGCTTCTTCTCGACAACAATACACACTTCAATCAAATGTTTGAGAATATCACTGCGCAAAACAAGGAATTGGACAAGAATGTCCAGGATTTCCAAAAGGCTTTATTCGCGCTGAACCCGCCAGCCAAGTTGCGACAGAGTTTTTATGTCGATGCCTATAAGGAGATACTGAATACCTTCACCGAGCAGAACAAGGGCTTCACAGAGATTTTCGCCAAGACCGGAAAACTCTCGAAGGCAGCACAGAAGACCCAGAAGTACATCAACAAACTTACCGAGAAGTACATGAACGAGATGATGAAAGGTATCGGACAACCTTAACGCGTACGTACTCTATGAGTATGCAAACGAGAAAGACGAGCAGCGTGATGCCGATGCACAGCAAAGGCAAGAGACAGGGAAGGCTACCGTCCAGCCATCTGGTAGCCACGTCCCATAGCCAAGAATCGACTACAGGCTGCGTGTGAATGATGTAGACGGCAAACGACAACGGTGCCACAGCAAGGATACCGTCCCTCAATGGCCGACGGTCTATCCGCCACTCCTTAGCGACAAGGAAGAAGGCCACCGACAACGGCAGCACCAGGCCGTAATACTCCATTGCAAAGATGCTGAACGACGAGTTGTCCGAAGGATGGTTTTTCAGTAGCGCAATGATAAGCATCGCCAGGAGGATGCCCAAGTAGCACAGGAGGCTATAACTGTTCTTTCGCGGTTTTACTGCAAAGAGACGGATATAGCCTCCTATTATATATAGGTATACAAATAGCAATATCTGCTGAGCGTCCATTATCAATCGACCCAACGGATACTGGAAGCACACGACACCACCGACGACCAACGCTATTTGGTACTGACGTTTGGACAGACGCTGCAATCCCATGGACAGCAGCGGTGCCAGCAACAAGAGGATGATGTAGGACGTGACAAACCAGTAGGTATTGGAGAGTAGCGGAGTGGCATGATGGAGCAGTTCGTTCCAACAGAACGGTGCTGCCCCTACTGCAACAGCAAGGAGGTAGATTCCTACTGCATAGAACCAGGTGATGCTCCACACTTTCCATAGGCCTTTCAGTCTGAACTGTGTCTTCTCTATCAGGAAATAGCCGGTAATAAGCACATAGCAATTGACGCTGGGCAAGGAAATCAGTTTCAATAACTCGAGAACTCCCCACACGATGTATCCGGCAACGGTCGAAGTATCCACACTATAGCCGTTGTAAATCCGTAGGCCATAGTTAAACACATGGTTCATCACCACTCCACACATCGCGAGGATGCGCAGCAACTCAAACTGTACCTGACGTCCGTTACTCATTGGTTGGCATTTACATAGGGCCAAGTGGCTGACCATGGCTGCAAAGGTACGAAAATTTCGGTTGAGTGAGAACAAAAGGAATGAATTTCTTTTGTCGAACGTGAGAATTTTATCCAATAAGTGAGAACAATACAAAACAAAAAAGGCATTTTTGTTTTGTATTGTCGAACGAGAGTACCTTCAAGGCTTGCCTCAAAGGTACGAATTCGAAAGCAGAATACCTATTTTGGGGGACAGATCTTTCATTTTCCTGCAAAGGTACAAATAAACAACACTCCTCTCTGCCATATCTACAGAAAAAACTGTATCTTTGCACCATGATTCGAAAACTGCAACTGGATTATTACAAGATGGGGACTGGCGTGACTGCTTTCAGCACGACACGTCATGGAGGCTGCCCTGCTTCTGCCACTTGCCTAAACGAGAACTATGCGACGTTTAATATCAATCGCTATTGTGGCGATACAGAGGAGCACATTCATAAGAATCGCGAGACGTTATGCTCACTGTTGGGCATCAGCGAAGACCGTCTGATAATGCCCCACCAGATGCATCTGACGAAAGTGGCGAAGATTGATGCTGCTTTCTTATCGTTGAACGACGCAGACAAGCAGGACTTTCTGGAGGGGGTAGATGCCCTAATGACAAATCTGCGTGGTGTGTGTATCGGCGTGTCAACAGCCGACTGCATACCCGTGTTGCTCTACGACAGCGAGCACTATGCCGTCTGTGCCATTCATGCTGGTTGGCGAGGCACGGTCAAGTGCATTGTCGTGAAAGCTATCGAGGCAATGGCAGAAGCTTACGGTACACAGCCGAGACAACTCGTAGCCCAGATTGGTCCAGGCATCCATCTCGACAGCTTCGAGGTGGGCAATGAAGTCTACGATGAGTTCCAACAAGCAGGTTTCGACATGCAATCTATCAGTATCAAGAAAGAAAAATGGCATATCGACCTGCCCGAGTGCAACCGCCAGCAACTTGTCAACAGCTGTGTGCTTGAAGAAAACATCACGGTATCCCCCGTTTGCACTTTCCTACAGGCAGCCGACTATTTCTCTGCCCGTCGTCTGGGCATCAACTCTGGCCGTATCTTCACAGGCATTATGATATGAGTAAAGCGCCACTCCTGTAACGAATGCAGGGGTGGCGCTTATAACTCCTCGAGGGGGCGTTGTTTACTCGGCAGGAACCAAAAGTTTATCACTCGTCCGGTTGACAAGCTCGCGTCGGTAGGCCTCGGGGTAGCCTGGACGCTGGACGGTGGCACCGAGTCCGTGTTTGCCGCGCTTGAAGTTACCCTTCTCGTCGACGGGACGAACAGCCATGTCGTTGTGGCGAACAATAAGGAACGTGGCGAGCTGGCGCCAGCGCTTAATCATATTTTCAGCCTGCATACAGGTATATTTAGTCAGGAAGCTCACGCGGTCGACACCTTCTTTGGCGAGAGCGACTTGCTCAATACCTTTTTGTGTGAAGAAGTAGGAACTCTCTAGCGAGTCGCGCACCTGCTTCAGGTCGGGGAATAGTGCCGAGTAACGAGGATAAACCATGTTGCTGACCCAATTTTCTACCCAGAAGGCGTTATCCATCGAGAAAGTGACATCGTCGGCACCGCGGCCACTATAGCAGTCGGGCTGCTGGGTAGCACAGCAATAGACAGGAGTGTAAGCCACCATGTTGGCGTCGTCGTTACCAAACCAAAAGCAACCGCCAATCTCGCGAGGCAGCCAAGAGCGCATCTGCGACACAAAGGTCCAGGCGGTCTGCTGGGTGGACGTAGGACGCTCGTTGAAGCACTTCTTTCCATCGACTTCGAAATAAAGGGGCGTCACGCGATAGGGCATCTGCCAGATGCCACCGCCGATGTCGTTCTTGTCCTGAGACTGGTCTGAGACGTCGAAGGGCGTACCCTCGAAGTGGTCGCGCATGGCAGCCTGCACGTCTTGAACGGTGAGCAGACACTTTGGCTTCACCCACAGGGGCATCACCTCGGCATCAGCATCACGGCCCTCGGCCCAGGGGATATAACGATCCATGCCGTCGGCATAGCGGTTGAAGAACTGCCAAACGCGGGCGTCGCAGATGCGGCGGCCAGAGAAATCGGGCTTCGCGTAGGCGGCGTTATAGGAGAAAGCCTGGTCGCTCTTGCCCATGTACCAGCCCATGAGGCGGGCGTACGAGACGACGTTCCCAGACCAGAGTACGGTCTCCTGACCCTTCTTTTCTTTTTTGGCGGGCATGAAAGTAGTAATACGGCTCTGGTTGGCGTGACCACAGATCATATCGTCAGGAATGCGACGAGCCACCCACACCGTGCGCCCAAGTTGCTTCAGCTGAGCGGGCTTCAGCGTGGCCTTCAGTGAGTCTGACACCCAGGCACCCATCATCTCCATGATCCATGCCTCGTTAGGGTCGCAGATGGTAAAGGTCTCGCCTTCAGAGCAGTATCCGTATTTCTCAACCAACGACGTCATCACGCCGATGGCCTCACGGGCGGTCTTGGAGCGCTGCAATGCAATGTAGATAAGCGAGCCGTAGTCAATAATACCAGTGGTGTCAACCATCTCCTCGCGCCCACCAAAAGTAGTCTCACCAATGGTCACCTGCCACTCATTAATGTTACCAATGACGTTGTAGGTCTCCTGAGCCTCAGGAATCTCGCCAAGGTACTTGTTCGTGTCCCACTCGTAGATCTTGCGCATATCGCCAGGCTGATGCTTGGCGGCAGGATAGTGATAGAGGTGCATGAAAGCGCCGTAGGAATCGGCATTGTAGCTACAGATGACGGAGCCATCGGCTGAAGCCTTCTTGCCAACGATGAAATTGGTGCAGGCCTTTGTCTCAGCCCACTGACCACAAAGCGCTGTACACATGAGCGTCAGTGCCGTGAAGAATTTTTTTTTCATATATGTGATTAGGTTTTAATCGGCACTTGAAGTCGTCTGCAGAGCCTTAAGTAGCTTCAGCAGGCTTTTGCGGTCGTTCCAACTGAAGTCGTTCATTGAGCAGAACGTGCGAACAATACGCTTTTTCTCCTTGTCGAGGATATACTGCAAGTTACGCTCGTGACACTTGACGTATTGTCCGTTGATACGGTAGAAGTAAAGATCTATGAGCGGGAACTTGTAGTCTTCATCGGTGTTCAGATCCATGGTCGATGGTGTGACGCCGCCATTGCCAACGCCAAGAGTCGAGATAACGACATTGTTACGCAGATGACGCTGATAGGAGGGCAGGTCGATGACAGTAGCGCAGTAGAGCGCATCGCTGCCAATGCTATCGATGAAATAAGCCAGAACGGTGTCTATCTTCAAGTACAAACGGTCGTCAAACTTCACGCTGACGATGTTGTCCATGTTGGCCTCCATCGGTGTTGTGCCCTGGAGGTAGAGCAACGAACTGTTTTTCAGGAAGATGTTGGTCATGCTCTGTCTGACAAGACGTCCATCCTTCAGTTGAATCTCTGAGGGTTTGAACTCCTTGTAGACGGTGAGGTTAGTGGTCTTCACCTGTGCAGATGCCGTAAGGACGGCAAAAACGATAATCAGTAACAGTGCGTTTAGTCTTTTCATATTCTCTCTTAAAGTTAAAAAGCCCATCGATTTTATATAAAATCAATGAGCTTTGTGACTTAGCGGTGCGTACGAGGCTCGAACTCGTGACCTCCAGCGTGACAGGCTGGCATTCTAACCTACTGAACTAACGCACCTGTTAACCAGCGCGACGGAAAAAAGCTTGCGGTGCGTACGAGGCTCGAACTCGTGACCTCCAGCGTGACAGGCTGGCATTCTAACCTACTGAACTAACGCACCAGATTAGCTTTTCCCGATTTGCGGATGCAAAGGTATACATAATTTCTGAAACCGCCAAAACTTTCCGCGTTTTTTTACAAAAAAGTTTGCAGAAGCAGGGCATCGGTATAGTTTTTGCCGTCGAAGAGCCATTGCGGGAGACGTGCAGTCTCCTTAAAACCCATCTGAAGGAACAGACTGACGGCAGCCTGATTGGTGTCAGCAACAATGACATAAAGTTGGTGAAGGTGAAGAATCTCGCAAGCGTAACGCTTCATCTGGCGGACAGCTGACGTCGCGTAGCCCTTACGACGCTGCTGGTTCATAATGACAATGCCCATCTCAGCTTTCAGGTTCTTCGGATCGAAGTTCATGACGTCGGCAATGCCCACCACCTCGCCGTCAGCAGTTTCAATCATCATGCGAACTTGTCCGTCAACATAAATGTCGTTGTGGGTGTTGGCTATATAGTCATGGAGAACATAACGTGAATAAGGGACGCTGGTGACACCGACAGCCCACAGACTACTGTCGTTCTCGATGGTGTAGAGCAGGTCGAGATCCTCAGGTTCCATAGCCCTGAGGCGTACAGTTTCAGAGTTATTCATAAGTGCAATTTTTGACGGAGCAGGTCGAGCAGCGCAATAAAAGCGCGAAAGTAAATAGCTATTTTTACGGGGAGTGTGTAGAAAACACTCAGATGGCTGTAGTGCTTACGGAAGAAAATGAGCATGGCCTGATAGAAGATGTGGACGTAGCGATAGTCGGTCTTGCGTGTCGACTTGCCCTTGTAGTGGACAATGGTCTCGGGCAGGTACCAGTTCTCGTAGCCGCCCTTCAACAGACGGTAGCTCAGGTCGATATCCTCGCCATACATGAAGAAATCCTCATCGAGTAGACCCACTTTGTCGAGTGCAGAACGGCGCAGCAGGAAGAAGGCGCCACTGACCACCTCGATGCGGCAGGGCTCGTCCCAAGGCAGGTGGCTCATGTAGTAGCGGCGGGTGAAGCCCAGCATCTTCAGTGCCGAGACCCAGGGTGTGGGAATAGCGCGACGCGACTCCGGAGCCCGTGTGCCGTCGGCATTGAGCATCATGACGCCAGCACCACCGGCCTTCGGATGGGCATCCATGAAGCTGACGGCCTGGCGGAGCGTCGGCTCGGCCACCTTCGTGTCGGGATTCAGCAACAACACATACTCGCCCATGGACTGGCGGATGGCGACGTTGTTGGCCCGCGAGAAACCAAGATTCTCCTTGTTAGCGATGAAATGTACGCACGGATACTTCGGTGGCAAGACTACGAGCGAGTCGTCCGTCGAGGCATTGTCGACGACGTAGACCTCGCCCTCGATGCCATCGAGCGCCCGCTCCACACTCTGCAGACACTCGTCCAGGAAGTCGCGAACGTTGTAGTTGACAATGACGACGGAAAGTTTCATGACGCTTCTTCGGGGGTTTTGTCCTCGGCCACATCGTCTTCCGTCTCCGACAGACAGCGGTCCATATTGGGATAGATAAACGGCAGGCACAGCGCAAGGATGAGAGCCAGATAGCCAAAAGTGGCTTTCATATACGCGTAATATAATAAGGTATCAAGGAGCAGCGGCGTCCCCAGTAGAAACAGGCGGACGGCACCCCAAAACTTCAGAGCCGGCGACTTCCGGCTGACCAAGTCGGCCTTGATTCTCGAAAACTTGAACATTCGTAAGCCCAGATAGGCGCTAACCAGCGTCAGCAGTTCCATCACCATCATAATAACAAACTCAGACTGCGCCTCACCTCCCGCAAGGCCGCCCGACTGCCAGACGCCCGTCTCAAAGGCAAGGACTATCAACAGCGCAATAATGACGATGCCGGCAAACAGCATCAACAGCAGTTTCTGCGTTTCTTTCATATCTTTCATTTTCCTTCAAAGATTGTGCGGTTCAGAATGGAGCGACCGAGGGTCACCTCATCAGTATATTCCAGTTCGTTGCCCACGGAGACACCGCGGGCTATCATCGTGATCTTCACATCGGCATAGGGTGCCAGCTTGCGGAAGATGTAGAAGTTGGTGGTGTCGCCCTCCATAGTCGGACTGAGCGCGAAGATCACCTCCTTGACGTCGCCGGCGGCTACACGGCTGACCAGCGAGTCGATCTCGAGGTCGGCAGGGCCTATGCCGTCCATGGGCGAGATGACGCCGCCAAGGACATGATAGACCCCCCGGTACTGCTGGGTATTCTCGATGGCCATAACGTCCTGGACGTTCTCGACGACACAAACGGTAGAACGGTCGCGCCGAGGTTCGTCGCAGATGGGACAGGTCTCGCTGTCGCTGATATTGTGACAAACGTGACAGTACCTCACCTCGTGCTTCATCACACTTAGGGCCTCAGCCAGCTGATCAACCTCCTCAGTTTCCTGACGCAGCAGGTGGAGCACTAGGCGTAGGGCTGTCTTACGGCCTATGCCAGGGAGTTTCGAGAATTCGCCGACGGCCTTCTCCAGGAGTTGTGAGGGATAGGTCTGTTGTATCATGATTCAATGCTTAATGCTTAATGC
>Ga0310786_10008716_pt1 | contig 12971 bp, 8 predicted proteins | sample AusTroGonzalo_MG_FD_203881 | JGI IMG/M metagenome (GOLD analysis project Ga0310786, IMG submission 203881) | Bovine rumen microbial communities from tropical cattle in Woodstock, Queensland, Australia - Gonzalo_03 (v2) (version 2) | ecosystem: Host-associated > Mammals > Digestive system >... | reverse complement strand
GGAGCGAGCCGCCTAAGGTAAGACCAGCGACTGGGGTGAAGTCGTAACAAGGTAGCCGTATCGGAAGGTGCGGCTGGATCACCTCCTTTTAAGGAGCTACGACAGTGTAGCTTTAAGTCTAGATCGACGGAAACGTCGACCGGCAGATATGCCTCAAAATATCCCCTTCGGAAGGGTTAAAAATCCAAAACTTAGAAATGCTTGCATTTCTTGCTATCTATTCGAAGCTACCAAATGCGAATGACGCGATCCGAAAGGATGGGCGTTCATAATAAAGGGAGAATGGTATATGCTTGGCGCTGTATCGTTCTTTTTTTTCGTCAATTTCACTTTCCACTTTCCACATCCCACATTTTACCCTCCGCATTCGCCGCAACACCCCAAAAAATCTGTGATTTTCCGGGGAACCCCAACGCGACGTTCCGCATTAGAAAACCCCTTTTGGCGTCGGCAACGCCGACACTTCACGCTTGCGTAGCAAGTCCTTCACGCTCCCGCAGGGAGTCCTTCACGATTCGCTCTCGCGAATTCCTTCACGCGGAGCCAAAGGGCGACCTTTCCGATCAAGCGATAGCGGTTGACAAACCATCCATAGTATATATATAATTTATGTATTATGGGTAGGAGGCGTTTATGCTGCACGTGAAACCGGTGATCGACGACAGTTGCGAGGCGTTCCTTCGCGCCGAGGGGGCGAAAGTCTCCTATGCGGAAGGGGTGGACGTCGCGCTTCTCGAGGACGAGAAGATGATCGGTGCGGCGCACGTCGGTTTCTTGCCCGATACCGCCTTGCTCGAGGGGGTGTACGTGACGCCCGCTCGCAGAGGATTCGGGTTCGGAGACTTCTTGACCCGCGCGGTGATGGACGCCTATACGCGTAGTTTGCCCCTTTTCAAGGTGGGCTATAAGAGCGATTATTTCCTGAAATTCGGCTTTCAAGAGGTCGAGGACGGGATGATCATTAAGAGCGAGGAGATCACCTTCCCCTCGCATTGCGGAGGACACAGATGAAGAGTGACATCGAGATAGCGAGAGAGTCTCGGCTCCGTCCGATCGGCGAGATCGCGGCGAAGCTCGGGCTTTCGGAGGAAGAGATCGAGCAGTACGGCAAGTACAAGGCGAAGGTCTCGAAGAAGCCGGGAGAGAAGCGGGGCAAGTTGGTGCTTGTGACCGCGATCAACCCCACCCCCCTCGGCGAAGGGAAGACCACCGTATCCATCGGATTGGCGGACGCTCTTACCCTGCTTGGCAAGAAGTGCTGTCTGGCACTGCGCGAGCCTTCCCTCGGACCGGTTTTCGGGATCAAGGGCGGCGCGACGGGCGGTGGCTACAGTCAGGTTCTGCCGATGGAGGATATCAACCTGCATTTTACCGGAGACCTCCACGCGATCACCGCGGCGAATAATCTCCTTGCCGCACTCGTCGATAATCACATCAAGTTCGGCAACGAGAAGAGGATCAAGACCATCACCTTCCGCCGCGCGATGGATATGAACGAGCGCTCCTTGCGCAAGATCGTTCTGTGTGCGAAGGGCGGGGTGGACGGCGATCCGCACGAGGGTGGATTCGACATCACGGCGGCGTCCGAAGTCATGACGACTCTCTGTCTCGCGGAGAGTGTGACCGATCTCAAGAAGAAACTCGCGGCGATCATCGTCGGCTACGACGAGGACGGCAAGGCGGTGACTTGCGGCGATCTCGGCGCGCAGGAAGCGATGGCGATCCTTTTGAAGGATGCGGTCAAGCCCAATCTCGTGCAGACCATCGGCGGGACGCCGGCTTTTATCCACGGCGGACCTTTCGCGAATATCGCGCACGGCTGCAATAGCGTGATCGCGACCAAGACGGCGCTCTCTCTGTCCGACATCACTGTGACCGAGGCGGGCTTCGGCGCGGATCTCGGTGCGGAGAAATTTCTCGATATCAAGTGTCGCAAGGCGGGGCTCAAGCCCGCTGCCGTCGTGCTCGTCGCGACGGTGCGCGCACTCAAGTATAACGGCGGCGTGGACAAGTCCGAGCTCACGGGAGAGGATCTCCCTGCGCTTGAAAAGGGCATCGTGAATCTCGGCGCTCATATCGACAATCTCACCAGAGTCTTCGGCGTGCCCCTCGTCGTGTCGATCAATCGCTTCCAAACCGATACCGACAGAGAGCTTGCTTTCGTGGAAGAGTACTGCGCGAGTCGCGGCGTCAAGGCTGTGATCAATGAGTGTTTCGCGAAGGGAGGCGAAGGGGCGCTGGACCTCGCGAAAGAGGTGCTCGCCTTGTCGGATAAGGACTATACTCTCTCCTACACCTACGATCTCGAAGACTCTTTGAAGAGCAAGATCGATAAGGTGGCGAAGAAGATTTACGGAGCGGGCGAAGTGACCTTCAGCCCCGAAGCGGCGGCCAAGCTCGCCGCGGCGGAAGAGCAGGGATTCGGCTCTTTCCCCGTCTGCATCGCGAAGACGCAATACTCTTTGTCCCCCGACCAAAAGGCGCTCGGTAGACCCCAAGGATTCCTTTTCCCGGTGACCGACGTCACTGTGCGCGGCGGCGCGGGCTTCGTGGTGGTGGAGTGCGGCTCGGTGATGCTGATGCCCGGGCTTCCCAAGGTGCCCAACGCTTACAAAATGACGATTGACGAGGACGGCGTGATCAACGGCTTGTCCTGAGGTGAAAAAATGGAAAGTACGAATTTTATAGAGGAAATCATCGACAGCGAGCTCGCGAGCGGCAAGGTCAGTAAGATCGTGACCCGCTTCCCGCCCGAGCCCAACGGCTATTTGCACGTCGGACACGCGAAGAGTCTCGCGATTAATTTCGGCATCAAGAAGAAGTATCACGGCGAGTGCAACCTGCGCTTTGACGACACCAATCCGACCAAGGAGGACGTGGAGTACGTGAACTCCATCAAGGAGGATATCAAGTGGCTCGGCTTCACTTGGGATCGCGAGCTGTATGCCAGCGACTATTTCGATAAGATGTACGAGTGCGCGTTGAAGCTCATTCGCGAGGGCAAGGCGTACGTCTGCGATATGAGCGCGGAGGAGATCAGCAAGAATCGCGGCACCTTGACCGAACCGGGCGTCGAGAGCCCCTCGCGTAACCGTTCGATTGAAGAGAATCTTCGCCTTTTCGAAGGGATGAAGAACGGTGAGTTCAAGGACGGGGAGAAGGTGCTCCGCGCCAAGATCGACATGGCGAGTCCGAATATCAATATGCGCGACCCCGTGATTTATCGCGTTCTCCGCGCCACCCATCATCGCACGGGGGACAAGTGGTGCATCTATCCGATGTACGACTTCGCGCACCCCATCAGCGACTGCATCGAGGGGATCACCCACTCGATCTGCACGCTGGAATTCGAGGACCATCGCCCGCTGTACGACTGGGTGAAGTATAACTGCGGCTACGGGGACAATCCCCGCCAGATCGAATTCGCGAGACTGGGACTCACCCGCACCATCATGAGCAAGCGCTACCTGAAGCGTCTCGTGGACAGCGGTGTGGTGGACGGCTGGGACGATCCGAGGATGCCCACGCTGTCCGGTATGCGCGAGAGAGGATATCCCGCCGAAGCGCTCCTCGATTTCTGTGACAGGATCGGTGTCGCGAAGAGCAATTCCATGGTGGACGTCGCGCTTCTCGAGCATTGCGTCAGAGAGAATCTGAATGCGAATGCCACTCGTGCAATGGTGGTGAAAGAGCCGCTCAAGCTCCGCATCGTGAATCTCAAGGAGCCCGTCACGGTCGCGGTGGATAATAATCCGACGGCGGAAGGCGCGGGCACTCACGACGTGACCTTGACCCCCGAAATCTATATCGAGAAGAGTGACTTCTCCTTGGATCCCCCGCCCAAGTATTATCGCCTGAAGCCGGACGGCATGGTCAGGCTCAAGGGCGCCTATATCGTGCGTTATTTGTCCCACGAGACGGACGACGAGGGCAACGTGACCGCCGTCAACTGCGAGTACGTCGAGGACAGCATGGCGGGCGGCGCAAACGCCGGCATTAAGGTTAAGGGGGTGCTCCATTGGGTTCCCTCCTTCGCGAAGGACGTCACGATCAACGACTTCGACTATCTTTTGGACGACGTCGAGGACGGTCGCGACTTCGGCGAACGCTTGACCCCCGTCACCAAGAAGAGCTATCTCGGCAAGGCGGAGCCCTTCCTCGACGAGGCGGCGGCGTACGATCGCTTCCAGTTCATGCGCCTCGGCTACTATATGAAGAACCGCAAAGGGGAGTACAACCTGATCGTCGGTTTGAAGGATAGTTACAAAGGATAGAATATCGGAAGGAGAGTCGGCATAGTCTATAAACGATGAAACCACTCTTTCTGTATATTATCGACCGCGGCGAAAGCGATTGCCTGGCGGGGCTCACCCCACTCGAGTGGCTGATCCGCGGCGCGGCGGACACGCCTTATCGGGTGATCGATCGCGAAGAAGCGGCGACCCCCGTTACGGGGTTCCGATTCGTCGCTTTGATCCATACGAATACCCCTCTCGTGACGGCAGAGGCGCTCCTTTCTCTCGTGAAAGACTTGGAGAAAAGGGGGATCTGCGGTGTCGAGATCGGGGAAGGCAAGCTCCTATCTTACGAAGCGTTTTCGCGGGGAGACGATCCGAAAGGCAAGATCACTTCTCCCCTCACCGAGCGGACGGAGACTCATGCGGCGCGCGATCGAATCGAGCGAGAGCTTTATCGAAAAAATGCGGAATTCTTCGCACAAATCGGGGCAATTATCCCCGATGTGGATAACGTCAGAATCGACGCGAAGTCCCGTTTGGAAAAAGGCGCGATCATCGAGCCCTTCACCTTTATAAAGGAGAGCGTTGTGAGAGGGGGCGCGCGTATCGGCGCTTTTTCCGAGCTGGAACGGGCGGAGATCGGCGTGGGTGCGGAGATTCGTCGATCGGTGATCGCGGACAGCGTGATCGGGTCGGGCACAACGGTCGGGCCCTTCGCTTATATCCGCATGAATAGCTTCGTGGGCGAGAGATGCCGGATCGGCGACTTCGTGGAAGTCAAGAAGAGTACTCTCGGCGCGGGGTGCAAGGCGGCGCACCTTGCTTATATCGGAGACGCCGAAGTCGGAGAGCGCACCAACGTCGGATGCGGCGCCGTCTTCGCGAATTATAACGGCAGAGAGAAGCGTGAGACCCACGTTGGTCGAGAGGTCTTCATCGGAGCAAACGTGAACCTCGTCGCCCCTTTGAAGGTGGGAGACGGCGCCTATATCGCCGCGGCGACCACCGTGACGAAGGACGTGCCGGACGGCGCTTTCGTGATCGGAAGAATGCGGGCGGAGAATAAGGAAAAAACCACTTGACGAGAGAATCGTCAGGTGTATACGGGAGAAAAAATGCTGATCGTAGGACTTGGGAATATCGGTGCGGAGTATGAGGGCACCTACCATAACGCAGGGTTTTCGGTGGCGGACGCGCTCGCCGAACGTCTCGGGCTGACCTTCAAGCAGAATGCGGCGATCCGCGCCTTCGAAGCGGAGGGAAATCTCGGCGGCAAGAAGGTGCGTATCTTGAAGCCCACGACCTATATGAATCTATCGGGCGAAGCGGTGAAGTCGGCGATGGTCAAGTATAAGGCGGAGCCTTCGGAGATCCTCGTGATTTACGACGACATCGACCTGCCGCTTGGTGCGACCCGCCTCAGAGAGAAGGGAAGCGCCGGCACCCATAACGGGATGCGGAGCGTGACCGCGCTCTGCGGAGAACTGCCCAGACTGCGTATGGGGATCGGCAAACCCCATCCGGGAGAGGACCTCGCCTCCTATGTCCTGAAAAAGGCGGGGAAGGAAGCCGCTTCGGCGCTTTCGCGCGCGGCGGAGAAAGCCGCTTGTTCGATCGAAGCCTACCTTCGCACGGGAGATTTCGCCACCTTCTCGCGGGAAATGAATACCCCCGACGCAAACTGACGCCGCCTGTCGCGGCATGGATGGAAAAGCTCTTTACACAAGGGTTTGAGATATACCAAAAGATATATTGCGCACTTGCCGGCGACCGAAAATCGCTGGTTTTTGGCATATCCAACCCCCAAAAAGCGCACCTCGCGGCGGCTTCGCCGACACCCCTCCTGTATCTGACGGACGGGGAACAATCCGCACTGGAAATCACCGAAGAAATCGAGTCTTATGGGACGGACGCAGTCTATCTGCCCCCCAAGGGGGACGTTCTGCTCGGCAGGAGGACGGACGCCCTATCGCATAAGCGGATCGCCGCCTTGAGTCGGATTCTCGACGGGGGCGCGCAGGTCGTCGTGACGACGGTGGAGTCTGTTTTCGGCTTCCTGCCGTGTCCCGAAGAACTGCGAAAAGCCACGCTGTCCTTTGTCGTGGGTGGGAGCGCGAACCTCGAAGAAACGGCGCGCCGCTTGGTGCACGCCGGATACGAAAGAGTGCAGTCTCAGCCGAAGAAGGGTGAATTCCGTTTGGCGGGCGATTCACTGTCACTTTTCCCCATCGACACCGACAATCCATTAAAAATCGATTTTCTGTACGACGAAGTGGAGAGCATTCGCCGGTATGCTCCCGATTATCTCGGCGTGATCGAGCGTCCGACAGAAGTCGCCGTTCCGCCTGCAAGCGAATTGCTTCTCGAAGAAACGGACGTTCGGCAGGCATTCAAGCGGATCGGAGATAGTCGAAAACTGCAGAGCCGCGCGGCGAAGCTCCGCACCGACGAGATTCTCTCCGACCTCTCCCTCCGCGCCGCTGCGATGCCCTCGGACGGAGGTCTCGCCTATCTGATCCCCTTCGTAAAGGAGAAACTTACGACAATCTTCTCCTATTTGGAAGGATATGCCGTTGCCGTGGATGAGCCGAGAAAGGTTTTTGAAGGATTTTCCCGCTTTTTGGTGGACCATTACGGGCGGGTGAATCGCCTTGCACAGGACGGGGAGGTGCTCCCCGCGCATCGTGACGCCGTCGCTTCGGAGCGAGAGATCATGGCGGCGCTTTCCGCGATGCCGCAGCTCGGGCTCTCCTCCTTCACCGAGAAGATCAGCGGACGGGAAGACGCCTTCGAGTTCCGCTCGTCCGCGCTCCCGAATTATATCAAGAATACCAATATGTTCGTGGGATTTGCGGAGGATGAGCTCCGCGAAGGGCGCAAGCTCGTGGTCTTCACGCAGGATAATGAGAGGGGGGATGCCCTTCGTCGCCTGATGGGGGAGAATGCGGCCGCGGTCACCTTCTATCCTGCGAAACTTCGACATGGATTTATCGACAAAAGGGCGGGCGTCACCTACGTCGGAAGTGGGGATATCATCTCTCCGACCTCCGCGCTCAGAGTCCCTACGCGTCCCTTGATCGCCCCTAAAATCGGGGACTATATCGTGCACGATGAGTTCGGTATCGGCAGGTGCCTCGGGCTGACCCATATCAAGAATTATGCGGGAGAGGGGGACTATCTCGCGATCCAGTATGCCGGACAGAATAAAGTGTATTTGCCCGTCGCGCAGATGGACATGGTCACCCTTTACAGTGGATCGGAAGAGGACCCGCCTTTATCCGATCCGAATAAAGAAGAGTTTGCGAAAGAGAAGGCGAAGGCGAAGAAATCCATTCGCAAGATGGCGCTTGATCTCGTCGATCTGTATGCCAAACGGGAGAAGAGTCGCGGCACGAAATACCCCGAGGGCGGCGCGCTGATGCGCGCTTTCGAGGAGAGCTTCCCGTACGAAGAGACCGAAGGACAGCTTGCGGCGATTCGCGACGTGGCGGATGATATGTCGAGTGGGAAGGTCATGGATCGCCTGCTCTGTGGCGACGTCGGCTTCGGCAAGACGGAGGTCGCGCTGCGTGCGGCGTTCCGCACCGTCCTTGCCGGGAAGCAGGTGGCGTTTCTCGCGCCCACGACCATCTTGGCGGAACAGCACTTCCGTACCGCTTCCGACCGCTTCGCGCCATTTGGGATCAAATGTGCCTGTCTGACGAGATTTTGCTCTCCAAAGGAGAGCAGAGAGATATTGAAAGGGGTTGCGAACGGTTCGATCGGCGTGGTGGTCGGCACCCATCGTCTCCTCTCCAAAGACGTGGATTTTTATGACATCGGGCTGCTCGTATTGGACGAAGAGCAACGCTTCGGCGTGGAGCATAAAGAGAAGATCAAGGCGCTCCGCACCAATATCAACGTGCTGTCTATGTCGGCGACCCCCATTCCCCGCACCTTGCATATGGCGCTCTCCGGCATACGGGATATCAGCGTGATCGACACCCCGCCAAAGAATCGAAAGGCGGTTCGGACGGCGGTGGCGGAATACTCTCTCCCGATGTTGAAAGAGGCGGTGCACGCCGAGCTTTCCCGTGGTGGACAAGTCTTCATCCTTTATAATAATATCGCGCGATTGGACGCCTTCTCGGACGCGGTAAAAGAGCTCTTCCCCGAGGCGACGGTCGTGACGGGGCACGGGCGGATGCCCGCCGCGGAGCTGGAGGAGAATATCCACCGTTTTTACGAGCGCCGCGCGGATATCTTGATCTGCACGACCATCATCGAGAACGGGATCGATATCCCCGACGCGAATACCTTAATCGTGATCGAGGCGGACAAGCTCGGGCTCTCGCAGATGTACCAACTCAAGGGACGCGTAGGGAGAAGCGAGCGCCTCGCGTACGCCTATTTCACCTATCCTGCTGGCACCCTTTTGACGGGGGACGCGGAGAAGAGACTGCGCGCTCTCGTGGAGAATGGCGACCTCGGTAGCGGCTATCGTCTCGCGATGATGGACCTCGAGATTCGCGGCGCCGGCAACGTGCTCGGCGCGGAGCAGCACGGCCATATCGAGCGTGTGGGATACGAGATGTACTGCACCCTCTTAAAGGAAGCGATCGCCGAACTGAATGGGGAAGCTGTCGAAGAGACGGGCGGGACCGAGATTCTCGTGAAGGCGGACGCCTATATTCCGGAAGAGTATATGCCGAGCGAGCTTGCGCGTATCCGTTATTATAAGAAGATCGCCGCGATCACCGACGAGAAAGGGAAGGGTGCGATCCTCGCCGAAATGGAGGAAAACTTCGGCATGCCGCCCGCCCGCGTGCACACCCTCGTGCAAATCGCCCTCTTGAAAGGCTTGGCATCGAGTTTGCCGATCAAGCGAATCAAGATCGGGGTGAATGAGCTCTCCGTCCTGTACGGCGACCCCGATTTTCCCCGCAGTGCGGCGATGCGCAATGCGCTGTTATCTCTTGCGCCTGAACTCCGCGAAGGGGATGCTCACGATCTCGAACGCAGCTATATTGCCAAGGCGGGATCGGTTTCGGGCAGAATCGCTCTCCTGATACGCTTTTTCAAAGCATTGCGCGGAGAAATCCTCTGATCAAACCCCTTTTTACACCCTGTTCACTTTTTTTCGTGAATTGCAAAAAATGCCGCGAATGACTTGCGTAGCGTAGCGCAATTATGTATAATATACAAGTACATAATCAATAATAAGGGGAGCGTCTTTGCGTTTTCCCGTCGGCTCAGCCGATCATAGAAGGAGTCAATAATCAATGAAAAAGAAACTGCTCGTTTTACTCATGGTTCTCGTCCTGTCCGCGATCTTGATTGCGGCTACGGCGTGTAATGACAGCAACGGCATGTTCGTCAAAGACGACGCGCGTGACTACGCACAAGTTTCGGCGAACGTGACCTATGCGGAGCGTGATTCTCAGGTGACCAAGAACGAAGTCGTTCTCGCGGTTTCCGCCGAGTACAACTACTACTATCAGTTGTATTACCAGAACTACGGATCCAGTTACGCACAGTCCTATGCGCAGTATTTCATCGGTCGCATCGAGGAAGAGTACGACGATAGCAACGAGAGCTTGGCGAAGACCGAGGCTTACACCTTGAAGTGCTTGGAAGAGCTGTATAAGAGAGCGGTCGAGAAGGACGCTTCCGTGAAGAATGTCTCCACAGCGAAAAAGGCATACGACGCAGACAAGCGTGTCGCCGAGATCGAGAAGATTCTCTCCGTCGTTTCCGAGGAGGATCTCATCGAGGCGGTCGAGGCGTACAATAACTTCTTGCAGACCACCTATTTCGATAAGTATCGCAAGAATTACGAGGAGGAGCTCGAGAAGAGCGTCGCCACCAAGTCCACCGACGGCGTGACCAAGGTTACCATTCGTCAGAAGCCTTACGTCTTAGAGTACGAAGTGGACACGGAGTCCCTCGACAAGCGCGGCTTGATCGTGGACGCCACCTACAAGATTAACGGCAAAGAGACTGTCGTCGAGTTGGATTCTCGCGACTATACCGTCACCGGATTCAGCGCGTCGAGCGAAGCGAAGGATCAGGAAATCACCGTGACCTTCGGCGATCTGACCGACACTTTCACCGTGGATATCATCCCGAAGAAGCCCACCCGCAATGCGAAGCCCACCGAGGAAGAGAAAGAGGTGAAGACCGAAGTCCCCGTCCGTTTCGAGAAGGATCTCGATTCCAAGATCGAGACGGCGCGCACGACCGATCTCGCGGAGTACAAGCTCTTGGTCGAGGTCAAGCGCAGAGTCTTCAAGGCGCTCGAGGATAATCACACCTCTTGCGATTATTGGTATCTCTATTATCTCAAGCAACAGGTCCAGACCTGCTATCAGAACCTGATTGGCAAGGAGGCGGAAGCCACCGTCACCGAAGAGAAAGTCGTGGCGGAGTATCAGAGCCGTTTGGCTTCTCAGGAGAAGGCGCTCATTGAAGGCACCTCCAAGTATTCCGAGATCATGGGCGGCGACGACGCGAAGATGCAGATCGTGCACGACGTCTCGGAGAATTATTTCTACGTCTATAATCTCCTCTTCAAGACGAATGAGGACAAGAAGATCAGCGAGCCCTACGACGCGGCGAAGGCGACCAATACTTGGAGCGACGCCAAGCTCGAGGACTACTTCCGCACCCTCTCCGACACCTTTGAGGTATATATCAGCAATCCGGAGTACGACAAAGACGCCGAGTGCGAGAAGGATAGCTGCCCCTGCGTGGCTTGCGAGAACTATAAGGGCGCGACCCCCGGCGCTTGCACGGCGGAGGATTGCACCTGCGTGGCTTGCAAGAATCATCGCTTCCTGAATAAAGCTTTTGCGGAGAAGTATGCCGAGAAGTACGGTGTGCTGAAGGGCGAGGATGAGTCGGCGGTCTACGTCTTCCCCCGCAATGAAAACGGCACGATCAACGTGCGCGACGTGATGCGCGTGGTGCAGGGCGAGCTCGGCGACATCGACGATACGGAGGGCACCCTTGCGGACAGGCAGGCAATGCTGAATGCCTTCATCGATTGGATCTATCAGTGCAATGACGATTCCGGTATGTTCACCACCCTTGAAGAGGACAAGGTCGGATACGGACTCAGCGACAAGAATTCTTCTTACGTCACGGAGTTCACCGCGCTTTCCCGCGCGCTTGCGACGGGCGGTCCCGCGGCGGATCTTCTTAAGTATGAAGTGAGGGGCACGGGCGTCGGCGCCTACGGTTGGTGCTATACGAATTACGGCATCCACTTCATCATGCTCTCCGGATATGCCTATCCCGCGGAGTACAAGAAGACCGAGGAGAACCTTTTGGCGTCCGGCTACTACAAGCTCCCGATTGACGCGATCGTGGACCTCGTGGCGTACGACGCGACGACCAAAGAGGGCACCCTGCGCTACTACATTCGCGAGGATCTGAAGAGCGAAGCGAATGAGAAGGCGGTGAATGACTTCCAAGAGGCGTTCTACCAGGTGGAGCTCGAAAAGAACGTGAAGATCGAGTACAACAAAAAGGTGTATAAAGACATCCTCAAGCAGTACGAACAATAATGCGAGAAGCCGGCGTTAACCGCCGGCTTTTTTTTCAAGGAGGCGTCATGAGCTACGCGGACAGAGAATACAATGCAGGCAAGGATTTCACCGAGCGGACGGCGGAGAGCCGCCCCATTTTCGAGGGGCAGGTGGTTCGTCTCAGAGACGATCGCGTCCTTTTGCCGAACGGCAAGACCTCTCATCGCGAGTACGTAGTGCATCGCGGCGGCGTGGCGGTCCTCGCCGTGGACGAGAATGGGATGGTCCCCATCGTGCGCCAGTACCGTTACCCCCTCTCTTCCGAGCTGTGGGAGATCCCCGCCGGCAAGCTGGAAGTCGGGGAGAACCCGGACGACGCGATCCGTCGGGAGCTTCGCGAAGAGGCGGGGCTCGTTGCGGGCAAGATCGAGCCGCTCGCATCCTTTTATCCCACCTGCGGCTACAGCAGTGAGATCATCCGCCTTTACGTCGCCACCGAGCTGACCTACGTGGGCGCAAAACCGGACGAGGACGAATTCCTCGAGATTAAGTACGTCTCTATTGACGAACTGTATAAGAAGTGCCTTTCGGGGGAGATCACGGACGGCAAGACCCTCGTCGCCGTTCTCAAATATCAAGCGCTCCGTTCCCGATAATCCTTCTCCTTTCACAGAGCACAGTATCTTCGGCCCAGCGGTATCCGCAGGGTTTTTTTCTCGTGCGCGCGCGAGCGTGCTACGCTCGTGCCCGCGCGCCCGTATATCACGTGCGCGTTTTTAATAAGGAAAGACGGCGGGGCAGAATCCTCCTGTTTTGAAGCGGGCGGGATTGTGGTATTTTGCGGCGAAAAAGCACAAGATATAGTGGTAAGTTTCGGGCGATTTCGGGGGCGAAAAAAAATTTTAAAAAAACCCCGAAAAATGTATTAAATTTCAAAAAAACTTGTTGACAACCCCCTTTTTTCCTGCTAAGATATAGAGGTTGTCACCTAAAAGGGGGCAGCAAGCGAAACTTCAAAACAGAATAGATTGAGCAAAGAATAAAGCAAGTGATTTCTGTCAATTCATAATTTATTATGAGTTTTGAGCGCAGCTTGAGAGAGCTGCGGAAAACCAAGATTAAACTTAAGAGTTTGATCCTGGCTCAGGACGAACGCTGGCGGCATGCCTAACACATGCAAGTCGAACGGAATAAGACGGGCTGTAGCGATACTTTCTGTCTTATT
>Ga0310786_10008712_pt1 | contig 12977 bp, 10 predicted proteins | sample AusTroGonzalo_MG_FD_203881 | JGI IMG/M metagenome (GOLD analysis project Ga0310786, IMG submission 203881) | Bovine rumen microbial communities from tropical cattle in Woodstock, Queensland, Australia - Gonzalo_03 (v2) (version 2) | ecosystem: Host-associated > Mammals > Digestive system >... | reverse complement strand
GCACCTGGCTCAGGTTGTTGTTGTCGTAGATGATGTTACCACAGTACTGAGTGGAAGTGTTCCCCGTTCCCGTCTGGTAGGAAACAGAGAGCTTACCTCCCGCTGCACTGTACACATAGCTTGCCATATTGCCGTTCTGATAGTTGATTGACGACGGCAAATTTAGTGAATTATACTGAATTGACGAAATGTTTTTGTTCATTCTTTTTGTCTTTAATCTTTAGGGCTTTTTGAAGTGCTCACCGGAACCGTCCCCGTGAGCCTTCTCGTTTATCTTAAAAAGTGCTCACCGGAACCGTCCCGCCGATCCCTATCGAGTGCAAAGTTAGAGTCCCCGTGAGCCAAGGTAGGGAATCAGCCGGGATTTAGCAAATTCTTCACTGATATATTTTATCAGGAGCAAAGTTAGAGACCCCGTGATTCAATCGTCCCCAATTCTCCAAAAATAATCAATAGAATCTCGTGATTCTAAGGGAATTTCTTCTCCCCACTCTTTTAGTATTGGTGTTGCCATAGCAAATGGTTTTTCGCATACAAGCATTGTAGAATCATTACTAAATATGATATAATATCGCATAATATGATAATCATTCAACCAAGCAAATTTCACTGCATACTTTCCGTTCAAAATACTTTTAGGCGTTTCTATTAATATGGAGTCTGGAGAAGTGTTGATAATCTCCCATTTACCAGTAGAATTGGTTTTATACTTTACAATGTTTTCATAACTTCCAGGCTCCTCATCCTCTTCTTTCGTCAACATAATAGGCATTACTATTGTATTCCCTTTAAACTCTATTATTTGCCCCCCAAGTGGTCTAAAATAGTTTTTTCGGGTTATATAAGATTTTTCTGGTATAATACCACACGCCCCTTGCAATTTTTGATAAATAATAGAATGACTCTTTCCTCTATGAATAAGAGTAACAGCAATAAAAACTATAACGAAAATTATAGCAATAATCCATATCACTTTTTGCTTATTCCTCAATAAACGGTCTATATTTTTTTTCTTTATCATCATATCTACTAGATTTTTCTAAGATTCTTTTTCCGATTGTTTCAATATTTTTATTTTTCGTAAGGTTTTCCCCTTGAAATACATAATTGATTATAGCTCCCATCAAATTAAGATTTCCCCTATAAACTTCCGGAATTAGATTTATATATTTATCGACAGTATTTATTGCTTCATCTAAAGAATTTTTTTGATTTGTAAATGCCTCTGCATCCCAAAAGGAGGATAGAGTAAGGAAGGTGTCCGAAACACCTAATGCTATATTCAACGCCAACATCGCACCTGCTCCTGCTCTTCCATTTACATAAGATGGTGAGAATTTATGGAATCTTCTATCTTCTTGCCCTGTTGAGACAGCAATTGGCCTTCTAATTTGTACTGCACCATCCTTTGGGTCTATGCCTATAGACTTATTTGTTGGAGTATAGGCTTGATACCCATATTGTTGAATAGCAATACAGCCAATAACTGTACTTATTCCAATTTCTCCTGGTTCCCAATTTGTAGGATTATTATTGGCAGCGTAAAAGTTCCTTTGTGTTGTTCCACTAAAATTAGACATACGCAGCCCGAAGACTCCATTTCCACGATATTCAATTAGTGAACCTCTTTCCCATGGCCAAGGCCACATTCCATTTGGGTCAATGAATTTTATCGGATTACCCCCGCAATAATTATACGGACTAACACTGTAGTACTTCTCACACAGCGGATCCATCCTGTCCCACCTTCCGAGGATGGAGAAATACTGGCGTGCGCCGTAGTCGTAGGTGTTCAGGCCATGCATCAAGTCCAGCTCCTTGCCGTTGTACTTGTAGGGCTGCACGTCGCCGCCTGTACTTATGTCAGCAATGATGCCACCGAAGGGATAATAATGGTTGACCTGCTCTGCCGTGCCACTTTCGTTGACCACGACGCGATTGCTTCCTAAATGGTCCTGCAGGTAATAATGGTACTGGGGTGTGGTGCCGCTGAAGGTGATGTATCCGCCATCAATATGCAACTGGCTCAGGTTGTTGTTGTCGTAGATGATGTTACCACAGTACTGAGTGGAAGTGTTCCCCGTTCCCGTCTGGTAGGAAACAGAGAGCTTACCTCCCGCTACACTGTACACATAGCTTGCCATATTGCCGTTCTGATAGTTGATTGACGACGGCAAATTTAATGAATTATACTGAATTGACGAAATGTTTTTGTTCATTCCCCTTTTTTATCTTTGTTTTTCCGTTTTAGAAGTGCTCACCGGTGCCCGGCTCTGCCGCTTTGTACCTTCTGGTCAAAGAGCCGTCCCTGATTTTTCTGACTCATTTATTTTTAATATTATTATTTTTATTTTCGGATCATATAATTTAAATTTACCATCCTCTGTGCTATGAACAATTTCACGTTCAATATAATGATAGTTATGAGGAACACCAAATTGTTGAATTCCTGCATCGTATATCAGGTCATCATCTTTAAACCAATTATAATAACCGATAATTGACTTTATCCAGTAAATTTCTTCTAAAGTTATATTAAGTCCAATATCCTCTATATCACATGCACATGTCATGAAATCTCCGAGACAAATTTTTACAGTATCCATCTGAATGAAAATACGTGCTTCACAAGGGGACTCTGCATGTTTCCTGTTATTCAATATGTCACAGAAATGATGATAATCCTCTACGCTTATATAATTTACAATACTATTGTTGGATTTTTGCATATGGCGTTCCATATCTTTGCAAGTAATCGCTACGGACGTTTCAAAGAGATACGGATAATATGCAACGATGATAGAATCATATTGCGAATTATATTTGGGTTCTTGTTGATGACAAGAGCATAATAAACATGCAATAGTACCTAATAAAAAAAATAGATTTTGATTTTTCATATTACTCCTTTTTATTTTGTTCGTCCACAGGAATTGTTGATGTAGAACTAATCACATCATAGGGGTTTCCCTTATGATTATGTCTAACAGACTCATGATTCAAACGAGCCATTTTTGATTCAGCCCCAGTAATAACTCGTCTTTCTTCTTTATTATCATATTGAGAATCACCTATACTTCGCCTGTCGCGGTGACTTGAAGGGTTGTTTCTATAATCAATGGCATGGGCAAATTCATGTTCAAGACGAGTTGCAGGAGATTGATATCCGCCATCAGTTGTCCTTAGCCCTTTTCTAGATTCCCATTGAATAATTTGTTTTCCATTTTGTGGATTGTATTGTGTACCTAATTCCTCAACTAATCTGGCGTCTGTTCCATCAACAACATAGATATCATACTTGGAATTTGTGGCAGCCATTATCAGATTATTCATTTGGCCATGTGCATTATATAAATATGCCTGCATAAAGTCTGAAACAAATTTATTCTTTGGGATACTAATTGAAGGTTCTCCATGAAATCCTGAAAAAGAAAACACTTGATATTTACCATTATTGTCTATGTATTGAATGTGAATTGTTTTCCCATCTGGGTCAATAAACTTCACCGGATTACCCCCACAATAGTTATACGGACTCAGGTTATAGTACTTCTCACATAGCGGGTCTGTCGTATGCCAACATCCAATGGCTGCATCAAAGTGCCTTGCACCATAGTCGTACCAATCCAAGCCATGCATGCGGTCCAGCTCCTTGCCGTTATACTTGAAGCGCTGCACGTCGTCGTTCGTGCTGATGCCCATCAGGCCACCGAATGGATAATAGTGGTTTATTTGCTCTGCCGTGCCACTTTCGTTGACCACGACGCGATTGCTTCCTAAATGGTCCTGCAGGTAATAATGGTACTGGGGTGTGGTGCCGCTGAAGGTGATATATCCGCCATCAATAAGCACCTGGCTCAGGTTGTTGTTGTCGTAGATGATGTTACCACAGTACTGAGTGGAAGTGTTCCCCGTTCCCGTCTGGTAGGAAACAGAGAGCTTACCTCCCGCTGCACTGTACACATAGCTTGCCATATTGCCGTTCTGATAGTTGATTGACGACGGCAAATTTAGTGAATTATACTGAATTGACGAAATGTTTTTGTTCATTCTTTTTGTCTTTAATCTTTAGGGCTTTTTGAAGTGCTCACCGGAACCGTCCCCGTGAGCCTTCTCGTTTATCTTAAAAAGTGCTCACCGGAACCGTCCCGCCGATCCCTATCGAGTGCAAAGTTAGAGTCCCCGTGAGCCAAGGTAGGGAATCAGCCGGGATTTAGCAAATTCTTCACTGATATATTTTATCAGGAGCAAAGTTAGAGACCCCGTGATTCAATCGTCCCCAATTCTCCAAAAATAATCAATAGAATCTCGTGATTCTAAGGGAATTTCTTCTCCCCACTCTTTTAGTATTGGTGTTGCCATAGCAAATGGTTTTTCGCATACAAGCATTGTAGAATCATTACTAAATATGATATAATATCGCATAATATGATAATCATTCAACCAAGCAAATTTCACTGCATACTTTCCGTTCAAAATACTTTTAGGCGTTTCTATTAATATGGAGTCTGGAGAAGTGTTGATAATCTCCCATTTACCAGTAGAATTGGTTTTATACTTTACAATGTTTTCATAACTTCCAGGCTCCTCATCCTCTTCTTTCGTCAACATAATAGGCATTACTATTGTATTCCCTTTAAACTCTATTATTTGCCCCCCAAGTGGTCTAAAATAGTTTTTTCGGGTTATATAAGATTTTTCTGGTATAATACCACACGCCCCTTGCAATTTTTGATAAATAATAGAATGACTCTTTCCTCTATGAATAAGAGTAACAGCAATAAAAACTATAACGAAAATTATAGCAATAATCCATATCACTTTTTGCTTATTCCTCAATAAACGGTCTATATTTTTTTTCTTTATCATCATATCTACTAGATTTTTCTAAGATTCTTTTTCCGATTGTTTCAATATTTTTATTTTTCGTAAGGTTTTCCCCTTGAAATACATAATTGATTATAGCTCCCATCAAATTAAGATTTCCCCTATAAACTTCCGGAATTAGATTTATATATTTATCGACAGTATTTATTGCTTCATCTAAAGAATTTTTTTGATTTGTAAATGCCTCTGCATCCCAAAAGGAGGATAGAGTAAGGAAGGTGTCCGAAACACCTAATGCTATATTCAACGCCAACATCGCACCTGCTCCTGCTCTTCCATTTACATAAGATGGTGAGAATTTATGGAATCTTCTATCTTCTTGCCCTGTTGAGACAGCAATTGGCCTTCTAATTTGTACTGCACCATCCTTTGGGTCTATGCCTATAGACTTATTTGTTGGAGTATAGGCTTGATACCCATATTGTTGAATAGCAATACAGCCAATAACTGTACTTATTCCAATTTCTCCTGGTTCCCAATTTGTAGGATTATTATTGGCAGCGTAAAAGTTCCTTTGTGTTGTTCCACTAAAATTAGACATACGCAGCCCGAAGACTCCATTTCCACGATATTCAATTAGTGAACCTCTTTCCCATGGCCAAGGCCACATTCCATTTGGGTCAATGAATTTTATCGGATTACCCCCGCAATAGTTATACGGACTCAGATTATAGTATTTCTCGCATAGCGGATCAACCCTGTCCCATCTTCCGAGAATGGAGTAATATTGGCGAGCACCGTAGTCGTAGGTGTTCAGTCCGTGCATCTTATCGAATTCCTTGCCGTTGTACCTGTATTTCTGAATATCCTGACCAGTGCTGAGATCAGCAATGATGCCACCGAAGGGGTAGTAATGCGTAACCTGCTCTGCCGTGCCACTTTCGTTGACCACGACGCGATTGCTTCCCAAATGGTCCTGCAGGTAATAATGGTACTGGGGTGTGGTGCCGCTGAAGGTGATATATCCGCCATCAATAAGCACCTGGCTCAGGTTGTTGTTGTCGTAGATGATGTTACCACAGTACTGAGTGGAAGTGTTCCCCGTTCCCGTCTGGTAGGAAACAGAGAGCTTACCTCCCGCTGCACTGTACACATAGCTTGCCATGTTGCCGTTCTGATAGGTGATTGACGACGGCAAATTTAATGAATTATACTGAATTGACGAAATGTTTTTGTTTAAATCCTTTGTCAGGTACTAACTTTTTATTGAAAATTAGTAAGTATTACACAAATAGAGGTGAAACCGTTCTGGTTCCACCTCTTTAATATATAGGATAGGGGATTAATCCTCCCAATTTCTAATTGGGACAACTGAAACAACGTACAAGATTCTCAATCTTGGCATAAGGGTTCGATTCCCTTACCGACTACAAGAAAGGAGCTTCAGAAATTCTGAAGCTCTTTTCTTTTTGTTCTTTCCAATCCTTACTTCTGCGGAATGTTCTTCAGGATGTCGAGCAGGTGATCCCATACCATCTGGACGGTAGGAATGAGCAGGCGCTCGTCGGGTGAGTGGACACCGCGCAGGGTGGGGCCGAAGCTCACCATGTCGAGGTTGGGATAGCGCTCCGAGAAGAGTCCGCACTCCAGTCCTGCGTGAATGCCGCGCACAACGGGCTCCTTGCCAAATAACTTCTTGTACGACTCTACCACAATTTTCTGCAACTCGCTGTTCTGGCGCATCTTCCATGCTGGATAGCCATCAGAGCTAACGACATGGGCACCAGCCAATTCGAACGTGGCGGCAAACGTGGCACACATATTGTCAAGGTTTGACATGACATTCGAACGCTGACTTGACAGTATGTTTATCTCTTTCTCTTCCGTATGCACGCTGGCGATGTTACTCGATGTCTCGACCATACCGCCCAGCGCCTCGTCCTGACAGATGGCATAAATACCGTTGTCAACAGCCTGCAACGCCGTAATGAATCGACAGGCGGCAGCGGACTCGATGACGGGCTCGGCATCCGTGCTCTCCATCTGGAACACCATGTTTGAGTCAGTTACATGGAACTCGTCCTGTACGTCGGCAGCAAACACGTTCCAGTCGGCACGTACATTCTCCTTGAACTCATTGGGAACAGCTATTACGAAATAGCCGTCGCGTGGAATGGCATTGTGCAGTTTACCCGAATGGAACTGTGCCAGGCGCAGGCCGTTGTAGCGTTTCAGTTCCTGATAGATGAAACGGCCCAGCAGCTTGATGGCGTTAGCACGCTTCTTGTTAATGTCGTCGCCCGAGTGGCCGCCGTTCAGGCCTTTCAGTGCACCACGGATGAAAAAGGAGTCTGCGGAAGCCTCCTCGCGGGTGATATCGAAACGTGCGGTGGTATTGCGTCCGCCGGCACAGCTGACGAAGATTTCACCCTCGTCCTCAGAGTCCAAGTTAATGAGGTAGTCGCCCGTCATGAAGCCCGACTTCATGCCTTCGGCACCCGTCAGTCCAGTCTCTTCGTCACGTGTGAAGACACACTCAATGGGGCCGTGTGCAATGTCGTCAGCCTCCAGCAACGCCAGCTCCATGGCACATCCGATGCCGTCGTCGGCACCCAGTGTGGTACCCTCGGCTGTCAGCCACTCGCCGTCAATATATGTCTTGATGGCATCGCGGTCAAAGTCGAACTCCACGTCCACCAGTTTGTCACACACCATGTCCATATGGCTCTGCAGAATAACCGTCTTACGGTTCTCCATGCCTGGAGTGGCAGGCTTGCGGATGAGTACGTTACCCGTCTCGTCCACCTTCGTCTCCAAACCGTGGCTAGCACCCCAGTTTTTCAAATACTCAATCATTTTTTCCTCGCGCTTCGAGGGGCGGGGAATCTCGTTAATCCGGGCAAACTGCTCGAATACACTTTGTGGTTTTAATTCACTTTTTGTCATTTGTCTATCCAATTATTAAAAATGTTTGTCATCGTTAGCGGGTAATGCTGCGAAAATGATAATAAATCGTAATTTATTTTGCATTTCGATTGGTTTACACTACCTTTGCACCGCAAAATTAATAAAAAATGACGGAACTTCTGCTCATCGGTACGTTAATAATTGCTATCGGCATGTTATTTCTGCTGGTCAAGGTGCTGTTGACAAAAAACGGAAAGTTCTCGTCGCAGCATATCCACGACAGCGAGGCCATGCGCGAGAGGGGCATTCATTGCGTGATGGACCAGGACAGAGAGATGCGCCGAAAGAGCCGCCTTGCCGTCAGCGAAAAGAGCAACAATAAATAAAAACAAAACAATAAACCGAAAATGAAAAAGAACATTCTGAAAAACCTGTCGTTCGCTGCACTCGCAGCTTTCGCACTTACTGCATGCAACAATGCAGCACCCCAGATGGACGAAAAGCCCGTCACCGTTCCCGAGGGAGGCATGAAGATTGCCTACGTCGAGGTTGACTCACTGGCTTCACAGTACCAGTTCTGCATTGACTACACCAAGATTCTGGAAAAGAAGCGTACCAATGCCACCAACACGCTGAACCAGAAGGGACAGCAGTTGCAGGCTGCTATGAACAACTTCCAGCAGAAACTGAGCAACAACGGTTTCCGTAGCCGTGAGGAAGCAGAAAGCGCACAGGCAGGCATCCAGCGCAGTCAGCAGTCGCTGCAGGAACTTCAGGCACGCCTGGGCTCTGAGCTCGAGAAGGAAGCTGCCGATTTCTCGGTTGCCCTGAAGGACTCGCTCGACCATTTCCTGGCCCTGTACAATAAGGACAAGAAGTTCGACCTCATTCTGTCGAAGTCGGATGCCACAAGCAACATTCTCTTTGCCGAGAAGCGCTACGACATTACCGACGAGGTTATCAAGGGCCTGAACAAGCGCTACAAGCCCTCTGCCGAAATGACCAAGAAGGAAGAGGCTGAGAAGAAGAAGTAAAACAAACTACTGATTATTATAAACTAAAAAGGGGTAGTCGTCACACGGACGGTCACCCCTTTTTCTTTTGCAGGACATTCCATCATATAATAGATGAACTCATTGCCTGCATAGTTCCCAGAAAGCCACAGCTGCTGCCGCCGCCACGTTAAGTGAATCGACCCCGTGTGCCATAGGTATGCGTACCACATAGTCGGCAGAAGCAATGGTAGAGTGGGGCAGACCGTCGCCCTCCGTCCCCATGACGATGGCAAGGCGTTCCTCCTGTTTCAGCCGTTCGTCATCCAGCGCAATACTGTCGTCCGTCAGTGCCATGGCCGCCGTACGGAAGCCGTAGCGGTTAAGCTCCTGTACATCGTCGCCCATCCACGTCCAAGGCACCAAGAACACACTGCCCATAGACACGCGTACCGCCCTGCGATTCAGCGGGTCGCACGAGTCAGGTGTCAGCAGCACGGCATCAATGCCCAGTGCCGCCGCAGAACGGAAAATAGCTCCGATGTTCGTCGTGTCAGTCACTCCCTTGATGACCACCACCCGTCGCGTCCCTTGCAAAATCTCCTCCAGTGCCTTGGGTTTCGGCCGTCGCATGGCACACAAGACGCCCCGCGTCAGAGTGTAGCCCGTCAGTCGAGCCAACAGTTCCCGACTGCCCGTATAGACGGGAATGTCACCGCATTTCTCAATAATATCGTGCGCATCGCCCTCAATATGTTTCTCCTCGCAAAGCAGCGACGTGGCTTCATATCCCGCCTGCAGCGCCACGCGGATAACTTTGGGGCTCTCGGCAATGAAGATACCCTTTTCCGGCTCCAGTGCCATACGCAGCTGCGCTTCGGTAAGCGTGCTGAATACCTGCAGGGCCGGCTCGTCGAGTGATGTGATTCTAATGATGGCCATAAGACTTCCTAAATGAAAAACGGTGCTTGAAGGAAACCATCCAACAGCACCATTTTCTTGAGGTACCTAGCAGAGTCGAACTGCTCTACACGGTTTTGCAGACCGTTACCTAACCGATCGGCCAAGGTACCCTTTCGCGTTTTGCGGTTGCAAAGGTAATACAATTATTCGGTTTATCCAAATTTTTCAGTTACTTTTTTTGCAGGGGGGAACTTTTGTGCGGTGTGACGAACAGCAACCTGATTTCGCAGACTGCTGCGAACAGCATCCGGACCTGTGTTGCATCTGGTCTTTCAGCGGGCATCCTTCACAAGCCTGACAGGGGTCGTCAGCCCGACGGAATGTCTGGCAAACACGCCAAGCCGCATAGCCCACGGCTAAACCCAGAACGATGAAAACGACAATCCACTCAGCACTCATCTCTACTAAAAGGCTTCTCCGAACTACCTTGTCAGCTTGCGCAGCAGTACTTTGTTGATAACCTGAATGCGACGTCCCTGATAGACGATGTCCTCCCGTACATTATTTATATTATTAAAGAAGTCGCTGAAGGCGTTAAGCAGGAAGTTGGGCTGGCGGGTATCTTCCGTCACGTCCGGATTAGTCACAATTTTGATGCCCTGCTCCTCGATATGCACATCGATGTCATTGCCCGTCATGATGGGGTCACCGTCATAATGGATGGCACCAGGATTCTTGCGGTGAATATGGATGCGTTTGCTCTTGAAGGTCTTGATCTTCGAGTTCTTCTCCAGCGTCTTACTGAAGAGGTCGAAGCTGATCTGCGGTGCATCGAAGGCTGTGAAGGGCTCCAAGATGACAATGTCCATCATGCCGTCCTTCATCGTTGCATGCGGGGCAATATAGGCATTGTTGCCATATTGCGAGGCGTTGGCACAGGCAATGAGGAAAGCCTTGTAGTGCTTGGCACCCGTCTCATCCTCCACCTCGTACGTCTCGGGCTGGTACTTCAGACCTTCCTTCAGCACATTCTCCACATAGGTGATGGGACCGCGCTTGCCCGCCTCGGCAAATTTTAGCGAGATGAACGCATCGAAGCCCATGCCACAGGTGCAGAAGAAGGGGAGGCCGTTGATGACACCATAGTCGAAGGACTCTATCTGGCAATGGTTGATGATGTGCAGAGCTTTCTTCACGTCGAGAGGCAAACACAAATGGCGAGCCAGTCCGTTGCCCGATCCGCAGGGGATAATGCCCAACGCCGTGTCAGTATGTGTCAGCGAACGCGCCACCTCGTTGACGGTGCCGTCACCACCAACAGCCACCACCACGTCAACACGCTCTTCGACACATTCACGGCATATCTCAGCCGCATGTCCTGCATATTCGGTCGTACGAAGCTGATAGTCATAGAGATCTTTATCGATGATTTCATCGATAAGTCCCGGAATCTCAGCCTTGCCGTGCGTTCCAGAAATGGGATTAAGGATAAATACAATCTTCTTTTTGCCCATAACCATGGTACAAAGTTAAGAAATTCAGCCGAAATGAGACAGGGAAATAAAAGAAATTTTGACTTTCGAGCGAAATATTACGAAAAATATGCACGATTTGATAAAATTTGTGTAACTTTGCAGCCTGTAAAGAAAAAAACGTGTTGCAACACATATTTTAAATATGGGACAATTACAAGAAAGATACAAGAATTACCGTGAGCCACAGAAGTTTATGGAGGCTGACGTATATCCCTATTTTCGTGAAATCGAAGGAAAACAGGGAACGGAAGTTGAAATGGGTGGCCACAAAGTACTCATGTTCGGCTCTAATGCCTATACAGGCCTGACGGGTGACCAGCGCATCATCGATGCCGCCAAGGCTGCCCTTGACAAGTACGGTTCCGGTTGTGCCGGAAGCCGTTTCCTGAATGGAACCCTCGACCTGCATGTACAGTTGGAAAAGGAGATTTCCGAATTCATCGGAAAAGAAGATTGTCTTTGCTTCTCAACAGGTTTCTCTGTCAACCAGGGCGTTCTAGCCATGGTAGTAGGTAAGGACGACTATATTATTTGCGACGACCGTGATCACGCCAGTATCGTGGACGGCCGTCGTCTTTCGTTTGCCCGCCAGCTGCACTACAAGCACAACGACATGGAAGACCTGGAGCGTGTGCTGCAGAAACTTCCCTACGAGGCGGTCAAGCTGATTGTTGTCGATGGTGTCTTCTCGATGGAGGGCGACCTGGCTAAGCTTCCCGAGATTGTGGAGCTGAAGCACAAGTACAACTGCTCCATCATGGTGGACGAGGCCCACGGCATCGGCGTCTTCGGTCGTCAGGGACGTGGTGTCTGCGACCACTTCGGACTGACCGACGAAATTGACCTCATCATGGGTACGTTCTCGAAGTCACTGGCCTCTATCGGCGGCTTCATCGCTGCTGACTGGGACACCATTAACTTCCTGCGTCATACCTGCCGTACATACATCTTCTCGGCTTCCAACACGCCTGCAGCCACCGCTGCCGCCATGGAGGCCCTGCATATTCTCCAGAAGGAGCCCGAGCGCATCGAGGCTTTGTGGAAGGTCACTAAGTATGCCCTCAAGCGCTTCAGCGAGGAAGGCTTTGAGATTGGTGATACCGAGAGCCCCATTATTCCGCTCTACGTGCGCGACGTGGAAAAGACCTTCCTGGTTACGGCATTGGCATTCAAGGCCGGTGTATTCATCAACCCCGTCATTCCGCCCGCATGTGCCCCACAGGACACGCTCGTACGCTATGCCCTCATGGCAACCCATACGGAGGAGCAGGTAGAACGCTCGGTGAAGGCCCTGAAGAAGATTTTCGTAGAACAAGGAATCATCAAGTAAAGAATGAAATGATGAAGGAATGAAAAAATGAAAGAATGTTAAAAGGGCATATTTCATTTTTTCATTCTTACATTTTCTCATTTTTAATTCGTACCTTTGCACCCGCAAAAACGGAAAGAAGGATTTGCAACGAGGTGTAGCGCAGTTGGTAGCGTTCCTGGTTTGGGACCAGGCTGTCGCAGGTTCGAGTCCTGTCACCTCGACTTTCTAATAAAAGAATACCGCTGATTCATATTGAGTCAGCGGTATTTTTTTGTATGCTATTCACTCTCTCTTTATCCCATCACCACGTCGAGTACCATCATCAGAACAAAGCCGATGGCGAAACCGATGGTGCTGAAATTGGAGTGTTCACCCTCGCTGGCTTCCGGAATGAGTTCCTCAATAACTACATAGAACATGGCTCCGGCGGCAAAGGCCAGCATGTAAGGCAGGACGGGCATCAGCAGCGAAGCCAGCAGCAGAACGGCTACGGCTCCGACG
>Ga0310786_10008711_pt1 | contig 12980 bp, 10 predicted proteins | sample AusTroGonzalo_MG_FD_203881 | JGI IMG/M metagenome (GOLD analysis project Ga0310786, IMG submission 203881) | Bovine rumen microbial communities from tropical cattle in Woodstock, Queensland, Australia - Gonzalo_03 (v2) (version 2) | ecosystem: Host-associated > Mammals > Digestive system >... | reverse complement strand
CTTAGAGGGGATCTCAAGCAGCTCCTTTTCCATGTGAAGACGCGATTCCGTAAGCTTATGCTGCAACACCATGTAGCGCATCAGTTCGTTCGCGGCTTCAACACGCTCTTTGACGAGAGGATTGCCCACGGCGAGCGCTTTTACTTCAGCATAATCAAGGACTGTATCGTCGATATCCGCGCCGCTCCTTTCCGTAAGCGAACCGGACAGAAGGCTTGAGATAAACCTCTGCTTGGTCTCGAGCAGCTGCCAGGAATAAGCGTCAAAGCTTCCTTCCGTTATGTAGCGGTAGATATAGACCTTCTTATTCGTGTTGCCCTGTCTTAATATGCGGCCTTCGCGCTGGGTCATGTCGGCAGGTCTCCACGGCACGTCAAGGTGATGCAGCGCAATGAGCCTGTCCTGGATATTCACGCCGAGACCGAGCTTGAATGTCGAGCCGATCAGTATCCTGATATCGCCGTCTCTGACCTTCTTAAACAGCGAAGATCTCTGTGCTTCAGTATCCGCATCATGGATAAACGCGATCTGATCCTCGTGAATGTTGTAGCACTTCAGTATTTCCTTCAGCTCGGTATAGAGATTGAAGTCTTTCTTGGGCGTGGATGAATCGCAGAACACCAGCTGTGTGCTCTTGTTCCCGTTTGTCTTAACGTAGATATCAGCAATATTCTCCGCGCACCTCGCGACCTTTGACTGATAAGTATATTTGGCTGTAGGATCGACGAGCCTCATGTCCAGAGCGGCTTTTCTGCCGTCCGTAGTGATCTTGAGCATGTTGTCGTCTCTTCTGCTGACAGTTCCGTGCCTGACCTGCTCAGCCCTGTCAGAGATGAGCTTGAGATAATCAGCGAACTCTTTGGTCTTGCCTATCAGAGCATCCTTATATCCGTCATGTGCAGGGATGCCGGCCGAATCGTCAACGGAATGGAAATCCGCGATAGACGAAAGGAGCGACGTCAGTTCAGGGAGATTATGGAACTTCGAAAACCTTGTCGCCAGGCGGTACGAACTCGTATCAACATCGATCTCGAATTCGGTAACGCGTTCAGCGAACATACCGATCCAGCTGTCAAAGTTCTGCAGATCGAGAAGCCCCAGTTCGCCGCTCTGCAGATACGTCTGCATTGCGAAAGCATCCGTGATCGAATTGGTGATCGGCGTGCCCGTAGCCATGACAACGCCCTTGCCGTCGTTTTCGCGCTGGATCATGCGGACCTTGTCGAGCATATCCCTGCACTTCTTGGATTCAGTATTCGAGATGCCGAGAACGTTGTTTGTCTTGGTCTCTATGGGAATGTTCTTGTAATTGTGGGCCTCATCGACAAACAGTCTCGTGATGCCAAGCTCGTCAAAATAGACCGTGTCATACATGTCATCCCAGGCCCTGTTCAGTTCATCGATCGCCTCTGCAAGCTTCTGTGCTTTCTTGGTCAGTTTGGAAGTTGCTTTCCCTTTTGTTTGAACCTTTTTGGCAACTTCAGCCTGCTGTTCCCTGAGATCTTCCAGGTAATACTTTTTCGATAACGGGATAAGCTCAAAGCAGCTGTATGCAATGATTATCCCGTCGAAATCCTCGTCACGCACGCGCTTAAGGATCTCTTCGCGCTTGGCGGGCTTGAACATCTTTGGTTCTATGCAGAAGATCTTAGCATTGGGATACATCAGGCCGAAGATGTTCTTCCACTGTCCCACGATGTTGTTGGGAACAACGTACATATTCTTCTTGGACAGCCCCATGCGGCGCAGTTCCTGGCCTGCGGCGATCATCTCATATGTCTTGCCCGCGCCCACATCGTGCGCAAGAAGGGTGTTTGGAGAGAAGATCATCCTCGCGACCGCATCTTTCTGATACGGATACAATTCCACTCCCGGAGACATTGTGGGAAACGTAAGGAAAGAACCGTCAAACATCCTTCGCCTGACGCAGCTGAACTTACTCTCAAAGATCGCCTCCAGGCGTTCTTTCCGGGTATTGTCAGTCCATACCCAGTCCTGGAAAGCTTTGATAAGTGTCTTCTGTTTCTCGAGAGCAGCCAGCGTCTCTTTCCTGTTGATAACTCTTTTCACGCCGGACGCGTTTACATAGCTCTTAACTTCATCAGTGACCTTTACCGCTTTCATGTTCAGCGTGTTCTCGAGAATGTGAAGAGCCTCAATACGGTTGGTTCCGTAAGTTGATGTCACGGCTACGCTGTGGTTGTATCTGCTTTTATTACGGATTTCCCATGTACCCGTAATCTCATCGTGACGGGTATCGAAAATGGCCGCTTTCTGTTCATCACTGTAATACCGGTAAGAATACGGCTCACCGAAAAGATGCTCGATGAAATCATCAATGACATCAGCGGGAACCCAGGGCGATCCGAGCGTAATATAGATATCTTTAGTGGCAACGGCAGGCGGGAGCACCTTCTCTATTGCCTTGAGGTTGTCCGCAAAGTATCCGTTGTATTTGTCATTGGCCTTGGATGCTGCGTTCCATTTGCGCATGAGATTTCCGGAAAGATATTCTTCCGCCGTTTCCCAGCCTTTGTAGAAGCATTCGCCCCAGGTATCAGGATTCTGATAGATCGATCCCTTCAGCGTGCAGATTACGGTCTTATACTCAACTCCCGTAATGGAAGAAATGTATTCAATGTCCACGCGGCCTAACGTGGTAAGGCTCATGACCAGAGCATCCGGTATGCTGTCGACATGTACGCCCTTAGTTCTTTCGTCACCATTGAAAACATTCTCCCAGTCGAGAGGAAGATCCATGCATGTGACTTCATCGATATGCCTTGCCTCACGCTCACGCTCTTCACGTTCTTTTCTCTCACGTTCCTCGCGCTTCTTACGGAGCTTCTCATTACGCTCGCGCTGCGTCGCAGACTGCTTGGCAGAACTGAGCGTATTGATCAGCTCCTGTATTTGGTCGGGAGAAAAATTCTTACCGATATCGCCTGTCTTTTTCGCCGCAAGAAGATCGAAAATAGACACTTGAGCTTTTGTATTTTTTGGATTATTCACGCCTTCACCTCATTCCGGATGAATCTTGTTTTCGAATTCTAAATCCTGACGCATTCAATAAAGGGGACAACAATCCTGTTTACAGGACAACTTTTCCCAAAGCACTGAAACTTCCTCATCGCTCTTCTCATCACCGGGAGCCTTATTCCATGCCTTCCAGAAAGCCCTTGCCCTATCTTCATCTCCACCCAGTTCTTTACTGAACTTGATCAGGAGTTCATCATCCTTTTTCAGCTCGTCTTTCTTTACCAGTCTGATCCTGTAGAGTGGCGACAAAGCAGGCTCATAACTGTGAAGCTCAGCATCCTTATAAAAGCTCTTGTGCTTCAGAGACTCGAGTTTCCATTTATCCGTATAAGGAATCTTGAAAAGGATCTGCGGCATGCAGCAGTCGTACTGACCGTGAGCTTCTGTGATCAAAGCATGGAACGGCGGCCCGAACGGTCTGCAATCGATATTCACGATGTCTCCTGTCTTGTACGGAGTAGGCATGTTGAGGTCAAGTCTTCCGCCAAGAAATGCCTGGTTTCCATGACTCGCCGAATAGTATGTGTATCCGTTTTTCTCTCTTACCGGACAGAGCTTTTCAAACCAGCAGACCTCACCGTTGTAAATGTAATAATCGTATCTGGGATGTTCCATTGCCTTGTCGTAAATATCCCAGACTTCCAGTCTGTACCAGGTCGCATAAGAGAAATCTTCTCCGGATTCTTCATCTTCGCAGTCGTTCTCGATCTGTTCTTTAAGCTTTATGTATTTCATAACGCTTTTTATCGAATCGAAAACACCTACATGGGCTGATTTAACGATAAACATGTCAGGGTCATACCATTCATCGAAAAGACAGTATGCTCTTGCTTCATCAAACAGTCCGGGGAATTCAAGATCGTACTCTGCAGCACGCAACGCAGCGCAGCAATCATCAAAGCAAAGGCCGAAATCACCTATCGTATCCCAGATCGTCTGCCTGACAACTTCAAAACAGGCACCCGTCTCCAATAATTCTGTAGTCTTAATAAAGATGTCGTAGTTGATTCCGTTTATATGGAACTTCTGCAACATTTCATATTTGGCTTTCAACGGCACAGGAGCTTTGCATATGATCTCAGCAATTATGCGTTCACCGTACTCGCAGTTTTCAATGTTATATGAGATCATCTCTTCACTGAAACCGCACTTTCTTAAAACTTCTCTTGCATCTTCCTTAGACCATCTTTCACATTCTTTTACGTATGGTTTAAGGTCATTGGTGGATTGGATCTCAACGCTTGTTCCGGAAGGCAGATAGAACAACTTGCATTTTTTGTTCAATGCCAGAAGCATGAGCATGTTAATGAAAACTTCTTCGCTGACACCGTCCCAGACTGCGATCATGCGGTCGCACTTTTCCAGCATCTTCACATAGGTGGGGAAAGCGTATTTGATGCGGGCAATTGGATAAAAACGTTCAATGTCTCCCAGTCGCATAACGCTGACATTCTCGTACTGCCTGATCCTGCAGCGCCCGTATACTCTGTGATCGAAACCGGAATCACCGAGAAGTATCTCATCACCATTTCTAAGGAGCGAATTAAACTCTTCCCAAAACTCCTTGGGAAAAGCCTTATAATGTATTCCGTTTGTTCCGCAGATATAAGTGATCATGAGTCTGCCTCCTTCTTTTCTTTACAGCTTGATTATAGAAAGAGGCATGTACCAAAATGGCGACATAAAAAGAGCCCTTCCCGGATAGGTGAAGGGCTCATGTGCATTGCAGTTTTTCAGTCATTTAGTTGGGCGACCAGAACCTTATACAAGCGGCAAAACCCTGCCGAACACAAGCGAAAACCTGTCCCAGTCCAAATCCCTGTGATAGTGGCCAAAATACCAATGGTTGAACTCCAAACCGTGTTCAGTGATCAGTGAATCAAAAAACTCCGTCAGCCTGTTTCTTGATCTGATAACTTTTCCTGCCAAATGGTTCCCTATATACCCCTCAGGTGCACAATGAGTAATAACGATATCAACCTTGAAGTTGACCACTTCGAGATTGCGAAGCGCTTCTTCATACTCTTCATCAGAAGGCATCTCGCGTGCCCACCAGGATTCGCCTTCTTTGCGGAGATCCTTATCCGTCGACTCAGCACCGCCCATCGTAAAGAACTTTATTCCGTCGATCTCAAACACCTGGCCTCTCATAAGATGAATAATATGGTCTGAAATCTTATGAACCTTTCCGCCATTCCATTCCTCTACGGGATACTTATCCAATAAATCGTGATTCTCATGGTTACCGTCTATAAAAAGAGTCGTGAATTTCCTTTTGTTATAGACCTTTTGAACGTATGCGTCATAATCCCCGCCGTCCCATACTCCGGCAAAATCACCGGCAACGATCAGAAAATCACGCCCCGGATCCATGTGCTTTTGATCAGGGAGTTTTCTCGTATTGAGCTTTTCCCAATCTACCATTCCGTGTGTGTCACCGGTTATATATATGCTCATAAAAACACCTCCCTTCATCTTCTTTACAAGAGAATTATAGGGAGGCTGATGTACCATTTAAGTCTCATCTATCGAGGATTACCGTTTAACTCAATCTGAATTCCTTCATGTCATCGAGCCTTAAAAGCACAGGTTCTCTGCCGAATCCCGCACCCATATCTATGTCGATCCAGGTATCAGTCTTGATTATCTTATCTTTGTATTGATCACCGAAAGCAAGTGTTGGTGTGTGTCCGAAGACGGTCGTTACACTTTTATAGTAAACGTCAGTCAGTTCAGGCCATGCCCAAAGCAATTCCTCGCTCGTATAATCTTCAATGCGCTTATCCGAAGCAAAGTTATCAAGACCGGAATGAACAAGTATGAAATCACGTCCCCCTGCGCTTACCGTCTCATATAGCGGACAGTCACGCAGATAATCCAAGATGTCCTGCTGTGTATCCTTTGGCAGTTTTTGCATTGCCTTAAGAGTAATATCACCACCATCAAGCTGATATCTCGTAAGCATATCGATCTTTTCTGCCGTAAGCGCATCTATACTGTCACCGGTTATCTCATCGAAAACAAACGCATTCGCAAGCAGCATTGCCTCGTGATTACCAAGTATCAGCTGCACATTGGTCTGATACATGAGCCACTGAAGCGTTTCAACTCCGCCGTCACCATTACGGTCAACAACATCACCAAGAATGTAAAGAAAATCATTCTTGCCAAAAGAAGCTTCCTCCAGTAACTGAAGGAAGCGTTCATGCGGGTATCCGTGTAAATCTGAGATAACGTATATCATGCAATAAGCATATCACATTCTAAATTGAGAGTTATTCCACCAACGTCGTATAATCCCTGTCAAACAATTCCCTTGAGATTAACTTATCCAGTGTCTCTTCATCGATCTTCTCTATCAGTTTCCTACGAAGCTGCGGCTTGCTAAGATCATAGTATTTGAACTTAACATATTCGCGCTTGATCGTCTCAAGTTCACGTCTCCAAAGGAAGCTCATCTTCAGGTTCATGTCACGCTTGGTATTCCTCTGTGCTTCTCTTACTTCCTCAAAAACGATGTCTTCCTCGCCTTCGGTGCACGATATTATGCCCCAGTACTTTGGAATATGCTCTTCGATGTGTTTAAGATGACTCTTGCCTATGACGACATAATTGTAATCGAAATACTTGTCGTAGTATTTGACCTGTCTTTTAAGCCTCGCGTAAGAGTCAGCATCACTCTTGATCTCAAGGCCGCAAACAGCATCGTCTATTACCATCATTATGTCAGCCCGGGCACGGCCGATTTCCTTCTCTTCGAAAAATCTGACCTTCCCGAGCTTGATCTCCAGGTACATGAAAAGCGGTTCTCTGATGTCTTTATCTAACAGTGACATGAATTAATTATAAACTTCAACCGCTTCGAAGTCGTTATACTTGCAAGATTAGACACTATTATATGGTATTAGCGTCAAATGCTACAGATTCAAAACTCAATACACCCATATTCGACCAATAATCAGATAGAATCTTCCCATATGTCCATAAAAAGCGATCAATCTGTTTATATGTATAGTTTTCGAGACCAAAAGCTCTCATGAAGCAATCATAGTTAGCCTTAAAAGCTGAATAATCTCCCCACTTTGTTCGTAATGTTTTACCATCACCTTCATAGTCATATTCACTCAGCATCGTTACCACAAAACTATCAATAATAGGAAAACGACTCGGATCGATAAAACTAAAGACTTTTGTTGCATAAGAATAAGTGTACTTTCCAGTTGCCTGTTTACATAGATTTACAAATTCAGGTAATGAAAGACGGCCCTCGGAAACAAAACTTTTAAATGTGTTTTTATCAAGAATTCCTATTTCCCTAAGTTTCTGATTTATCTTAAAAACATCATTAACACGTGTACTGTATGTTGAATTGATTTGTTCTAAGAAGTCTAAAACATTTTTATGTATATTTATCAGAGCATCTTTAGTAGAATAATCACTAAATTGAGGAATATAATCGCTTATATCTATTTCCTCGCCATCCTCAAACAGCTTCATGCATAACTGTGCCGGTGGATTGGTCCAAAAACTGTTAAATACATCTACCAATTCGGGATTAGGTGTTAGTAATTGCATCTTAGCCTCCTTACAGTAATATTTCTTATTCTCCTCATTTTTCTTTCTACCACATTTACATTTCTTTTGACTTACTTATTATCTTGGTCTAGTAAATTCATGATCGCTTCAAATATCTTATCTGTATTTCTGAAAATTTCCGACTCGAAATCAATGCTCACATCAATAGTCTTATTATCTATAGTGCGTGTACCTCCTCTGGATATCAGAAGTATTCCGTTTTCGAGATCTTTGCAGCTGATCGTGATTATTCGGACTATTTCCGGATATGGGTTCTCCCCATCTCCGCAGTATGTCTCTTTTGAAAGGCAGAATGTAAACTTAGGACAGTAATCCTCGTCAGGTATGTTCTCACCTTCTGTATCATATTCAGACATATCCGGATCATATAGCTCATCGTCCGGGTCAAGGTGATCAATACCGGCATTTTTATTCCAGGCAGAATCGTAAATATTCAATGCCTGAATTACTCCGGCATTAATCAAATGATCATATAAATCTCTGCGGCCGCTTCTGGTAACGTTATCCGGCATATAAGATTTCCTCCATCAAAGTCGCAAGCAGTTGTTTTTGAACTGTTCCATATATTTCATTATAAACTTTGAGCGAAGAACACTAAACTGTCCTGTATCTAATTAAACTTCGATGTGCCCATACGCGATCTTCTTGATCGGCCTCTTCTCACCATTGATCTTGCGGAGGTAGTGATAAGAATCATTTTCGATCTCAATGTCCCTGAAGACATTGCGGTTCACCAGCTGCGCAGGATTAATCAGATCGTTGACAGTAGCTACCATCGCGAAGTACCTCTCCAGTTCACCGCTTATCTCAGCCCATCCGATGTTGTTATCAAGCATATACTGAATGGCTGCATACATGGACGAATACTTCTTTTCGCGGGCTGCTCTGAAATCCTGAACGTTGCCTTCAGTTCTGTTCCTGTTACGTATCGCCATCAACGCAAGTTTTTTTCCGTGATCCTGCTTGAAGATCGAGATTACATATATCCTGTTCTCATCGACGTCAGTTATCTGTTCAGCCGCGGGACCTTCATAAGTGACATACCAGGAGAATTCTTCACCTGCATATGCATTAATATCTTCAAACAGTTCCACGCGTTCATAACCGGAACATGTTTCTTCAGCGATAAAGAAGTTCTTTTCCCTGCTATACCTGTACGCTCCGGAATTGATCTGCGAGATCAGGGAAGCCCTTACCGTCGCATCCGTAACTTCGCATGTCTCGAATTCTCCCATCGTCTCATTTCCACGGATTCTGAGCCTGCTCTCTTCGCGCGGAAGCCTGCCGTGTCTCCCTAAGAAATGACCGCTTCTGGCATGGTTATCCGTTATGATCTCCACAGCCCTGCCGTCAAGAATCCTGAATCGCGAGGAATCGATAAGTCTCGCCACAGGTTTATTGACAATGAGGATTCTTAATCTGTGAAGCGAATAGATCGCATCGATGTTCTCTATCGTTAATTCATGGATAGACAATCTGGTCAGGTTCTCAAGTCCTTCCAGAAAATCCAGATTCGTAATTCCCGTTGAATCCAGTGTAAGGTGCCTCAGCTGGCTCAATCCTGAAAGGACTCCGGGATCGCTTATCGAATTGTGCGAGATCGTCAGTTCCTGCAATTCATTGTAAGAAGCCAGAAATGAGAAATCACTGATCCCGTTGCGGCGGAAAACAGCACTCTTAATGCCGGTAAGATCCTGATAAGAATCTTGACCGTTCAGATCGATGTCATTCAAATAGAGATCTCCGAACCTTTCAACGCAGTTGATCTGCTCGAGATACTCGATATCAGTATTGCCGCCACTATATGCGCGCGAGATGAGGTGTGCCCTTTCCTGGATCTCTTCTGCAAGATAATCCGGCGCAAGTACGACTGCATACTCACCATACCTCATGGCCCAGTCGATAATGTCCTTCTCGCTGCTCTTTACATGAACAGTGATGCGGTTTATCTCAGGGTGTGCGGGATCGATCTTGATCTTGGTTCCAAAAGTATCGAAAACATCGCCCAGGATCTGCCTGTCGATCTCCAGTGTAACATCCACCGTGTCGCCGACATTCATGTAGCAGTGCTCGACAAGATAATCGTTATAATGCACAGCGGCCTTTTTCCTGGCAACGGAATGGACGAAGTTCTCATCAAGGATATTAAGCCCGCTGATCCTGTCAACACGGTATCTCCTGATCACCTTGGAATTCTTCTCTCCGCAAAGCAGATAGTAATAACCGTCAGCAACTACAACCCTGTACGGGCAGATCCTAACAGGCTCATTACCTACGCGGTGAGCCCTCTTGTCCGTGCCCATCTCAGTAGGATAGAAAGAAATCATCTTCTGGTTGTGAATTGCATTGTTGATCTTGCCGAGATACTCGAAAAGATCCTTGTTAACCGGAACGTTCTTCTCATTGACGTTCTTATAGAGCTCAAACATCGTGCTATATTTGTTATGACTGAGGTTCAACAGCTTCTTGGTGATTCTTTCAGCATTTGCCTTGTCGACATGCTTCGAGAACTGGACCGCATCCATCAGGAAGATCAGTTCAGCATCAGAAAACCCGTCATCATCGTAGATAAACTCAAACCAGAAGTCCTTGGGTATAGACGAATCGCCCCTCAGAATCACATTATAGTGAAGATGGATATTCTCATTTATCCAATCCCCATCCTCGTCTTTTCCGTACTGCGCAATGAGCCTGGTTATGGCACGGGAGACAGTTTTACGGTCACACACATTCTCGGGATCCTGGGTAATCTTCCTCAAGATCTCAGTCTGGTTGATCGGTTTATCCTCAGACGCATATTTCTTTATGATATCGAAAACAAGTCCATAGCATTTATTATGTTCCATCTTTTTCACCTCCTTATCAGGCGATAAACTTCTTATTCCATACTTAGATATTAGCAACGGCCAAAACGCGGCGCAAGCGAAAGATGCGACAGAATTGTCCCATCTTCTAAAGTTGTCCTTATAATCAGATCACCCGTTTCAGCTTAGAACTCACACTGAAAGTGAATATTTGCCTTCAGCAGCGGATCGTTTCCCGGATCGTGCTTAAAATAGTCAGTCTCCACTTCACACACCGGAGTTCCGGAAATCTGTTTTCCAAATTCAACGATCCTCTTGCCCGTATAGATCTCAACCTTTTCCCACTCTTCCTTGGTGCCTTCATAGTAGATATCTTCCAGAGAATCACATCCTGCAAAGACATCGCGCCTGATCTTTCTAATATGCTTTGGAATGGTTATCCTCTTGAGGCTTTTGCAGTCCCTGAATGCACTTTCGGGAATGCCGTTGATACCGGAATGAAGGATGATGTCCGTGACAACATCATTTTCCTGGAAAACACCGGACATGAATCCCGAAACATTAACTTCATCTCCCCACTTGTTTAAAGCTTTTCTCGGGAGTTTTATTACTTCCAGTCCGGGAACCTTGATCATCAGCACGACTAACGGAATACGTCTGATCATACTAAATACACACGGACAGCAACTGTATCCGCATTTCACGTCTTTAGGCTCTTCAGCACACTCTATATTTTTTATATAGTCTTTGAATAACAATGCACTTCACTCCCTTCTTTCATAATCAACTACATATTACAGAGAGCGATGGGGACTTTATGGTACATCGCCCGGCTTAACATATAACCATGAGGAATTACCATGTCTAAGGTAAACAATATGTATTTTAGGAGGTATTTGGACATGCAGTAGCTAACTTTAATTCAAGGAGGACTACAATGCATGAGAATTCGAACTTATGGCGAAATCACTATTCGTTACAGAATTGATCCCGTGCCTTACTGTGGCGCATATCACCGTAGGAAACCGGCACCGCCATATAACAGACGCACCAAGGTTTTAAACTCTATTCAGGAAGAAGAATATCGGCCATTCAAAGATCCTGTATACAGAGAAGTGGTCTGTCTACATGGCAAGGGATGTGTACATTGCTATAGATATTTAATCCATTACGAGCGGCATACGGACAGAAGCTGGAAAACAAGCTATAAGTGTAGGAAACAGTGGATGAAGCATCTGAATAAGCATTATCCAACGATCTAGATAAGGAGGTATACTATGAAACAAGCAAAAAGACTTAAACCTCGCATTAACCCTGACAGATGCAACGCTTATTCAGGTCTCGCACATATGTATGCCGCCATAAGTGTTGAAAACAGACCTGTATTTGCTACGGTTATTAAAGCCGCAACAAAACGTGAAGTACCTGATGATATGAAAGGCGGGATCATAGTTTTCCCTCAGGGTGCAGATGCCGAGCTATCTGATATAAAACAAATTGTCCAAAAGCACGATACGGCGGGCTGGACCATCGGCAGTTTTTTCAAGGGCCGTCATTCTCATAAGGACGGGATAGTTTATTCAGAAGACAGCTTATCCGTTGAGATCATCGGTGTCTCAGTTGATGCTTTAACAGACGCAGCAACCGATTTTTACACATCATTTAGTCTGAAATCCGTTCTGATTAAATACTATGCTGAGCGAAATCGGATTCTTGTTGTTGAATAGCCCTTAGAAAAGGTTGTAAAATCCATATAACCACCAAGGTCCGTACAAGCTTTTCAATCAGACGGAGGGTCTCATATGCTTACCATTAAGGAAAATAATGCACAATATAACATCCCGGATGATGTTGATGATTTCGTCAAAGACTTTTTCGAGACTGCCTGGGATATTGTGGTTGACGATGCATATAACGACATAATCACTAATCTGTTGATTGACTTGTTTACCAAGAAGCTTCCGGCTGACGGAGAGATCTCCGAAGAAGAAATCAATGATATGATTCATACCATGCATTATGGTGATCTGACTGAGAAAAACCACGCTCTTGGTCTTGATGCACAGTATTGGATCCACGATTATGTCATGTACGGCCTGTATTTGGGCAATCCGGATAAGTTCAAGTTTTCAGCCAACGAGGATCAAGCGCGCGGTGTCAGAAGAACAGGTGATCAATCCGGTTATCTGATCGTGCTTAATTACAATAATCAGGGGGTTGAACATCCTATCATATTCCAGATTACCGCTGTCAGCGCAGATTCTATACATGTACACGGCGGAGCCGGCGAAAACTATATAGACAAAGAAATGGATGCGAACAGCGCTATAAAGCTGTTGTTGGAGTACTAATATCAGAAATCAAAAGCAACCAAAAAGGGCGATGAAAATCATCGTCCTTTTTGTTGCATTGAACATGTTTATCAATGACGAATAATCCTTCGTGTTAAGCAGATAAGTTTTCGGTCAAACATATTAAAGAAATCTTAAGCAGAATACGACAAAAACATAATTGAGAAGGCTCTCTTGAATGCTATTTAAT
>Ga0310786_10008710_pt1 | contig 12981 bp, 10 predicted proteins | sample AusTroGonzalo_MG_FD_203881 | JGI IMG/M metagenome (GOLD analysis project Ga0310786, IMG submission 203881) | Bovine rumen microbial communities from tropical cattle in Woodstock, Queensland, Australia - Gonzalo_03 (v2) (version 2) | ecosystem: Host-associated > Mammals > Digestive system >... | reverse complement strand
CGCGCTGATCCACTATAAGACCAGCGGACTGACCAAGATGGTAGCTCAAAGAAATTTCGCCATGGCGATAGATGCGCAGATGGTATTCTTCGTATCAGATACGCTCTTCGCCATGATGTTCTACGGTGTATTCCCGCAGGTCCCTGCATTGGAGATACTGGCGAAGGAAGTCTACTTCATGTCGACTGCCCTGCTGTGCTTCTACTGGTTCGTTTACTTTGAACACCTGCAGGAATCCCCGTTCGTTAAGAGCCGCAAGCGCGTATGGATGTCTTCCGTTCTCGTATGGATAGTAGGAATCCTGCTGTTCATCAACCTGTTCACCGGTATCTGCTTCCACGTAGATGAGAACGGCACATACGGCCGCGGACCCCTATTCATTCTGCTTTATGTATTCTCTTATGCATACGTATTCTTCACATGTATAAGAGCATTTACACGACTGTTCAAGAGACAGTATTATTCACAGCGCAAGATGCTCATCAAGCTCGCGCTGTTCCCTGTCGCACCTGCCATCGCAGGAATCATCCAGTTCTTCCTGCCTGAGCTTCCTGTCGCATGTGCAGCATTGTCCATCGCCACATTGATCATCTACATGGATTGGACCGATGAGATGATCTCCGTCGATCCTCTTACACATCTTAACAACCGTAAGATGATCGATTACTACTACGAGCAGTGGCAGGACAATAAGGAAGATAATGCATCGCTCTATCTTCTCATGGTCGATGCCAACAAGTTCAAGAGTATCAATGACACGTACGGCCATCTCGAAGGAGATAAAGCTCTCATCCGCATCGCCGATGCCATGAGACTCGCGCTTCGCGGCCACAACAGAAGATTCATCATCGCCCGCTACGGCGGCGACGAATTCGTAGTCCTTATCTGGGATGAGAGTGAAGTTGCGATAGAGAATCTCAAGGCCCGTATCGGCCGCACACTCCACAGGCTTAACAAAGAGGCTAATTCACCTTACGAACTGTCAGTATGCATCGGTTCCGAGAAGGCGTCTCACGATATCGCCCTGAAGGACCTCATCGAATTAGCCGATGAACACCTCTACGCCGAGAAAGACAAACTCCGCTAAATCACGCCCCGCAGGGTATGCAAAATAAAAACACCCCGAGCGGACTTACCCCGAAGGGTATAAACGAAGCCCCCTCTGCGCTGCAAGTTGCGGAGGAGCGCACTGTTCATTTGAGGTGAAAGCAAACAAATCCCGAAGGGTAAAATGAAGAACCCCCACGTGCTGCAAGTTACGCAGACGCGGAGCGTCGAGTACTGTTCGCGGCCAAGCACGTGGGGTTCTGAATGGTGGAGCCTCCAGCCGGGATCGAACCGGCGACCTCATCCTTACCATGGATGCGCTCTACCTACTGAGCTATAGAGGCGCTTGAAAAGCTTTAGAAGTATATCACAAAGAATCAGGCTCCGTAAACCTCTTTAAGGGCAACCGAAGCGAGCCTCTCACCGGGTGTCTTCTTATCCGACGGATGGACGTTATTAATCTCTCCGCACTCCATGATCTCTATCATATAAGTGTCGGGGATCGTCTTAGCTGCGACAGCCTGCTGGGCCTGAACAACACCCCAGTCAATATAATCCTGAGAACCCTCCTCCGGGAATACGGGAAGCTGGCAGAACAGGAACGGCAGATGATCATCGCGGAATAACTTCCTCCACTCATCGATCATGGAACCGAATACCACCGAATATACATCAGGATGCTTGCCCACATCCTCTTCGCCCTGATAGAAGATAACCCCTCTGAAAGCGAACGGAACTATCCTCATAAGCATCGCTTCGAACAGTGCGCCGGGGCGGCGCTGTGAACGCGGTCCTACCGGCGGGGGCCAGGGGCCTCCCTGAACTACTAACTGATCAGCCTGAAGATACGTAAGGAACCTGTCATCCGCGAGAACCTTATCTACTCTGGCGACATATTCCATAGTCTCGTTAAAGAACTTATCCTCAGCAGCCTGATACTCTTCGTCCGATGTCCACTTCTCGCACTCACGCTTGAAGTCATCAAGATACATCACGCCTGCAGAAGTCTTCTTCAGTGATTCGACAGACTGCCATGAAGATACAGACGTGCCTCCGAGATAGCATCCGACTATTCCGAAGTGCAGACCCTTACCTGCTTCATCATGAGTCTCGAGATACTCGCTCACCTTACGAGCGAAGAAGAATCCTACACCGCTCATGTCATAGCATGTATCGGCATTAACTACTTTCCAAAGCGCAGCATCTTCAGCGGCTGCTGCTTTCTCATCGAATGTATCGGCAACCGGCACGTTATAGAAATGCATACGTGTCTCGGGACAATTCGTAACCACCTCACGTGCATTATCGGCACGGCCGAGCGGGTACTCCATATTGCTCTGTCCGCCTGCGAGCCACACCTCGCCTATATAAACGCGGTTGACCGTAACAACATCAGAACCGCATGCAACTTCAAGCACATAGGGTCCGCCTGCGGGAAGCGCGTCCATACATACGACGAACTCTCCGTCAGCAGCAACGGCACCCTCGGCAACAACATCTTCACCGGACTTAAGACACGCTCTCACATCACCCGACGCGACGCCGAAGACGCGGATCTGTCTGTCTCTTTGGAAAACCATATCGTCCTTGAATATGCCGTTAAGCTTCATTTGCTCCTCCGCTTATCTGTAGAAAAGTCTTAAGAATAATCCTACGGGAATGAACTTCGCACCGACGTGAAGTGCCTTGTTCGGCAGGCCGTACACGAACATCCTTCTCTTATGTCTTGCTGCCTTAAGTGAAGCCGCTGCGAGCTTGTCTGCATCGGCTGCGACGAACTTTCGAAAGCCCGTGAACTTATCTGACTTGCCGTCGGTCGCGAGCTTGTTAAACTCAGTCTCGACGGGACCGGGGCATACTACTGTGACGTAGATGCCAAGCTTCTTAAGTTCGATAGACAGAGCCCTCGAGAAGGATACTACGTAAGACTTGGAAGCGGCATAGACAGTGAACCCGGGCTGGGGCAGGTATGCCGCAGATGAAGCGATATTGATGATGTGCGCGCCCTCATGCATGAAGGGAATCACTTCGCGCGTCAGCACTGACAGAGCCGTGCAGTTAAGAGTGACAGTGTTTCGAATGTCGGCAGCATCACGGTCTGCGATGTTTCCCTTCTTACCCATTCCCGCGCAGTTAACAAGAAGCGTGACGTCAGCCTTGTCTACGGCAAGTTTGTCGCGAATAACGGCAATACCTTCATCAGCAAGAAGGTCAGCCTGAACAGGTACGATCTTATCGGAATTAGCCGCGAGGGACTCGAGCCTGTCGATACGGCGGGCTACAACCCAGATGCGTTCCGGACAATCGGGAGAATTTAAAAGCGCATCGACAAAGGCTTTGCCTATGCCTGACGATGCGCCTGTAATTATCGCGGTTTTTGCCATTATCAGAAAATGGGCTTGTTAAGCTCTTCCATGAGCTTATCCAACTTAGACTTCTTCTGGCCTACTGTTCTGCTCTCCTCGAGAGCACGCTGAGCCGCTGCCTCTTCCCTCTTAATCTGCTCCTCAGTCTTCTGCACGGGAGCGGCAAAAGGGTTCTTAGGCGCGTCATCAGGATTCTCTGCGAAATAAGGAACGGGAGCAAGCGGAACGAAAGTCTTGTCCCAAGGTCTCTCAGAACCGGGCTTCTTAGGCTCTTCCTCTACGGGAGCTTCTTCCTTAGGCTTAGCCGTGATGCCGCCCATGGCCTCGAGCTCTGCTCTGATCTTATCAAGCTCCTCTTCCTGTCTCTTAGCTTCAGCATGATTTACGGAAGCTGAAGGCGGACGCTTGATGGGAGCCTTAAGACCGTTCTCTGTCTTGTTGTTATCGATGGGAGCGAAGGGTGACTTCGGCTGCTCGATAACAGGAATCGGAATAAACTGAGCGATACGGGGACCTGTGTTGCCGGGCTCGTTCTTCGGAGCCTCTTCAACCTCGTCCTGTGCGAGTGCAGCATTAGATATACCCTTGGGACGCTTAATGGGTTCCTTGGGCGCTGCCTTGAAAGGTGATTCTGTCTTAACTTCTTCCTTCTTCTCAATTACGGGAGGGATAAAAGAGTTCATAATAGCAGGATTATAATTACTGTCCTTCATGCTCTTCTCGTAGGCCTGAGCAGCTACTGTCGCATTGGCATTAGCATTAAGGCTGGTCGAATCGGGACGGTTCATTGTGGAAGCTTCAGCAGCTTTTGAAGCTCTCGGCGGGCTAGGAGGTCTTCCTCCTGCGGGCTTAGCTGCTGCCGGTGAAGCGGGTGCTGCGGGACGTGCGGAAACCGGTGATTCTCCTGCGGGTCCTTTCGAGAAAGGTGACCTTGAGAATGGAGATCTTCTTTCCGTTGAATCGTTCGATGACATGGTGCCCCCTCCTGCAAAATGTTATCGATTAATTATACCGCAAGTTAGGACCTCTCGTCATCATCAGAAGACAAATCTTTGGCTTTCTTTTCCTGAGCAATTCTGCCTGCTCTCGTGTTCGAATAAACAGGTCTTATAACTCTTGTATTTGAAGTCTGAAGATAGCCGTTTACGACCTTCGGCTTATCGGCCTCATCGGCCTCGCTTACGGGATTCTTACCCGTAAGCTTTGCCAACAGGTCTTTAACACTCATTACTTATTGTCTCCGTTCGGAGTATCGATCTTCTTGAACGGTGAAGGTGCGGGTTCAGATGTCTCGTTGTTACCAAACTGGCTTGCAACGGGAGCTACGAACTTAAATCCTTCATTGGTCTTGATACCCTTAGGTGCAGTGCTTGCAGAAGTTGCTCTTCCAGCACCCGGTCTGGTCGGAGTTCTTGTAGCTGCAGCAGATGAAGGAGGTCTCTTAACCGGAGCCTTCGTACCCTGGATCTGAGTTGTAGAGGAAGTTGCCATCATACGCTCCTGCTGAGCCTTGGCGAACTCAGCTCTTGCCTGCTGTGCCTCTCTTGCAGCCTCGGCAGCTCTGGCAGCTGTCGAATTCGAATAATCGTACTTATCAGTTACGGTTCTCTCCTCGATCTTTGTGCCTCTTCTCTGAATCCTGTCGACGACATCAGATACACCGGGAACAAATTCGAGTGCGAGCGATCCTCCCCTAAGGCCTCTGTTCTTAAGCAATACATATCTCGTTCCGAGAGCGGCAATAACAAGAATGCCGATCAGTACAGGCTTCCAAGGAAAAGGTACTTCATCGTTAAATCTGATAGCGTTAGCTGACATTACAGGGAACGGAGTAGGCGTAGGTGTAACTGTGATGAGATTACCGTTCGCATCCATGATTACGATGGGAACCGTTGTCTCTTCTCCGTCCTGGCGCTGAACTTCGCCGTCACCGATCAACGGATCATTATCTTCTTCATTGGCACCCTGTTCGGGATGAGGTGCGGTCGTTCCCGCTGCGGCAGCAGTTGTTGCGGCAGGTGCAGCAGCTGTTGTAGCGGCAGGAGCAGGTTCTGCGGGATCAGGCTGTGCGACGGGTGTCTCACCGCCTGCTGCAGGCTGAACTACAGGAGCATCTCCACCGCCGGCAGGAGCCGGTGCGGGTGCAGGGTTATTGCCTCCGCCGTTAGGTGCAGGTGCCGGGTTATTACCGCCGCCGTTAGGTGCAGGTGCAGCTGTAGGAGCTGCAGGTACAGGACTCGGTGAAGGTGAAGGTGAAGGAGACGGAGACGGTTCCGGAGTAGGAGAAGGTTCCGGAGTAGGCGAAGGTGTTGAACCACCGCTGATCGATGCGCTTACAACCGACAGCGAATCGAAATCACCGTACAGACTCATACCATAATATGTAGCATAAGGATCTAATGTAACCGTATATGTGAGGTTGGTGCCGCTGACAGAAGGACTGCCGCCGTACCAGTTAAGATCACCTGTATAACGAACTGTGACTGTGAGAGTCTCACCGCCGTTGACGCCGGACATATAGACCCATGCCATTCCTCCGCCGTCCCATGTCTGCGTACCCGTACTGGTAACGGATGCATCAGCGAATACCGTTCCCGAATAAAGAACACAGACTGCGCATATAACAATCAAAGTGAAAAATGTGCGTAATTTTGATACTGCTCCAGATGTCACGCGTAAGCCCCCCAACACAATGATCTGAACAAAATGAAACAAATGTCCTAACACTTAAATTATAAGTGCCATAAATAGCCAATTCAATTAATTCGCTTTGATATTTGTTAACTAAACTATTAACTTTCCTTACGTACGCTCTTCTTGCCGAGAATGTAAGCGAGGAATCCGCCGAGGATTACGAGCACTGCGCCGAGGATAATGAAGAACACTTTAACTCCCTTGGCAAGCACAGACTCAGAGCCCTGTACAGGTGCATCTGCGGGTACGGGAGCGCCGTCAACGACTGTCTCCGTTGTAGTTCCGGAAGCCTCGGGAGCAGCGGGATCGTTAAGGACCGGCGTTGCCTCGAGCCCTGAGAAGTCGCTTAAGCATATGCCGTTGTCACCCAATGCGATCGCGTGATCGAGGCCGATGAAGTTGCCGTCCTGATCCTGCCAGAGAACCTCGCGGACGAACGCGTACTTATCCTCATCCCACGTAACGAAGTCATCAAGCACGAGTCCGCCCGTGTCGCCTGAGTTCGCATTGAAGCACCAGAATGTGTGGTTAAGATGATACTCGGCGATGAGCTGGCGCATGTAAGTCATCCATGTGAGATTATCGCCTTCCATGAAGCCTCCCCACTCACCGATAAGCAGAGGAGCGATCTCTTCCTCATCGATGTAGAGCCATGCCTCGTGCCAGTAGTCGTCATACAAGGACTCGTATGTGAAGCCTCCCTCGAACCAGGGCTGCGCATAGACGGCAGGGCCGTAGTCGTGAGGAGAGTACACGATCTGAGCATTTCGCTCAGGTGATCCGAAGTCGATGGGATAGTCCGCGACACCGCGCAGGTTGCCGCCCCACCACGAGAAGTAGTAGTCCTCACTGTTTGTCGACGTAAAGTTGTTTGCAGAAGGATCGATAGGATAGATCTCGATGCCTTCGATCATTATAAGCGCATGCGGGTTGTTGTCGAGGATGATGTTGCCCGCAGTCTGCGCGACGTATCTCCAGTTATTCGCGTCCTCGGAGTCATTCCAGATCGCATGATCGGGCTCCGAAGGCTTGCCATGAGGCTCGTTCTTAAGGTCGTAAGCGATGATGGTGTCGTTATTCGCATAACGCGCGGACAGCCAGTCGAGTGCTGCGTAGAAGTCGTCTACCGTCATGGTATCCGTGTACCACAAAGGCAGGTTGTGGCCCATCGCATCCGTAGGGAGTGAGTGGATGTCGATCATGACCTTGATGCCGTTCGCCGCGCAGATAGTAAGAGCGTAATCGAAGATCTCGAGCGAATTCATAGACTCGAGCTCAGAGTTAAGAGCGTGGTTGTAGTTCGCCTCGGGGTACTCGCCGTTACTCCACTGCAGAAGAAGCTCAGCTGACATCGGAATACGAAGCAGGTTGAAGCCATGGTCTGCGATGGACTCGAGAGACTCGCGCATATTGCAGTTCCACACCCCGTCGAAAATATTACTTCCCGTGTTATAACCGAACCAGTTGCAGCCCGTGAGCCACACTTCGGTTCCGTTCTGGTCTACGATGCGGTCGCCGTCAGTCGTGAGCCAGTCGTCACCCTGAACGAACTCGATACTGCTGTAGTCAACGGGGGTTCCGCCTTCGGAAGGATTCTGTCCGTCACCGCCGTTATTATCCTGCGAAGGTACAGTAGCAGTTGAAGCCGTGCCTGAACCCGTAACTGATACGAGCGAAGCTGAAGTGATATTCGAACCTGTTACCTGGATTCCGACGTTACCGTCGAATGCCCAGGAGTTGGAACCTGCGGCAGAGACTACTGCAGTAACCTGATTACCGGATACCGTATAAGTATCGAAGCCCCAGCCTGATGCGGAGTTAACCGTTCCGGAGAACTCGACTACTACTTCGATCTCACCGTAGCCCGAGCAGCCCGACAGATTCAGAACGATCTGGCCTCCGTCGCCCCAGGGGTTAGTTGATTCGACCGTCGCGGAAGCGTCCGCACGAACGATCTTCGCGATGTCTAAAGAGAACACCGCGAGCACGAGGCTCGCGGCGAGAAATGCTGATACTATTCTTCTTGTCACTTTGTTCATTAGTATTACTTCTTGAATCTTGAATCGATAACTCTTACCATCTTACCTTCTGATCTCGGAAGGGATCTGGGCTCTACGAGGAGAACCTTCGCATGGATACCCGTGATGTTGCTGATCTCACCCTCGATAGCCTTAGTGAGCTTCTCGAGACCTGACATCGTATCAGACATGAGATCGGGGTTAAGCTCGATCTTAACCGAGATTACATCGAGGTTGTTAACACGGTCTACGTAGATCATGTAGTGAGGAAGTACTTCCTTGAACTTCATAACCGCAGCCTCGATCTGTGTCGGGAATACGTTAACGCCTCTGATGATGAGCATGTCGTCTGCACGGCCAGTGATCTTGTCGATTCTCGGAGTTGTTCTTCCGCATGCGCACTTACCGTAGTGGATACGTGTAAGGTCGTGTGTATTGTAGCGGATCATCGGAACGCCTTCCTTGAGGAGGGACGAGAATACGAGCTCACCCATCTCACCCTCAGGCAGAACCTTACCTGTCTCGGGATCAACGATCTCGGGCCAGAACAAGTCGGAGTTGATATGGATCTGATCCTCGCAGCACTCGCAGGAGCAGCCTACGCCGGGTCCTACGATCTCTGTAAGGCCGTAGATATCGAATGCCTTAAGACCGATTCTTCCCTCGATCTGATCCTTCATCTCACGTGTCCATGCCTCAGCTCCGAAGATACCGGAACGAAGCTTAACGAGAGACTTATCGATACCGTTCTTCTCGATAGTATCGATGATGTGAAGCATATATGTAGGTGTGCAGCAGATTACCTGAGGCTGCCACTCTGTGATGATCTGGATCTGTCTTGCCGTGTTACCTCCGGATACCGGGATAGCAACGGAACCGAACTTCTGGCATGCATAGTGGGGTCCGAGACCTCCTGTGAACAAGCCGTATCCGTAAGCGATGTGAACGAGGTCACCCTTCTGCATACCGGACATAGCGAAGCAGCGGCAAAGGGCGTCTGACCAAAGCTCAACGTCGTTAGCTGTATATCCTACGACCTTCATCTTACCTGTCGTACCGGATGATGCGTGGAATCTTACGAGCTGGTCCATAGGCACAGCCAAAGTTCCGAACGGATAGTTGTCTCTGAAATCGAGCTTATCGCAGAAAGGAAGCTTCTCGATATCGTCCAGGGACTTGATATCGTCAGGGCTGATGCCTGCAAGCTCGAGCTTCTTTCTGTAGTAAGGAACGTTGTCGTAAGTTCTTCTTACGGCAGATACGAGGCGCTTGCCGACGAGCTCGCGTCTTTCAGCTTCCTCCATACACTCGTTCTTCTCATCCCAGATGAAAGTCTTGAAATCACTCATAACACTCCTCCAATACCTCAGACGTCAATCTCGATCTTACGTCCTGAGGGTTCATACTTCGTATACTTAACTCCTGCTGCGTCGAGCATCCTTCTGGCGGCCATAGTGCCGGGCATATCGTGATACTTGTCGTCAGCGTAGATTACTTCCTTAACGCCCTTCTGGATAAGAGCCTTGGTACAGCCCTCGCAGGGGAACAGTGTAACATAAACTCTCGTTCCGCGAAGGTCTCCTGTGCCGGAATTAAGAATGGCATTGAGCTCTGCGTGACACACATAAGCGTACTTAGTGTCGAACACTTCGCCCTCTCTTGCCCAAGGGAAATCGTCATCTGAGCACCCTGCAGGAAGACCGTTATAACCAACGGATACGATCATGTTATCGGAATTGACTATACATGCTCCAACCTGGGTACTGGGGTCCTTACTTCTCTGTGCAGCCAGCTTGGCGACGCCCATAAAATACTCGTCCCAGCTGATGTAATCAGTCCTTTTCTCAGACATGAGGGTTTCCCCCTTTAATTAAAAATCTTCGAAGATTTTAACACATAATGTCGCGGACTGCGATATAAGCTTCACTGATTGCTGCCTGGAGGTTATAACCGCCGCTAATTCCGTCGACGTCGAGAGCCTCTCCTATGATGTAGACTCCGGGCATAATCTTCGATGCGCAGGTCTTCCTGTCGATCTCATCGAGGGAGACTCCTCCGCGCGTCACATATGCCGTCTCGAACTTCGGCTGTCTGTCGATAGTAAGGTGAAGATGCTTCAAGTTCTTCACATATTCCTTACGCTGTTCGCGGGTAACATTCGCCGCCGTGATGTCGGTGACACCGGCTCTCTTCCCTATCGCATGCGACACGGACTGGGGAACATAATTCGCGCCGATCGTGACAAGTCTCGTGTCGGGTTTTACTCTCATCTGCTCGAGCAGTTCCTTATCGACTTCGGTATCGTCCCTTCCGGGTGTGAAGTCCAATTCGATCCATCCGTCCTGCTCCTTGACGTCCTTCGGGATATCTCGCGCGAGCTCAGTGATAGCAGGGCCTGACAGACCTTCATGCGTGAACAGCACGTTGCCTTCCGTCTTATTTTTCTTTCTGTTATTTAGGTAAAGCCCCGCCCCCGCGTAGACCGAGACACCGCTTAATGACGACGTGAACTCCCTGTCTGAAGGGGCTACCGGGATACCCGTGAGCGCAGGATAAAGAGGCGTAACTTTATGTCCCAGGACATCTTCTAATATGTCGTAGCTTTTGCCGTCAGAACCCGTCTGCGGGAAGGTAGTTCCGCCTGTCGCCATTATAAGCACATCGAAATTAAGCCTTCCGCCGCCTCTTTCCACTACAGTGAACTTGCCGTCTTTCGCGCTCCTGTCATACTCGATGTCGACGACTTCGAAGCCCGTCTTGATATTCTCTTCGCCCGCGTACTTCACGAGCGCATCTCTTACATCGGAAGCCTTGTCCGACACGGGGAAGATCCTGTTGTTCTCCTCTTCCTTAAGTGAGATACCGAGTTCATTCTGAGCGAAAGCCATCGCGTCCTCGGGAGTAAAAGAAGACAGCGCAGGCTTCATGAACTTGGATGCTTCATGGTAGCCCTGCATCAGGTCTGAAACGGGTTTTCTGTTAGTGATGTTGCAGCGTCCGTGGCCCGTGAGCAGAAGCTTTCTGCCGCACTCCGAACCCTTTTCGAGCAGGGTAAAAGATGCGCCCTCTTTCTTGAGGAAACACGCGGCCCAAAGACCCGCTGCTCCGCCTCCTACTATGCCTGTCTTAATCAACGTGTCTCCTGCCTGCAGCCTCAGCGATACGCTCGCACAGGTCCTCGTAAGCGATGCCTGTCTGTGCAGCTGCTTCAGGAAGAAGTGATGTGTTTGTCATGCCGGGAAGGTTGTTAGCCTCGATGAACCAGAAGTCAGTGCCGTCGTAGATCATGTCGATTCTGCCGTATGCAGTCATACGAAGAAGGTGGAACTGATCCTCGGCGATCTGCTTAGCCCTCGCCGTCTCCTCCTCGCTGAACTGAGCGGGACAGACGTGTGTCGTAAGGCCTGCCTGATACTTATTTTTATAGTCGTAGAAGCCCTCGTGAGGGATGATCTCTGTGATGGGAAGAGCCTTGCCGTCGAGGATGCTGACGGTGATCTCGCGGCCCTTTATATACTGCTCGATGATGATGTGGTGCTCGTACTTATTCGCATAGTCCATGGCCTTGGCGAACTCTTCCTTGCTCTTAACGATGGATACGCCGCATGAGCTGCCGCAGCCGATAGGCTTAACAACGAACGGGAGTCCTACCTTCTCCACAACCTGCTCGAAAGTGATGTCGCGGTCTCTTAAGGTGAACCATGTTGAAGTCTTGAATCCTGCCTGTGCGATGATGGCCTTAGACAGACCCTTATCCATCGCGATAACGCAGCCTGTGTAGCCGCAGCCCGTGTATTTGATGTCGTATGCTTCGAGGACAGCCTGCATCTTGCCGTTCTCACCCTGAGCGCCGTGAAGGCCTAAGAATACGCAGTCTGCAGTCTTACAGATCTCGATAACGCGGGGGCCGAGCCACTCTCTTCTGCCGCCGTGATCAGCGATGACCTGCTCGAGATCAGGCTCCTGCTCGGGAATGTCGAATGAGAACAGATTATCAGTGCCTTTTCTGAACAGACCGTCGACGGGAGAATCGTTCTCGATACCGTCATAGGGATCCACAAGGGCAACTTCATGTCCCTTGCTCAAAAGCGCATTCGCGATAAGGCTCGCGGACTTCTTGGAAACGTCTCTCTCGGGGCTTAAACCGCCGCCCAAAACTACGATCTTCATGGCATGATCCTCCTACGGGTATCATGAGTATAGCAATCCTGTTTTACCCTCAAATGTGCATATGCGTTACAGTTGTGTTACCCGTGCGAAAAGTAATCCGCAGTATCACAAAAGTAACGAGCGTGTAAAAAAGCTCATAGTCTTGTTTGTTAGAATTTAAGTATATTTTTAATAATATCGAGGTACTATGCTCGCAATTTTGTACATAGCCGTTTGTGCGGTATTCGGAATATCTTTCGTCAACATGTGTGTCCCTGACACGGCACGATTCTTCACGGCCTGCTCGCCTTCGAAGAATGTCGTAAGCAAGTTGCCGCCCGTGCTGTTCATCGCTCCTGCGGGAATCATCACCGGCATGTTGTGCGTCTCCATGTTCAACTACTACGCTATCTATCTTCTCAATCTCGTTGTCGACGGCACCGACATGGCCCGCCGCGCAGGAGTGCTTCTTACTTTCGCCGTGTTCATCATCTTAACGAGTGTGAACTTCTCCGCTTACGTTAAGAGGATCCACAAGGCGAAGCTGTCAGGCGCAGATAACGAAGACAGCAAGATCCCTTCTTACGTTCACTCCATGGGCAACGTACTCTACTACGGAATCGTCACGGTAGCTCTCACGGGCATCGCGACATTCCTCATGCTTTACACATTCAACCTGTCCGACGGAATCCTACGCGCAGGTTATT
>Ga0310786_10008709_pt1 | contig 12982 bp, 11 predicted proteins | sample AusTroGonzalo_MG_FD_203881 | JGI IMG/M metagenome (GOLD analysis project Ga0310786, IMG submission 203881) | Bovine rumen microbial communities from tropical cattle in Woodstock, Queensland, Australia - Gonzalo_03 (v2) (version 2) | ecosystem: Host-associated > Mammals > Digestive system >... | reverse complement strand
ACGAGCCTCTGGGGCCCTGACAGCTTTAGCGGCTTTGTGGCTGATGCTGAGCCTATGGTGGTTCCATCGTCACCCAGCCCAGGTGATGGCAGACCTTCGCTTGGGTGGGTTGCAATATGACTCACAGAATCGGCGTTTCTACGTTGATGGCCGTGAGGTACATTTCACGCCGATGCAGCAGGCGCTGATGGAGCTGTTCATGGCTGCCCCTGATCATCTGCTGATGCAGCAAGACATCTGTGACAGCCTATGGCCCAAGAAACCCGATGCCTCGGCCACGCTCTATACATTGATTCGCCGGCTCAAGCCCATTTTGGAAAAAGCGGCGGGCTTACATATTACATGCGATCGCGGACGAGCATACCATTTAATTGACAAGCCGACGAGCTGATAATTTGGCAATTAGGCGATTGTCAGAATACAAGCCAAAGCAATGTCAGACAAATGTCAGACTTTTGCTTTGGCTTTTTTCTTACATTCTCATTATCTTTGCGGCTGTTTTCTAAACGCAAAGAAAAATGAAAAAGAAATTGATGCTTACAGGTATTGCCCTGTCCTTTATCATCACTGGCTTCATCCTGATGTTGCCAGCGCACGATGTTCGTAACACACCCGGCGGCCGTTATGCCGCAGCACCCGGTCCAGGCGCCTTTGAGGACGTAAGAATCCGAGCCGCGCCTGTCTGCTGCTTTGTCGGGTATGTGATGATGATTCCTATCATCTTGTATGCGCCCAAAGAAAGAAGAGAGTAAAAAATGATGCTCAAGAGGTAGATTCTTGCCATTTTCTTCGTCTTTCTCGCCGAGTTTGAGTACTTTTGCACCGCTTTTCGCGCATATACGCGCAAGCGAGCCTATTTTTGATAAAAAATATAAACAATGAAACAATTTCGATTAGTGGATAATCTTCTGGGGTGGCTGGCTTTTGCCATCGCGGCTTTCACCTACTGCTCTACGGTGGAACCCACGGCCTCGTTCTGGGACTGCCCCGAGTTCATCACCACGGCTTATAAGCTGGAAGTGGGCCACCCGCCCGGCGCCCCTTTCTTCATGCTCACGGGCAACCTGTTCACGCAACTTACCAGTGATCCTGCTAAGGTGGCGCTGATGGTAAACATCATGAATGCGCTGCTGAGTGCGCTGTGTATCATGTTCCTCTATTGGACCATCTCGCACTTGGCGCGTAAACTCATCTGTGCCGGCGGTTGGGTAGCTACATGGCCGCAGCTGATTGCTGTGGAGGGTGCTGCGATGACCGGCGCATTGGCCTACACTTTCTCCGACACCTTCTGGTACTCTGCCGTTGAAGGCGAAGTCTATGCCTATTCGAGCCTGTTCACAGCTGTCGTTTTCTGGCTGATGCTGAAATGGGAGGACAATGCCGACAAGCCGCATAGCGACCGTTGGCTGATTCTCATCGCCTATTTGACGGGTCTCTCTATCGGTGTTCACTTGTTGAACCTGCTGTGTCTGCCCGCGCTAGTGTTGATCTATTACTATAAGCGCTCTTCAAACGCTACGTTGAAGGGCTCTATCTACGCCTTGCTGGGCAGTTTCGTATTGGTCGCAGCCGTGCTGTATGGCATTGTACCAGGTATTGTCAAGGTGGGCGGTTGGTTTGAACTGCTGTTTGTGAATACGCTTTCATTGCCTTTCAACAGCGGCTTGATTGTGTATATCATTCTCTTGGTGGGCGTCGTGCTCTGGGCTATATGGGAGACAATCGCTCAGCACAGCCGTATGCGCATGAATATTGCCTATCTGCTGAGTGTAGCCATGCTCGGCATCCCATTCTACGGTTATGGTTGGACCAGCATCTTGATTGGCGCTGTCGTGATAGCTGCATTGTATGGTCTATTGCAGTGGCATCGCAATGGCAAGCCGTTGGTGACAGCACGTGTGATGAATACCTCGTTGCTATGTATGCTGATGATTATGATTGGTTACTCCTCATATGCCGTCATCGTCATCCGCTCTACATCCAACACCCCCATGGACCAGAATTCGCCCGAGGATATCTTCACGCTTGGCTCCTACCTCAGCCGCGAACAATATGGCTCGCGTCCGCTTTTCTACGGACAGGCCTACACTTCGCAGGTGAAACTGAAGACAGAAGGCGGCTACTGCGTACCTGTCTCCAAGCAGGGAGCACCAGTCTATCAGCGTAAGGAGAAGGCGAGCCCTGATGAACCTGACCGTTATGAGATTCAGCGCTACGACATCGAATATGTATATGCGCAGAACATGCTTTTCCCACGCATGTACAGCGACCGTCATGCCCAAGCTTACGAATCGTGGATGGGCGGTATCAAGGGCACACAGATTCCTTTTGACCGCTGTGGCGAGCCGATCATGGTGAAGATGCCTACACAGTTGGAGAATATTCGCTTCTTCCTCTCGTATCAAGTCAACTTCATGTACTGGCGTTATTTCATGTGGAATTTCGCTGGTCGTCAGAACGACATTCAAGGTAATGGTGAGTTGGAGCACGGTAATTGGCTCTCAGGCATTCCCTTCATTGACAATGCGCGTCTTGGTGACCAAAGTAAGTTGCCTACGGAACTGCGCGAGAACAAGGGACGTAACCTTTTCTACTGCCTACCGCTGTTGTTGGGCCTTTTGGGTCTTTGCTGGCAGGCTTGGAAAGAGAACCCCGACGGACGTCAGGGTGTCGGCATCAAACAGTTCTGGGTGGTATTCTTCCTGTTCTTCATGACAGGTCTGGCAATCGTCTTCTATTTGAATCAAACGCCCCAGCAGCCACGTGAACGCGATTACGCTTATGCCGGTTCCTTCTATGCTTTCGCTATTTGGATTGGTCTGAGCGCAGCCGCTATTGCCGATTTAATTGGAAAACTCAAGGGCGGAAAGCATACGGAAATGGCCGGAGCTCTGGTGTCGCTGCTGGCTCTGCTCGTGCCGGTACAAATGGTCTCACAGACGTGGGACGACCACGACCGCAGCGGCCGCTACACCTGCCGCGACTTCGGACAGAATTATCTGATGACGTTGCAAGATGAGGGCAATCCCATCATCTTTACCAATGGCGACAACGACACCTTCCCCTTGTGGTACAACCAAGAAACGGAAGGAGTGCGTACTGATGCCCGTGTCTGCAACCTCTCTTATCTGCAGACAGACTGGTACATAGACCAGATGAAGCGCCCTGCCTACGACTCACCGAGCGTGCCCATCAGCTGGAAACGTATCCAGTATGTAGCCGGTGCCCGAGAAGGTATCCGCGTCAGCCCAGGTACTCTGGAACAAGCGTTGGAATATTACAAAGACGATCCCATTACCAGCAAACAGTTGCTGGGTGAAAACCCCTACGAACTCTCCACCATCATCGAGAAATGGATCCTGAATCCCAATCCCGACATGCAGATATTCCCCACAGATAGCATCATTATTACGGTGGATAAGGAAGCCGTGAAGCGCTCTGGTATGATGATTGCCGGTGACAGCATCCCCGATGTGATGCACTTGAGCCTCAAGGGCAAGCGTGTGGTTTATAAGAGCGAGATGATGATGTACGAGATGCTGGCACGCTGCAATTGGGAGCGTCCGTTGTACGTGGCTATTACCGTTGGTTCTGAGAACTACGGCAACCTTGGCAACAACTTCGTGCAAGAGGGCCTCGCCAGTCGTATTACACCTTTCAACACCAAAGCCAATGGTCTTCGCTTTGATACCGAGAAGATGTATAACAACCTGATGACGCGCTTTAAGTTCGGCGGTATTGACAACCCGGATATCTATCTGGACGAGACCGTCACGCGTATGTGTCTCACCCATCGTCGCATTTTCTCGCAACTGGCCTCACAGCTACTGAAGGAAGGTAAGAAGGAGAAGGCGCTGAAGGTCGTGGAACGTGCAGAGGAAGCCATCCCCGAGGCCACCGTACCGCACTGCTATCAAGGAGGTTCGTTGGATTTGGCTCGCACGTGGCAGGCTTTGGATAAGAAGGCTGAGGCTGCTCACATCGCTGCTGCTGTGGCGCAGAATGCGGCCGAGTACTGCGAGTGGTATGCTAACCTGAGCGATAATCGTCTGGCTGCTAATCAGGAGGAGTGCCTCTACTACCTCTATCAACTTAACGATGCCCTGCGTATCTTAGACGACACAGACGTCAAGCAGAGCGAATATTATGACAATCTGCTGCGCCAGTATAGCGATCAGCTGCAGGGGCGCGTTAAGATGTAATGATTATAGAACAACCTGCCCGCTTTTTACGCTGGCTGTATCCCCATGCCATCTGGCGCATGGACCCGTCGGTAAAAGCAGTCTATCTGACTTTTGACGACGGGCCCATACCAGAGGCTACGCCTTATGTGTTGGACACACTCGCCAGATATGGCATCAAGGCCACCTTTTTCATGGTAGGTGATAATATTCGCAAGTACCCGGAGTTATTCCAACGGGTTGTGGCGGAAGGACATCACGTAGGCAACCATACCTATAACCACATCGGTGGCTTCCGATGGATTTCGCGCAACTATCTGCGCAACACCAAGAAAGCACAGGAACTAATTGAGGATATGCTTCATATCCCTCGTAGCCCAGAGACTCTGGGTCGCGGTCAGCTGTTCCGCCCGCCTCATGGTTGGATGCGCCCTCTGCAATACAGGGTTATTCGTCGCAAGGGATACCGCATTGTCATGTGGGATCTGGTGACACGTGACTACAGTAAGCGGCTCACGGCAGAAGAGGTACTGGACAACGTGAAAACATATGCCCGCAATGGTTCCATCATCACTTTCCACGACAGCCTGCGAAGCATTGACAAGTTGCATCAGATTCTGCCGACTGCACTCGAGTGGCTGATCGCACAAGGTTATGAATTCCGCCTGTTGAACTCCGCTCCATACCCATCTACCGAATGAAGAAGCGAGAAGCGATAGAGATACCACAAGAGTTGGCGAGTCTGAAAGATGGAGCCCGTGTCATGCTGCATGCCTGCTGTGCACCGTGCTCGAGTGCTATCGTGGAGTGGATGCTGGCCCATGATGTACGTCCTACGATCTATTATTATAATCCGAACATCTTTCCACGTGAGGAGTACGAGATCCGTAAGGCGGAAAGCAAACGCCACGCAGAGAGCCTCGGGATTGAGTGGATAGACGATGATTGGCGTCATGATGAATGGTTAGCCTGTGTCAGCGGCTTAGAGGAAGAGCCGGAACGAGGCGGCCGTTGCTTGCGCTGCTTTGAGCAACGCCTCACAGCAACGGCTCGCAAGGCTTTGGAACGGGACATACCATGGTTCACGACGACGTTGGCCTCCTCGCGATGGAAGCGCCTCGATCAAATCGCGCTCGCAGGAGAAGTGGCTGAAGCGGCTGTACCAGGGACGCATTTTTGGGCACAGAACTGGCGTAAGGGAGGTCTGCAGGAGCGGCGCAACCAGCTGTTAAAGGACTACGCGTTCTACAACCAACGCTATTGCGGCTGCGAGTTCTCTGCACGGTCCGCAACAGCAGAGAAGGTTTAATATTTATGGGAATAATGATAGAAAAATGTTAGAAATAAAAAACCTACACGCCACTGTGAGTGGCAAGGAGATACTGAAAGGCGTAAATCTCACAGTGAAGCCTGGTGAGATTCATGCGCTCATGGGAATCAATGGTGCTGGTAAGTCCACGCTGTCCAACGTCCTCGTGGGACATCCTGCCTATACCGTCACAGAAGGTTCTATTACCTTCCGTGGCAAGGACCTGCTAGCCATGTCACCTGACGAGCGTAGCCATGAGGGTTTGTTTCTCTCGTTCCAGCAACCAGTTGAGATTCCCGGGGTGTCCATGGTGAACTTCATGCGTGCAGCTCTCAATGCCAAACGTAAATATTTGGGGCTGGAACCGATGGATGCGGGCGCATTCCTCAAATTGATGCGCGAGAAGCGTAAGATTGTTGAGTTGGACAACAAACTCACAAGCCGTTCCGTCAATGAAGGCTTCAGCGGTGGTGAGAAGAAGCGCAACGAGATATTCCAGATGGCCATGCTGGAGCCAACAATGTGCATCCTTGATGAGACTGATTCTGGATTGGACGTGGATGCACTGCGTATTGTAGCTGAAGGCTTCAACAAGCTACGCAAACCAGAGACATCGGCTATCGTGATTACACACTATCAACGCCTATTAGACTATTTGAAGCCGGATTTCGTTCATGTCCTCATAGATGGACGTATTGTCAAGGATGGCGGACCAGAACTGGCCGCAGAGATTGAGCGCCGCGGCTTTGACTGGATTAAGGATGAAGTGCAGGGAGCGGTTTCCCTTTAAACACGAGGCCCTATGCAAGAACAACAATATCTTGATTTCTTCCATGCACAGCGCGATCAGCTTGACACTTGCTCTTGTGACATGCTGAATGCACACCGCGATGAGGCGCTGGCAGCCTTTCAGCGGCTGGGATTCCCGTCGCAGAAGGTGGAGCGCTATAAATATACTGATGTGGCGGCGGCTTTTGCTCCCAACTACGGTATTTCGCTACGCAAGGAGCCATTCTTAGGAGATTTTCACGCTGTGCAGGACCTTTATGGCACACTTGCAGACGTTAATGCGGATGGGCTTACGGCACTGAACACGATGCTCGTACAGGACATGGTCGTCATCAACGTGAGGGCGGGAGAGCAGAAGGAGCATCCCGTTCAGATAACCAATACAATGCGCGCCACGGCTCCGCTTATGCAAAACCGCCGTCTGATGATTATCGCAGAAGCGGGTGCCCATGTGCAAGTGATACTCACGGATAAGGCCGAGGCTGGTCAGGACTTCTTGGTCACACAGGTTACAGAGGTTTTCGTGGGCCAGGGAGCGCATGTGGAACTCTACGATATTGAAGACAGCCACGAACGGTGCCACCGCTTCCATCAGGTCTTTTCGCAAGTAGAAGCTGGAGGTCATCTTACGCACGTCACTTTCACGCTTGCCAGCGGTGTGACACGCAACCAGACCGATGTGCGTCTCATCGGAGCAGGTGCAGATGCACAGTTGCTCGGTTGTGCAATAACCAACGGTACGCAACATGTAGATAATAATACGCTCATTGACCATCGCGCCCCCGCGGGCACGAGTCGCGAGTTGTACAAATATGTCGTTGACCAGCAGTCGACGGGAGCTTTTGCCGGACGCGTATTGGTGCGCGAAGAAGCCCAACAGACCGATTCCATCGAGCGTAATGCCAACCTCGTCTGCACAGAGCAAGCGCGGATGTGGACGCAACCGATGCTGGAAATTTATGCGGACGATGTCAAGTGCTCCCATGGATCTACGGTGGGACAGCTGAACAATGATGCCTTGTTCTATATGTTGCAGAGAGGAATCAGCGAAGCAGAAGCGCGCACACTCCTGAAGCAGGCCTTCGCCAGCGAGGTGCTGCAGGAAATACCTCTTGAAGCCCTGCGTCAACGCCTTCACGTGTTGATTGAGAAACGTTTCCGCTCATGTGAGGACTGCAAGTTATGTAAAAGTTAAACATCGTCTTTAGAGCTTATAATTCTGCGCATGATAGATTTTCAAACAGTAAATGTGGAGATGCCAGCCATCAATCAGACTCAGATTCGAGCCTGGGTTGCCGACGTGGCCGCTGACTACGGACGGCGCGTAGGCGATATCACTTATATCTTTGTTGATGACGAGGAAATCCTACGTGTGAACCGAGAATTCCTGCAGCACGACTATTATACAGATATTATTACCTTTGGCTACAATGATGGTCGCCGACTTTCTGGCGACTTATTCATCAGCCTCGATACCGTTCGCACGAATGCCGAAGGACTCCAAGTGACATACGAGCAGGAACTGCATCGTGTCATCATTCACGGTGTGCTCCACCTCTGTGGTATCAATGACAAGGGACCAGGAGAACGTGAGATGATGGAGGCGGCAGAGAATCGTGCGCTCTCAAAACTATCCTTGAAATGATCAATGCGGCTACACGGGACTTTATTCACAGCCATATCCAGGAGGATGTGCGCCAATTGGCATTGCGCAGCCTGCCTGAAGGTGTGGATCGTCCGGTAGCCCTCCAACAGATTGCCGGTCATCAGTTGGCCCTTCGCAAGTTTCCGTCTTTCGCAGGCCGTGCCGAACTTTGGTATCCTCCTCATCTGAATTTGGAGCAGTGCTCGAGCGAGGCTACGGCGCTTTACAAGCGGCACCTTGTAGAACGCTTAGGCGGCGACATTTTATATGACCTTACGGGTGGCTTCGGTATTGATTTCATGACGCTTGCTCCACGCTTCTCACGGGCTGTCTATGTGGAGTTGAATAAGGATCTCTGCCAGCTGGCACAGCACAACTTCCCGCTATTAGGTTGCTCTCACGCCGAGATTGTCTGCGATAGCGCGGAAGACGTACTACGGCAGATGCCGATTGCGTTTGCCGAGACTACCGTCATCTTCATCGATCCGGCTCGTAGGGATAGCGCTGGCCGAAAGGTGTGCCTTGTTGAGGACTGTACGCCGGATGTCTGCGCCTTACAAGACGAGATGCGATCACACGTCCGCTATACCCTCATCAAACTCTCGCCGATGCTCGATCTTACGGCTGCGTTGCGTGCGCTGCACGGTATTGAGGAAGTGCATGTTGTCAGTGTCGCCGGAGAGTGCAAGGAACTATTGTTGGTGATGGGACGAGACATGCATCCTGCTGATGAGATTCCCATTTTCTGCGTTGATTTGAGACCTTCGTCAGATGAAGAAGGAGAGCCTGATTCACAGAAGCTTATCTTCACATTTGAAGAAGAATCAGCAACCGTAACGGACGCTTATTTCTCTTTTCCCGAGCGGGAGGATAGCTTGAACTCCTGCTATCTTTATGAGCCCAATGCCAGTATCATGAAAGCGGGTGCATTTAAGACGATTGCCAAACGTTTCGACGTGCAGAAATTGGCGCCCCACGCGCATCTTTATGCCAGTCGTACACTTCTTCCGCAGTTCCCGGGACGTTGTTGGAAAGTATTGGATTATGCGACTTTCGGCAAAAAAGAGCTTCGTAGGCTCCTTGCCGATATCGATGCTGCCGACCTCACCGTGCGCGGTTTCCCCGCCTCGGTAGCGACACTCCGCAAGCAACTGCGGTTGCGGGAGGGAGGCGCTGCGCATCTCATTGCCACCACCCAATCTAATGGCACGAAGCTGTTGCTCCGTGTACAAATGGTATCTGTAAATCCTAAGAAATCATAATGCTCATGACTACAGCTTATCTTGCTCCTATCTCATGGTATCGCACGTTCAGAGCCACGGCAGATGCCAGAATCGATGTCTCCGAGCATTATGTGAAGCAGACGTTACGCAATCGCTGTACGATAGCGATGCCCGATGGCCCTGCCCATTTGGTGATTCCTGTGGAGAGTGCTTCCTGTCATGTGCCTATTTGCGACATCCGCATCAGCGAGCACGGGAATTGGCGCCACCACCACTGGAATGCCCTGCGGACAGCCTATGGCAAAAGCCCTTTCTTTGAGTATTATGCCGACGATTTTGCCCCGTTCTATCATTCTCGTACGCATGACTATCTCATCGATTTCAATGCTGCTTTACACGAGGTGGTTTCCAGCCTCATAGACATCCGTCAGGACGTTCCCATTGAAGCACGGATTGATGCAGACACTCCATACTATCAGGTATTCGCGGCGCGTAATGGATTCCTGCCCGACCTAAGTATTGTCGATCTCCTCTTCAATATGGGGCCGGAATCAATCTTTTATCTCTGATGACTTGATACTTGCGCTAGTTTATTTGCCAATCCACTGCTCTGGATTGAGCTTTGAAGTTTCCTTACGTAGTTGGAAATGGAGGATATAGTTCCCGCGCTCGTCGGGTGCTACGGTGCCGAGAATATCTTTTGCCTTGACTTTTTGGCCGCGTTGCACGATGATGGATGAGAGGTTGCAATAAACGGAGATGTATGAACCGTGGCGTACAAGGACATTACGCAAGGCACCGAGCTGGAAAACAGCAGAAACTTCACCGTCAAAGATGGCACGAGCACGTGTTCCAGCCTGTCCTTGATAGTTCACGCCTTTGTTGTCCAGCACCACATTGGCCGTAACATGTGTCAGACCGAAGCGGCGTTCTATGCGGTAGGGACCCGTAAGGGGTACAGGCAGACGTCCCTTGTTCTGTTCCAGGCTTCCATTCAATTGACGATCTTCGGCGGTGAGCCATTTTGTAGGTGAGCCAGTCTTGCCCGTCTGCGTACCTTTGTCTTTTGTCGCGGTGCCTTTGTTGCTCTTGCCTTTTGCGGCACGCTCAGCTTCTGCTTTGCGCTTGGCCTCAGCTTCAGCGCGTTTGCGTGCCTGCTCAATCTCGTAGGCGATGAGCTGGTCAATCTTTTTGTTGAGGGCATTCAACTGCTTCTGTTGCTCATTGACCTCCTTCTCGATTTGCTTCTGACGCTGACGTAGCTTGGCTGCGTTAGCCTGCTCAACGGAATGTTCCCTTGCCAGTAACTGTCGTTGATGGATCACTTCCTGCATCGTGCCGGACATTTGCTGTTTCGTCTCCAACAGTTCATTCTGCTTATCGCGTACCTGATTCTGTTTGGCCATCAACTGGATGCCAAGTTGCTTCTGTAATGCAGCCAACTCGCGAGCGTAACGCATACGACGATAGAGTTGCGGGAATGATTTGGCGGAGAAGATGAAAAGGACGGGATTGCGCAGGTTCTGCGAAGCGCGAGCCGCGCGCAGGCTCTGCACATATTTCTCCTTGCGGATATCAACTTGTGCTTGCAGCGTCTTCAATTCCACTTGCAGACGGGCTACGTGAGCATTTAGCGTATCGATGTCACGTTCCAGGCTGTGTATATATGTGAGGCGGCTCTGTAGCTGATCCTCAAGGAAATCGACGGTCTGCTCTTTCTTCTGCACTTGATGCTTGGTCTTGTTGAGCTCCGTCTTCTTGGTTTTGATACCTTTTTCAATCTTGGTCCTTTGGGACTCCAGCTCCTTAATTTTCTTGTTGGTCACCTTCTGTGCGCTGACAGGGACTGCCAGCAGCATCATGAGCAAAAGAGGAATAAACCGTTTCATCGATGAGATGGGATTTTATTGAAGACGTCGGAACAGACGTGTGATATTAATGTGTGAGTAGTTACTGCCGGGTAGTGGAGAGGGCTCCACCTTGAGCTTAGGATCTGCCTGCACGTTGGAGAGGCGAAAACGTATTTCATTTTTGTCTGCCTGAGAACTTGCCGACATGGTCATATCCGATGGGAAAGATTTTCCGTCAACTTTTGTCCAGTCCGAGTAGGTCCAATTCAGGTGCAGCGCTGAAGCGACAGACGGTTTTACAGATGTCTGTTGAATGAGGCCGCTGGCAGCCTCTACAAGGAACTTCACGGCGATGGCGTACTGCGCATTGCCCGATGTCTTGGGCTGAACCTCCAGCTGATTGCCATTTTTTGTTGTCTCAAAGTCGGCTGCCGTCGGTTCCTCTTGTTGACCGGGCACGAATAGTTCCTCCCAGAACAGCGCCTGAAAGGTGTAGAAATTGATGCCGGCATCGCGCAGTTGGGGGACTCCTGCCCATTGTGCTTTCACATACTCGTGGTTGATGCGGTCCTGATAGAAGAAATACTCAGGAGTCATTTCCAGACGTCCCACTTCCATGAGCCCGAGGAGAGCCGAGAGTGAGCATTGGATGATTTCGTCGCGGCGCATCTTCAGCGTGCCGCTGGCAGAGAGACTGCCAAGGTTCACCTTTGCCTTTGCCGTGATACCGATTGTGTTGGGTCGGTTGGAGGCAATCTTAGCCACGGTGGTGCGTGTGAGTTTATCCGCCTTGCCCGTTGTGATGCCAGACACGGCACCTTCTCCTTCGCCCTCTTTCACTGCTTTGCGACTGGAGCCGCAGGAGGCAACGAAAAGGATCATGCATAGAACGAAAGAAGCACGAGCCGCACTCTTGCCGATGGAATAGATGTATTTCATTCTCTTATGTATTTTTTCAGTTTGATTTTCTTGGATAATACGGCCGATAGCCCATCTCCTCCAGCGCGCTGGGCCAGTGTCCAGAAGCGTTCTGCCTGTTCGGGCTTGCCATTGCAGGCTGCGATATCACCCGCATGCTCCAACACTACGCCCCCCACTAATGGGTCGGTGAGCAACACCTCGTCTGTCGAATCGGGCGGGCAAACGCGGTCTATGTAGCTCTGTGCCTCCGTATAGCGCTCTTTCATGAAAAGGATCCAGGCGTAGGTGTCGAGATAAGTCTTGTTGTCAGGCTGCAGGCGAATGGTGCGATAGCTCATCTCCTCCGCTTTGTCCATGTTCTCATTCTTCAGGGACAGGTAGTAAGCGTAGTTGTTCAGACAGGCTACGTTGTCTGCCTGATAGGTGAGGCATGAGTCGTAGGCTTCATACGCCTCTTGGTCGCGATGTAGCTCATGAAGCAAGTCCCCCATGATGGCGTATAGGTCTGCGACCATCGCAGGTCGGCTGTCCGCGGTTTTCTGCACGATGCCCGCCTGGAAAGCCTGCAGCGCCTCCGGCTTCTTATCCTGCTGATAGCAGGCAACACCGAGGTAGTAGTGACAGATCAGTTCGTCAGGATGTGTCAGTACGCCGCGTCTGCAGAGATTCTCCAGGCGCTCGAATTCCTTGTGGGTGCCGTAGTACTGAATCAGGTAGAACAAGGCCTGCGTGTTGTCCGGCTCCAGATCGATGACACGGTCCATAATGGCTACGAAGGCCGAGTCATTGCTCTTGTCGTACGTTGCCAGATAAGCGGCTCGGAGTTGTAGGATGTCCAAATCCTTGGGATAATCGTTGTCCAGCGCGTTAAACGTTTCCTCAACATGCTGACGTCCCAGGCTGTCGCCTCGCATGGCCTCCGAGATATAGTCGCGCATCAGCGCCACGCGCATCTGGCTTTCCGTCCCTTGGGCAAAGAGCAGGGAATCGCGCAGTGTCGTAAACAGTGAATCCGCTCCCGTCTTGCGGTAGTACTCCAGCATCGATAACTTCAGGCCCGGATG
>Ga0310786_10008708_pt1 | contig 12985 bp, 9 predicted proteins | sample AusTroGonzalo_MG_FD_203881 | JGI IMG/M metagenome (GOLD analysis project Ga0310786, IMG submission 203881) | Bovine rumen microbial communities from tropical cattle in Woodstock, Queensland, Australia - Gonzalo_03 (v2) (version 2) | ecosystem: Host-associated > Mammals > Digestive system >... | reverse complement strand
AACCGTCCCATATAGTCGAAAGCCAACTCCGCGGCGGCATCTGGATTACCGTCTTCAAGGTAACACCCGGCCATATCACGGCCGATGCGCCACCCGTCGGAAATCACCTGCGCTCGCCGGAGATCGGCCAACCTGGCCTCGCCTTTTTTTCGCATTGCGCGATAGTGGAAGAGGATCGCCTCGTCGGCGCCATCGCACGAATCCAGCATCCGGTCCGCTTCGGCATCTCGTCCACACGCGGCAAGCTGGAGCGCCAGCAGATAGCGGAACTTCCAGGAAGAATTGGTTGTGACCGCCCACTCGAGCGCAGTCCGCGTCTCACGGCGGAACGGCATTTCAAACGCGACTGACATCGCGGCGGCTTCATCCAGAACATTTGCCGCCGTCCCTTCCGCATCGCCAGCCTTGTGGAGCAGATACGCCAGCCGCACCTTGGCCGTAATGTTGGAGGCGCATCCGAAAAGTTCCTTGGCCTCGTCGACGAGCCCGGCGTCCTCGTACCAGCCACCTAGCTCGATGTATGTCTGGTCCGGGAACTCGTTCCTGACAAGAGAACGGAAACCATCAGCATCCAGTTCGCCGGAAAGCTTTGCCTCGAAGCGGGCCCCATGGAACAGAGGAAACACATGACTTGCCAAATTGGCGATCTTGCGCGCGGCCCTTGCGTCGCCGCGTTTCCTCGCCACGATTATGCGGACAAGCCACGCGTCGAAATTGAAGCTGTTGGCCTGCATCGACTTCTTGGCAAAGTTGTCCGCCTCATCAAGAGAACCGTTCCGCAGGGCGATCTTCGAGAGCTGCGCGAACGCCGCCGCACGGCGGGACGGCGAATACGACGCCACAAGAAGGCGTTCCTTTGCGGCATGTGCGGCCCCGAGCGCGTCTGCCGCCAAACCGTCCAGATAGTTGGCCTCGGCATCATAGGAGTCAACCGCAAGGGCACGGATGCAAAGTTCGCGCGTCCTGGCGTATTCGCCGCGTCGGGCGGCCAACCCCGCCAGTGCCGTAAGAGCCGGACCAAAACATGGCTCCTTGCGCAGACACTCCCTAATTGCCAGTTCGCCCTTCATGTCATCGCGTTCGCGCAACGCCTGTTCTCCGCGCACGAACCGCCCGTAGGCGGAATCCCAGTCGAACGACGGCGGCAAGTCAAGTGGGCGACTCACTAGGTTGGACGACGCGGATGTCGTCACTACCTCTTCATGGGAACGCGTTACGCCCCACGTCTCGTCGAACACGTCTGTCGTACCTGGAGCAAACGCCGGATGCATGGACGGCGTTCGCGCTGTAGCCATCCACTGGAAGTACGGCTCTTGGAAACCCGAACCGTTGAACCACATTGTGCGCGTATGAAAGCTGTCCGCCTTGGGCGGCAAGTTTATCTCCACCTGCCATGTGGTGCGTCCGATCCATTCGGTCGCAGACACGAAACAGCTCACGCTACCGTCCGAGTTGGTGCGGACGCACCAGTCCACGGGCGCGGACGTGCTGGGGGCATGGCCCCGAATCCCGAAATTCAACTCAATGCCGCCGCCACACCACGGCCTTTGCATTGCGAGACCGCGAAACTTGACCTCATGGTTGGAGTGAACAAACTCCCGGCCAGATGATTTGTCCACCGCTCCCCATACCCTACCGCCTATCTCCGGCAGCACAGTCACGCGCACCCGGTCGTTCTCCAGCGTCACGCACCGCCAAGACTGCGTGACGGCCTCTAGCGCATAACCATCGTACCTGAAGTACGGATAACGTCTTTCGGACGTGCACGGTACCGGATCGGGATCCGAGAACGGATACGTGGGCAGTTCGATCACGCCTTCCGTCACGGTCGCGGCACCCAATGCGACCCAGGCCGCCATAGCCGCGCACGCCGCCATTAGATGTCGGTTCATGGGAACACCCCCGCACTCAGAATGTCACGGCAACGTCATCACCCAATTCCTTGCGGATACGAGCCATCTCCGTATCGGGTATGGGGCAACCGGAAAGGACGAGGGAATCAAGTTTCCGCCACGCGGATAGGTCTTGCGGCAACTTCGATATCCTGCACCCGGCGAAAGAGGCGCTTTTGAGCTTTGGCAAGGTCGTCACCCAATCTGGAATTTCCGAGATGGGATTGCCGTCAAGCAGCAGATCTTCCAGCAAGGACCAATCCTTTACAATCTCCGGCACAGCCGTAAGGCGATTCTTCTTCGCGTAGAGGCGGCGCAGATCCTTCAGCGCGCCAAGTTCCTTAGGAATGGCGGTGAGCTTGTTCTCATTGACGCGTAGCCAGCGTAGCTTCACGGCCGAGGCGAGCGATGTCGGCAGAGATTCCAACTTGTTGCCGTCGAGGTTGAGATACAAAAGCGATGGCATCTTCCCCACCCAGTCTGGAAGCGTCTCCAGTTCGTTACGTGCAAGGTAAAGATGCTCAACACCTGAAAGCGTCTGCACGCTCGCTGGAATCCCCTTGAGCTTGAGCTCTGACAGGTCCAGCTGCTTCAGGTTCGTCAGGCCGACGAACGCGTCATCACCGATCGCCTCCGTGCAGCCGCGCAGATAGAGCCTAGTCACATCGGCTCGGTTCGTAGCCGCAAGAGCCTTTAGAGAAGTCACCGGCGTGGCGTCAGCCGGTTTTCCACGGTTGTCGAAACACCCAGCCATGGCCATGCAGGCCGCAGCAAGTAGACAGATTGTCCTGTTTTTCATGCGCACATTATACCACATTGCCGCCGTGCACTGCCTTCATGTTTTTTGGTATGATTCTTGCGTGAACGTCGCTTTCCAGACATTCGGATGCAGATTGAACCGTTCTGAAGCCCTCGATCAGGAGGCGGAATTCCTGGCCGCCGGGCATCAGATAGTCTCTATCTCCGGTGATACGTTGCCCGACCTTATCGTCGTGCGCGGCTGTTCCGTGACTGCCAAGGCAGAACGCGAATGCCGCAAGGCGATCGACCGTCTCCGCGCCAGATTCCCACTCGCTCGCATATCAGTTGCAGGTTGCCTCGCAGGCGTTTCCAAAGAGGACAACACAAAATCTATCGAAGGGCCTGTCCCTCTGCGCACTGCACGTGCCTACCTGAAGATACAGGACGGGTGTTCGGGGAAATGCGCGTTCTGCATCGTCCCATCATTCCGCGGCCCGCCGCGGTCTGTCCCCTTCCAAGCCGTACTTGCCCGCGCGCGCGCCTTCCTCGCGGCTGGTTACCGCGAACTCGTTGTCACTGGTTGCAATCTCGCGCTGTACAGAGATTCCGGCATTGGCCTGGCCGACGTGCTAACCGCTCTGGCACGTCTTGATTCGCCATCGTCCCACCGCGTCAGGATAGGTTCGCTAGAGCCGGGAATCTGCGATGGCGCGGTACTGGACGCACTCGCGGCCAATTCCAACATCTGCCCCTTCCTGCACCTATCCGTACAGTCCGGCTCGGATACCGTTCTCGCACGTATGAATAGGCCATACCGTCTGGCCGCAGTGGAACGCCTTTGCGCTACGGCCATAGAACGTCTTGGCGGTAGGCTGGCGCTAGGCGCAGATTTCATCGCTGGATTCCCCGGCGAGACGGATGCCGACTTCGCCGCAACCGAAGCGCTTACGGAACGATTCCCGTTCTCGAACCTTCACGTGTTCCCGTATTCCGAACGCCCCGGAACCGCCGCGGCGACGATGGACGGCTCCGTGCCGCCAGGAACACGCCGCCAAAGGGCGGAAAGGCTGATGTCCGCCGGAAAAAGAATGCGCGCCAAGTTCGCTGCGTCCTTCGCCGGGCAGACGGTGGAGGTGTGCATGGAAAAACCGAAGCGTGGGTGGACAGCGGAATATCTCGCCTGCCAACTCGCGCCAGGCTCCGGGACGTTTCCCAGAAGGACACTGGTCGCAACGCGCGTCTTGCGCGCGGAGGGCGACCTGCTTATCGCCGAGCCTATAGCTCGCGAATGAAGATGTTCTTGAACTCGATCGGATCTCCGTGGCACTGGAGTTCAATCTGCTCCGCGGGGAATATGGGCTTGGTGCGATCCCAGTAGTTCTCCAGTACCGTATCGTCCACCACCTTCACACCGTTGAGCTCCACCGTTACGCGCTCTCCACGCATCGTGATGTGGAAACGGTTCCAGCTACCCACGAGACGGTCCTGGATGGAAAGTGCCGACGAAGGATTCTTCTTGTTGTTGTAAAGTCCGCCGGAACCGATGTGCCACTGGTTGTGGGCATCCCAGATCTGCACCTGAGGGCATCCGCGCAGATAAAGCCCGGAATCGCCGGTGACTGACATGATGCGCCAATCCACCCACATCTCGAAGTCTCCGTAGTCCTTCACGGTTGCGAGCGAGTAGCCGCCCTTGAATCCGTCGAAGAATAGCGCACCGTCGCGAATGGTCCAGTGCTCGATCATTCCGGCATCGGCTATCTTCTGCATTTCGGCGCGCTTTTCGGGTGTGGCTGCGCGGCGAATCAGGGGATTGTCAAAACGCTCTTCCCTTGTGACGCCCTTCCAGTTCTCGAGATTGCGCCCGTTGAAGAGGGTCGTGAATCCGGCAGGCGCGGGCCGGTACGTGTCCGATCCCACGACATAGTCCGCGGCAACTTCCTTGATGCGAATGTTGCGCCACTGGACGTGGTGCCCATGCCCTAGCCAACCCACATGGCCGATCTTGCGATGCAGGCCGGGGTGCTTCTTGCCGTCAGGCGTATCGCCGTCTCCCTTGAACTTGGAGACGTCCGCGTCGGTGATCATCACGCCGTTGAGGATCACCTGGATGCGGCTACCGATCACGCGCACTTCCTCGAAGTTCCAGAGGCCCGCCTTCTTGAGGAAGGAACCACGTCCGGCGAAATTCTTCTCCTTGCCCCATATCTGCTTACCAATGTTGTCGCGCCGTGAAGGCGCTATTCCGTAAAGCGACCCGTGGAACTGGTACGGCTTGAGTTTTTCGTACTTGTCGCCGCCGTCGTCGAGAATCTGCAATTCACACATGGCTTCGTACGCTCCATGGGCTTCTGGCGAAGGCATCCTGATGCCTAGGCCGTTGTTCGCGTTCGTGGGCATGCAGAACTCGAAACGGAGGATGAAATTTTCATACTGCTTCTCGGTAACGAGGTTTCCGCCATTGCCCCGCTTGCCGTTGCCGCCGTCGGGCGGGCAACAGGCGAGCACTCCACCGTCCTCTACGCGATATGTGTCCGTGGCGCCGATCCATCCAGAGAGGTCCTTGCCGTTGAATATCGTCACGAAACCTTCCGCGTCCGGCTCTGCCCCGGAAACGGCGGCGGCCGCTAGGGCCAACGAACAGACTAGTGCTTTCTTCATCGGTATTCTCCTTGTTGGTTTGTCGTTTAAAACAGATTACTGGCCAGCCATGAAGAGGGCGTTGGAGGCGAAATACGGATCACTCGTGAAACGGCATCCCAAGCGCCGCAGCCCGGCCTCGTCGCCGGGTGTCACAATGTGGGTCATGTGCACCTCGCACCCACGCAGCTCGTTCAGCTTCTCGGTGGCGATCTGTGCCGCCGGATTGGTGGTGCATGAGATAGCTAGGCCGATAAGCGCCTCGTCGAGGTTGAGCGAAGTGTATCCACCCTTCAGGATGTCGTGCTTCATGTGCGATATCGACTGTATGACGTTCGGCGCAATGAGCGGTATCTGCGCAGGAATCCCAGCCAGCACCTTTACGGCATTGAGCATCATGGCGGAGGCGGCGTGCAGTTCGTCGGAATTGCGCCCTGTCACTATACGCCCGTCCTTCAACCGGATTGCCGCACCGGAGACGATATTGCCGCCGTCCTTGCCCTTCCCGGCCTCTTTCGCGCTCTGCGCGGCCAAGCGGGCCGCCTCTACGGGAATGCGGTCTTCCGGCTTGAGGCCTAGCTTCTGCATGAGCGCATCTGCGCGCGCCACGCTCTCGCGATCGGTCGTCCCCATGGCAAAGTCGCACAGATATCGGAAATTACGCCGTATCACCTCCTGCTTAGAGGCCTCGCGCACAACTGCATCGTCGATGATGCCAAAACCAATCCGGTTCACGCCCATGTCCGTCGGGCTCTTGTACGGGCAATCGCCGCCGGTCATCTTCTCCCAGATGGCGCGCAGAAGAGGAAAGGCATCCACGTCGCGATTGTAGTTCACCGCGGTCTTCCCGTACGCCTGAAGATGGTACGGGTCGATCATGTTGCAGTCCTTGAGATCAATCGTAGCCGCCTCGTACGCCACGTTCAGCGGATGTTCCAGAGGCATGTTCCACACCGGGAACGTCTCGAACTTGGAGTATGCTGCCCTGCGTCCGCGCTTGTACTCGTGGTATATCTGCGAGAGACACGTGGCGAACTTGCCGGACCCTGGACCTGGTGCAGTCACCACCACAATTGGGCGCTCCGACGGCACGAACTCGTTCTTTCCATATCCCGCTTCGGACACAATCGTCTCCACGTCCGCCGGATATCCCTGCGTCACATAGTGGAAGAACACCTTGATGCCGCGGTTCTCGAGGCGCTGACGGAACTGCTGTGCTGCCGGCTGGCCGGCATAGCGTGTTATGACGACGCCACGGAAAAGCAGCCCCAGGCGCTTGAGGTCGTCTATCAGCTTCAACGCGTCGTCGGCATAGGATATGCCGAAGTCCGCTCGCATCTTCTTGTGCTCGATGTCGCCCGCGTAGATGCAAAGTATGATCTCGGCTTGATCGGCGAGCGACTGGAGCAGGCGCAACTTCACGTTTGGATCGTAGCCCGGCAGGCAGCGTGCCGCATGCATGTCGTTCATCAACTTGCCGCCGAACTCCAGATAGAGCTTTCCGTATTTGGCGGCACGGCGGCGGATTTCTTCAGACTGCTCCGAAAGGTACTTTTCGTTGTCGAATCCCGTCTTCATTATCTCTCCCCGATTCTATGCCCTGCGGGCTTCAAGTGACTTGCGGTAGGCCGCGATATCGATCGGCACGCCAGCGACGCCAGTCCTTTCCGCCGCTTCCGCCACCGCGCAACTCACATCCACGAACAACCTGCGGTCAAAAGGCTTGGGGATTATGTAGCCGGTGCCAAACTCAAGCCGCTCGCCGGGATATAGAGCGCGCACATCCTCCGGCACTGGCTGGCGTGCAAGCGCGGCCAGCGCGTGCGCCGCCGCCACCTTCATGTCCTTGTTGATCGTCCTTGCCCGGACATCTAGCGCTCCGCGGAAAAGATACGGAAAACCCAGGACATTGTTGATCTGGTTCGGATAGTCGCTGCGCCCGGTTACCATGACGTAGGGTCTGTCCCCCATCGCCGCCGCCACGGCGGCTGGGTCGATCTCCGGATCCGGATTGGCCATAGCAAATATGGCTGGGAACCGTCCCATGGACTTCACATCGTCACCCGTCAGCACGTTTGCCGCCGATACGCCGATGAACACGTCAGCGCCGCGAAGCGCCTCCTTGAGCGTCTTTGCCGCCGTCGTCACCGCATGGCGGGCCTTGAAGGGATTGAGATCAGTGCGGGACGTGGATATGACGCCTTTGGAGTCGCACATCGTCACGTCTGCTACGCCAGCCGCCTTGCACATCTCGCAGATGCGTATGCCTGCCGCCCCGGCGCCGTTCATTACGATCTTGAGATCCTGTAGCCGCCTGCCGGCGAGTTCAGCATAGTTCATCACGCCCGACAAAGCGATTACGGCCGTACCCCACTGATCGTCGTGGAACACCGGAATGTCCAGCATCGCGTCGAGCCTGTCCTCAATCTCGAAGCATGCTGGCGCGGCGATATCCTCAAGGTTGATGCCGCCGTACTGTGGCGCGATGGCCGCTACAGCATCGATTACGCGCTGCGGATCCGTCCTGCCAGTGTCAAGGCCGCCCTGACGGCAGTGCGCAAGAGGCACAGGCCATGCGTCCACATCTCCAAAAGCCTTGAACAGCACAGCCTTCCCTTCCATCACAGGGATGGACGCCGCGGCGCCAAGATCGCCGAGCCCTAGGATGGCGGTCCCGTCAGACACCACCGCCACCAGGTTAGACTTCGCCGTACAGTCGAACACTGCGGACGGGTTTTCTGCTATCGCCTTGACCGCATGCGCCACGCCTGGAGTGTACGCAAGGCAAAGATCCTCTTTCGTCTTCAGCGGTTTGGGACGTCTGACGGCCACCTTGCCGCCCTGATGGAACTTAAGTACCTCTTCTCTAGTGAATGTAGCCATTTGCAATCCTTATCCGATATCCGTCTGGATTTCTCAACGCGGGAAATTATATCACAAAATGGGTCGCCCCGTACCGAATTCAATGCCCCACCTTCCCAGTCGTGGCACAGCCCTTCCGTCTCCTTTTACTGCATTGCGCCAAGATACCCCATTTCGGCGAGAAGCCTCTTGTTTTTCATCCAGTCGGGCTCCACCTTCACCCACAGCTCAAGCTTCACACGCACGCCAAACATGTCTGAGAGTTCCGGTTCTGCGCTCGTTCTAACGGCTTTGAGGTTTCCGCCTCTGGGGCCGATTACGATTCCCTTCTGCGAGGGCCGGTTCACGTATATGGTGACGGCAACTTTCCAGCAGTCATCCCATTCGGCAAGGTCTGTCACGACCACACCCGTTTCGTGCGGAACCTCGTCGCGCAGGCGCCGGATGAGTTTTTCCCGCACCGTGTCGGCGATGGCCAACTTGCGCGGGTAGTCCGTCACGATGTCTTCCGGGAAAAGCGCAGGCCCAGGTTCAGCGAGCGAGAAAAGCGCCGCCAGCAGGTCATCGCATCCTCCCGGCCTCGTTCCGCACGTCTTGACCCATACGGGCTCATAGCCGGGCGATGCACCGGACGCTTCCTTCCACATGTCGCGGAACATCGTCTCGTAGAAAGGCGAGCAGTCGCACTTGTTGAGCGCGAAGACACATTTTTCCGGGCGTTCCTTCGCAACGCGCCGCATCCATCCCTCGTCTTCAAGTTGCGGCTCATGCGACACATCAAACGTCACAAGAAGGATGTCCACTCCGGCCGAAGACGCTCTGGCCATTCCGTTCAGAAGCTTGCCGAGCGGACCAACCGCCTTGTGTAGTCCGGGGGTGTCGGTCAGCACAAGCTGTCCGCGCGGGTCCTCCACGATTCCGCGAATTGTGTTGCGCGTCGTTTGTTCCACCGGACTGACAATCGAGACCTTCTCGCCCACCATTCTGTTCACGATCGTGGATTTGCCGGCGTTGGTGCGTCCTACCACGCCTACCATCGCCGATTTCCGCGTCACCGTTTCTTTTTCATCTTGCTTGTCGACCGTCATTGTTCTTCTTCCCGTTGGATGAGAATCAGTGCCGATTCATAGTCTACCATAAACTGGCGTTTGTCGGCATCGGTCCGTTTTGTTATAATGACTGCCATGGCGAAGCGGATATATCTGTCGCCTCCGTGGTTCGGAGCGCACGAACAGGATCTTGTATCCCGTGCGTTCGCTTCTGGATACGTGGCGCCCTGTGGACCGATGGTCGACACGTTCGACCGTAGGCTTGGCGAATTGTCGCATCAGAACGCCGCCGCTGTGAGCAGCGGAACGGCAGCGCTTGACCTGCTGATGGCCGAACTGGGGGTTGGTCCGCGCACGACCGTGGTGGCCTCCTCGCTCACATTCGTGGCAACCGTGGGACCGGCGGTCCACCGGGGAGCAAAGACGGTGTTCGTGGACTGTGACCCCGCCACAGGCACTATCTCCATCCCGCTGTTGGACAAGGCACTCTCGGAAGTGCGTCGCCCGGCCGTAGTGACGGCAGCGGACCTGTATGGCCAATGTTGCGATTACGGCGCGCTTGAAGAGGTCTGTGCCCGGCACGGCGTTCCGCTCGTTCTTGACGCGGCCGAGTCTGTTGGCGCTTCGTGGAGAGGACGTCCCTCCGGCCAGGCCGGCGTTGCCGCTATCTATTCCTTCAACGGCAACAAAATCATCACGACATCCGGCGGAGGCGCAGTTCTCTCGCGGGATCCGGAACTTGTGGCGCGCGCCCGTTGGCGTGCGCAGCAGGCCCGCGAACCGGTTGTCTGGTACGAGCATCGCGAAGTGGGATACAACTACCGCATGAGCAACCTGCTGGCGGCTGTTGGATGTGCGCAGCTGGACAGGCTTCCCGAGATCATAAGACGCAAGCGTTCCATCTTCGGCTTCTACCGTAACCTCTTTGGACAAAGCCACGTAGCCGCCATGCCGTTTCCCTGTGCCGACCCTGACGGTTCCACGTGTTGGTTGAGCGTGTTTCTCTTTCCGTCGGAGACGCTTCGCGATAGGATCGCCGAGAAACTATCCGCGGCCGACATTGAATGCCGTCCTGTCTGGAAGCCACTCCACATGCAGCCTGCATTCTCCGCAAGCCGAACCTATGGCGGAGAAGTCGCTGAGGATTTCTTCAGACGCGGACTCTGCCTGCCGTCGGGCGCTGGGTTGACACGTGTATCTTTGGAGAGAATTGCGAGGGCGTTTCTGGCATGAAACGGCTTGCGGACATCGTCCTGGCACTTCTGGCCGCGCCCCTGTGGCTCCCGCTCATGGCGTTCACAGCGGTAGCGGTGTTGGTTGCAGATGGACGGCCCGTGATCTACAGGCAGGAACGCGCTGGACTGGGAGGGAAACCGTTTCAGATCATGAAGTTCCGCACCATGCGTACTGGCAACGGGACCGACGAATCGCGCATCACCAGATTGGGACGTTTCCTGCGGGCCAGCTCACTGGATGAACTGCCGGAACTGCTTCACGTTCTCGCAGGCACCATGTCCCTCGTCGGCCCGCGTCCACTGCCCACGCGTTATCTGCCGCGCTATTCACCTAGGCAGGCACGCCGACATGAGGTGCGTCCGGGCATCACTGGCTGGGCGCAAGTACACGGCAGAAACCTTGTCTCGTGGAAGGACAAGTTCGAATACGACGTGTGGTACGTTGACCATCAGTCGCTTATGCTTGACCTGAAGATACTTTTTATGACGGTGGCAACGGTACTTTCGGCGCAGGGAGTCTCGTCTGACAGTGCCGCGACAATGTCTGAATTCACGGGAGCGGAAAATGACGCGTGACATAATGGTCGTAGGAGGCGGCGGTTTCGGCCGCGAGGCGGTATGGACGCTCGAGCGGATCAACGCGGTAACGCCCACGTGGCGCATCGTGGGCTTTGCCGATGACGATCCCGCCAAGGCGGAAGGTTCACTGGAGGGTTATCCCCTGCTGGGAACTGTGGCAAAGGCTTCGCGAGACTATCCCGGCGCGGCCGTACTTATCGCGATCGGCGACAATTCCACACGCGAGAGCATATACCGCGCACTGCGCGGACATGACTTCCCTGTCATAATCGACCCATCGGCCGAGGTGGCGCCCACGGTCGAGATTCGCCATGGATCTTTCATCGGACCTAAAGCCGTGATATCGGTCGGCGTTGAACTTGGCAAGTTCGTGATAGTCAACGCCCGTGCCGGTGTGGGCCACGACTCCGTGCTTGGAGATTTCGCGCAGATATGCCCGGGTGCCTCTATCTCCGGCCATACCACTATTGGCCCGCATGCGTTCGTCGGAACCAACGCGTGCACTGTGCCCGGCATTAGGATCGGCGCCCGCGCAAGGATCTCCGCCGGTACCCCGGCGTACGGAAACGTTGCCGACGACACGACGCTTTCGCCTTTTGGCACATTGAAAGGAACCAAACAAACACAAGGAGCAATATCATGAAAAGACATACGCACATCGCCGTGCTCTCGATGGTGGCATGCCTCATGGCTGCCGGCGCAGAGCTGGACCTGTCCGGCACGTGGAAACTGACTCAAGCGGACGACCCTGCCGTAACCTGCCCCATAAAGATACCGGGCGGAATCTACACGGCGCTGCTGGACGCCGGAAAGATTCCCGATCCGTACTTCGCCCAGAACGAGAAGCAGACCCAATGGCCCAGCAGAAAAGACTGGCTATTCACGCGTTCGTTCATGGTGGCCGACGGGTTCGCCGCCGCAAAATCCGTCTCGCTACGGCTGGAGGATGTGGACTGCTTTGCCACCATCAGGATCAACGGCAAGGAAGTTGGACGCACGTCGAACAGGTTCCAACGGTATGACTTTGACGTGAAGCCGTTCCTGAAAGTCGGTGCGAACACGATAGAGGCACTGTTCGAGTCGACCGAGCGGATATCCTATGCCGAGTCGAACAAATACGACCGCGCGTACAGGATCAGCAACGCGACGGTAAAGCAGATCAACCTTGTCCGTACCGTTCAGTGCCACGGCGGCTGGGACTGGGGCATCACCCAGATGGAGACAGGTTTCATGGGAACCATCAAGCTGATCGCCGCCGATACGGCTAGGTTAGATTATGTCTACACCGTACAGGACTTCGCGAAGGACTATTCGTCCGTCTCAGTGACCGTATCGGCAGAAGCGACTTCGCCAGCGGGTGGCGAGACCGTGTTCACCGCGAAGCTCGGCGACGCATCCAAGACGGAAAAGGTGGTCTTGAAGCCCGGAGCGAACAAGGTGTCCGTGACGCTTGAAATCAAGAACCCCAAACTGTGGTGGCCGGCAGGATACGGTGACCAGCCGCTGTACGCGCTATCCGTAAAGCTCGGCGATTCGACACTGAACAGGAAAATCGGCTTGCGCAAGGCGGAAGTGTACAACGAAGAGGACGCCGAACCCGATCCCGCTACGGGCAAGAAAGGCAAGCCCATGGTCATAGTGATCAACGGCCGGCGGATATTCTGCAAGGGCGCGGACTGGATTCCGTGCGATGCGTTCGAGAACCGCCAGACCAGAGAGAAGTACAAGGACCTGCTGGATTCGGCTATTGCTGCGAACATGAACATGTTGCGCGTGTGGGGCGGCGGACAGTTCGAACACCCTGCGTTCTACGAATTGTGCGACGAGTTGGGAATCCTCATCTGGCACGACTTTATGTTCTCTTGCGCCACATATCCGGGCGATGAACGTTTCCTGTCCGGCGTCCGCAAGGAACTGGCCCACCAGCTACGCAATCTCCGCGACTATGCGTGTATCGCGCTCTGGTGCGGCGACAACGAATGTATCG
>Ga0310786_10008707_pt1 | contig 12985 bp, 10 predicted proteins | sample AusTroGonzalo_MG_FD_203881 | JGI IMG/M metagenome (GOLD analysis project Ga0310786, IMG submission 203881) | Bovine rumen microbial communities from tropical cattle in Woodstock, Queensland, Australia - Gonzalo_03 (v2) (version 2) | ecosystem: Host-associated > Mammals > Digestive system >... | reverse complement strand
CAACCTCTATCTCTAATATAGCTGTATCATAACACCCCAAAATAAAGATGTCAACACTGAAATAAATTATTCCCAAACCTTGAAATAAATTATTCCCAAACCTTGAATTTCACCGTTTCAATTTGAGAAACCTCGTCTGCCTTAAAACAAATTTCGTCCTTGAGATGAATGCCGGTCAAAATCACGCTGGTTTCCTCTCTTGCTTCAAGAAGTTCTATCAAATCATCTATTGAAATGATTTCATTTTCCACAAGTCCAAGCACTTCATCCAAAATCAGCAGGTCACATTCTCCCGTGCTCAGAACCTTTCTTGCATAATTCATTCCATACATGATATTACAGCACTCATCTTTCTTCTGTTCTTCCGTCAGATCGTCAAAATACTCATCTGATTTTTCGAAACAGAACAATTTAATCTCCGGCTCCAGTCGGCTGACCAGTTCCGAACCATGAAGGCCTTTTCCCTTCAAAAACTGAATAATGACAACCTGCTTTCCTTCATCGGCTGCCTGGATTGCCCTGCCGATCGCTGCTGATGTTTTCCCCTTCCCATCACCTGTAAAGATCGTTATCAACCCTTTTTCCATCGTTTTCCCTCAAAATATTCCAATTGTACTCCTTTTTCAAAATCATCAACAGATAGCTTTTATGAATGATTTTGAAAAATCAGATTTGTTGTATTATATCAAATCATTTTACAATTTGCAACCAAATTTCTTTTTTTGTGGGAAACCAGAATATTATAAAGCTACAGAAAAAGACATTTCAAGGTACTTTCTGCAACACTTCCGCCTGCTCGGCAATCTCCATTTTGCTGACAGATACTTCAAAAGCAATCCTTCGCTCCGCTCTTTCCTCATCTATTTTTTTCATATATTCTCTGCTTTGGATCCTTCCCCATATCACACACCTTTCACCGACCCTGAAACTATTGGCATATCTGGCATTTCTTCCCCAGCAAATGCAGGGAATGTAGTCAGATTTCCCATATGGTCTGTTGACCGCCAAAAGGACATCCGCAATTTCTCTTCCAAGCGGTGTTTTGCGGTAAATCGGCGGCTTGCAAATATAGCCATCCAGAAAAATCTGGTTTGTCCTTGAACTTTCTTCAAGCTCATCCACGAAATCAATCTCCCGCGCAAATACGGAAAGCACCAGTCTGTTCCTATGTTCCTCATGTCTGTTGTAGGATCGGAATTGTCCGTTCACACAGATGAGTCTTCCCATATAATCCGCGTTCACATCCAAAAGTCTCTCCGACATCATCACAGGGATAACGTCATAGCTTTCGCTGAGCCTCTGTACTTTTACATCTACCATGTAGAATCCTTCTCCGAAAATTTCATGGCTGAAGGAAAAATCGCTTACGATCTCTCCCATCACCGTCACCTGGTTGTTTTCAATCACCTTATCCGTCACTGTTGTTTCTCCCTTCTTTCCTCGCAAAGATATTCTAAATGCGTTTCTTTTCTGCATTGCAATATCATTTATACAACAGTTTTCGCTGCAATAAAACAAAATCACATCGTATAATAACGACAGTCATCGCGGCAGGCCGCGCCATATCGACGTATTTTCGTCTGATCCGCCTCAGTCCGCAGACTTTTGATTGTTTTTTTCGGTCAAATTGCATACATTTCCGTCAAAATTCGCAGTTATTTCCAAAAGATATGTGCTTGAAACCGAAAATGATAAGTGATATACTGAAACAGTTTGGGATACTAATCGTAGATATGAATTGTAGATATCGATCAAGAAAGGATTTTTTATGAGACAGACAAGAGATGATGTAAGAAATGTTGCTATCATTGCCCACGTCGACCACGGCAAAACTACTCTCGTCGATGAACTGCTCAAACAGAGCGGTGTTTTCCGCGAAGGTCAGGAAGTTGCCGAGCGTGTAATGGACTCCAACGATATTGAGCGCGAACGTGGTATCACCATTCTTTCCAAGAATACCGCCGTTATGTATAAAAACACAAAAATCAACATTATCGATACTCCGGGGCATGCGGATTTCGGGGGTGAAGTGGAACGTGTTCTTAAAATGGTGAATGGCGTAATTCTTGTTGTAGATGCTTTTGAGGGTGCAATGCCACAGACAAAATTTGTTCTGCGTAAAGCTCTTGAGCTAAAACTTCCCGTCATTGTCTGTATCAATAAAATTGACAGACCCGAAGCAAGACCGGACGAAGTCGTCGATGAGGTACTGGAGCTCTTTTTGGAACTGGACGCCGATGATTCCCAACTTGACTGTCCTTTTGTCTTTGCTTCCGCGAAAGCCGGCATAGCATCTCTTGAAGCCGAAACTCCGGGTGTAAACATGGAGCCTCTTTTTGAGACCATTTTGAACTATATTCCTGCACCCGAAGGGGATCCTGACGCCGGTACTCAGGTATTGATCAGTACCATCGATTATAACGAATATGTCGGACGTATCGGAGTCGGCAAAGTTGACAACGGCACCATCCGTGTCAATCAGGAAGTTGTAATATGTAATCACCATGAACCCGATAAACAGGTTAAGGTAAAGGTAAGCAAGCTCTATGAATTCAATGGTCTGAACAAAGTAGAAGTTCGGGAAGCCGGCATCGGTTCGATTGTCGCCATCTCGGGTATTTCTGATATTCATATCGGAGACACCCTCTGCTCCCCTGACAATGTAGTTCCCATTCCATTCCAAAAAATCAGTGAGCCGACCATTGCCATGCATTTCATGGTCAATGATTCCCCTCTTGCCGGTCAGGAAGGAAAATTCGTTACAAGCCGGCATCTCAGAGAGCGTCTTTTCCGTGAACTGAATACCGATGTTTCCCTTCGTGTTGAAGAAACAGAGGAGACGGATTGCTTTAAGGTTTCCGGTCGCGGCGAACTTCATCTGTCCGTACTGATTGAAAACATGCGCAGGGAAGGATTTGAATTCGCTGTCAGCAAGGCCGAAGTATTATATCGAAAAGATGAAAAAGGAAAGCTTCTCGAGCCCATGGAACTGGCATATATAGATGTTCCCAATGACTACGCAGGCGCTGTTATCGAAAAACTCGGGCAACGCAAAGGTGAGCTTCGCAATATGGGTACTATCTCAGGTGGTACCTATACACGACTTGAGTTCTCCATCCCAGCCAGAGGACTTATCGGGTACCGGGGTGAGTTTATGACAGATACCAAGGGAAATGGCATCCTAAATACTGTTTTTGACGGTTACGGACCTTATAAAGGGGATATCCAATACAGAAAGCAGGGAAGCCTGATCGCATTTGAAGCAGGAGAAGCAATTACATACGGCCTTTATAATGCGCAGGAACGTGGTCTTTTGTTTATCGGACCGGGCGAGAAAGTTTATTCCGGTATGGTTGTTGGACAAACGGGAAGAAGTGAGGACATTGAGATAAATGTCTGCAAGAAAAAGCAATTGACCAATACCCGCTCCTCTTCCGCAGATGAAGCTCTCAGACTTGTTCCGCCTAAGATCCTGTCACTTGAGCAGGCATTGGATTTCATTGACACAGATGAGCTTCTTGAAGTAACACCCAAGAATTTGAGAATCAGGAAAAAGATTCTGGATCCTACTCTACGTAAAAGAGCAGCTTTTAAGAAATCATAGAAAGTTTTCTAATAGCATTAAACCGATTCCACTTTCTTAATACATAGGCAGAGTGCTGCATCAAGCAGTACCTCTGCCACATAGAAAACCACATGCGAGCATGTATGCTGGAGCAGAAAATCCACAGTCAGACTGTATACAAATAAATGGGTCAGCCACATATATGCTGATATTCTACCGAATCCTTGAAAAAACTTCTCCAGCACAGGAATCTCCCCTGTGATTTTCCGAAAACCAAAAACCAAAAAAGGTACCAACAAAAAATCCATTGTTGCATACGCCGGCGAATCGGTCAAAAAGAATCTAACGATACATGCACCGGCAACGATCAAAAGCCCGATCAGGATTGAGGGCATTTTTTTATGGAAAAGTTTTAATGAATCCAGTTTCTCATAGATAGAATATGCACAAATCAGATACCCGGAAAACATCGCCAAAAAAAATGCCGGCCGCATTCCCTTGATCATGGTGACGGAGAATTGCCTGAATTCCGGGATCACAAAAGCTGCAATTGCCCCTACGATCAATACAATTCCGAGTACCGCATAAAAACATCTTTGGGCCTGCTTACCCTGCTGCGGGATCTTCGCCAACATCAGATCAAAAACAGGTAATAATAACAACATCATCACATATTGAGCAGCATACCACAATGCTCCGTTGTAAGTATAATCCAAACAAAAGAAGTGCTTCAATATCGTCGAAACATCAGGCTCTGCTCTATGCGCCAAAAAAAGAACCGGCAGAAAAAGCGCAAGCACTGCCCAATAACGGATCAGTAATTTTGCAATTTGCTTTGCAGAACATTCATAATCCGTTTTCATCATCAAGAAAAAGCCGGCATCACCAGCTTTTTCTCTTCTTTTTTCATATACTCTGCACATTCCGTAACCGGTCACAAATGCGAATAAACCGACGCAGATTTTTCCAAACCAAGCCAGCTGAGTAACCATCTGTGGATTCGACCACAAAATTCTCTCATCAAATACCTTCAAATCAAGAAAAAAGTGATGATATATCATCAACAAAATTGCCAATCCCTGAACTGCCGCGGATTGACTCTTTGTCATTCCATGCTGATCCATTCCCGATTCCTTCCATGATTTAGGCTCTAAACAGCCTATGCACTCTGTTCCTGTAGATGGAAAATCCTTCCTTTGGTCCCTACATTCATAGTACCGAGAATTTCATAATGTGTCAACGACTTTTGTCACTTTGCACGGGACTGTCATTTTTTTATTCCAGCATGTTCTCTATAAAAATCCCATATCCCTTTTCAGGTGTATTTACCAACACATGGGTAACTGCACCGACCAATCTTCCGTTTTGAATGATCGGTGATCCGCTCATTCCTTGTACAATCCCTCCTGTGATCTGTAAAAGTCTTTCATCCGTCACGCGTAGTTCAATTCCTCTGTTGACATTGTCATGTTCCGTATGCACAGCTGTGATCTCTACCTCATAAGCCTCCGGTTCATCTTCTAAGGCGCACAGGATGAATGCTTTTCCAATCTTGATATCCTGTTTTAAGCATATCGGTATTGCATTTTTCTTTTCATTTTCATATACGCTTTCTTTGCATCTGCCATATACGCCCCTCATACTGTTTTCTGTCACTTCACCAAGGATTTTATTATTTTCATAGACGATCCTTCCGGTCATCTCGCCCGGCTCTCCTCTGACTCCTCGCTTTAATCCTACGATCTTTGTCTCATACAGACTTCCGCCATCTGCTTCAACGATCAAACCGGTGTCTGCGTCTGCAATTCCATGCCCCAATGCTCCGAACCGGCCATTTTCATCCACAAAAGTAAGTGTTCCGACTCCCTGAAAATTATCCCGCACCCAAATACCTGCTTTATATTCACCGTTTATATTGCGCTTCGGTTTAACTGAAACTATTATTCTTTCCTTTCCGCGGCGTACTGTCAGTGAAAGTTCCTCTCCTTCACAGCTCTCGATCCTTTGTATCAGTTCCTCCTTTTCATTTACCGGTTCACCATTTACCGCAATTACATAATCACCTGATTTTAATAGAGATTGTGACGGTGAAACCTTTTCCCCATCACCAGTTTCAAACTCTGCCAAACCCACAATTAAGACACCCTCACTATGCATATATATGCCGATCGTTGTACCCATTGGAATCAGTTCGCAGTCGTTTATCACATGAATATCCACTTTCTTAATCGGCAAAATACCAAACAGCCTGACATTCATGCTGTAATCTTCCTGCTCTTGATACTTCAGCTGAAACGGAACAGACAGATCGATCTTGACATCTCCCTGCGAAATATTACTCTTATTACCTCCGGAGACAGTTTTGACTTCTCCGGTAGCCGGCATTCCAAAATCAATCCATTGTTCCTTCCCTGCGAAAAAATACAGTTTTGAAGGTATCCTGCGATGAATCAAGTAGAAAGACACTCCCAGTTCAATGAACAAAAGTAAAATCAGGAATGCCGCCAAAAACAATCTGTATATATAAAAACGCGTCTGCTTCTCCATATTTGCACCTTTCAACAATACTTTTTTATGTCTAACATCCAATACTGCCTCATCGAGGCATTCTCACTGATACTGTCTTTACAGTAGAAATGTATATGAACCCTTTTATATGATCGCGTATTCTTTCTAATTCTCAAGACACAAAAAGACATCCCTCTCAGGATGTCTTCTCTTAGTATGTTCTTTCTATTGATTTTCATTCTTCGTTAACGCTTTTATTCTGTGTTCTTTTGTTTAAAAATCTTTGCCTGTCTTGCGCTTTTTCTATCACTTTTTATCTCAAGTGCCTGTTTTCTCATATCCTTTGCGTTTCCAAGCGCCGCTTCTGTCAAATGTTCGCTTCCGAGAAGTCTGGCAAGTTCCCCTAAAGAGTCCTGCTCGTTTAACATTCTTACCCGCGTAACTGTATTACTGCCGTCAGTTTGTTTCTCGATCACAAAGTGATTATCTGCCATAGCTGCGATTTGTGCAAGATGCGTGATACAGATCACCTGATGGACTCCGGCTACCTGTCCAAGCTGCTTTGACACTTGCCAAGCTGTTCGTCCGCTGATTCCGGTATCAATCTCATCAAATATTAACGCATCGATCTCATCTCTTTGAGCCAAAACAGTTTTGATCGCAAGCATGATCCGGGATAATTCACCGCCACTTGCGACCATTCCGAGTGGTCTTACCGGTTCACCCGGGTTTGTGGAAATCAAAAACTCCACTTCTTCGCCACCGGTCTCTGACAATTCCTCGAGACTATGTATGGAAATTTCAAATTGAACCGTCAGGAAATTCAGATTCAATAGCGCATCTGTCAACCTCTTTTCCAGCAAAACTGCATTCTCATTTCGGATCTCGCTCAATTTCGAACAGCTTTGCTCTAATAATCTTTTTTGCTGCTCGCACTGCGCCTCCAATCCGCTGCGGTATGCATCATAATCAGAAAGTTTGTCCAAATACGTCTGTCTTTCTTCCCCGTATGCAATGATATCTTCGATTGTATTTCCGTATTTTCCCTTTAATCTGTTGATCAGATCTAATCTCTGCGTAACTTCACGAAAGTTCTCCTCATCAAATTGCGAATCTCTCAGATAATTAGAAAGCTCTCTGTTAAAATCCGCCAAAAGATCATCGACCTCAACCAACTGTTCTTCCAACCCTGCAATCCCCGGGTCAAAATCCGTTACAGAGGATAGAGCTCTCAGCCCTCTGCTGAGTGCATTCCCGGCGCCATCATTTTCTCCGGTTATAGAATAACACTCATTTAACGCCTCCGTAATCCTTTGGCTGTTTGCCATACGGCGATACGTTTCCTCCAGTTGCACATCTTCACCCGGTTTTAATGAAGACTCATTAATCTCCCTTACTTCATATTCTGCCAGCGATTGTTCTCTGGCTCTTTCTTTGTCATCGAGACTCTCCTGCTCGAGCTTTTTTAGAGATGCCTTCCACATATCATAACGCTCGCGTATCTCTTGCCGGAGCATCAAGGCCTTCTCGCCGCCAAAAGAATCCAAAATCTCTAAATGCTTTCTCTTATGAAGTAATGACTGGTGTTCATGCTGACCATGGATATCGATCAGCACCTCTGCAAGTTCCCGCACCTGCTTTGCGGTAACCACCTCACCATTGATGCGAAAAACACTTTTCCCCACCTGCATTTTTCGCGCTATCAATACCTCATTATCCTCCAATGGTTCCAGATCCATTTCTGCAAGTTTCTGTCTGATCTTCTCATTTCCACTGAAGCAAAGTTCTACGAGCGCCTGCTCAGTGCCCTTCCTGAGCATCTCTTTTTCGAATTTCGCTCCAAGCGCCAGATTCACAGAATCGATCAGCAAGGATTTGCCGGCGCCCGTTTCACCGGTCAGAATATTCAGCCCGGGGCCGAAGGAAACCTCTGTTTCCTCCATCAGCGCCAGATTTTTCACATGTAAGCTTTGTAACATTTTACCTCCTTCAGATGCTGATCACACTCTTCTCCAAAAGCCTACTTTCCTAATATCTCATTAATTTTACCAATCAGGTTTTTTGTATCCTCAACAGTTCTGACAGCTACCATAATGGTGTCATCACCTGCGATACAGCCCACTACCTCAGAAAATTTTATTGCATCCACAGCCATTGCAACTGCCATAGCCATCCCAGAAACCGTCTTGATCACAAGAATGTTCTGAGCCATCTCCATGGAAACAAAACCATCTCTAAGCACGCGAATGTATTTATCACTCATATGCTCGCCGGATTCACGGTGAAAAGCAACATAACGTTGTCTTCCTCCATCCGCCGAATCAGACGATAACTTTGTCAGCTTCAATTCCCTGATATCTCTCGAAAGAGTTGCCTGTGTAACCTGTATCCCTTCTTTTTCAAGGAAATCGCGAAGTTGCTCCTGTGTTTCCACTTGATTTTTTTCTATAATATCCAAGATTTTATGTTGCCTGATCTTTTTCATAATCTTTTTCCCTACTCATTCATCTTTTGGTGCAGGATTTCCAAAAAGCTGACCCTGCTAAGTTGAATAAACTCTGCGCATTCATCGCTCTTTTTAATCTTAATGCGGTCACCCGTTGTCAGCTGCGAAAAACTGACTCCGTCATAATTCGCATCCAAAGTCTGCGGCTTATTCTCTCTCCCCGGCGGTATTTCAATTTCTATCTCATCATCGGCCGAAAGAATAATACTTCTCTGATTGAGCGTATGCGGACAAATAGGTGTCAGCATGATCATTTTCGCACCGGGTTCCACTAGTGGTCCTCCCGCCGAAAGATTATATCCTGTAGATCCTGTCGGCGTCGTCAATATAATCCCATCCGCCTGATATTCATGAAGGAACAAGCCATTTACATAGATTCTTAGGCTGATCACGCGCAATGCACCGCTCCTGCTGATCACGATATCATTCAACGCTTTGCCGAATTCCTGCCTTCCATCGGCGTATGAAACCGTTCCCTGAAGCATCATTCTGCTCTCCTGACGATAGGAACCTTCAATCAGGCGATCAAGCGCCGCTTCTATGCCGGACGGTTCAATTTGAGTGATAAAACCCAACGTTCCAAGATTGACCCCTATCAGCGGTATATGCAGACCATTTAACTCTCTCACAGCCTGAAGGACAGTGCCGTCACCGCCCAAAACCAGCATGCAATCAACATTCTCTGGCAATTCCCGCTGTTGTTCCTTCTCTTCTTTCCAATCCTTTTCTTTGATCCAAAGAGAAGTAGTTTGACCGCGATCAGTCAGATACCTGCGGATCTTCTCCGTTACTTCAAGTTTCGGATCCTTATATTTATTTGTATAAATCAGAAAATGCTTACCCATATCAAATCCTCTAATCATCTACATCGTATGTGAATTCTGTACGATCGCATTAATGATTCCACTCCACTTTTCGGTTACGGAAAGTCCTCGTTTCTCTTGTATCACATCCTCAAGCACAAGTTCTGCTTCTTTTTCACCAAGTTCTAAAACGTCATCATTAGGTTCCTGTTCTTTTTTTATCCGAAGCAAATATTCAATATTCCCCTCCGGCCCCTTAATCGGCGAATAATCAAGTCCCAATACGGTAAATCCGATCATATCCGCATAATCCAGAATCCGGCAGATCACTTCACGATGTGTATCCGGATCTCTGACAACCCCGTTCTTTCCTACCTTCTCCCGCCCAGCCTCAAATTGCGGTTTGATCAGACAAACCATCTGTCCTCCGGCTTTCAAAAGATTGCGTGCAGGTATCAAAATCTTTGTGAGCGAAATAAAACTGACATCCACACTGGCAAAATCTAGATCATCGCTGATATCTGCTTTGGTAAGATATCTGAAATTGGTTTGTTCCATGCAAACCACTCGTTCATCATTTCTCAATTTCCATGCAAGCTGACCGTGCCCCACATCAACTGAATAAACCTTTACAGCACCGTTTTGTAACATACAATCGGTGAATCCTCCGGTTGAAGCGCCAATATCCATACAGATCTTTCCATGAAGATCAAACCCCCACACCTGCATAGCCTTCTCGAGTTTTAATCCGCCCCGGCTCACATATTTTGGTGCGGCTCCTCTGACTTCCAGCTTTAGTTTTGCGGTATCAAACATGCTGCCCGCTTTATCTTCTCTCTGATCATTGACGAAAACATTCCCTGCCATAATGATCGCTTTCGCTTTTTCTCTGGACGGAGCGTAACCTTGTTCCACCAAAATAACGTCAAGCCTCTCCTTCATGAAGTGCCTCCTCAATCCGGTGATATAAGCTGTCTGAATCAAATCCCAGACTGTTTTTCAGGATTCTGACACTGCCGTGTTCGATATATGCATCCGGTAAATGGATATTCAGGATCCGTGCATGAAACTTTTTTTGATTTGCATATGACAGAACAGCTTCTCCAAAGCCACCGCACCTGACATTTTCTTCCAGGGTAACAATCAAATGATGCTCCCCGGCTGCTTCTTCAATCATTTCCTCATCAATCGGTTTTACAAACCGTGCATTGATCAGACTGACATCATATCCGTCATCCTTCAGTTTCTCGCGAATCTCTTCGGCTGCTTTAACCATACTTCCGACTGCCAAAAGAGCGATCCCTTTCTCCTTGTAGATCCATTCCGCTTTTCCCATCTCAATGGGCTGACAATACTCGGAAAGTCCTGTGTATGCAGTTCCTCTCGGATAGCGTATTGCGATCGGCCCTGCAAAGTCAGCTGCAAAATTCAGCATTGCTTTCAATTCCCACTGATTTTTCGGTGCACAGACATGCATATTCGGGATTCCGGACAAATATGTAAAATCAAATATCCCCTGATGAGTCTCTCCATCACTTCCTACCAGTCCAGCCCGATCAATTGCAAAAACCACCGGAAGATTTTGCAGACATACATCGTGGATGATCTGATCATATGCTCTTTGCAAAAAAGAGGAATAGACCGCTACCACCGGTTTCATTCCACCTGCCGCAAGTCCCGCTGCAAATGTCACAGCATGTTCCTCTGCTATACCGACATCAAAAAACCGCTCAGGATAGAGTTTTCCAAATTTCTTCAGACCCGTTCCGTCCGGCATGGCAGCAGTGATCGCTACAAGATCTTTTCTGGTCTCGGCAAGTTCACAGATAGCTGCTGAAAATACGTCCGTGTATGATGCCTCTGTCTTCGGCTTAAGCAAATGTCCGGTTGCAATATCAAACGGCTCCGTTCCATGAAACCGGGCCGGGTGCTTTTCCGCGGGTGCAAATCCCCGCCCCTTCTTCGTAATCGCATGAATCAGTACCGGCCCCTCCACTCTCTGTGCGGATCGGATCATCTTGATCATCGCCTGAATATTGTGACCGTCCACCGGTCCTAAATAGGTAATCCCCATATCTTCAAAAAACATTCCGGGAATCACAAGCGTTTTTAAGCTGCTTTTTAGTCTTCTGATACCCTTAATGACAGTATTTCCCTTTCCACTATTTTGAAGGGAATTATAGATTCCTTCCTTTAGATTCAGATAACTGTCCGCCGTTCGGATATTGTTCAAATATGTTGAAACGCCACCAACATTTTCGGAAATGGACATATTATTATCGTTTAAGATTACAATAAAATTCGTTTCGAGCTTTGACGCATTGTTTAAAGCCTCATATGCCATACCACCCGTTAAGGATCCATCTCCAATCACGGAAACTATCGTATTTTTCTCTCCTTTGAAATCTCTGGCCATGACAAGCCCTAGACCTGCAGAGATTGAAGTGGAGCTGTGTCCTGTATCAAATGCATCACAATCACTTTCTTTCCTTTTCGGGAAACCGCTCATTCCATGATATTGGCGCAGCTCGTCAAATCCGTCTTTTCTGCCGGTCAGAAGCTTGTGCGTATAGGATTGGTGTCCAACATCCCAAACAATTTTATCCTTCGGCAGATTCAATGCCAAATGGAGTGCCATTGTCAATTCTACCGTGCCGAGATTCGACCCGAGGTGACCACCCGTTTTGCTGATCTTTTCTATCAGAAAATCCCTGATTTCCTGGGCAAGTGCCTGATAATCATGGGCATCTATCTTTTTAATGTCATTTACTTTTTCAATCTTCTCCAAGTACATATGAAAGCCTCTTAACCTATTTATTTCGATAAATTAAATGTAGTATGAGTGCCTCAAGGAATGTATGATCCCCCGGCAAACATGCAAGCGATGCCGCGGACTCAGATGACAATTTTTCAACTTCCTGCCGGGATTTTTCAATTCCCATCATGGTTACATATGTCTGTTTTCCGCTCTTTTCATCGCTTCCGACAGGTTTTCCGAGTTCATTTGCATCTCCCACGACATCCAGTATATCATCCTGAATCTGAAATGCCAACCCGACCTTTCCGGCGATTTCCATAACCACGTTTGTATCGCGCTCATTCGCTCCCGCAAGCATTGCACCGATTGCCATTGATGCTTCGATCAGCGCTGCTGTTTTATTCAGATGAATAAAGATCAGTTTGTCTTTTTCCATCGGGAGATTTTTTTTCTCTGTTTCGACATCTGCGACCTGTCCGCCAAGCATGCCGCCCACACCTGCTTTCTGTGCCAAAATGCAGCCACACCTGATCGCTGTTTCTATCTGCTTTTCATCCGCCCCGTGCCTGATACAGTCATCCAAAGCATGATAAACAATTTCAAGGGCACTGTTTAAGAGTGCATCTCCGGCAAGCACCGCCATCGCATCTCCGTATCGCTTCCATGTCGTCTCTTTTCCGCGCCTGTATTCATCATTATCCATTGCCGGCAGATCATCGTGCACCAGCGAATATGTATGAATCATTTCCATTGCGGTCATAAACCGGATCAGAAGCGTCCCCATGACCGGATCCTCTTCCTTACCGCCAAACAAAAGAAAGGTTTCCTTCATCAATAAAGGTCTG
>Ga0310786_10008706_pt1 | contig 12985 bp, 10 predicted proteins | sample AusTroGonzalo_MG_FD_203881 | JGI IMG/M metagenome (GOLD analysis project Ga0310786, IMG submission 203881) | Bovine rumen microbial communities from tropical cattle in Woodstock, Queensland, Australia - Gonzalo_03 (v2) (version 2) | ecosystem: Host-associated > Mammals > Digestive system >... | reverse complement strand
CTTTCATTGCTATCATTTGTCTTTATGCAGTCCCTAAAATAAATACTACGATTGTGAAGGCTTGTGAAGGCCATACACCTTCTTTTTAAAGATTTACAAAACTACCGATCATCTTATATCATGATAACATGATATTTTCTAAAAAGGAAGAAATTTATGTATCAGATCAAGAAATGTAAAGTCTTAATTTGAATACAGAAGTATTGATTTCTGAATGAATTGCGCAATATAAATGATGATATAAAAAAACTAAAATCTGAAACAGATTTTAGCTTTTTTACGAAGGATCTCTTCGCGATAGCAGCTGATAGGGGAATCGAACCCCTGTTTCCGCCGTGAGAGGGCGGCGTCTTAACCGCTTGACCAATCAGCCACAGACGATATATTTACCCGCATCAGCGGTACCTTTGTATATTACATCATCTCTTCAAAAATTGCAAGCTTTTTTTCGAAAAATCACTACAATTTTTCGCAGGCTCCGAACATCCTCTTCATTTCCAACCTTTTCATCAAATATTGGTTCGTACTAATCGCGGTTTATAACCTTCTTTTTCCAGCGCATTCATAATCTTTTGCTTATGCTCCGTACCAAACGCCTCAAGCGTAATACGAAGTTCAACCGCCGCATTTCTGTTGATTGAAACAAATTGATTATGCTCCAGCTTTATGACATTTCCACTTTCCTTAGCGATTACTCCCGAAACCCTGCTGAGTTCACCCGGCTTATCCGGAAGCAATACAGATACTGTAAAGATTCTGTCACGTAAGATCAAGCCCTGCTGAACAACACTGCTCATCGTAATCACATCCATATTACCGCCGCTGAGGATCGATACGATCTTTTTATTCTTTGCCTTTAACTTCTTTAATGCTGCAACTGACAATAGTCCGGAATTCTCCACCACCATCTTGTGATTCTCAACCATATCAAGGAAAGCAACCACAAGCTCCTCATCATCAATTGTAATAATATCATCCAAATTCTTTTGTAAATATGGAAAAAGCTTTTCTCCAGGTGTTTTCACTGCAGTACCATCTGCAATCGTATTCACGGAAGGCAGTGTTGTAACTTTGCCGTTTTTCAATGATTCCTTCATACAACACGCACCTGCAGGCTCAACACCGATCACTTTGATCTTTGGATTTAACAGTTTAGCAAGCGTCGAAACACCTGTTGCCAATCCGCCTCCGCCAATCGGTACAAGTATATAATCTACAAGCGGCAGCTCCTTGATAATCTCCATTGCAATCGTCCCCTGACCCGTTGCAACCGTTAAATCGTCAAAAGGGTGTATAAATGTGTATCCTTTTTTATCAGCCAGTTCATAAGCCTTAGCACACGCCTCATCATATACATCACCATACAGAACAACCTCAGCGCCATAGCTTTTCGTGCGGTTGACCTTCATGAGCGGAGTCGTCGTAGGCATCACAATGGTTGCCTTTGCGCCATAGCACTTTGCGGCATAAGCGACTCCCTGCGCATGATTCCCCGCAGACGCGGTAATCAGCCCTCTTGATCTTTCTTCATCGGAAAGAGTACTCATTTTGTAGTATGCTCCTCTTACCTTGTAAGCACCGGTAAACTGCATATTCTCCGGCTTCAGATATACCTTGTTTCCCGTCTGCGCACTGAAATAATCACTATATACAAGCTTCGTCTCTAAAGTAACTCTCCCTACAACTTCGCTTGCTTCCTCAAATTTTTCAAGTGTTAACATCTGTTCCTGACTCTTCGGCTCACTCTTCCTGGCCATCATTCTCTTCTCCTTCTACCTCAAATAACGCATTTACAAACTCGTTCGGATCAAATTTCTGAAGATCCTGTGTTGTCTCACCGACACCGATGTATTTCACCGGAATATTCAGCTCCGATTGAATGGCTACAGCAATGCCCCCCTTCGCAGTACCATCCATCTTGGTTAAAACAATTCCCGTCAGATCTGCAACATCTCCAAATTCTCTGGCCTGAGCCAATGCATTCTGTCCGGTTGTTCCATCAAGCACAATCAGATTCTCTCTATGACAATTCGGAAACTCCTTATCTATAATCCTATTCATCTTTCGAAGCTCTTCCATCAGATTCTTCTTATTATGAAGTCTTCCCGCAGTATCAATCAAAAGGATATCCACTCCTCTCGCCTTTGCCGCACTGACTGCATCAAACACAACGCTTGCCGGGTCTGCACCTTCACGACCGCCGATCATCGGAACTCCGGCTCTTTCCGCCCATTTTGCGAGCTGATCACCGGCTGCCGCGCGGAAAGTATCGGCCGCTGCGATCAATACCTTTCGTCCATCATCTTTCAGTTTCCATGCGAGCTTACCGACTGTCGTAGTTTTACCAACCCCATTGACACCGATCACCATAATTACGGATTGTTTCTTTTCAAACTCGTATGCAGTATCACCAACCTGCATCTGTTCTTTGATATTCTCAATCAAAAAAGATTTACATTCTGCCGGATTCTTAATATGTTCCTCTTTCACCTGTTGTCTTAACTTTTCGATGATATTTCCGGTTGCATTCACTCCGATATCACCCATGATGAGTATTTCTTCAAGTTCTTCATAAAAATCCTCATCTATCGAAGAAAATCCGGAGAAGAGATTATCTATCCCCTTGACAATATTAGCTCTGGTCTTGGAGAGCCCCTCTTTCAGCCTCGCAAAGAATCCTTTTTTCTTCTCGGCAGGCACCTCTGAGTCATTTCCGGAAACCTCAGATTCATTTTTCTCAGTTTCTTCTCCCTCAGATTCTTTTCCTTCGATTCCTTTTTCCTGTGTCTCTTTTTCCTCAGTTTCTTTTTCTTCGGTTTCTTTTCCCTCGGTTTCTTTTCCCTCGGTCTCTTTTCCCTCGGTCTCTTTTCCCTCGGTTTCTTTTTCCTGGATCTCTTTTCCCTCGGTTTCTGTTCCTTCGGTTTCTTCTCCCTCGGTTTCTTTTCCCTCGGTCTCTTTTCCCTCGGTTTCTTTTCCTTCGGTTTCCTTTCCTTCGGTTTCCTTTCCTTCGGTTTCCGGTTTATTTCTTTCTTCCGCTTTTTCTTCCGGAGATTCTTTCCCTGCAGCTTCTATCATTGTAACTTCTTCTATATTGGTCTGCGCCATGCTTGCCTGCGCGATAACAGCTTCAGCTTCAACTTTTTCCTGCTGTGTTTCTGTCTTGACCTCTTCAGCTTCCAATAGGAGATCAGCATCACTTTGCACATCTTTTTGATCAGCTTCTTCCCGTCCCAAATCGTCTTCATTTCCCGCGGATTCATTCTGCGAAGGAGCCTCTTCCGTTTCTAAGCTTGCAGTTTCCTCCTGAAGGTCGACAGCTTCTGATGTCTCTTCTTCGGTACCATCGCTTTTTTTCTTCTTCCAAAAGTTCCAAAATGCCATCGTTTCTATCCACCTTTTTCCATTTTTTGATGTGATGTCACTGTCTGTTTATGTCCAAAATCGTTCTGGATTTTCTTCCCGATCGTCTTTTATTGGTGTCAATCCGTAAGATCCTTATCGATCAAATTAACCGAAACCAGGGCTGATACGCCCTTCTCCTGCATCGTAATACCATAGAGACGATCCACCTGCTCCATTGTACCTCTTCTGTGCGTGATCACGATGAATTGCGTGTTTTTTGTCAGTTTGTGCAGATATTTTGCAAACCTTCCTACATTGGAATCGTCCAAAGCCGCTTCTATCTCATCCAAGAGGCAGAAGGGAGACGGCTTCAGGTTCTGAATTGCAAATAACAGGGCAATTGCCGACAATGCCTTTTCGCCACCTGAAAGCTGCATCATGTTCTGCAGTTTCTTTCCGGGCGGCTGCGCAATGATCCGAATACCTGCTTCGAGAATATCTTCATCCTCCATCAGTTCCAAAGTTCCCTTGCCACCGCCAAACAATTCCTTAAATACTTTGTCATATTCACGCGTGATCTCAGCGAACTTTTCCGTAAATTGTTTTCTCATTGCGGCATCCAATTCTGCAATCAGGTTTTCCAAGGTCTTTTCTGATTCAACAAGATCATCATGCTGCGTCTTCATGAATGTATAACGCTCCATCAGATTCTTATAATCTTCGATCGCGTTCACATTTACATTTCCCAATTTTTTGATCTGATCCTTGAGAGATTCGATCTGTTTTTTCATGGCATGCAGATCTGTCATCTCTTCATTTCGAAGTGTCGCTGCCGCGCTGAGCGTGATCTCATATTCATCCCACATGTAATTAATCTGGGATTCTATCGTCTCCTCAAGACGCTCCCGACCGGAGTTCAAGCGAAAAACCTCCTTATCAAGTGCGGCATTCTTTTCAGCAAGTTCCTCTCTCCTCTGAAAGAAATTTTTCTGTTTTGTATTCAGTTCTTCTTTCTTTGCAGTGCTCTCTTTTAAGACCACGCCCGAGTGACTCTCTGCATCATAGGACGCTTCTATCGTCTTACGGATTTCTTCAATATTATGCTTCTTTTCTTCAACCTGCGCCGCATTACTCTCAAGGGCTTCCATAATCTCCTTCAGCTCGCCCTGAGCATGCGCAATCTCTCCGTCAATACGATCGACGTTCGCCTGTTTGAAATCCTGAGTCTGACGCATCTTTTCGACCTTCAGGTCCCATCCGGCCGCCATTGCCGAAACATCCGTCTCTTCCTTACGCTTCTCTTCCAGTTCCTTTTGGTATGCAACGATTTTTTCCTGCAAAATCTTCTCGGAAGCCTCACTCGATGCCAGTTCCTGCTCGATCTCTTTCTTCCCCGTATTCATGTCGAGAACCTGCTTTTCCAATTCTCCGACATCTTTTTGCAGTCCCTGCACGCCCTCTTCTTCCTCTTCCATACGATCTCTTGCCTGTGCTATATTCAGACGTGCTGTATTCTGTTCAAGGGATTTCGCCTGAAGATTCGTGCGTAACGTTTCAATCTCTGCGCGCAGTTTATTCCTGTTTTCTTTTGTGTCTTCAATTTCATGGCTGAATTGTTCCGTTTTTGCAAGAAGCTCCTTTGCTTTTTTTTCGAGCTCATCAAGTTCCCTGCGTCTTCCCAGAAGGTTACTGTTATTCTTAAACGCGCCGCCACTGATCGCCCCGCCCGGTACCAGAAGTTCCCCTTCAAGCGTGACCATACGAATGCCATAGTGAAATTTCCTGGCGATCTTCACTGCATTATCTACATTGTCAACAACCACGATTCTGCCAAGCATCGCTTTTGCGACATCTTTGTATTTTTGCTCAATATGAACCAATTCATCTGCCATACCGAGAACACCTTTTTCGTCGAGTGCCTCCGGATTCTTAAATTCCTGTGGCTCTTTAATACTGGTTAACGGAAGAAATGTTGCTCTGCCCAAACGATTCTCTTTTAAAAAGCGAATCATTTTCTTTGCAGTCTCTTCATCATCCGTAACGATATTCTGGATATTTCCTCCCAATGCCGTTTCAATCGCGACTTCATATTTGGCATCCACCTTGATGATGTCCGCGACAACGCCTATAATTCCTTTTTCTTTCTCCTTTTGTTCCATCACTTTCTTGACAGAACCGCCGTATCCTTCATAGCGCTCCGTCAAATTTGACAAAGCATCCAGTTTTGATTTTTGCTGATGATACTGTTCCTGCGCTTCCCGGAGTTTTGCATCCTTTGATGCCAAACTTTGACGCATCTCTCCAAGCTCAAGCTCCTTTGCCGCTATCTTTTCATTCATCACCCGGATTTCATCCGTAATCTCGGCAAAATGTTCTTCCAGGCCGCGAATCTTTTCCTCACGTGTTTCCTCATCCGATCGTGCACGCAAAAGCCTTGACTGCAGTTCCGCCTTCCGGATATTGATCTGCTCCATCATAGTATCAAACCTTCCAAGCTTAGACTTAATCGTCGCTCTCTGGTTTAACTCGTTCATGATGGCATTTTTTCCATCTTCAATAGATGTATTCAAACTTTCTATTTTGGCTTGGATCTCTTCAAGTTGCGAACGCACCTGCGTAGCGTTGTTCACCAACTCCTCCATTTGAACATCTACATCTATCTTTTCATCCAAAATGGCCTGTTTTTCCTGATTTCTTCCTGCGATTTCCGTATCAATGGCATTCTTTCTGTTCATCAAATGCTCACGACTATCGTTAGCGGAATTGATCTGCTCGCTCAATACACCGATTTCGCCCTCAAGTCTCTCCCGGTAAAGTCCGGCCTCGCCCAATACTTTTCTCGCCTGTTCAATCGATGCATCCAGTTCCTCTATTTCATTCTGAACACTTTCATATTCCTCTCTGATATTCTGATATTGCTGTGTGCTGGTCTTCAAATCCTCATTGGCCAGACGATATTTTTCAGTCACATCATCAAGCTGTTTTTTTAACCGGTTATGTTCCAACAGAAAAACATTGATATCCAATGTTTTTAATTCTTCCTTATGTTTCAGGTATACCTTCGCCGTCTCAGACTGCTTTTCCAACGGCCCGACCTGTTTTTCCAGTTCAGCAAGAATATCATTCACACGAACAAGATTCTGTTTCTCACTGTCCATCTTAACCAATGCCGCTGATTTTCTTCTCTTGAATTTAACAATACCGGCAGCCTCATCAAAAAGTTCTCTTCTTTCTTCCGGCTTTCCGCTCAGAATCTTATCGATCTGTCCCTGCCCGATAATGGAATAACCTTCTTTTCCGATACCTGTGTCGTAAAAGAGTTCATTTACATCCTTCAACCTGCATAAAGTACCGTTTAATAGATATTCACTTTCTCCGGAACGGTATAATCTTCTCGCTACCGTCACCTCATCATACTCGATCGGCAGCTGATGATCCGAATTATCCAACGTAATTGCCACATAGGCAAAGCTTAAAGGCTTCCTCATCTCCGTGCCCGAGAAAATGACATCCTGCATGCTCGCACCGCGCAGTTGCTTAATCCTCTGTTCACCCAAAACCCATCTTACCGCATCTGCGACATTGCTCTTTCCGCTCCCGTTTGGTCCAACAATCCCTGTGATTCCGTTATGAAACTGAAATACAATCTTATTTGCAAAAGACTTGAATCCCTGTACCTCAATGCTTTTTAAATACATATCCCTGTTCCCTTAATCGAAGGAGTGCTGCATATGCTGCCTGCTGCTCCGCCGCCTTTTTTGTTTTTCCCGTTCCTTCTCCCAATATCCGGGTTCCGACTCTGACTTCAACCGTAAAACACTTATTGTGCTCCGGTCCCTCTTCTCCAATCAGGATATAACTAACCTCGTCCTTCAACTTCCCCTGCACGTATTCCTGCAGACTGCTCTTACTGTCAAAGAAAAGCTGCTTGTCCTCAAGATCATTCAAAATATATCGGTAAATAAATGCTTTCGCATCCTCCATTCCGCTGTCCAGATATATTGCTCCGATCACTGCTTCCATCCCATCAGCAATTATACTGTCGCGTTCCCTTCCGCCTGTGCTTTCCTCGCCCTTCCCAAGTCGCATAAACTTCCCGATCTCCAAATCCCGCGCACAAAAAGCAAGCGACTGCTCACATACCATGGAGGCACGAAGCTTTGTTAATCCGCCCTCAGGGCAATCCTTATGATTTCGATACAAAAATTCACTTGTTACAAGTTCCAGCACTGCATCACCTAGAAATTCCAAACGCTCATAATCCTGTGCTCTCCTGGTCTTTTGTTCATTCGAATAGGAGCTGTGAGTCAATGCCTGCAACAACAGCTTTCTGTCCTTAAAACAATATCCTATTCTCTCCTCCATCTTTTCCAGTGTATACTCTTCCAAAACAACTTACCTCCTGAAGATCTGCCCGGCTTCAGACCGACCTTCCTATCAAATCCAAAACATCCCCTACTGTTCTTACTTTTTCAGCCTCCTCCGGATTGATCTCAATCTGAAGTTCTTCCTCGATTCTTATCAAAATTTGAAACAGATCCAGGGAATCGGCTCCAAGATCGTCAAGAAAGGATGTATCAGCGTCCATATCTCTTACATCGATATTCATAACCTCAGCAATAATACTCGCTAACTTGTCGAATTCCATCTCTTTTTTCCTTATCCTTCCAATGTGATTTTTTCACGGATCTTTTCATTGATCTTTTGTTCTTTAAACGCTATACATTGCAACACGGAATTACAGATTTCATTTGCCTTACTGCTTCCGTGTGTCTTTACAACCAATCCGTTCAAGCCCAAAAGCGGCGCTCCTCCATAATCCTCAGTGCTAAGTCCCTTTAATGTCTTTTTTAGTGCAGGCTTAACCAACGCTCCACCAATCTTGCTTCTTACAGAAGACATCAAGCCTCCTTTTATCATACGAAGCAGACTTGCTCCTACCCCTTCATACATCTTTAGAATCACATTGCCCACAAAAGCCTCACAAACCACAACGTCAACAACACCGGCCGGGATATCTCTGGCTTCTACGCTACCGACGAAATTAATCTCCGAACAATTTTTCAAAAGCGGAAATGTCTCCTTAACCAATGCATTTCCCTTTTCTTCCTCGGCGCCAATATTCACAATTCCAACCGTTGGATTCTTCACTCCCATGACACTTTCCATATACACGCTTCCAATCTTGGCAAATTGGACAAGATGCGATGATCGTGCATCCACATTTGCGCCGCAGTCGATCAAAAGACTAACTCCTTTTTCTGTCGGTATCAACGGAGCAAGCGGTGCTCTTTCCACGCCCTTTATTCGTCCGACAACCAGTTGACCTCCTACCAATGTTGCTCCCGTACTTCCGGCTGTCACCATACCATCGCAGACGCCTTCACGTACCATATGCATACACTTAACCAAGGACGAATCTTTTTTCCTGCGGACGGCCAATACCGGCGGCTCAGCTGTTTCAATCACCTCAGTCGCATTTACCACTTCCACCTGTCCGGCATCATACGTATATTTCGCCAGCTCAGCTTCTATAACATCCTGTTTTCCGACAAGAAAAACTTTTATTCTTTTATCATCATTTACTGCCTCGATCGCACCTTTCACCGTTTCTACTGGAGCGTTATCTCCTCCCATGGCATCTACCGCCACATTTACCATCTCTGCCATAACTTCCTCCAATTACATATTTATCGATCCATCTGCATATAAATCCATAGAATACTATACTAAAAAATGCAAGAAAAATCAACAATGGAGCGGTAAAAACGAAAAAAGGCTTCCCCCTTACGGAGAAAGCCAATGATTCGCGTTTTCAGATTAGTCCTCTACGGATACAACCTGCTTTTTGTTGTAGGATCCGCAATTCTTACATACTCTGTGAGGTACCATCAGAGATCCGCACTTACTGCATTTTACCAAAGTAGGAGCGCTCATCTTCCAGTTCGCTCTTCTCTTATCTCTTCTAGCTTTAGAAGATTTGTTCTTGGGACAGATAGACATTCTTTACACCTCCTTACACGCGTTAAACACATCTTTTATTGCTGCCATACGCGGGTCCGGAACGAATCTGTCGCATCCACAGTCCCCCTCGTTGAGATTCTTTCCACATACGGTACATAACCCGAGGCAATCCTCTTTGCAAAGAATCTTAGCTGGCCAGTTTTCGATCATTTCATTGTACAAGAGCGTCTCTGTATCAAGGTTATAACCATCCATAAAACTCAGGTCATCCACCTCATCATCTTCCTGCGGCTTTTCCGGCGACAGAACAAACCTTTCCGTGTGCAGTTCCATCACAACCTCCACTTCCTTAAGGCATCTGTCACAAGGTGCATTGAAAACCACACTAGCTGTCCCCCTAATTCTTGCTTTTCCGGGTTCCAGGTTTGTAATGGTCCAATCCGCATCCGTTTTCCGAAGGATCTTGTACTCCATCCCCATAAAGCAGATCTGTTCAAGTTCCACTTTGGTCCGGCAACACAACTCCTTCCCTTGTTCCTGAAAAACATCGGATAGATTGATCAACATAACGACTCCTCTTTACATACCTGCTAATTATACAAAATGATTCCTTGTTTGTCAATAATTATTTGCGACAAATTAACTTGCAGTTGACCCCCGTTGAACTTGCCCGCTTCATTTCTCTGTATTTTTGAATCACTATTTTTTCTTCTTAGTGAAAATTTCCTTGTTCATTGGTTGAAAATATCGATTAATGTATGCGCCTACCATCAAAATATACATACAAAAATACATCCAAAGCATCAAAAGGATGATCATCGCAAGACTGCCATAAATGCTATAGTCTGCTCTGTCAACGTATAAGGAAAACCCATAGGAAAACACACTCCACGCAACTGCCGTAAAAGAAGCCCCCGGAAGCTGTTCACGAAAAACACGTTTTCCGTTTGGGACATATGCATAAACAGCCATAAAAAGCAATGTCAGCAGAAACCATACTGCCAAAAAGCGAAAATGCATCAGCAATGCGGCCAAAAGTCTTAAATGCGGCATATGATACAAAAGCATCTCCACCAAACGATTGCCGAAAACCATGACAAACAGGCTTACCATAACCATTACTAACATTAGTATTGTATAAAGACATGCGACGATCCTGACATGCACATAATTCCTGTTTTCACTAATACTTCCAACTGCATTCAGTCCTCGCATAAGCGCGAGCATCCCTTTACCGGCCGTCCATACAGTGAAGATTGCTGCAAATGATATCACACCCTCCGAGCGTTCATAGACATCCTCCAAAAGTTCCTGTACCAACGGAAACATCTTTTCCGGTATCAATCCGCTCATCACGTGCAAAACGCTGTCCTCCGTCAGCGGAGTGTAAGGTATCACGGCACACAGCATCATCAGCATGGGAACCAATGACAGGAAAAAGAAAAATGCCGTGCTTGCGGAAAATGCACTGATATTCTGTTTTCCCATCTGCCTCCCGAATATTCGTAGGCGTGTCAAAATCCGTCGAACTGCGCGAACCATTGCTCCCCCCTGTAATGTAGATTGATTTCAATATCATCCCATGATAGAAAAAGGCAAGTATATCGCTATAGTTATATCCTTCATTCGCCATACATTTCGCAGCGCTCTGACTCATACCGATCCCATGTCCGAGGCCGCCTCCCGTTAATGTATATCCTACCACATTTTCTTCTTCAAGACTAGTTTTCAAAATGAAAAAGGCACTTGGCACTAGATTATTACAGACGAGCTGTGTTCCGTCCTTTCCGATTGCGGCGGTTTCTCCATCACACAACACTTGGCGAATTCCATTTTCCCCTCGTATCACATAATCTCCGGAATCTGTGCTGATCAGGAGAGATGTTGCAACTCCTCCCATTCCCCGCAAAGTCACATTTATATTTTTGATCGTCTGAAACGAAACCGGCCATCCAAGGTAAGCCGAAACACGCTCTGCCAACCTGTTACAATCAAGCTTTGAAGGAGCATATGTCCACCGATACCACGGCTGCTCATATTCATAATCCTGCGGATCATCCGCAAGCAAAAACGTGGGATCCTCCGGGTCCTGATCAATATGATCCTCATTTCTTGATATGTACAGACAATCCCTTTTTTTTCTCGTTTCGGGACTTTGTTCATCATTTTGCTTTTCTTTCGCATTCTCACGATCGATGATACCCGGAATATTCCACGCATCCTCATTTGTTCCCCGTCCGCAGGAAGTCGAATAATAATAGGTCTTTGCTATCGATCCGTCAAACGCATACAATATCTCACCATACGTTTCCTTTACAGCATTCGTTGTAGTCTCCTGTTCACCGAGATTATGATATACCTGAAACGATGTAGAATCATCAACATGTGCTCCAAGCTCCGGATAGCCGGCACTGTGCATCTTATCATATGCATATGTTCTCGCGCAGACCGCTTGTGCCTTCAATGCTTCATCCGGCCAGGATGATGGCATTTCACTTGGCACAACACTATATAAGTATTCCTCCAAAGGCAGAATATTCACTACCACCAGGCCTTCCCTCATGCGTCTGATTTCCAAACTTCCTCTGTATGGTGCATCACCGCAGGCTCGTTCGAGCCCCTCCGGATAAAGCAATCCGGTTGATGTTTCCGGCTTTAGCTGAATATAGTCACCATCCTGTTCAAAAAAAGTGCTGTTTCTATCAAGTCTCAGTTTATTGCCGGCTGGTATCCGGTCAGTGATTGTCCTGTCTCCACTTTTATATGACAAAAGTAATCTTGTATCACTGTGAACAGTAAATTCGTGATGATAATACCCGGCAAAATCCTTTGTTTTCAGCAATACACGAATCTCCTGCATAGGTTCTTCTCTTGTAAACAGAATTCCGCAAATTTTTCCTTCTTCCAAAACAAAATCCGCAAAATCATAACCGATCACCAAATCGTCTGCTTGCATCATTTGCAAGGATGAAAAAACACGATATCCGCGATATTTCTCACTCAATTCAAAAGTCCCCAAATTCTCGAACTCTATCCTGTCATCCCAAACACGCTCAACCTTATCTCTGATCTTCTCTGTTTTCGGTATTATGTCGCTTACATAACCATCCGTTATTACCACATCACAAATCTGCTCTTTTATCTTATAGCGTTCTTCAACTGCAAACGTTACTTGCTCTTTTTTCGATTCCTGTTTCTTCCGCTTACCTTGTTCTTGCTGCTCCTCCTGTTTTTCCTGCTCTTCCTGCTTATTTTTTTCTTCCTGCTCTGATTTCTCTTCCCGTATTTCATACGCTTCATTTACGCCAAACAGATTTGCCCGGAAAGGATACCGTTCACGCATTCCATCATGGTAAATCACGACTTCATTTTCATCATTGTCAATCACATAAACATTATATAATTCAGTTACGCTATGGCTTATTGTCTGATCCGTATTTATATTCTTCGGTTTAACAACACGACGCCCAATCTCGGTCAACAAAAGGATGGACAGTAACAAAAGTGTCAGAATGCAAATTGTTCCTTTCATTTGTAGCCGCTGTTCTTTCGATAATCGTTTTTTCATTCAATCGAATCCCCTGATATTGTCATGTTGGTGTCATAGCTTTTTAATTCCGATGTTATACTTGCTTTTCTGTTTCGATCTTTCTATACATCTTTGTCGTACAGTGGATCA
>Ga0310786_10008705_pt1 | contig 12986 bp, 18 predicted proteins | sample AusTroGonzalo_MG_FD_203881 | JGI IMG/M metagenome (GOLD analysis project Ga0310786, IMG submission 203881) | Bovine rumen microbial communities from tropical cattle in Woodstock, Queensland, Australia - Gonzalo_03 (v2) (version 2) | ecosystem: Host-associated > Mammals > Digestive system >... | reverse complement strand
CGTGAGATGAAGGCTGCCTACCGCCGTGAGCAGCTAGAGTTGGAGTTTGCCAAGCAGACGCTCCGCACGGACTATCTCATGGAGCATCCGGAAGAGAACAACCGAGTGTAGCGTTTGGGTGCCAACGGGGTGCCGCTTATACCTGGCGTTTCCTGGGGCCTCAATGCGGCGGCACCCTTTACCCCCGAAAAAAGAAACTTAACTTTCTTTCAGAAGAAAGTGCACTATCTCCGGGAAGAAGATAGAGGGGCCTCGGATGGAACCTCAAAAACGGGAGACTGATGTGGGCCGGTCCTAAGCCTTGGTTAAACTCCCGACGGGGACTTGCTGAAAGGGAAGTGCTAACCCCGGTATCCGTCCCCAGGGTGCGGAAGGTCGAGAGGCCGCCGCATCCACGAAAGTAAGAGCTAAAAAACACACGAAGAAATGAGCAAACCCACACCACAAAACCCATACCTGCCGGAGGAGAGGCAACCGATGATGGAATGCCACACCTGCGACAACTGGTATCCAAAGAAGAGTGACGACGGTGCCATAGACTACGCCGCCGGAAGTTGCCCCACCAAAGGGTTGTCTTGTTGTCCTGCCCGCCATGTGTGCGAAAGCTGGCGCAAGAAAATTAGAAGGAGAGGAGGTGAGGAATGAAAACGAGATACTGCAAACTGAGAGGCTGTCCGAGGCTGGTGACAGCCACGACCGCCAAGGGAGAGAAGCCTTTCGCACAGTGCAACCAGCAGATGCCCGACGAGACACCCTACTGGATAGACTGTTCGGACGTGAGTAAGGAATGGTGCAAGGTGCTGCGCGAGGCATTGAAGAAGAGAAGGGAGGTGCAGGTATGAGGCAGAAGATTGAGGGACTGCCCTACGGGGCATGCAGCCGGGTGGCCGAGAAGCTGGGGGTGAGCAAGGGGCTGGTGCAGATGGTGGCCAGGGGAATACGCTGCAACGTCGTGGTCTACGAGGAGCTGCTGCGCGAGAAGCGCGACTACCAGGCACGGCTGAAACGCATCGAACGGCTGAAGGCCAAACTGAACCAAGATAGCACAAAGCAAGCATAATCATATATGACAGCATTCCATTATATACCCGACAGCTACGCCATGGAAATCCAAGACATCATCGACGAGATGAAGGAGGATATCGCTTTCCACGAGAGCAAGCTGCCGTCCATGACCGACACGGAGGCCAAGGAGAAGCGCCAACGCCGTATCGGACACCTCCAGAAGCATATCATCACCCTCGAAGGGGTGCTGCGTAGGCTGGAGATCACCAACGACATTAAGATGAACCTCATTGCCGAGGACATCATGGAGAAGATTATGGCCGTGAGGAAAGACAAGATGGCTGACAAGTTTGTCGGCATCATAGTCTACTACGAGCTGCAACCCCGCTACAAGTGGCGCGAGGACGGACTGAACCCCGTGGCCTGCGTCTCGAACGTCAAGGGGTGGCCCTACGGCGAGAACACCGGCATGACCGACCTCGGCAACGGCACCTTCGCAGCCGAGCACGAGCAGGCGGAACCCGGCTGCTGGGTGCTCGGAGGTCAATATATCCCCATCGACGTGGAGAAAGGAGGCGACCAATGAAGGTGCGCCAGCAACAAGACCCACTGGAGGAGCAGGAGGTGAAGAAGACCCCCGAAGGACAGCAGGAACCCCAGGAGGGCGACGACGGCAAGAGCCGCAAGGTGGAGATAACGCCGAAAATCACCAAGATATTCGACCACCTGGCCAAACGCTACGAGTTCCGCCGCAACCAGATAAGGCAGAAGCTCGAATGGCGCGAGATAGGACAGGAGGAGTGGCTGGAGCTTGACGACCAGGCCGAGAACGACATCATCTACTGGCTCAAGGAACTCGGCTTCGCCAAGCCAGAAAACGACCTCAACACCATCCTCCACAGTTCGAAGATAACCAACTTCAACCCCGTGAAGGAGTACACCGACAGCCTCTCGCTGTCGAGTGTAGGCCAGCTGGCGAAGCTCATCCGCGCCGTGAAGCTGGATAAGAACATCGAGTGCGAGGTGGACGGCAAGGGCTATCAGGAACTGTTCGAGCTCTACTTCGTCAAGTGGCTCATGGCCTGCTACAAGTGCATGACCGGGGAGAAGTTCAACGACGTGATGCTGCTGCTCGTCGGCGCCCAAGGTAGGCACAAGACCTCCTTCCTCAACTTCCTTTGTCCGAAGGGGCTGCAGGACTACCGCCACACGGGCCACATCGAGCCGAACCTGAGCAACTACCTCACCAGCTCGTATCTGGTGGAGAAGGTTTGGATCAATGTCGACGACCAGATGGAGAACATCTTCGGCAAGGACTACAACTCGATGAAAAGCATTATCTCGCAGGACAAAGTGAGCCGCCGCCTGCTCTACGCACGTCACTCGATCCAGCAGACCCGCATCGCCAACTTCTGCGGCAGCGTGAACGAGGCCAACTTCCTGCGCGACTCGAACAACCGCCGCTACCTCTGCTTCGCCATCGAGGACATCGACGTCAGCTACAGCGAGGTCGACATTGACTCGCTCTGGGCCGAGGTGAAGGAATTGGCCGACGCCTCCCCTTCCAAGTACATCTTCAACCAGGACGACTTCCGCGTCATCGACCTGATGGACGAGAACTACATCGCGCCGGTGGAGGAAAACGAGATGCTCAAGAACTGCTTCGAGCCTGCCGAGGGTGCGGCACAGTGGAACTACTACATGCAGTTCACCGAGATACTGACGGTGCTGAAGAAGGTGAGCGGCAACAATGGCTTGAAGAGCTACAACCTCCAAACCGCCATGCGAAAACATCTCTACAAGAAATTGAGCATGCGGAGGCCGGAGCGCGGCATGATGCCGTTGCAGCTCTACACCGTCAAGATAGCCGACGGCAGCCTCTACCGCGACCAGCTGCTCACCGAGTGCAAGCGCTACCGCTACCCCGCCGAGTGGCAGAATGTGGAAGGCGCAGACATGGAACAGGACGGATGCCCGTTTTAACGAACAACACATATAGATTATGAAAAGCATATACATCTGTGGCCCTGTGACGGGGCGCGACTATGACGAGGCCAAAGCCGAGTTCGACAAGGCGGCCTACCGTATCAAGTACAAATATATGGATAAGGAGCCGGTGGAGGTGGTGAACCCCTTCGACTTCTGCCAACGAGGCGAAGAGTGGGTACACGCCATGCGCAAGTGCATCGCCCGGCTGGTGATGTGCGACTACATCCACTGCCTGCCGAACTTCTACAAGAGCGAGGGCGCACGGCTGGAGGTGCAGATTGCCGAGAAGCTGCACATGGGAGTTTGCAACGACATCTACGAACTTTGCGACTATGAAGAGGGAGATAAATAGGAAGAGCCAGCACAAGGTCATCCACCTCGACAACGCCAACGAGCAGGTGGCCGAGCATGTCCGACTGATGTACAAACAGCTTTCGTGGGCGACGGCCCACATGCGGGCCATCTACGACATCATCAAGCCCATGGACGCGCCGGAACTGATAGACCCCAACCAACTCAAGTTGTTCGATGAAGAAGGATAAAGGCGACCACATCTGCGGCGACTGCCGGAACTGTACGCCCGACACCTCGGGGCCGAGTTTCAACGTCGAGACGGGCGAGTTCTTCATGGGGACCTGCGAAAAAGGACACGGCATGGGTGAGAAACACAAAGTATTTTTGCAACACAAAACAAACTGTAAGGAATGGCAATGAAGCACACAGTGGACGTCAAACTCCAGCCGCTGGCGTGGCGGGTGCTCCGCGAGGAGTTCCACTACGACGGCACGGCGGTAGACCTCGGACAGAGTTGGCTCTATAATATCGTCACCCTCTGCCTGCGGCGGCACCCCGTCACGGCGGCATGGGAGATAGGGCGCAGCCTGCAAGGTATGGTGGACGGCAAGATCTACATCACCGACTACGACTTCAACCGCTACGGAGGCTACATGAGCACTGCCAAGATGGCCAACCTCTCGCTCATCATCTTCCGCCGTGAGCGTGAGAAGCTCTGCCGGCTGACCGCCACCTCGCACATCATGGCCGGAGTGAGCCGCGACACCGCCATGCGTCATTTTTTGATAAAGGGAGGGTACACCGACGAGGAAATCACCTTCGCGGCACTCCGCAAGCACTACCAACGGCACTACCGACACTTTGAAGATGACATCTTGCACGACCTCAAAGAGTTGAAAGAGCAGAAATGACACAAAGAAGAAACAAATAATTAATGTAAAATTGTCCCTAATAGCATTTTATATGGAAAAAACACTTTCAAGAAACGAGAATTGCCAGGCCATGGCCGGCATTGCATCAGTTTATTACGCTGATATTCGTATCATTAACGTCTTTTTGCCTGTCAGCGACGGTGTGAAGTGTACCATCCACTCCGGCCACGCTTGGAGCGAGATAGAGCACGACGGCGCCAATGCCAACAGCACGCCGGAGGAGGGCCACGGCTACCGTCAGGTGGTGGAGTGCATCTATCACGGCAGTCAGCAGGAGATGGTGAGGACGCTCGACGAGATGAGAGAGGGCCGCTACCTGGTGCGCGTCACCGACAACAACGGCACCGATTGGGTCTACGGCTCGCCCGACACGCCGATGCGCATGACCTACGAGAGCGTCGACGACGGCGAAGAAGAGGGCGACACCTCCTACAAACTGCACTTCGAGGCACTCTGTCCGTTGCCCGAGATGCGGATTTATTAATAGAGAATATATATACATTATATATATTAGTTTGCTTTTCAATGTGTGGGCCTCCCTCCGGGGAGGCTTTTTTTTGTTAAAAATGTCCACCCCCGCGGGCGTAACAACCTGTATTTTTGCAGCAAAAGAAACGAGACATGGATAAGAAATACTTCAACATCAAGGAAGCCGACGAGCAGGTCACCATCGAGGTGTATGGCGAAATCGGCGACAGCTGGTGGAGCGAGGGCGTCACCTTCCAGGGCGTCAGCGACCAGCTGAAGGAGATTGCCACCGGCAACAAGAAGGTGCTGGTGAAGATTAACAGCTACGGCGGCGACGTCAACGATGCGCTTGCCATCTACGAGTTGCTGAGAGGCATGGGCGACCGCGTGACCACCGAGTGCGTGGGCTTCTGCGCTTCGGCCGCCACCATCATAGCCATGGCCGGAGCCGTCCGTCGCATGAGCAGCTACGGACTCTTCCTGGTCCACAAGTGCAGCAGTTGGGCGGCAGGCAACGAGAACGACCTCGAAGCCGAACTGGAAGCACAGCGCAAGGTCAACGACCGTATCGTCACCCTCTACCACGACGTCACCGGCTGCGAGCGCGAGAAGCTCGAAGCCCTGATGAACGAGGACAACGGCAACGGCATCTGGCTGAATGTCGACGAGGCCATGGAATACGGCTTCATCACCGAGGCCATCAAGGACACCAAAGAAGACACCAAGAAAAAAGCTATCGTCATGAGCATGTTCAAGAAATTATTCACCAATAAAAAAGTCATCGACATGAAGAAAAAGATCATCGCATTTGCGGCCTTCGCCGCATTGCTGGCTGTCGAAGAGTTGGAGGCCAAGGACAACAAGGTGCTCCTCGACGACGACCAGCTGAAGAAAATTGACGACGCCCTCCTGGAAAAGGAGCAACGCGCCGAGAACCTCCAGACCGAACTCGACTCGCTGAAGGCCGAGAAGGAAGCCGCCGAGACCGCCAAGGCCGAGGCCGAAACAGCCAAAGCCACCGCCGAGAGCGAGAAAGCCGCCCTCGAAACCAAGGTTGCCGAGCTTCAGGCCATCGTGGACAAGACCCCCGCCGCAGAACCTCCCGCCGGTGGCAGCGACACCCAGCAGAACAAAGACGACTTCAAAGGCTGGCTCAACGAGCAGGAATATATGAAGGACGCCAAAGAGGCCCTGGGCAAGTAACGACTTACTAACCAATTAAAAATCATACGCAATGGTAACAATCGAAAAAATCATCGAGGAATACGGCAAGTATTACCTCAACAGCGGCCAGAACAAGAGCCGTCTGCATGGCGTACCGTTCATCCAGAGCGAGACCCTGAACATTCCGGGTATGCGCCATCTCAACATCAAAGACACCATCTATCAGATGGCCAACCCCGTCTTCACTAAACTGCTGCAGCAGTTCCAGAAGACCTTCACCCCCAAGGGCGGCGTCGAGTTCCTGCCCAACGAGGTGCAGCTCCGCAATGTGAAGACCGACATCGAGCTCTATCCTCACGACATCGAGGAGAGCTGGCTGGGCTGGCTCGCTGGCGACAGCAGCCGCAACATCGAGGACTGGGGCATCGTCCGCTACCTCATGGAAGAGTACATCGCCCAGATGATCGCCGAAGAGCGCGAGACCGATGTCGTCTATAAGGGCGTCTACGGTGCTCCCACCGAGGGCCAGCCTGGTGTCGGTGCCGAGGCCTTCGACGGCTTCCGCAAGCTCCTCAAAGTCGGTGCCGACAACGAGGACTATCCCATCAACGTCATCGAGGACATCGGAGTCCTGGAATACGACGACGCTTTCGACCAGATTGAACTCTTCTCGAAGGAGATCGCCAGCCAGTTCCGCAATCGCAACATCCTCATCTTCGTCGCTCCTGAGTTCGAGCGTGCTTACCTCGAAGGCAAACGCGCCAAGGGCTTCTACAACATCAGCGGCGACAATCAGATTGGCACCAAGATTGACTTCACCCGCCACACCATCATGGGTCTCGAGTCCATGGCCGGCACGGGTGACATCTGGGCCTCGATGGGCGAGAACCTCTACCACCTCACCAAGCGCAGCGACGGCATGGTCAACATCGACCTGCAGAAGGCTGACCGTAAGGTGAAACTCCTTATGGACTGGTGGGAAGCTGTCGGCATCGCCTGCAACAAGCTCGTCTGGGCTTCGCGCAACACCCTCATCGACGATGTGGCCGACCCGACCATGACTCGCGGTACCGGCGACAACAAGAACAAAGTGACCCTCGCCACTGCCACCGCTGGTGCCACTATCAAGTACACCACCGATGGCACCACTCCCACCGCTGCCAGCAGCACCTACAGTGATGCTATCACCGTCAGCGCCGACATGACCATCAAAGCCTACGCCACCAAGAGCGGCATGGACGACAGCCACGTTGTCAGCAAACACTTCAAAGTCCTTTCGTAACCATTAAAGAATAGGAGATATCACAATGAGTAATAGATGTTCAATCCCCATTCAGAACATTGCCGAGAGCGATAGCTGCGGCAATAACCAGTCGGGCGTCCGCGCCATCTACTTCTGCCCCAAGGCAGACGTGGTGAGCATCAACGCCACCCTGGCCGCCACCATCACCAACTATGAGGAGCGCGTCACCATCGGCGAGAACCTCGGCTCCAGCCAGAAGGCCATCTCCTGCGCAACTGGCAAGGGCTTCGCCAAGATGTACTGCGCCGACGACCTCGGCGAGTTGGTTTACACCCCCCAGGGCCAGCAAGGCTCCAAGAGCATGAAGGCCGAGCTGGAGGTGTTCCATCCCGCCTTCAAGGAGGACATCCTCGGCTTCCTCGCCGTCCACAACAACCAGGAGCTCATCATCGTCTGCGAGCTGAACAACGACAAGTTCCACCTGCTGGGTTCTACCCGTCGCGGTGTGAAGCTGGCCGACAGCACCAAGGCCACCAGCGGCAAGGCTGTGACCGACGCAAACGGTGCCGAGTGCCACTTCGAGTGGAACACCGACGCTCCCAAGGTCTTCTACGACGGCTGGACCCCCGAGGACGCCGACAAGGGACTGCCCCTCATCGAGGACGAGTCCGACGACGACAACGACTAAGACCCGGCTACCCCTGCAAGGAGACCACCCAATCTCTGCATCGGCCCTCGACCACCATGGTCGGGGGCTTTTTTTATGGGTTGTAGTGACCACTGCTTACTACACATACTACAACTACTACAGCTTTTCGCCACAAAAAACGAAAAGTTTTATTTTTCGATTTTTGCTTACTACCTTACTACATATATTCTTTTCTTTTGAAAAAGAAATAGATAGAATATGAAAGGGAGTAGTAAATGTAGTAGATGTAGTAAGTACGACTTTTGAAAACGCCGTTTTTCGGCTCCAAATGTTAAAAAAATTAATGTAGTAACCGTAGTAAGAAAATTTCGCGCTAAAAGACTTTTTCACACCTGCAAAAATCTGTCCTTATCTGTGCGCACAAATCTAACTACCTTTGCATCATGGAAAACATCATAGATATCTGGGTGAAAAACCCACAGCGAGACTATGAAGAGGGTGTTTCCCTCTTCGGCAAGTATGGCGACAGCAGGACCATGCTGCGCTATTTCCAGAACACCAAGGCCCGCTTCGGCATGGATAAGCTCGTCCACGAGATGGAGAAGCTGGTGCGCCGTGGCAAAGGCGTGGTGGCGTCGGCAGCACCCCTGCCGGTCCACAGCAAACCTGCCGAGCCCGAGGCTCCCAAGGCCGACCTCCCTCCTGTCGCCGAAGCCGCCAAGCAGCAGACTCACGACGCCTGGGTGGAAATGTCGAAGCTCCAGAACGAACTCTACGCCACCGGCACCGACAACGACGAAGCCTCCATGGCCAAGCGCAAGGAGATTATGGAGAAGCGCGACCCCATCGTGGAGCGTTACAACGAACTCTATGAGGGCAAGGAAGCCTTCTTCGCCGGCAAGATGACCGAGGAGGAGCTTCAGGAGGTCGTCGACGGCAAGGCCAAGGAGCCTGAGAAGGCCCCGAAGAAGGAGGTGTCGCCCTGCGGCGAGATGACCGACGTGCAGCTCACCAAGCGGAGCCATGCGGTGCAGACCAACATCACACGGGTGCAGAACCAACTCGACTATCAGCAGGATAAGAAAGGCAAGGCCAAGAATCCGATGCCCGACTGTCCCAAGCGTCAGAAGCTGGAAGCCAAGCTCACCACCCTGCGCGAGGAACAGAAAGCCATCGAGGCCGAGATAAAGAAGAGAGGACTGTAAATGATTGATTTGAATTTTGACAGCGGTTCAAAGCCTGAGGAACAACCGACGAAGAAAACCGAACATTCTCACCGTCGCACTGTGGCTTGTACTACCTTCAGTGAAAGGTATCTTTACCGACGAGGCTTCTCCGAGGCTCGTCTGTTGGAGGCTATGAAGCTGGAAAAATTCAATCAGGGGCAATGCTGGCACTTTATCACCGCGGGAGATGTCGACTCGTTGACGTTTCTGAAGGTGGTGCTTCTCCATCAGCCTAAACTCCACTACCTATTATTCTCTACCTGGTGTATGTCCGCAGAGGACATCCTTCAGTTCGGCGAATGGGTGGACCAAGGTGTTATTGAGAAGTTGAATTGTTATGTCGGTGAAATTTTCCCCAATCAATACAGAATTGAGTGGCGAATGCTTAACGAGATGGTGGAACGTACCAAGTGCGGACGTATCGCCGTTTTTCGCAACCATTCAAAGGTGTATGCTGGCTGGGGTGACGATTTCCATTTTGCGATTGAGTGTAGTGCCAACATTAATACCAATCCACGAACGGAGCAATGTTGCATCACTATTGACAAAGGATTGAGTCTGTTTTTTAAAGAATATTACGACGGAATAAACTCTTTTGTATAATGGAATTAACAGAAAACCAAATTGCAACCATTATTCAGTGTGGCACTGTCGGCTTTAACTATCGTGATACGTCTGCCATTGTCGGATTGGACGAAAACGAGGTGAAAGAACAGTTTATCTCCGAAAAAGGCAATGTTTATGAGGCGTGGCGAAAGGGACGACTCCAAACGGAATTGAACCTGCGTAACTCTATGCTTCGTGCCGCACAGGATGGCGCTGCTCCCATGGTGGAGAAGGTTTTGAGATTTTTGAACAGAACAGATGAAGACCATAGAGATCTATTCGAATGATAGGCCTTTATCCCGATAAACATAGACCTTTAGCAAGATAAACATAGACATTTACCAATAAAAACATAGACCAATGGCAAACGTAAAGTACCGCGTTAGGGAGTTCTCTCCCAAGCAGGGCCAGAGCGGAGTGCATAGCTTCTTCGCCGAGGCCGTCATCGACAATGAGACCAACAACCAGGGGTTGGCCAAGAAGATTGCCGCCCGCACCGGCTTCAAGAGTTACGAGGTGGCGGCGGTCATCGCTTCCATCGCCGACGTGGTGGCCGAGGAATGCCTCGACAACCACCGCGTCTCCCTCTCGGGCGGGGATGGCAGCGTCCTGGTGAGCTTCTACCCCAAGGTGAGCGGCCGAGTGAGCGACACTTACGTCAACGCTCATCCGCTGGAGTTCCCCGGCAAGACCGTGGCCGAGGAGGAGATGCTGACCGCCGACCGCCTGAAGTGGACGCTGGGCGCCTCCGTGGGTGTGAACTTCAGCAAGCAGTTCGCCCACCTGAAACGTGCCGCCAAAGTCAGCACCTCCACCGACAGCAGCACTCCCACCACCACTCCCACCAACACCGGCGGCACCAATACCGGCGGCGGCAACAACGGCGGCAACACCGGCGACCCCGACGGTCTGGGTTGATAACTTCATTCTGAAAGGCTATGAGCAACAAACTTGAATCGGTGACGGCACAGAATTTCGAAGTTGTTAAGGAATACTTAAACACTGGCAGCTCCAAGGCTATGACCCCGGAGTATCAGCGTATGGTTGACCTCTGCATCGAGACCTACGGCCTGTTGAAGAAGTACCCGCAGAAGCACATCTGCGTCAACCGCCTGATGGCCACCCACGGCGTGTCGCGTAACACCGCCAAGGCTTACGTCGACTTTTGCCGCGACACCTGGGGCAGCTATATCGACCTGCGGCGCGAGTTCCTCGAGACGTGGATGGTGCAAAAGCTGGTGTCGGAAATCTCGAACCCCAACAGCAACGAGGCCGTCCGCGCCAAGAACCTCTCCACCCTGCAAAAGTACCTCGACAAGATGCCCGACAACCAGATTGACCCGCGTGTGGTGGAGAGCAATACCATCAATATTCAGGTCAACATGAACGGTCGCATCGGCTCGCTATTCCTCAGCGAGCAGGACCTTGAAGCCATACCCCTGCCGATACGTCAGAAGATGCTGGCGGCCATGAGCGGCGACATCGACGACGACGGCGCGGTGAAACTGTTGGAAAGCTGATGGCAGAGGTAGAACTACACGGCAACATGGCACAGCTGCCGAAGCTGCTGCTCCGCGCTCCCTGCGAGGTGAGTGTCGAGGGTCGCGGCACGGGTAAGTCGTTTGACATCGGCTTCAAGATGGACCAGATAATCCGTACCATGCCCCGGAGCGTGACGGCCCTGACGGGCAAGACCTACGGCCAGCTGCTAACCCGCACGCTGCCCTCATCGCTCAAGCTGCTCAACCAGATGGGGCAGCAGAAGGATGTCACCTACGTCATCGGCAAGCGACCGCCCGCCCACTTTAAGGACAGCTACGAGACCCTCAACAAGTTCGACAACGTAATCAGCTTCATCAACGGCACCCGCTTTGCCATGATTAGCCAGAGCGAGGTGGGCAGCGGACGCGGCGCCAACGTGGACTATGAGATTGCCGACGAGGCCCTGCTGCTCAATCAGGAGCAGTACAACAACGAGGTGTCGCCCACCAATCGCGGCAACCTGGAGTTCTTCGGCAAGAAAAGCCGTCGCCCGATATGGCTACACCACGGCTTCAAATTCTGCACCTCGATGCCTATCAACAAGGATGGCCGCTGGATTCTCGACTATGGCAGCTACTACCACGACGAGCGTGGAATCAGACTGTTCGATATTTGGAACCGCGTCGTCATGCAACAGGTGGACTTGCTGAAGGTGGTGGCCGAATACAAGGCTACCCACAGCGCCGACCTGGTGGACGAGTTCCGCCGGCAGTGGAACGAAATCCAGCGCCTGAAGAAACAGATTGCTCCCTTCGTGTCGAAGCAGGGCGTACTGTTCACCCTCAGCAACGCCTTCGACAACTTGGAGATGCTCGGCTTCGATTATCTCCTCAAGAATCAGAAACAGTTGCCGCTGCTCATCTTCATGACGGAAATCATGAATATGTATTATGACAAAGTGGAAGATTGCTTCTATAGCATCCAGGAGCGGAAGCATGTCTACTACACCGGCTACGACAGCGAGCGGATGCTGGGGAAAGCGCAGGACGTGGGCTACAACCTCGAAGATGGCATGTTCGACAGCTGCCTCTACGACCGCGACTGCGACACCAACGAGCCGCTGGAGCTGTCGTTCGACTGGGGTTCGTCGATATGCGTGATGACCGTACAGCAACCCCGGTACTGGGATTTTGTCAACAACTGCTCCTCGCCCGTGGTATGCCAGACCATGATAAACGAGTTCTTTACCAAGCCCGACGGCGGTGACAACATGATGATCCGCGACCTCATCGGCAAGTTCGCCAAGTATTACGAGGGTCACCACTGCCGCAGGGTTATCTTCTACAAGGATAAGTACGGAGACCACCGAAACCCTAACGTGCTGAACAACCGCACCTACAACGAGATGGCCGAAGAGGAACTGGAGAAGCACGGCTGGACTGTCCTCCTGGAGGAGCACGCGGGCATGGAGCCGCCACAGTCGGACAAACACCTGCTTTGGAACATCATTCTGGGCGAGGCCAACGACACGGTGCCCCGCTTCCGCATCAACGGCGACAAATGCAAGTATGCCCTCATCAGCATGAACAACGCCAAGGTGAAGACCGTGGAGGGCCAGCTGAAGAAAGACAAGAGCAGCGAGCGCCCCACCAGCGGCGTGCTGCCGGAGGAGGCCACCCACTTCAGCGATGCCGTCGATAAGCTGATATGGACCAAGTACGCCAGCTACCTCAACGGCGGCGGCGACGACTTCTTCACCAACATGTAGCAGCACCGCGTACACTGTCATATCGTATTTGTACCTCCTGCGACCTCGCACCGCCGGGAGGTTTTTTGTTGTGCTGCCGTGCCGTGCGCCCAGCCCTGGCCCCCACCCCTCCCTCACATATCGGTAAAAATATTTTATGCGTGCGCACCTCGGCCGTTAG
>Ga0310786_10008703_pt1 | contig 12988 bp, 18 predicted proteins | sample AusTroGonzalo_MG_FD_203881 | JGI IMG/M metagenome (GOLD analysis project Ga0310786, IMG submission 203881) | Bovine rumen microbial communities from tropical cattle in Woodstock, Queensland, Australia - Gonzalo_03 (v2) (version 2) | ecosystem: Host-associated > Mammals > Digestive system >... | reverse complement strand
AATCGCTGAGGGCAGCGTTATTCCTTACAAGATCGCACAGGCTACGGACGGTAACAGCAACGGCAGCACGGACAAGAGCCTTGACGTTGAAGCAATTACAAGCCGTCTCGACAAGGTTGTTGAAAGCCTTAACGAAGTAGTTGAGGTCATAGACAACAAGGAAATGGGCATAACTGACGATGCAATTTACAGCAGTGTAAAGAGCTCGGCAAGAAAAGAACAGAAATCAACAGGCAGAAATCCCTTTACAGTATAGGAGTGATCGATTATGAGCAATTTCAGAGGCTATTACGTAAAAGCCTATAATGATACTATCCTCGATCAGTACTTAGCTGTAGAGGGATTTAAGTGTACACCCGACCAGAGGCAGGACAAAGATTCGTACCGTGACGGTTACGGTATCCTGCACAGGAATGTTCTGCCGGGGGTGACTACTACACTTGAACTTACCACGATTGACGGCTTGAACATTGACCAAGTTATAGCTTTCAAGGAAGCTATCAACTCGGGGCTGCTCAACAGCATGGAGCGCAAAGTAACGCTCACATACTGGAATGATGAACGCATGGCATACTGCACAGATACGTTCTATATGCCTGATATGACGTTCACTCACAGCCGTATTCAGGGCGGCACGTCAATCTATAAAGCGGCAACTTTCAAATTCATAGGATACGGTGAGACACGATGATAGATATTTCGAGCGAACAGCAAAGAATACTTCTTGAAAACGGCACCGTCAAGAACTGGCAAATAGTTGTCTATGATGATAACGATGAACCAGACTTCACAATACCTACGGAAAAGATGGTCGATAACAGCCTTACTATTAAAGAATCGCTGTGCTCGGCTCAGAGCCTTGACGTAGGTGCTTGTGAATCCTCAGTACTCACGATCAAGCTTGCGAACCTTAACAGCTCAGAGCTCAAAGGCAAGAAGCTAGTTGTAAGGCTCAACGCTTCACAGGGCAATACCTCGGTAGAGCTTGACATGGGTACATACTATGTTGATGATGTGCCGCACGAGAACAACACATGGTTCTACACTCTTACCGCATACGACAGTATGATTAAGTTCGATGTGAAGATATTCGAGTGGTACAATGCGCTGTCATTCCCTATGACGTTACAGCAGTTCAGGACTGCGCTTTGTAACTATATCGGAGTTGAGACAGCACCCGAACAGCGGTTACCGCTCGATAATCTAATCATCACGAAAAGTGATGCGGTAGACATTAACCTCACAGGACGGCAGGCACTTAGAGCTATCTGTGAGATAAACGGTGCTTTCGGTCATATCAACAGACAAGGACAGTTAGTCTATGTAAGACTGGACGATACCTCAGTGATAACCCTTTCCGAGAGTGGCACAGACCACTACAAGGCGGGGGCTACACATGAGAACTGGGAAGTTCCCGAGATTGATTCAGCGATAGCTTATTCACTCTCGAACGAACAGGGTGTTGTCTATCCGGCTGCGGGCGGTTTCAACGCTCTCATGCTTAGTGATAACTTCCTCTGCTACGATCTGAACAACACCGACCTTACAAGAGTAGCCCAGACGATGTATGAAGCATTTGAGGGCTTGACATATACAGGGCATAGCACCCCTATCACTGGCAGACCTTGGCTCGAAGTCGGAGACAGAATAACAATTGATTCTGACGGAGAGCAGATAGGCACGTTCATTTTCGAGAGAACGCTTGCAGGCTTCCAGTGCTTAACGGACAAGCTTTCCGCGAAAGCAACGGACACCCAGAGCGAGGACAGAAGCAGCACACATCAGCAGATAGAACGCCTTAAGCGTGATGCAAACCAGATTAAGACACAATATCTGAGGGCTGATATAGCAGAGTTCACGTATGCTACCATCGAGAACCTTGAAGCCACTAACGCGGTCATAGGACACCTTGAAGCGGTGGACGTAGAGATAACAGGCACACTCACAGCGGTGCAGGCTGATATTCGGGACTTGCACGCAGAGAAAGCAGATGTGACTGACCTCACAGCGGTGAGGGCTCGGATAGGATATCTCGAGGGTGATGTGGCATCATTCCACAGCACATACACGGCAGACCTTACAGCGGTCAACGCGAACATTACAAGCTTGCAGACGGCAACGGCGAATATCAGTACTCTGGTAGCGCAGAAAGCCAACATAACCGACCTTACGGCGGCGGTGGCAAGGATAGGCTCCGTTGAGGCTAATGTGGCTGATATCGACACACTGATGTTCGGCTCTGCGACAGGCACGAGCATTCAGACCTCATTTGCCAATGCTGTGATAGCACAGCTCGGTAATGCTCAGATCACAAGTGCTATGATCGAGAGCGTATCTGCTAACAAAATATCCGCGGGTAACATCTATACAAATGCAATTCGCATTTATGGCGATAACTCGCATAAGCTCTCCATCGTAGACAACACGATAAGCATATCGGACGGCACAAACGTCAGGGTGCAGATCGGTGAAGATGCTGAGGAAGACTACAACATATACATCTGGGACGATAGCGGTAACCTCATGTTCGATGCACTAGGCCTTACGGCTGACGGTATCACGAGAAAAGTTATCCGAAATGATGTTGTGATGGATAACGCGAATATCTCAGCTTACAAGCTTGATATTTCGTCCCTCTTCTCCGCGATAAACACGGACGGTTCCCACACGCTGAGCGGCGCGAAAGTAAAGCTCGACACCGAGAACCAGACACTTGACGTAGCTTTCACGAACTTGACGACCCTTGTAACCACACAGGGTAACACGATCAGTTCACAGGGTACGGCGATATCCACCATTCAGGGACAGATAAGTTCTAAGATATGGCAACAGGATATAACCACAGCGACCGATGCGCTGACCCAGACCATGAACACCCAGTACTCCACGCTGACACAGAACATCAATTCGGTGAGTGTGGCTCTGGGCTCCGAGATATCGAGCATACAACAGCAGATAGACGGAGCCACCAACACGTGGGTAGGTAATGAGGCACCGACCTTGTACAACTATCCTGCGGCTGACTGGGCGGCGAACGGAGAACTGCAAAAGCACATAGGCAATATGTACTATGATGCTTACCGCTTCATGTCCTCGAATGTGTTCACAGCCGGGGGCGTAGTCCTTACCGATGATGGAGATGCGCTCAGCAACTTCTACTGGATGCTTATCAGGGACAGTGAAGTTTCAAGGGCTCTGCAAGATGCGGCGGCGGCTCTGGCAGGCGTTAACAGCTTAGAGCATACATTGCTCACCAACTACAGCACAACGGCTCAGATGCACTCCTACGTTGACGTGGCAATAGATGCTATCACGGCAGAGGTATCACACACGTATGCAACGCATGGTGAGGTCATAGCTCAGGGTGCATCAACATATGCCGATGCGGTGACCTACGCGGACGGTGTAGGAACTGCGGCGGCGGCAGATGCCACCAGTAAAGCCAATGCGGCAGAAGCGGCGGCTAAGAACTACTACGATGTAAAGATAGCCGACTACAGCACGACCGTTGATGTACGCTCGATGATACAGCAGACTGCGAACAGCATAACGCAGACCATCACAGACACTCGTACAGAACTTATCTCCTACGCGGACGGAGTACAGGACAGCGCGGCGGCAGATGCTACAAGCAAAGCACAGGCGGCAGAAGCGGCGGCAATAGCAGCGGCGGCGATAGATGCCACAAGCAAAGCCAATTCTGCGGAAGCGGCGGCAATATCCACAGCGGCGGCAGATGCCACAAGCAAAGCTAACGCGGCAGTGACTGCGGCGAACGGATACACAGATAATCTGCTGACCTCATACAGCACAACGGCTCAGATGCAGAGTGCTATTCAGCAGACACAAAGCAGTATCCTGCAAACGGTAAGTGCAACATACACCACGAAAGCCGAGTATGAAGCTTTCGAGGTAGGCGCACGTAACCTCATTCTCAACAGCATAGACCTTGTGGGTGTAACTCATTACTTCTATGCTTACGGCTTAGTTGACGAGTCAACCGCATTAACAGCAGGCGGTAAATGGCTTGTAATATAGTTCAATAGTTTCAGATTTCAAGGGAGGAATCTACATGGCTAATGAAAATCTCGCAACAAAAGAAATTACCACGGTCGATACAGCCAGTACCGTTAATGCGGCGGCTAAGGTCTACATCGACAACAACGGCAGTTTCGCAAGAGCAAACCTCGATGATGTATTCAAGATATCGGATACATTCCAGACACTGAGAGGTAACGGCAATCCTCACAACGGTATATTCAGAGGTAAGGACCTCACTAACGTGTATACTGTGGCTCAGATGTACGCTATGATTCATAGCGGTAACTTCGATGATCTGTTCCTTGGTGACTACTTCACAGTATCAATCACCACAGACATTTACACGCACTTCGTGGGCTCTACTTTCGACAGTAGCACGACCTACTACGAGGCAAGCGGTACCATCAACGACAGGACATGGGCAGAGACCGAGGACACCACACCTCAGAACAATAAGATATACGCTACCAAGCTCACCAAGACTGAGAATGTATCTCTTATGTTTGCCGCATTTGACTACTACTACGGCTCGGGTGATACCGCTCTTGGCACACACCATGCGGTGCTTATCCCTCGTACAGTCTTCTCTACAGCGGCGGCTATGAACCCCACTAACACCACTGTAGGCGGTTACTACAACAGTGATATGCATCAGATCGTATTACCGTGCTACGCTAAATCCCTCAAAGTAGCACTTAGCAATCATGTACTTGCACACAAGGCTTGGCTCACCACTGCAATCACCCCCGGTACAGCTTCTGCGGCAGGCGGCGGCATGACAGGTGCTTCTTCAAATGCGGCTTGGAGCGTATCCGAGTTACAGCTTATGAATGAAGTGCAGCTTTACGGTTCCATGCTGTGGAGCTCTAGCGCGTATGATGTGGGTAACGATACTGAGAAGTTCCCTGTGTTCAACTTCATTGGTACCAACCAGTATGGACGTAGCACCACATGGCTCCGTGCGGTCATGAGTGAAGCATTCTTCACAGCTTGCAACAACTCAGGTCTTGCAGGCGGTAACGGTGCATCTAGCGCATCTTACATTCGTCCTATTATCCTGTTCGGATAATACCGAGCAGGATATGGAATAAACACTTAACACCTCGGGAGGTGAATGCACATGACACTGTTTGAAGCAATTTGTGAACTGAACGACCTCAAAGCACAGCTTTCGGCTACAGATCACAAGATAGTTGAGAACGTAGAGTACAAGGCAATCGGAAAAAAGGTACCTTATGACCCCACCGAAATTCATAACGAAAGACAGGCTCTGCGTGATAGAATCAGTGAGCTTGAAGAGCTCATTCCTACACTTACAGGAGGTATATGCTAAATGGCTAACTCCGTATCACGTTACACGGGCTTAGACCCTAGCGGTGATACAAGCGTAATGGCTCAACTCGTGGTTACCTCGGCAGGGCTCTTTGCCCTTGCCGGGCTGACCATGAACAGCAACTATACGCTTAGGCTGTGGGTCAAAGCAAACTCGGCTAGGAGCGTTACTGCATACATCGGTACAACTCCGTTTTCTATGGCAGTTACTGCGGAATGGAGAGTATTCACTTTCACGTCACTTGCAGATGCAGGAACGTCATGTGATTTGTACTTACCCGCGGGTACGTACTACATCTGGCACCCCATGCTCGAAATGAGCACCAAAGCCTCAGACTACAGACAGGCTCCCGAAGATGTTCAGGAGAGTATCAACGCTGTGGCTGATAGCGCGGCTGCAACTGCGGCGGCTTACACGGATATGCGCCTTGTGGAGTTCGTTACAACTGAGCAGTTTAACACAGCTATCAGGCAAACCCAAGAGGAAATATCGTTATCCGTTAACAGGCAAGTCACACGTGCTATGACATATGCAGAAGAGCAGGCAGACAACGCTGTAAGTACTGCTAACGCGGCTACCGATACCAAGCTGAGAAACTACGTGACTACTACCAGACACACGGCAGACCTCACGGTGCTCAATAACAGTATCACATCTGCGGTAGCGGCTACGGAAACGCTTGCGGCATATGTGGACGGTGACTTCTACGATCAGGTGACGAATGAGTATTCAACGCTTGTATCGCAGACGGCATCTGGCATTGAATCGAGAGTACAGCAGACATACGCCACGATCACCACGGTCAACGGTATAGCTAACCGAGTAACAACAGCTGAATCACGAATATCACAGCAGGCTAACCAGATAACATCTGTTGTATCTGAACTTGCAACGGCTGAATCTTCGATATCACAGCAAGCTACACAGATTACATCGTTAATCAGCACGGTCAACGGACAGCAGACGGCAATAACACAGAATGCTAGCAATATCAATCTGTGCGTCAAGAGTGCTAATCTGGTCTCCGAGATCAACGCAAGCACAGGTCAAATCAAAATGACCTCAAACCGCTTTGTTGTTGATAGCACGTACTTCAAGCTATCCGCCAATGGTACGGTGACGGCATCGAACCTCACTCTGACAGGCGGCTCCATCAAATCAGCAAACTATGCCACATCAGGCGGCAGTGTTACAGCGGGTACTTACATCAACCTTTCCACAGGCGCGATATCCGCCAAGAACTTCTCCGTATCGAGCTCAGGCACGCTCTCGGCATCAAATGCAACTCTGACAGGTACGTTTGAGACCGGAGCGGACGAGAACGGCTGCAAGATAAAGATCGTGGACGGTAAGGTACACGCTTACCTCAATAATAACCGTGTCGGTGGTCTGGGCGCTACAACATACTCTAGCGGCACAATGGCACAGTATGCGCTGCTTGGCTCGACTAACTATCAGGGCGTTATGATAGGTATGGTATATAACAGCGAAGTCACACCATACTACCGCATGAACTACTCTGATACGTATACAAGCCTTGGGTGCCGTCATTGGTTCTCAGGTGACTTAAAGTTCGTTAGCGGTAAGGTTAAGTCCAACCTTGACTTCGCTGACGGCTACGGTATAAGCTACGGCGGTAACGTAGCACTCCGCTTCGTCAATGGTTCAGGCGTGAATCTCGGTATAACAGGCTCTAACGCCTGCACCACATACATCAAGGGCTCGGAGATAAGATTTGCGGCTAAGATCGCATCATCGATACAGTTCGCTGATAACGTGGGTATATCCTACGGTGGTAACTGGGCTTTCCTTTACGATAACACCGTATCAAACCCCGGTGTCTTTGTCGGTATCGGCGGACAGTACGCTTGCCCAACATTTATCAGAGGTTCGGAAATACATCTGAGAGCAACGGCGTACACAAGCGGAGGTCAGCAAGTAACATCGGATAGGCGAAAGAAAAAGAACATCACAGACCTTGACAGCAGATACACGGCTCTGCTTGACAATCTGTCAGCGGCTACATATCAGTACAAGGAAACAAGACCCGATCAGACTAACTGCGGCTTTATCGCTCAGGACGTTAAGTCGGCTATGGAAAAGGTGGGTCTTTCGGAAAAGGACTTCGGCGGTTATCACGACCACTACGGTGACGGAAAAGACCTTTACCTCGATTATACACAGTTTATCCCCATTCTCTGGGAGATAGTTAAAAAACAGCAAAAAGAGATTGATGAATTAAGGAGGAAATCATCATGAAAGTAAGACTTGAAAATATTCTCGATGCACAGGTAGCTCTGAGCGAGCTCGCTAAGAAAGACCTCAGTATCACCACAGCGTACAAGATCGCAAAGCTCATTAAGGTGGTATCTGCTGAGGTGGAGCTTTTTAACGAACAGCGCATCAAGCTCTTGCAGAGCGTGGGCAGTACTCTGTCCGAGGACGGCAGACAGTACCTCATACCTAATGACAAAAAGGCTGAGTTCGCTGAGGGCTTCGCACAACTTGTATCCATCGAGGTTGATGTACCCGACAAGATCAATCTCTCCGGGGAGACTGTTTCGATCTCTCCTGAAATGCTTATAGCACTTGAACCCTTTATGACAATTGACGATGGAACCGAGGTGTAAGCATATATGAGTATCAGCGTTATCATATCAATCCTTTCTCTTGGTGTGGCGGCTGTGGTAGGCTTCACCAATCTTAAACGTAACCAGACAACAGATAACAGGCAGACAGCGGCAGAAATGACCACGGTCATTGTTAAACTGGAAACCTTGAACAACAATATATCCGAAATGAAAGCCGATGTGAGAAATACTCGGGCTGATCTGCAAGAGATAAGAGATAGACTTATCATTTGTGAGCAGTCCACCAAGTCTGCACATCACAGGCTGAACGTGTTAGAGGGCAACGCTCCGTAACACATCGAGAATTCGTTTTTAATGGGCTTTACCTCTGCGGAGTACAACTTCACGAGGTAAGCCCTCAGAGTGGCAAGCTGAGGCGGCTGTGTTCGTCTCGTGGCAGATTATAGGAGGGATATGTATGGATAAGAAGAAAATGAGTGAGTGGCTGTACAGAGCGCTCAGAACATTCGGACAGGCGGCTATCGGATACATAGGTGCTAACCTTGCGCTGACAGATACATCGGACAGTCAGGCGTTAAGGGCTCTGCTGACGGCGGCGATAGCGGCAGGCGTAGCGGCTCTGATGAACGCTGACCTCAACCATGCTAAGTAAAGGGGTGCTGATATATGAGTAATAGCAGTTTAGTAACATATAAGTGGAATGGCTCCACAGACCATTATAACATAAGAGATCATGCGATTGATACGATAACGATACACCATATGGCGGGTAACTTATCGCTCGCAGGCTGTTGTAATGCAGTACAGTCCCGCGGCGGTTCCACGAACTACTGCATAGACAGCAACGGCAACATCGGCGTGATGATCGATGAAAAGTACAGGGCTTGGACAAGCTCCAACCGCGCTAACGATATGAGGGCGGTAACGATCGAGGTAGCCAACGCCCCCGGTGCGGGAGAGCCTAACTGGGTCGTAACTGACAAGGCACTTAACGCCTGCATCAAGCTGTGTGCAGATATCTGCAAGCGTAACGGCATTAAGAAGCTGAACTATACAGGTGATACCTCGGGCAATATGACTATGCACAGATGGTTTTTCGCTACTGGCTGCCCCGGCCCGTATCTGGGCGGTAAGTTCCCATATATTGCCTCTGAGGTCAACAAGCTCCTGAGCACGGCGGCAGGCACCACAGCGAAAGCGACAGTTACCGCGAACCCCTCAACAGGCGGCGGCACAGCCCATATCTACCGCATACGCAAGTCTTGGGCTGATGCTAAGTCCCAGATAGGAGCATACAAGAACCTTGAAAGCGCAAAGAAAGCCTGCAAGAGCGGGTATACTGTATTCGATGAAAAGGGCAAGGCTGTATATCCTGTGGAAACTGCTAAGTCATACAAGGTCAAGGTCACCGATGATGCACTGAATATCCGTGCAGGCGCGGGCGTGTCCTACAAGATCGTGGGCTGTATCAAAAACTTTGGTATCTATACCATCGTTGATGATAAGGTGGTAAGCGGTCAGACATGGGGCAAGCTTAAGAGCGGCGCAGGGTGGATATGCCTCACAGGCTTCACAAAGAAAGTGTAAATATTGCTAGCAATAAAAAGTCCTCTCTCGGGTAGCACCTGAGAGAGGATTTGTTGTTTCTGCACTTAGTGTTGAAGTTTCTTCAACGGTTTAATGTTCTTCTGTGTAGCTGAAATTCAGCGCGAAAAGCACCTCAATTCTCGGTTACAAACCACTAAAAACAGTTTGTAACCTCTGCGGATTTTGTAACCTAGTTTGTAACTTTGTAACTTAGTTTGTAACTTAGTTTGTAACCACAGGAAAAGCCCTATAATACGCGATTTCCTATACACAGGTTACAAAGTTACAAATAATAATATAATAGAGTAAAAATATATATGTTATGGGCGCGTATACGCCATACACGCATATATACGTAATATTATAGGAAAAATCCTGAATTTGTAACCTTTACTTTTCGGGCTCTTCGTTAGCTTCATATCTGATGATGTCCCCGGGCTGACAATCGAGCAGTTCACAGAGAGTTGCTATACCGTCAGCACCTAGCGGCTCGCCTTTCCTCAGCTTCTGGATTGAAGAACCGGACAGCAGCTTATCTTGTGCAAGCTTATAGGCGGAGTATCCCTTTTCCTTAAGAGCCTGCAACACATCAAAATTATACTTCAATGACATGATATCACCTCCTGCACTCATTATATCATAAAACATAATCGAAATAAAGACTATATTTTGCACAAAAATATAATCGAAATTTCGTGCATATTACCACTTGAATATAATCGAAAAATCGATTATAATAAAAGCACAACAAGAGAACACGAACCCAAAACCGCAGGAGGTATGAACAATGAACAACTACAATATCGCAAAGCAGGAGATCGTTAAGACAATCGACAGGTACAGAATGAGACACGTAGAATACAAGACAGCAATCAGGGTTATACATGGTATGACAACAGCTTTCGTAGTTGCTAAGTTCATTACCGCTGATGAAGCTGACAGGCTCTATAATGAAACTATTGAATTCGCAGAAGAAGAACTCGATTAATACTGAGGAGGTAAGCACCATGAAAGACACAATGTTTCTCGTATTCAAGCAGATAGGCAACTTCGCTACAAGACATGACCCGATAGTTGCCTACATCATCGGTACTAACCGTGAAGCACAGGAAGAATGCAGCAGACGTAACAAAGCAGGCACAGCTTACCACTACTTCATGGAAGCGGAAGACGTCAAAAAGGAGGGTATCCAGATATGAACACTAACGAGATCAGAACCATAGACACCGACCTCTACAGATACAGAGGTTACGCTATCACTGGAAACGAAAGCATACGCTTTGTATGTGTGGCTCCCTACGGAGCTTTCTCCCCAGAATCCTATGCTTCCATCGAGGAAGCTAGGGCGGCAATAGATGAAGATATCGCAGAAAGCAGATAGTAACAACAGGGCGGCTCGACTGCCGCCCACACCATGAAAGGACGGTTTAACATGAACAAGATGTACTTACAGAGCGACAACGGCGGATACGGTGTACTGGTCACCGATGGTAACAAGTGGTACTACTGGGGCGAGAACGAGATACCCGCTGTACTTATCGGTGAAACCGATGAAGAAAATGCTGAGATCGTATGCAAGGCTATCACAGCAGGAATGTTTGATGCCGATGATTTCATCAACGAGCACTCCGAGGAAGAGCTTGCAGAGCACAACATACCTCAGTACGATGGCATGAGCGATATATCCGAGGTAGACAGCTTCGAGAACGATAACAGGGACTTCGACCGCACGATCTGGATAGAGATCAACGAAAGGCAGGCATAACACCATGAAAGTAAACGACAAGTTCATCAGCAAGCTTATCAACGTACTCGAACGCACAAGCGAACTCGGTACAAGCAACGTCCGCAAGATGGAAGAAACCGGAGAGGGCGAGCACATTGTCCGCTTCGAGGACGGAAACAGCATCACGATCTCGATATACTTCTCGGGTAAATGCTACTGCTCCGTAGGGTACCTCGATGCAGAAGCCAAGTACAGAAACTTTGTCACATGGTCGAGGATTGACAGGGTCAGTGAAGCTCATTTCCTCTTCGATCTTGCTGTGCAACTGCACAGGTGCTCAGACTACGCGGCTTACAACTACGATTTCATAGAGAACTAAGACAACAGGGCGGCTCCGCTGCCGCCCATATCATGAAAGGACGGTATGACATGAAAAGAAAGTTCATTCCAATAGCCAAAGCCCCAGAAGTGGCAGGCGCGTACTGCCCGGAAACCAACAGATACGAGTGGTGGCTAGTCGATATAGAAAACATGGGCTTCTGTGAGGACGGTAAAACTCGTTGGTACTGGTTCACAGCAGAGGACGGAACCCCATGTTATACACTTAAGCATTGAAAGGACGGTATGAAACATGAGTTACTACACAACGCTCAACGGCAAGAGAATCAACGTACTCGAAAAGGAAGTCTTCAAAGGTGACAAGATCGTGATTGACTTCCCATACGGACAGGTGGTCTACTATGTGACTGAGATCACGCGCATAACGGAGAGCATCTGCCATGCTCTGGCTGTCACCGATGATTCAGATGCTCCGCTCCTGCAAGTGGACGAATACTTCACCAAGAACCTTGATGCGGCTGAGATTCTTAAGAATCTGGAAAACATGAAGCGACTGGAAGCTATTCCCGCGGACAAGCGGTGGGAGATCAACGAGCTCATAAGGCTCGTAGGTAAAGAGATACCGAAAGAACTCATAAGCGAGGGTATGAGGCGCAGTCTTTGCCCATGCTGCAAGGCTGTGCTCTTTGATTCAGAGTGGCATGAGAACGTAATCAACCGACACAGAGGGCACGATAGATGCGTGTACTGCGGTCAGAGCTTGAAACGATGAAAGGACGGTGACTGTATGTTTACGATAGGCAAAGTAAAGTTCGTAGATTCTCAGGAAGAGGGCTTCGTGTGGGACGTGTATCTGTGGAATGAGACAGACGGTTGGAATCAGGCAGAGCCTATCGCATGGATAGCAGTCAATTCCAACTGCGTGGAAGTCCACACGAGGGTCAGCATAGAATACTACAGTAACCTCGAACTGGCGGCGAAAGCTATCGAGGGGTACAAATAAAGAGCACCAAGCTACACACAGGAACAAAAGAGGGTCGGGTCTCCCGGCTCTCTTTTCATGTCCAGTATTTGTGTCCAGTATTTGTGAGTGAAACGCTTTTTTCGTGCATATATGTCACATTCTGTGAAAGTGCCAAACAACGAAAAACCCCGATATAACGGCTTTTACCGTTACATCGGGGTTTCAGCTTTGGCGGAGAAGGAGGGATTCGAAAACTCGTTCACTCGGTCTTGAACCGCGTAAAAGCTGAATCATTCTTTGTCTGTGTCCAGTTTCGTGTCCAGTATTGCCGCGAACTTGTCAGACATTGTTTTTGATATTTCCTTTTTCTTGGCATCGTACAGATGCTGATAGACGTTTTTTATCAT
>Ga0310786_10008702_pt1 | contig 12989 bp, 10 predicted proteins | sample AusTroGonzalo_MG_FD_203881 | JGI IMG/M metagenome (GOLD analysis project Ga0310786, IMG submission 203881) | Bovine rumen microbial communities from tropical cattle in Woodstock, Queensland, Australia - Gonzalo_03 (v2) (version 2) | ecosystem: Host-associated > Mammals > Digestive system >... | reverse complement strand
GTTGTAGTAAGCCTCAGCCTCCTGATACATCGCATCCTTCGCGTAGGACTTACGGATAGAGCTGAATGTAGCACCGTTCTGGAGCTTAGAACCATCAGGCATAGTACCTGTGTAGCTTGTAGGAATGAAAACTTTCTCTTCGAATACTCTCTTAAGGCTTCCGTTGTGATCCTTGAATGCGATACCGATCTCGTCACGGCCAAGGTTGTACTGAGCAGAGAGGAGACGGTTAGCAAGGTAAAGACCCTTTTCAGCTACTGTTGTACCCTCTTCGTAAGCATACTTAGAGTCAACACCATTAGCAGCAGCGTAGTACATGAGAGTGTTACAGAGTGAGGATACACATCCGATATCTCCCTGACCGTAGCCAGTGATTGTGCATTTAAGCTTCGGATTAGCAGTCTCGCTGTATGTCTTGCTCCATGTATCAGGTGCAACAGAGTAGTCTGTATCGCTGTCGCCCCAGTCAAGGCTGGAAGGAATAGCGTAAGCCATCTTGTTGCCGTCCTTGTCAACATAGTTGAACTTGGTGTTCTTCTCGAACCAGTCGATCCATCTCTCGAGGAGCTTCTCAAGAGCTGTCTTGAGGTCAAGGCCGCCGAACTTGATATCTGTAGCCTTATCGCCGTTTGTGCAAACGTCGTAGTAGAGCTCAGCAAGACGCTGTGTAGACCATACCTGGTTACCGATCCAGTGGTTTGAACCCGGGTCAGCGTAAACAGGGTGGGGAACGTAAACCATATCATAGAAGGTCGGATATCCGGAAGGATATGTCTCATAACGACCTCTGTAGGAGTTTGTACAACCACCAGCGAAAGGACCGTCAACAGACTGGAGCCACTGGTACATTTCGATCTGTCTCTGGAGGGACTTCTTGTAGTCATCCTCACCGCCAGATGTGAGTGAACCACTCATATTGCTGTCATAAAGGAGACCGTAAGCAGCGAGCGGGTTCTGATAGAACTGATGTGAGTGTGAGCATCCGATCTGCCAAGCCCAGTCATAGTGACCGCCGTAGTTGGTATCAAGAGCTCCGCCCCATGATGTATACCAACCCATGAGGTAGTGCTGGCTCTCGAGGCCTGAGGACTCAGTGTGGATGTCCTGACAGCCGATCTTCTTGTAGTACTTATCGAACATATCGTTACGGCACTGGTCACCCATCTTACCTGCAAGGCTGGCAACGCCTGTTGTATCAACCTTGTAACGATCTGCAAAGTAAACAGCCTGGATAGCACGGTCCTCAGCGTCAGGAGCGTTTGTGAACGCATACTGCTCAGGAACGTTTGAACCATTGAAGATACCCTTTACACCGGTCTGTGTATTACCGTACTTGAGCTCTTCGATACAGGGATGAGGAACAGTCTCGAAACAAGACTCCTGCTCACCACGCTGGAATGTATTGATGAAAGTGAACTTACCTGTGCCTGCACCTGCTGTGCCGCCGCCGAAACCATACCAGTCGTCAACGTCAGCGAGCCAGTGCATGAGGTAGTAGCCCTTTTCACCGCTGTATGCAGCCTTGAACTGGTCATACAGAGGATTGATAGCCTCAGCGCCTGCGCCCTGTACCTGCTTTGCAGGATAGGAGCTAGGAAGATCCTCTTCGTTAGCAGCATCAGCCTTGAGTCTTGTCTGTGTCCAGATTGTCTCGAACTCATACTTCTCAGGGAGACCTGAAGCCTTGGACCAGCCAGGGATGATAGCTTCGAGAGTATTCCACGCCTTCTTCAGATCGCTGCTGCCAGTGATTTTGCCCTCTTTAACGAGAACATCGTGCATTGCAGCAACCCAAACGATGTAAGACATAGCCTCGGAAGTTGTCTCGTGACCGTAGTCAGGAGCCTCAACTACCATTGTCTCTTTAGCGTGGTAAGGAATACCGAAAGAATCGCCGTTTGTCTGAGCACTGAGGTAGCCGTTCGTAACACCATTGGTGATAACGTCATCATAGAGTGACTCGAACATCTTTACATAGGACTCGTTAGCTTTGCCCTCTGTAGCATACTCATTTGCAGCAGCGCTTGCAAATGAAGGAATGGCAGCAGAAGCAGTCATACCAGCAGCGAGGATTCCGGAAACGAGAGCCTTGGTCTTTTTGCTTATCATTTGATTTTTACCCCTCTCATAATAAAATTTGGTTTAAAAGTGGTTTGAAAATGGAGATGCTGCCGGTACTGTGCCTCAGAGCCGACAGATACGGAAAAATCCGTATAATGTGTGAGCTTCTCGAAGCCATCACACAATTCTCAAACTATTTTCAAGATAATTATATTCCACATTATCAGCCGTGTCAACAGTTTCAATGCTTTTCACTTTGGCTGTAAGAAGATTTTGGTGCAATGCACACATAATCAATTTCCTTTTTGTACATTTTGCCCACCGCCCTACAAACAGTCAAAAGTCGAATTTGAATATTTTATGAACAGATAATCAAATTTTACTTTGCCTCTCAACATTCATCTCCTGCACAAGTATTTTTCACATAATCCTCACACTAAAGCTATATTATTTAGCGGTAAGTCATCATTCAAAGTGCCTACCAGAGCACCTGCCTCAGGCGTTATTTAACAATTTGTTCACATAATGTTCATCATGTGTTCACAATAATCTGAGATAATGAAATGATGTGTTTTTTGAACGCAGTCCGCCTGCGTCCTATACATTTTTAATATGGAAAGGAGAAGCTCATGATCACCATTGAAAACCTTACAAAATACTATGGCTCCAATCGTGCAGTCAATGACATAAGCTTTACAATAAACGATAATGAGATACTCGGATTTCTCGGTCCTAACGGTGCCGGAAAATCCACGACCATGAACATGATAACCGGTTACCTCCCCCTGTCCGGCGGAAAGGTCACCATCAACGGAGTCGATATCTCCAAAGCCCCCATAAAGGCTAAGAAGGATATCGGCTATCTTCCGGAGATACCTCCCCTCTACCCCGAAATGAAGGTGAAGGAATACCTCCGCTTCTGTGCCGGTCTGAAGGGTATCCCCTTCCGCAAGCGCGGCGAGGAAGTTGACAGGGTAATGGAGCTGCTCAGTATCACTGATGTCAAGGGCAAGCTCATACGCAATCTCTCAAAGGGCTACAAGCAGCGTGTCGGCTTCGCTCAGGCTCTTCTCGGAGATCCGAAGTTCCTCATCCTGGACGAGCCTACCGTTGGTCTCGACCCCAATCAGGTAATAGAGGTAAGAAACATCATCCGTGATCTCAAAAAAGATCATTCCGTTATATTCAGCTCACATATCCTGAGCGAAGTCAGCGAGATATGTGACCGTGTAGTCATTATCAACAAAGGCGACATCCGCGCTATCGACACTATCGAGAACCTCGAAAGCTCACTCTCGACAGGTCTTGTCCTCCACATCAAGGTCAAGGGCGAAAAGGGCACTGCCGCTTCCATCATCGAGCTCACCAAGGGTGTAAAGGAGATGCTCGACATCACCGACGAGGGCAGCAGCATCTTCTCATTTACCGTTCAGCTCGAAGGCGATGCCGATGAGATCCGCGGAAACATCATGTCCGAACTCCTCAAGAACAACGTCAACATCCTTGAGATATACACCGAGCGCCCCAACCTCGAAAATGTATTCATCGAGCTCATAAACCGTCCCGTTCAGAAGCAATCCTTACAGGAACTCCTTGCTGAAATGGAGAGTGAAGCTCCCGAAGAGGACGATACCACAGAAGATACAAAGGAGGAAAACTGAAATGTTTCCTATTTATAAGAAGGAGCTCCAGTCGTTCTTCTATACGCCGTTCGCGTATACGATAACTGCACTCTTCCTGCTCCTGTTCACTTACATGATCTCAACGAAGGTCGCAGACCTCGACAGCAACCTCGCGATCTTCTCCTACACCGAGGTATTTTATAACGTAATCATCTACTTCATATTCCTCATCCCGTTACTTACAATGCGTACCTTCGCGGATGAAAGAAAATTCGGAACAGAGGTCCTGCTCATGACCTCGCCTGTAAGCGTACTCAAAATAGTTCTCGGCAAGTTCTTCGCAAACGTTACCGTTTTCTTATTCATGATCGCAGGCACTATCATATTCCCTATCATCACTTCTCAATACGGAAACGTAGTCGAGAGCCAGCTCAAATGTGCTTATATCGGCTTCTTCCTCTGGGGTACGATGTTCATATGCGTTGGTATGCTCATTTCCTCGATGACTGAAAGCTCTATCATCGCAGCTGTCATCGGCGAACTCATCATGTTCGCCTTCCTCTTCCTTGACGACTTTTCAAGAACAGCCTTCATCTCACAGTATCCCAAGCTCCAGTCTGTACTTATGGCATTTGCCGCACAGCCCCGCTTCGCTTACTTCTCCGCAGGCTTCATAAGGCTCTCTGACATAGTATTCTTCATATCCGCAATAATCGTACTTCTCTCATGGACCTACATCTCCATCGAGAAGAAGCGCTGGAAGAGAGGATAATGGCCATGAAGAAAAAGAAATTCAACTTTTCCGGTATATTTGCCCTTGTATGTGCGCTTCTCATGCTGGTCATCTTCGTACCTGTCAACATGATAGCTACCTACCGCGACAAGGTATTCGACATGACACCTGCAAAGCAGTATACCCTCAATTCCAAGACCAAGGAGCTCCTTGACAAGACATCGGATAAGGACATCGAAGTATATTTCATGCTCGACAGCCTCCAGACCCTCAAGGATAACCCCGAATATCTCGCGCTCTATCATACCCTTTCCGAGCTCAAGAAGCGTGATAATATCACTCTCACCTGCAAGGAGCCCGATGAGGACCCTGAGCTCACACTCTCCCTCAACCCTATGGGCAACCTCGGCGTTGAGCGCGGCGACGTTTTCGTAAAGTGCGGAGACATTGTAAAGCGTGTCAGCCACGACAAGATCTACCAAAGCTCAGCCATCTCATCACAGGCTAAGGAATATGCCGGTGAAGAGCTCATAGCAGGCGCTATCCAAATATGCACCTCTGATTCTCTCCCGACTATCTACTTCCTCACAGGCCACGGCGAAGGCTCTATCAAAGATACGTACAGCCAGTATGCAAAGAGACTTAAATCCGATAACTATGACGCCGCTGAGCTCAACCTTGAAGAGACAGGCACTATCCCCGGAAATGCGGCTTCTCTGTGGATCGTTGGTCCCAAGAAGGATATCTCCGAAAAGGAAGCAGATATGCTCCTTGCTTATATCGGACAGGGCGGTTCTGTTTCACTTCTTGCAGGCCCCTGCGAGACAGAGGGACGTTTCCGCAACCTTGAAAAGGTGCTCACTCATTACGGTATCGAAATGGATTATGATATAGTATCTGAAACCAATGCCTCAAATCAATTAAATGATAATAAAGACGTACAAAACCCCAACTATATTCGTGTCCAAATCTTCCAAAAATCAGAAGATGATGGATATACTCAGGATCTCACGACCGATCTTCATTCGCTTATCAAAGATTTCGGCTTAATTCCAGGTATCTACAATACAAGAAGCTTCGGAGTTCTCCCTGAATCACAGTATGACGCCCAAAATATCGAAGTATGTCCGTTAATTTCAGATGCATATGATTCCGATGAACGTATTTATACCGCAGTCTGCACTCCTATGGGCGGTGACGAAACGACCGCAGACTACATTGCTAATTATCCAAATACCAAAGAACTCGTCCTTGCGCTCTACGCATACGACATCATATCAGGCGGAAAGCTTTTCGTTATCGGCTCCAGTGACCTTATTGACCCCACAATGACCCCTAAGAAGGGCGAATTAGCTGCATCCTACCTCGTGCTTTTCTCCAATACATGGCTCTACGACAGTGATATCGACATGGGAATCGGAAACAAGGCCAATGCCTACGATACCATGCTCTTCAAGAGCGAAAAGGAAGCAAAGCGCGTTATGGCTCTCACAACTATCCTGCCCGGCGCTATCATCATATTCGGCGTTCTGGTATGGCTCAAGAGGAGATACGCATAATGAACAAACCAATCGCAGCTCTCGCAGCTCTCGTTGTAGCTGCCGGCGCATCAGTTTATGCTGTTACCGCTGTAAAGGACAAGAAAGATGAGGACGATAAGAAAGCCGCCGAAAAGGCAGCCGATAATATCCTCTTTGAATTCGACAGCAAGTCTATCACAAAAGCAACATTCAAATGCCCTGACGGCGAATATACAGCTGAATATATCAACGACGAATGGGAACTCACCTCCGGCGGTGATTTCCCGCTCGACCAGGACTATGTCAGCAACGTATGCACATACGTCGGCAAGCTGACAGCTGACGTCAGCTTCGACAATGACAAGGACAAGTATGCAGCTTACGGACTCGATGATCCCGGTGTTATCGAACTCTACGACGGCGAGGAGACCTACCGTCTTAACATAGGCGGTATAAGCCCCACCAGTGAGTATTACTACATCACCCTTGATGACCGCGACAGGGTCTATGCGGTGGATTCGCTCTACGGAAGCGTTCTCAAAACGAGCCGAGAGATGCTCTTCAACAAGTATCTCGTCCCCTTCGATGATTACAGCTTCGCCGAGATAAAGGTCTCTGAACACGGCAAAACAGTATATGACCTCGTCCGCAATGCAGAGACGGATACATGGTCACTCCCTGATCAGTTCTCCTCTCTCCCCTTCAGTCAGACCTCCGTTGACCCCCTTATCACTGTTACGACAAGAGTAAGAACCTCCGCTGAAGGCGTCCGCGAGACTCACCCCTCCGACCTTTCGGTATACGGTCTCGACAAACCGCATTTCACAGCAGAGTTAACCGCCATAGACGGCACCAAGCGCACTCTTCTGATAAATCCGGAATATGACACCGAGAACGGCTATTCCAGCGTTTATACCAAAGAGACCGATCAGGTCATGCTCTTCCCGACTATCGACCTCACTCTTATCAAGAAAACACCGTACGATTTCATCACCAAAAATGTGACCAATGTGGAATATGCCGATATCACCGCTCTTGAATATACCTCCGGCGATATCGAAGCAAAATTCACTTCTGACACCAAGGAAGGAAAGGGCACTCTCAACGGAACAGAGTTTTCCCTCAACGACAGTGCAATCAAACTCGCCTTCCAGAACATCGTCGGCTCACTCGGAAACGAGAACATAAAGAACGTTGATATCTCAGCTTCCCCCAAGCTCGAAGATCCGCTTCTGACTGCGGCATTCACAAAGACCGACGGAACAAAGTTCACCTATCAGCTCACTGATGCAGGAAACGACCTCTGCTATGTCTTTATCAACGGCAAGTATACCGGCGCTCTCGTAAGTGCGGACATTGTAAGCGGAAAGAATTCCGCAGCATATTTCTACGATGAATTCCTCATCGCTGCAAAGATGAAATAACAAAAAGGCGTGATATGATATCACGCCTTTTCCATTACATATAAATTAACAGGGCGCACAAATGTGCGCCCGTTCTTATTCCTTGATTCTTTGCTCTCACACGCTGTACTTGGGTTCGCAGGTGAGGTTTATGCCGAGGCGCTTGAATATCCTCTCGTCAACAGCGGAAAGGATAACCGTGGAATGTACCTCACAGCCGCGGAGCTTGGATATCTGCTCCATTGCACGTTTTGCGTTCTCGTCGGTATTGGCGCAAATGGAGAGTGCAAGGAGAGTTTCATCGGTATGTATTCTCGGGTTGTTGTTGCCGAGATGGTTGACCTTGAGGTCCATGATAGGCTCGATAACGTGGGGCGACATAAGGAGGACCTTGTCGTCGATGCCTGCAAAGTGCTTCAGTGCATTGAGGAGAAGAGCCGATACCGCACCGAGAAGCTCGGAGGTCTTGCCGGTAATGATAGTACCGTCCGGGAGCTCCATTGCAGCAGCAGGAGCGCCTGTCTCAGCCTCACGCTTGAGAGCAGCTGAAACGACCTTGCGGTCCTCGGGAGTAACATTAGCCTGCTTCATGAGAAGCTCGAGCTTGAACACTTCTTCTTCGGGGATGAGCCCCTTCTTGTGGTCACATTCAGCAGTATAGTATCTGCGGATGACCTCGGCGCAGGCTGCCTTGCTTACGACCTCGTCGTCGATTATGCAGTTGCCAGCCATGTTTACGCCCATGTCCGTAGGCGACTTATATGGAGAAACGCCGAGTATCTTCTCGAACATAGCATTAAGTACGGGAAAGATCTCAACATCTCGGTTGTAGTTGACGGTAGTCTTTCCGTAAGCCTCAAGGTGGAAGGGATCGATCATATTAACGTCGTTGAGGTCGGAGGTAGCTGCCTCATAAGCGATATTTACCGGGTGACGGAGCGGCAGGTTCCATATCGGGAAAGTCTCGAACTTAGCATAGCCGACGTTTCTTCCGCGCTTGTGCTCATGATAGAGCTGAGAAAGACAAGTAGCCATTTTACCGCTTCCGGGACCGGGAGCTGTAATGACAACGAGGCGGCGTGAAGTCTCGATATAGTCGTTTCTGCCGTAGCCCTCATCGCTGATTATGCGCTGGAGGTCAGAGGGATAGCCCTTGATGCTGTAATGGTGGTAGACTCTTATGCCGAGAGCTTCAAGACGGCTCTGGAAAGCGTCAGCCGTAGGCTGGTTGTCGTATCTTGTGAGAACAACACTGCTGACATAGAGACCTATCTTAGTGAAAACGTTGAAAAGTCTAATAACATCGGTATCGTAAGTAATTCCGAGATCGCCGCGTATCTTGTTCTTTTCGATGTCGTCTGAATTGATGACGATGACTATTTCCGCCTCATCCTTGAGCTGAAGAAGCATCTGGAGCTTACTGTCGGGCTTGAAGCCGGGCAGTACACGGGAAGCGTGGTAATCATCGAAGAGCTTTCCGCCGAATTCGAGATAGAGCTTATCACCGAACTGAGCGATACGCTCGCGGATATGCTCGGACTGCATTTTCAGGTATTTTTCATTGTCAAAGCCGATCTTATTTTCCGTATTCATATGTTTTACCTCCTAAACATCATTACTATTATATACCATTGCCGACAAAAAATCAAGAATTTTTTGGAGAATAATTTGCCGGAAATACCGACGGCGGATGTATCCGGGAACATCGACCTGCCAAAGGCAGTCCTTACGGTTCACATTGAATATTGACATCTGCCCCGGAGAGGTGTATAATTCAGATAAAGAATATCGGTCCCGGCAAAAAGGGACTGCGAAGGAGGAAATGCAATGAAGACACTGATAGTTTATTTTTCCGCTTCCGGCAAGACCAAGAAGGCTGCCGAACGCCTTGCGGAGATAACCGGCGGCGACCTCTACGGTATCTGCACCAAGGTCGTTTATCCCGATAGCTACCTCAAAAAGATAGCTATAGCAAGGCGCGAATTCAAGGACAGGAAATACCCCAAGCTCGTCGGCGATGTCGAGGACTTCGCTTCGTATGACCGCGTACTCATAGGCTTCCCCATATGGTTCGGGACCTGCCCTATGGCGGTATCAGCTTTCATGAAGAAGCATGACTTCACCGATAAGGAGGTCTTCCCCTTCTGTACCAGCGGAAGCTCAAGCATAACAAAGGCTTCTGCGGACATTGCCATTGACTGTGAAGGAGATGTGCGTGAAGGTCTCCGCATGAACAAGGCAAACGAGGAGGATATCATCCTCTGGCTCTCGTAATATGGGCAAAAAGTGCGTTCCCGTACGGGAACGCACCATTTTTTGCGGTATAGATAAAAATATCGACAAAATTTATTGTCGCGTATTGATTTTTTTGTTGTTATATGTTATAATGATAATGCTATATATATTTCAGCCGCAGGGAGGTTATTGCTATGAACGCGGACAAGTATGCTGTGACCGGCGAAAAAAAGGTCGATATCACCAAGCTTCCGACAAACAGCCGCTCAGATAAAGTTGACAAGGAAAAGATAATCAAAAAATATGAGGAGAACAAGCTTCGTCTCGCCGAGCTCCAGGACAAATTCTATGCTGACGGCAGAGAAGGCATCATCGTCGTTATACAGGCGCTCGACGCCTCAGGCAAGGACTCCTCCATCAAGAACGTTTTCAGCGGCATAAATCCGCAGGGCGTAAAGGTGCATTCCTACAAGGCTCCCACATCCGAGGAGCTTTCCCACGATTACCTCTGGCGCATACACCAGAATATCCCCCGCCGCGGTGAGATAGCCGTTTTCAACCGCAGCCACTACGAAGACCTCGTTACCGTTCAGGTAGAGGGTATCAAGCCGCATTACCACATGGCTGAACGCAATATAGGCAAGGACGACAAGAAATTCTTCTCCGAGCGCTATGAGCAGGTAAAGAACTTTGAACAGTATCTTTTCGAGAACAGCTACCGCGTTGTGAAGATATTCCTTCATATCTCAAAGGACGAGCAGACCGAGCAGCTCCTCGAAAGGCTCGAGATCCCCGAGAAAAACTGGAAATTCCGCTCCGATGACCTCAAGGTCAGGGATAAATTCGATCCGTATCTCAAATGCTTCAACGAGGTCATAAACAAGACCTCCACCAAGGACTGTCCGTGGTACGTTCTCCCCGGCGATCAGCGCTGGTACACGAGATATCTCATCACAGAGATACTCCTCGATACGCTGAAGAAATGCGATCCGCAGTACCCCGAGCTTCCGGCCGAAGAAAAGGAAAAGCTCGAAGAATGCAAGGAAATTCTCAAGGCAGCTCTCGGCAAACCGGAAAAAGGCAAGAAAAAATCATCAGACAAGAAATCGAAGAAGTGACATAGCCGGAGGGATGATGAAGGGATGGAAACGAGAGAATATCAGAAGACTATAAACTATATATTCGACCTTTTGGAGAGCGGTATGCTCAGGGTAGGAGATCAGCTCCCGACCGAGCGAAAGCTCTCAGAACGTCTCGGAATAAGCAGGAACTCTATCCGTGAGGCGCTGCGTACACTCGAAAATCTGGGGCTTGTAGAGTGCAGACAGGGTTCGGGCACATATCTTGTGGACCATGTCTCCGAGACCTTCACAAAGGCGATAAACATAATGCTCATGATGAAGCAGACCTCGCGCAGCGAGATCGGCATTTTCCGCAGATATATGGAAAAAGCTGCCTGCCGCTCAATCATGAGGAAGGGTATCAGTGAGGAAAGCCGCAGCGAGCTTCTCAACGCTGTTGAACGCCTGAAACTCTCCGAGGAAAACGGAGGAATGACTGAAGCAGACACGCAGTTCCACTATACACTGATACGCATTACAAAAAACAATTTCGCTATAACCCTGTTTGGATCCGTAACGGATATCTACAGGAAATTCATCGACGATACGCTCATAATCTCAGACGCCGCTACCAAGGCTAAACTCAACGACGCCCACGAAAGGATAGCTCTCAGCGTTATCGCAGGCGATGAAGCTGCCTGCCTGAAAGCTATCGACGAGCATTACGATATCGTCGAAAGTCTGGAAAGACCGCACAAATGAACAATATTGAAGAAAGCATAGCATCGGTATTCGGGAAGCAGATATGGTCGCGCTTCAATAAGGGAGTGAGCGACTATAAGCTCATATCCCCCGGTGACAGCATAGCTGTGTGTATTTCCGGCGGAAAGGACTCAATGCTCCTCGCCCTTTGTATGGCAAGGCTCCAAAGGTTCAGCAAGTTCCCCTTCACCGTGAAGTATATCGTCATGGACCCCGGCTATGCTCAGGAAAACATACAGCAGATAGAGCATAATCTCGGTCTGCTCGGTATAGAAGCGGATATCCTGCCGACAAGGATATTCAGCTCGGCAGAAGGCGCGGGAGATAATCCCTGCTTCCTCTGTTCAAGGCTGAGGAGAGGTTTCCTCTACAAATCCGCACAGGATATGGGCTGCAACAAGATAGCTCTCGGTCACCACTTTGATGACGTTGTCGAGACTATCCTCATGGGTATGCTCTACGGTTCACAGATGCAGACCATGCTGCCGAAACTCCACAGTGAGAATTACTCCGGCATGGAAGTTATACGTCCGCTCTACCTCGTCCGTGAAAAAGACATCATCAGCTGGGCAGAACACAACAGCCTGAAGTTCATCGGCTGTGCCTGCCAGATAACGGAAAAGCGCGACGTTTCATCAAAGCGCCAGGAGATAAAGCGTCTCCTCGCACAGCTCCGCGGGAACAATCCGGCGGTGGATATTAACATCTTCCGCAGCGCCGAGAATGTCAATCTCCGCAAGCTCATGTCATACCACTCAGGCAGCGAATACCACCACTTTCTCGACGATTATGCCGAAGGCTATACCGTCCGGGGAAATATAAACAAAGGAGCGTTACCAGATGATAGCAATAAAATATGACGACTTCGGCGCAAATGCCGAGCTCTTCGCAAGGCTCTGCGAAATGACCTCCGAGCCGCTCAGGCTCGTCAAGGAAGGCTGTCCTGACCTCATCGTCATGGATGCCGAGGCTTTCGACAAGAGACAGCGGTCCATCGAACTCCGTGAACAGCTCCTGAACACTGACAGCGAGCTCAACCTTGATACCCAGAAGCTGAAGGAGCTCGTTTCCGGCAAAAACAGAAAGCGTTAACAATTATTTCACAGTGATGAAAATTTGATGAAATTGCATAGTATTTCCTTGACATCACGGTAGAAATAATATATAATGATATCAGCGCCGAGGGTTTGGCGTACATGATATAAACTCATTCCAATTAACAGGAGGATTTGAAAAATGGGAATATTCCGCAGATTAAGCGACCTTATCAAGGCAAATGTGAACGATATGATCGACAGGGCTGAAGATCCTGAGAAAATGGTAAAGCAGATCATCTTAGAGATGCAGACCGAACTCACTAAGGCTACTCAGAACTACGGCAAGGCAAAGGCAAGCGAGCGTCTCGCGGAAAAGAGATACCTCGATGCTCAGAAGCAGTCCCAGAGCTGGGAGAACAAGGCTAAGGCTGCACTCTCTCAGGGCAACCAGGAGCTCGCTAAGGCTGCTCTCGCCAAGAAGGTTAAGTGTGACGAGGACGTAGAGAACTACAGAGAGATGTATGAGTCTATCTCCAACCAGACCGAGGCTATCGG
>Ga0310786_10008700_pt1 | contig 12991 bp, 12 predicted proteins | sample AusTroGonzalo_MG_FD_203881 | JGI IMG/M metagenome (GOLD analysis project Ga0310786, IMG submission 203881) | Bovine rumen microbial communities from tropical cattle in Woodstock, Queensland, Australia - Gonzalo_03 (v2) (version 2) | ecosystem: Host-associated > Mammals > Digestive system >... | reverse complement strand
TTAGATGACACCGACTGTTCTTCCTTTTGTACTTCCTTCTTATCTTGCGGAATCTGTTCAATTTTTTCTTTTTCCGCAAATTTCTTAGTTGCTTCAACTAATGTTCTTAACATAGATGAATCTCCACTTCGTATGGCGCAATTCAGCGGAGAATCTCCTTTTTTATTTTCCTTATTGATATCTGCACCATTCTCTATTAGAAATTCAGCTATTGTTTTATTTTGGTTGAGTATAGCAAAAGTCAAAGGAGAATTGCCGTTTCTGTCAGATATATTCACATCGGCATTACATTCTTTTATCAAACATCTTGTCATTTGTTTATTATTATCAACTGTAGCGAGAATTAACGGTGTACTTCCTCTTTCATCAACCAAATTTACATTCGCATTACATTCATGAACCAAAAATTTCACCATTGCCTGATTTCTGTTTTCTACCGCAATGCTTAAAGGAGTATCTCCTGATTTATCGGCGGAATTTATGTTGATATTACATTCATGAACTAAAAAATTCACTATTGATTTTGATCCGCTGTTTACAGCAAAAGTAAGCAGACTATACCCGAATTCTCCGTATGTATTTACTTCTGCTCCTTGTTCTACCAGATATCTGATTATATCTACATTATCTTTTTCCGCTGCTATAAACAAAAGCCCCTTATTTTGATTATCTCTTAAAATTGTAGTGATATCGTCTTTAGAAAGACCGCTTATTATGTCCTTTACCATATCAAAATTACTTTGATTGATCGCCGCTACCAATTGACCGCGTTTCTCCCACAATTTAGGAAAAATCTCGCTTAACAAATTACGAGTATTTTCTGGTCTTATATCGACAAAACTATCAGTGCACTGACCTATAAAACGGAATGGATTTCCAAATGTATTCGATACCATAACCATTAAGCTAGCTAGATATATCACTTTCTTCATATTTATTCCTTTCACCAAACAGCATTCCTTGTCTGCACCACGCAAACATCTGAATCTCTTCAATTTTTTGATACAAAAACTACAAAAACACATTACAAAATAGATTAATATCATATATCAAATTATTTTATAGTAAGCAATTAAAAAGCGTTCTTGTTTTAAAATTACAAGTTCAACTCTTCAAAAACAAACTTCCGATAATTTCCGATCTGAACTCACTTTGCAGATGCTCACACGCGGCAAAATTAATCCCAAACTTACAGCTATTTTTAAAAATCCCTTATTCTTCCTTTTTTGATTGTTCGCTTTCTGGATTTAACGCGCAGTGCAACACACAATCTGAGAAATTTAATTGATACTAAAAATCAGCTGAATGACCACCAAAAATTTCCTTCCATAAACCTCTTCAATTCCTTATCTCTTCGTGCTTTCTCAAGTGACCAGATTTTTATAAATGTGGTGTTTTCTTCGTCATAATCCATGAGATCAAAAGCCTGTACCAATTGTCTTACTCCATATGCGTTGTTGATTTGAGAAAAAGGGATAAAATTCAGATATTTCATAAAAATATCAAAAGTAGATCTTTGAAAACGGGGAATATCGGCGCGTTTATTACTCATCTCTCTCAATTTTTCAAAGATTTTCAATACGTTATTATAAAATTCTCTCCATTGATTGCATTCATAATTATTGTCCACCAAATTATTTTTTCTATAGAATTCATCTTCCTCGAGTGCCTTTTTATAAGATTTTTCGATAAATTTTTCTATAAAAGGATCTATTTCCGAACAATGTTTTGTCGCTACTCTCAACGCAATTAATTTATCAATTGAAGTTTTATCCGTAAGATTAACATTTAATCTTTCTTTTCCATTCTCATCTTTTTCCAAAAACAATGTCGACGCTTCTCCGGGAGCCAGATTCTCCAAACAAGTTACTATATAACTAAGCATCTTGCTGGTTTTTGATACCAAAGGTGATTTCCAAAGCATTCTTATACGCTCAGGTGACGGAAGATCTATAAAACCATCTTCTACTGAAAATAATTTAATTTCACCATTTTCATGAATTGAAAGTTTGAACAACAAATCACTTACAAAAGGATTATTTATATTTTTCCGAAAAATTGTGTCCATATGAGGCGTTGAACTGCAAAACATCTCAGTTATAGAATCATGAATCCATTCGTGACGTACGCCACCTCCTATTCTGAAGGGATATTCCAACAACGGATACCTTGAATTTCTCAACATCGGATATTTTTCCCCATACCTCTTCCCGCGGATCGCCTTTACCTGATCATGGTATAACTTTTCTATCCAAGGAAGACTTTCAAAGTGCCATAAAACACGAGAATCAGTGTTCTTTCGTTGATTATTCGGAATATCCTGTAACCCGGCGTGTTCCAATGATTGCGAAAAATTCAGTCTGTTGAGTCCTATAATATATTCATTATTTTTTGCTAAATTCAGATTCGGATAAATCGAAATCTTCCCGAAAACGTCGTTATTTTTAAATTCAAGATTTGTTTTTTCTTCCGCAATCATTTTTACGTCTGTTCTGATTTTAAGCAACGTATTTAGTGTTTCCAGAATATATCTTTGCGTGAGAGAAAATGTTCCGTCATTTATTGCTTTAATACGGTCTGCGGCTGATTTTGATCCGTTTAATTCAGAATATCCGTCCATCAAACGGCAAAAGATTTTTATAAAATTGATCCAGCCCGTATCCAACTCACAATCTCCCGAAAGACGATATCTGACATTCGGATGACCGCTCACTATTTCAGCCCACGCGTTTCTTGTTTCTTGCGTGCTGTCATTTACTAATCCATAAATATCTCTCGGTACTCCTTCCGGAGCGAAAAATTCCCTTAATGCTGTTGCTTTTTCAGGAATTCTGTCCGGATCTAAAACGAGTTTTCCTATTTTTTGTCCTTTTTTATCAGTACTTTCTGTAAGTTTACAAAATACGCTTGCGCAAAACAGACGTAAAGTTGTTTCGACACAATCCGCAAAATGTTGTCCATTATATATTACTTCATTATTAGAAATAATTCGCTCTCCCGGGTTAAATGGAACCCAGTGCATTTTCCTTAACATTTTTGCGTCATTGATAACGCGGTAAGAAAATTCGTTTTTAAATGGAGCTCTTTCTTCTGTATAACCTAATTTTTCAGCAAGCAATTTTAATTGGTCATCGTTGAGAATATTCCAGGCATAAGCGCAGATCAGATAATTAGTAAAAAAAGGAGGATAAGATTTGTTTTTGTCTTCAAAATCCAAAATTCCTCCTTTCTTTTCTATCTGAATCGCATTAGCAATATTATTGGATAGATCAAACAACTTGTTGTATTTTTCGGGATCTTGAGATTTTAAATTAAAATAATTCTTTAAAAATCGCTTTTTTGCTCGGTAACCTAACTTGGTTCGATCGTTATTTTTGAAACATTCTATTTTGAATATATCGCTGTTTTCTCCTTTTTCTCTGACATTTGCGTCTATTTTAAACATACCTGCGATTACATCAACAAGATCTAATTTGCTGAATTTAGATATTTTATCTGAAAGAGATCCTCTTCCTTCCGGATTAAATTCCACTCCTGCTGAAGGAAATAACTGAATCAGCAATTTATATACAAAATCCAGTCCTTCATCTTTATAACTGCAGATATTCGGATTATTTCCATCCCACACGCTGGTGTCACACTTTATATTTCCGAAATAACGCATGTTTTCAGGAAGTTTTGATTTACTCAAAACATAACCGTATATCAGATTCGTATTCGAATTGAACATATAACTTTTCTCTCCCCAGCCTTCCAGAGTCAATGTCGCATCACTTTGAAACGCTAAGGTCGTTAAACTTGCTAAAAATACCACCTTTTTCATAAGTTTGTCCTTTTCCATAAGTCACCTGCTTTCGCATAGTGCGAAAAACCAAAATTTTCTGGATTTTCTTAATACAAAAACTACAAAAATACACTAACCAGTGGAACCGGTATCATATGATAAATTATTTTGCAAGGATTTTTTGAAAAAATGACCGCAAACCACTGATTTTTGTGATCTACGGTCAAAGATGATTAACAAATGTTTTTTTGTTATCTGGCGTTGTACAGATTACCTTTATGAGCAGACAGGCGCCTTTTATTGTTTCCATTTTTTGATGATTGATATTTTTTGCCGAATCCGCTCGTCTCATACTGCTGAGATCTTCTAGCATCATATTCGTTTTGCTCAAAATTCATTTTAGGTTGCAAAAGTTTAAACTGTAATTTTTTCTGTTTCTTTTCTTGTTTAGGTTCTTTCTTTTCAGTTGGCGTATCTGATTTTTTCTTCCCTTTAACGACGTCAGCAAAAGATCTTCCGTCCCACAAATTTTTCGACTCAATCACATATTTGGGACTTTGATTTTCATCTGAAATTTTATTCGTGATCGGCTTTAACGGAGACTTCACTGTCCGCGAAGATCCTTCAATTATATGAGCGGAACTATCAGCACTATATAAAAGCATCAACATAGTACATATACTCAAAAATCCAATTTTCATTTATTACCTCGTCATTAAATTGATTTTATGCTACGTGAAATTGGTTAACCATTGGTTAATTTTTGCATGCTATATCGCGAAGAGAGATTCAGAATGAGTTAACTAAAGCGGCGCAACCCTTTCACGCCCTCCAATTTTAGGATTGTCATAAAAAAACAGCCCCATAAGATATGGGGCCAATAGAAGGAAATGAAAAATAAATTATTAACTGTCTTTATGTATACACCCAACTTCGGATTATTGCAAGTTATTTGTTAAAAAAAAATTAATTTTTTCTTTCTGTATTAATTTTTAAAATTGCTGTGCCGAAAAATTTAGATAATTTTATGTTTAAATATCAATATGTTAATTTCATAAAATTTTCTATTAGTTTGGTTAAATATATAATTGATTATCCGACATTCTTTATATTTTTTATAAGATATTAGAAAATTTTTTCGGATTTATTCCTTAACTTGATCTTTTGTTAGGAGAATGGCAAACTAAACAACGTTGAAAGGTTCAAGTTTGAGAAATGCGCCGTTTGTCCAACATAGCTGAATCGCTGATAAAAGAGAGTAATTTGGGACCCTCTATCGGTGATATTTTTGTAAATTGGGAGCAAATCGTTGGTAATGAGTTCGCCGCATGTGTCGAGCCGCACAAAGTGGTTAAAATGAACGACGCTAACATTTTGATTGTTAAATCTAAAAATTGCTGTGCGACAGAGATTCAACACGACTCTCTCCAAATTATCGAAAAATTAAACGACTACTTTCAAGACAGGGTTTTCTCTGTAGTTCGAGTCATTCAAGGATAGACCTTGATTTATGTGGCGCAAATAACACAGTATCAGAAAAAGTATTTTACTTATTTAAAACAAATTTTAATTAAGTTATAAATATATTTGTCGAAAGACATTGAAAGTGTTTTTTGTTTTTATGAAGGAGAAAGAAATATGAAAAAGCTAGCATTTTCAGTTTTCGCCGCCGCTTTAACTTTTGGAGGAGTTAACGCAGCGAGTGGAACAGCAACCGAGTCATGCTGTGGGTATGACGGTCTTTACTTCGGTCTGGGTCTTGGTGCAACAGACAGCGGAGTGAAAACAGAGACAACAGCATCTTATTGGAAAAATGGAGAGATGCCATCAGACATCGGTGTCGACACTAATGATCATGACACGAAGTTCATCGGTACAGCCGTTTTAGGTTTTGGAAAGAGAATTCAAGAAAAAGCTTACATTGGTATTGAAGCAGGATTAGACGCTTCTCAGAGTTCCAATTTCAATCATCCGGGTATTCGTACTGTAGATAACAAATCCTTCGAAGTTCGTTCCAGATCTAACGGTTTGATTCCTTCTGTCGGATTAAGGTTAGGTTATGTCCATCCTGAAACAAGAGGAATGGTTTACTTGAAAGCCGGTGTTGCTTACTCAAAATCAAGAGCCTGGTATGAAGACAGCTATGAAGCAGGTGAATCAACACAAACTTGGGATGGTTATGACACCATAAGTTACGAAGGAAAGTGTTCAAAGTTCTCTCCTATAATTGCTTTGGGAGCTGAAAAACTTTGCGGAAAGAATCTGAGAACTCGTTTCGAGGTAGAATACAGATTTAAAGCAAATAAGAAGTTTGATTTTGATAATCACTCAAAAGATTCTTCAGGAGCAGCTGCTTACGATTACCACGGAACAGTCAAGTTGACGAGTAAGAATGCTATCACTTTAAGAGCAATGGCTGTTTACACCGTAAAAATGTAATTTAGTGGTTCTTTTAGCTAATTTTGAAAGCGGAGGAGAGATCTTCCGCTTTTTTTATAGATAGGCGGAGAGCCTCCGCGGGCGGTATCAAGTACTCCTATTCGTAGGTTTACCGAAAAATCGCAAAAACCGATTTAGATATACATGGCAAACCATTATATCAGAGTACTTTTAATACCGGCTCCAAGCTCAGCTCTTTTTGTCCGAACATCAGAGCAAAACAATTAAATTTAAATAAATTTAGTTTTAATTGTTGGATATATTAAGATACAATCTGGGTTGAAAGTGTTTTTTGTTTTTATGTAAGGAGAAAGAAATATGAAAAAGTTGGCATTTTCAGTTTTCGCCGCCGCTTTGGCTTTTGGAGCCGACGCGGTAGAAAGAGTAGAAACAACCGCGGCAGAGACCGAATCTTGCAGCGGATATGACGGTTTCTACTTAGGTGTAGGTGTTGCGGTAGTTAATGACGGATACGTAGTCGAGGATAGGTTTCCTTCGGAAATTGAAAAAGGATCTGACTACAAAACCAAACTCGCAGCGTCTTTAGCTTTGGGTTTTGGCGGAAGAATTAAGGAAAAGGCTTACTTAGGACTGGAAGCAGGATTGGATGCCTCTCAAAATTCAGAATATGACGACGGAAATATAAGGATTGGCGGTTTGCTTCCTTCCGTAGCTTTGAAGATAGGTTTTATCCATCCTGAAACGAGAAGTATGGGATACTTGAAAGCCGGTGCCGCTTATTCCAGAACAAAGAGAATTGATGACGATACTTCCGCTGTATTTCACAGTTGCAGATGGTCTCCTATAGTCGCTTTGGGTGCGGAAAAACTCTTCGGAAAGAATGTCAGAACTCGTTTTGAAGCTGAATACAGATTCAGAACGAATAAGACTTTCAACGATGTCGTCAACGAAGATAAAAAAGTAGGAAGCTTTAAGCTGACTAACAGAGGCGCTGTTACTTTGAGAGCGATGGCTATTTACACCATAAAGAAGTAATTCGAGAACCTCTATTATCAACTAATGGGCGGGAGAGAAATCTTCCGCTTTTTTCGGCTCCGCAATCAAAAAACAAAGGATATAAATTTAACCCGTGAACAATTAGATACGTTGTTGTCTCAGTATATCGAAAATGGAGAAGTTCACGAAATTTTCAAAGATTTTCTTAAAATTTTGATTACCTCCAAATCGAATACGGAGGTGAGGTAGCAAAAAAAACGTTAGAATTCAGTTAAATTGTGAATCTTAAAAACCTTCATCGTCGATTGTCGGACGAGTATTATAATTACTTTTTGAAAAATCGGACAATGATTGTGTCGTTTCCGATGATTTATCGATTTTTTCTGATATTTCAGTCGTTTTACTGCCTACTCCCATAGCCTGTGACATTAAATACGCTGTCACTGACACGGACAAAATCGTCGATAAAATCCAAACGCAAGCCGCTGTAAATACGTATTTTGGGTCGGATTTTTTCAAAAACTGATCTACGGATTTTTCTGTAACTTTTATCGGCTTTGCGGATTCTAACGAGCGAAATTTTTTCTGATCCATTGCTCGCGGAATTGATAGAAGAAACACCTGTATCAATATTGATAACAAGGTCAAGCTGTTCGTCGGAACAGCGCCTTTTTTTATCACTATCAATATTCCTGAAATAACTCCGAAAAGGCATGGAACGACAACACCAAACACGATAAACGACCATATAGGATCAATCGGATTATAACCCGAAATCTTCGCGTATCCTTTTGATACCTGAGATCTTACATGTTTGTAATACAAAGTGTTTCCGAAAAATCCAAAACCCACAAACAAAATTAAAGAAAATAATATTGAAACTCCGTACAACATCGACGGAGATAGATTCAACATTTTTATAGGTATTTGAATTCCCGCGTTTACCAAAACAAATAATATCGCCCATCCGTACATCTTCCTGAAAATTAACCACTGAATACTAAAAAATGCCGCTACGAAATTGAAAGTACGTTTGTTTTCTTTCTCCAACTTTTCGAAAGCTTCTTTGTAATACCTTGTATTTCTTTGGTCCCACGACTCAAACGTTTTGGAAAAACGACCCTTCATGATTATCTCCGAAACCACTAAAACAAACGCTAATTCCCAACAGTGGCCGATTTATCGTCCTTCATCACGAATTTTCCGATTAAACTTTCCAAATTGATTGGACCTGTTGTGCGTTCTATTTCTTCTCCGTTTTTCAGAGTTTCTTCCTCGCTTCCCGGAGTTATTGAAAGATATCTTCCCCCGAAAAGTCCGTCACTGGCGACGTTGGCGCTACTGTCTGTCGGCAATTTTATATCATGAGAAATGTGAAGAGTAACGACAGCAAAAAATGTTTTAGGGTCGACTTCGATACTATCGATTTTTCCGACTCGAACACCACTGATTTTAACATCGGTACCCTCAGTTAATCCGTCAGCTTTATCGAATTTTGCTTTCAGTACGTAACCATCGACACTCTTCCAACTGGACTTCGAATAAACGAAGTTAAAAAAGCTTGCCGCAATGATTAATACAAAAATCCCGATAATTGTTTCAAATGCTCGACCCTTTTCCATCTCAACCCTACAAATACTGTCCACCGTTTACGCTCAGGGTTACTCCTGTTACGAACGATGCTTTCTCATCTGCTAAGAATAACACAGCATTGGATATTTCTTCAACATTTCCAAAACGTTTCATTGGAATTGTTGCCGTAATTTTTTCCTTAATATCGTCACGAATGGCGTTTGTCATGTCTGTTGCGATATACCCCGGGGCAATTGCATTTACGGTAATTCCTTTGCTTGCGGATTCTAACGCCAATGCTTTTGTAAATCCGATAATTCCGGCTTTAGCCGCGGAGTAATTTGTTTGTCCGACTTGTCCCTTAAGACCATTAACTGAGCTGATATTGATAATTCTTCCGAAATTTTTTTCTCTCATTGCCGGAATAACCAATCTGGTCATGTAAAATACTGAGTTTAAATTTGTGTTGATAACTCTATCCCAAGCTGAAACATCCATTTTATGAAGCATTGAATCTCTCGTGATTCCCGCGTTATTGACCAATACATCGATAGATCCGCCCATTTTTTCACAAACTTCCGCTACTCCTTTTTCGCATGCCTCATAGTTCGAAACATCCCAAGAAAATACAGAAATTCCTGTTTCTGCGTGAAATTGTTCGGCTGTTTTGGAATCGCTGTTGTAATTCGCCGCAACTTCATACCCCGCTTTTTTTAAAGCGATTGAAATTCCTGCTCCGATTCCTCTTGTTCCACCCGTAACCAACGCAATTTTACTCATACTCTTTCTCCCAAAAAAACTATTGCTGTAAACCTTTGGAGATACTATCATCTTAAATGTTAATAAACTATGAAAATATGAGTTTTAAGCAAAGAAAAATCATTGGGCATCGCAAACAGATAGAGCTTATCGCAAGGTCGATAAATTCCGACAAAGTGTTCCCTGTTTGGATTTTTTGGGGAGCAGACGGCATAGGGAAAACTTCCGTTGCTTACAAATTTGCAAAATGTTTGTTGGCTGATCTGGATTCTGTTAACGAAAGTCTCGATATTCCCGATGACAGTAAAATTCATAATTTAGTTGATAACAAAACTCATCCGGATTTTTTTGTGCTGGACAGTGCGTCTCCGTCAATAGATGAAGTAAGAATTCTCATGGGAAGAGTACGCAAAACCCCAAGTCTGTCCAAGCGCCGCGTCGTGATTATTCAAAATGCGGATAAGCTCAACAAAAATATTTACAATTCTTTGCTGAAAATTTTGGAAGAACCTCCTCGCGATACTGTATTTATTTTAATTTGTTCCAATATTGGAAATCTGCCGATTACTATGCTGTCTCGCGCAATTAAGTTAAAATTTAATCCGCTTAGCGCGCCTGAAATGACTTTGGCTTTGAGCTTGTTTGATATCGAAAAAGCTGAAATTTTAACTTCAATTTCTGACGGCTCCATCGGCGACGCTCTGTATCTCTACGAAAACAACGGTATCGAGCTTTATCAGCATTTGCTGGAGGCTTTCTCTTCGGATTACAAAACTTCTCACAAAACTGCGAAATATATCATTGAAAATAAATTGAGTGATAATTTCAGATTGATAAAACAGTTAATTATCAGAGTGTTGAAAGAATATATCGACACCATCACCGAGATTCAAATCAATGATTACTTTTCGCAATTCATCGGGAAAGTGTCGGTTGATCATGAAACCGAAAAAGTTCTGCGGATTATCTCGAATTTAAATCGGGGAGAAGCTCTGATGCTGGATAAAAACGGAATGATCGCGGAAGTTTTTGAGACTTTTTTCGAGAGGTGTGAAATATGAAATTTGGAGATTACACTGTTTGCGGATACAGCAGCTCTTCTATCAAAGCATGTCTAAAAGTTAACAAAAGATTAAATATTTCAGTGTCGATATGCCGAGAAATCACAAAAATCGATTCAGATATGCCGAGCAGACCATTGTTTCAGAGTATTTTTAATACCGCCTCCAGGCGCTGCCTGGTTAATAAAAGATTAAATATTTCAGTGTCGGTAAGAAAATATCTACAAGAATACAAGGGCATGCCTGCGTACAAACCGCCATACCGCCCGCGGAGGCTCTCCGACAAGATGATCTTGCAGCCCATGTTAAGTTCACCGTATACTAAAGTATGCCGAGGAATCACAAAAATCGATTCAGATATGCCGAGCAGACCATTGTTTCAGAGTATTTTTAATACCGCCTCCAGGCGCTGCCTGGTTAACGAAAGGTTAAATCAACGGAATTTTAACCGTTTTGTGCTACCATGCCCAGGGTGGGGAGTGAGGGGCGGCCTGTTATCAAAAATTAAGAAATTGTTAACCTCTGACTCTGTTTTGATAAGAGACCTTACCTGTTTGTTTTTGATATGAGGTAAAAATGAGTCCTGATATTGAAGTATTAATCCAGAAAATTTCTCGACTTCCGGGGTTGGGACCTCGTTCCGCGCGAAGAATTGCGATTCATTTGATTCAACACAATCATGATATTTTGGAACCAATGCTGAACTCGATGAAAAAGGTTCATGACAACGTAAAAGTCTGTCCAATTTGCGGAAATATTGATGCGTTTGAGGAAGTTTGCTCGATTTGTTCCGACCCGAAAAGGCGAGATGATGTTATTTGTGTCGTGGAAAGTGTCGCCGATCTCTGGGCAATCGAAAGAACAGCTTGTTTTCGCGGAAAGTATCATGTCCTGAAGGGTTTGCTGTCATCTATTAACGAAAGAGGACCGGAAGTTTTGCTTCTCGAAAAACTCAGCGCGCGTTGCCGAGAAAATCAAGTAACCGAAATTATAAACGCGCTCAGCGCAACTGTCGAAGGTCAAACAACCGACTACTATATTCGCAATTTTTTCAAGGATAAGAATATTAAAGTCTCCGCACTTGCTCACGGGATTCCAATGGGCGGAGAATTGGATTACCTCGATGACGGAACATTGTTCACCGCATTCTCAGCGAGAAAGTAAATTAGGAGAATTCAACAGAAAACTCTAACACCCTGCGGATTTTTTGGAGATCCAAATGAGATTTCACTAAGAAATAACCCTTTGATTCGAAGATATTTTTTACGTCATCATGCTGATCGTATCCGATTTCTAACAGAATTTTTCCGCCGGGATTCAGCCAACCTTTAATTAAATCTGAAAGTTGTTTGTAAGCTTCCAATCCGGTTTTTCCTCCATCCAGCGCGACATGAGGATCGAAGTTTTTTACATTATCATCCAGATTAAAAATATCAGTAGTTTTTATATAAGGTGGATTGGAAACGATCAAATCGAACTTCTTTTTCGGTTCGAAATAATTCCAGTCGACATTTTTTATTTCGACATTTTCAATGTGGAGATTTTTTTCGTTTTTTCGCGCAACCGCAATGGCTTTTTCGCTAATATCGATTCCGACTCCGTGAGATCTTCGAAACTCTTTCGCGATGCTCAATAAAATACAGCCACTTCCCGTTCCGATATCCAAGAAACGAAAATCTTCGTATTTCTCGAAAAGTTTCAGCGTTCGTTCAATAATAATTTCGGTTTCAGGACGCGGATCTAAAACGTCTTCATTTATAAAAAATTCGCTGTCCCAAAACGCACGTCTGTTTAAAATTTTCGAGATAGGTTCGTGAGAATCATAACGGGAAAGTAAACTCAACAAATGATCAAGTTCGTGTTTCGAAAGTTTTAAATTATCTAACTCAAAAATCACCCTTTCTCCGGGAATGCCTTTTACTTTCGCGACAAATAAACTCAATATTTTTGCCGGATAATTCGACGCAAATTCCTTTAAATCAACCAACATAGAAGAATCATTGATCATCTTTTTGAAAATTCGCTATCTGTTCTTCCTGATCAAACTCAATTAAAGGTTTGATAATTTCTTCCAACGCCGCGCCTTCCATAATCTGCGGAAGTTTGTATAAAGTCAGATTAATTCGGTGATCCGTGATACGTCCCTGCGGATAATTGTAGGTACGGATTCTCTCCGAACGATCTCCCGTTCCGACCTGCGAACGTCGATTGTCCGCTCTTTCATTTTGCAACTTCTGACGCTCCATTTCATAGAGACGAGAACGCAAAATCTTCATAGCTTTCAATCTGTTCATGTGCTGAGAACGCTCGTCTTGTTGATACACAACTATACCTGTCGGAATATGAGTTATACGCACGGCACTTTCGGTTTTGTTAACATGCTGTCCCCCTGCCCCGGACGCTCTCATGACATCGATTT
>Ga0310786_10008699_pt1 | contig 12992 bp, 4 predicted proteins | sample AusTroGonzalo_MG_FD_203881 | JGI IMG/M metagenome (GOLD analysis project Ga0310786, IMG submission 203881) | Bovine rumen microbial communities from tropical cattle in Woodstock, Queensland, Australia - Gonzalo_03 (v2) (version 2) | ecosystem: Host-associated > Mammals > Digestive system >... | reverse complement strand
GGCATGCGGCTCTATCCGCTGCACGAGCTCTACGGACTGCCGATCATCACCAGCCGCTACGAGGCGGAGCTCGAACTGCTCGTCTTTGCTGCGTGGCATAACGTGCCGCTCATCCCGGTGCCTATACGCGTCTATTACCCGCCTCGGGAGCAACGCGTCAGCCACTTCCGTCCCGCTTACGACTTCACGCGTATCAGTATCCTGAACTGTTTCCTCTGCCTCGGCGCCTTGCTGTTCGGGTACATCAACATGTACTGGCGCACCGTGATATGCTTTGCGTATTTCGGGCTGACGATGCTGTTTCTGGTCAATCCCTATACGTGGCTTTTCTTCCTCTTCCACGGCCGCAACGCTGCATCCAGAGCGCGTTACCATACGTTCGCCTGTAGAGTTGCTGCTCATTATGTGCGCTTGATCATCGGTCTGCATCTGACGATCGATGACAGCCAAGCCTCACTCACCGACCGGCAATCGATCATCATCGCCAACCATCAGTCGTTCATCGATATTGTCCTCTGTCTGTCACTCTCGCCGAAGATCGTGATGGTGGTCAAAGACTATGTCTGGCATAGCCCGTTCTTGGGCGTCGTGGCGCGGTACTTGGATTGCGTTCCCACCTCGTTTGATGACGAGCGACGTGAGGCTACCGTCCGGCGGATCATCGACGAGGGCTACTCGCTGTTCGTCTTCCCCGAAGGCACGCGTACCACGACCGGCGAGATAGGACGGTTCCACCGCGGAGCGTTCTACTATGCCGAGCAGTATAATCTGCCTGTTCAGCCGCTGCTCATCGAAGGTATGACGGATTATATAGGCAAGCGGCAGTTTGTCATCAAGCCCAGCCAAGTGACCCTGCATATACTGCCCGAGATTCCTGTCGGCGACCGTTCGTTTGGTGCAAACTACAAGCGCCTCGCTAAATCCCTTGAGCTCCACTACAGTGCCCTGCTGCACTCCAACCGCACCAGTGTCGGTATACTCGGTGCCGGCGTAGGCGGACTGTTCTGCGGCGCACTGCTCGCACAGCGCGGCTATCAGGTCACCTTGTTCGAACAACTGCCTGTCTATGGCGGCGGACTGTACTCCTACGAGCGCAACGGCGAGACATGGCTCACAGGTATGCATATCCTCTCCGGCTTGACTCCCGACGGAGCAGTGACCCGCGTGCTGACTGAGTTAGGACTGCAAGCGGACTGTATCGAGACTATCATAGACCATTCACCGGAGGATCTTATAGGCAAAGCCGAGTGGGAGCAGAGTCATGATGGCATCTGCCGTTTTGTAGGTGGCAGTCAGCGGCTCGCCGACGACCTCGCGCTGTTCATCACCCGCCATGGCGGACGGATCCTCACCTCGCAACGAGTGACCAAGATCAGTCAGGACGGCGAACTCTTCCAAATCACCAATCACCAATCACCACGGCTCTGCCGATCGAAAGAAATCACAAATTACGACATAGTCGTCACCACTCTTCATCCCAAGCAACTGCTCACGCTGACCGATCTGCCGCTCTGTCGTCCCGCCACGTGCAAACGCATACTCGCCACATCGGAGACCTTCGGTTCGTTTAAGACCTATATCCGCCTCCGACCCGGCACGCTGCCTTACGACCCTGTGACGCATTACCTGCCACAGCACCGCTTGCTCGTCATGACCCCATGTGCGGAGCGTGGACAGCAGTTCGCACGAACTATCGAGACCGTGATGCCGCTCGACTACAGCGAGCTCGCACCGTGGCACGCTGACCGCAAGGCGGATTATGCGGCGTACGAAGCCTTCAAGCAGCGCAAGGAGCAGCAGACGCTCACCCTGATCGAAACGGTCTATCCCGACATACGCAAGCAGATGATCGACATCTTCAGCTCAACCTCGCTCACGTTCCGCGACGACTACCTCAGTCCCGAAGGCGCGATGTTCGGCATGAGCGAAGGTATTGGATCGGTACGCACTCATGTCAGGGGATTCTACCTATCCGGTCAGAATATCTTCCTCCACGGTCTGTGCGGAACGGTGATGACTGCCCGACAAACAGTTCAAGCCTTATGCGACGATTACGAATAATCATATTACTCACGCTAATAGCGGGTAGCCAATGGCTAATGGCCAAAGACCGTCTCACGGCGTACCCCGCCGACAGCGCAACGAACACCGGCATAGCCGTCATCGTCTGCCCGGGTGGCAGTTACTGCTGGCACGATATGGAGTACGAAGGCCGGCAGGTGGCTGAGTGGCTCAACCAAAACGGCATCAACGCGTTCGTGCTCCGTTACCGCGTAGCAGGCATCGATGCATTCTGCCTCGGCTACCGCGTCATCGGGCTTGGCAACAAGTACCCGAACATGCTCACCGATGTCGAAGATGCGCTTCGCTATGTCTATCAGCACGCCGACTCCTTCGGCATTGATACCACACGTATCGGTGTGATGGGATTCTCTGCCGGCGGACACCTGACGATGATGAGCGCTACGCATAACCGCACATGCTACCGTCCGACGTTCGTCTGCCCGATCTATCCCGTGGTCACACTGTCCGACAAACGGTACGTCCATCACCGTTCGCGCCGCGGAGCACTCGGTGTGTGGAGGCAGTGGAACACCGCAATGCGCGACTCGCTGTCGCTGGAAAAACATATAACACCTGACTGCCCGCCGGTGTTCCTCGTCAACTGCGTGGATGATCCGGTGGTCAAGTATCAGAACTCCGAACTACTTGATTCGGCACTCACAGCGAACCATGTTCCGCATAAGTACATTCAGTACCAGACGGGCGGTCACGGTTTTGGTGCATCTGCCACCAAGGGCACAGAGGAGTCACGACAATGGAAAAACGAATTTATACAATGGATATCGAATTTGAATCAATAGAACGCATTCGTGCGTATCAGGAAGAGTTATTGCGCAAGCAGATAACGTACCTCGCCGAGCACTCGCCTTACTACCGCCGGATGTTCGCCGGGCAGGGTATAGCCCCCGCATCTATCCGCACGATCGATGACCTGCAACGCTTGCCGTTCACCGAGAAAGCGGATCTGCAGCGCTTCAACAACGACTTCCTCTGCGTGCCCCGCGAGGATATAATCGACTATATCACTACCTCTGGCACGCTGGGCGATCCTGTCGTGTTCGGTTGTACGGAGAAAGACCTGCAGCGTCTTGCCTATAACGAACACAAGTCGTTTGCTTGCGCCGGACTGCGCAAGGGCGATATTCTCCAGCTCATGACTACTATCGACAAACGTTTCATGGCAGGGCTCGCCTACTGGATGGGAATCCGTAGCCTTGGCGCCAGTATCATCCGTGTGGGTAACGGTATACCCGAACTCCAGTGGGATACGATCGAGCGTCTGCATCCTACGGCGATCATGTGCGTGCCGTCGTTCATCCTCCGGCTCATCGAGTATGCCGAGCAGCATAATATCGACTATCGCCACTCCTCTATCCGTAAGATCATCGGCATAGGCGAGGGACTGCGCGATCAGCAGTTCAACCTCAACCTGCTCGGGCAGCGTATTCATGACAAGTGGCCGGAGGTCGAACTCTACGCCACGTACTCTTCTACGGAAATGTCCGCTACGTTTAGCGAGTGCGAGCATGCTTGTGGCGGGCATGTACACCCCGAACTCATCATCGTGGAGATCATCGGTGAGGATGACCGACCGGTTCCTGACGGTCAGCCCGGCGAGATTGTCATCACTACCCTTGGTGTGGAAGGTATGCCGTTGCTGCGATTCCGCACGGGCGATATAGCAGCTAAGGTTGTTGCGCCGTGTGCCTGCGGAAGGAATAGTTACCGCCTCACGCCACTCATCGGGCGCAAACATAACATGATCAAACTCAAGGGTACGACCATCTACCCGCCTGCTATCAATGATGTGCTGGACAATACGCCGTTCGTGGGTAACTACGTCGTTGTGGTGCGCGCTTCGGATGCCGGAACGGATGAGGTGATAGTGCGTATCAGTCTGCGCGAAGCGATTCAAGCCGAGGATGCCATAAAGACCCTCAAAGACCGCTTCCGCAGCCGACTGCGTGTAGCACCAATCGTCGAGATCCTGCCCGCCGATGTCATCCAGCAGATTAACTTCCCTGCCAAAAGCCGCAAACCCGTCAAGTTCATAGACGAACGATAACGACTGATTGCTGATTACTGATGGCTCTCTTGCTTCGCACATATGACTTCCTCAGTACTCACCGCCGCTGGCTGTGGATAGGACTCGTCGTCGTGCTGCTGCCGCTCATCGGATTGGCTCTATCGCTGCGTTACAACGAGGATATCATGGACTTTCTGCCTGTCACGGACGAAGACCGCGAGGCGCTGGCTGTCTATCAGTCGCAGCAATCCGCCTCGCGCATCGTGCTGATCGTCGAGGGCGATAGCCTGCGCGATGAGGCAATAGATGCCGTAGCCGAACGCCTGCCCGACTTGCAGACGGAGCCCGACATCGCCGAAGGCATAGCCGCCATCTACGCGCAGATGCCGTACTTCATCGCCGATAGTACGTATGCGCAGTTCGATTCGCTATTCACGCCTGCCGCCGTACGCACAGCCATGTTCCGTGACCGCGAGATCCTCTCTATCCCCGGAACCGGTCTCTTCTCTGCTGCTATCCAATACGATCCTCTCTCCCTCGTCAATATTCAAGCCCTAACCGCTAATCCGCTAACCGATAACCGTTCATACGCGTTCTACGAATCGCCCTACGGCAGCACCGAGACGCGCCATAACGCAGCGCTCGTGGATTCGCTCAACGCCATAGCCAGCGAGGTTGACGCGCTCTATCCTGACCTGCATATCCGCTGGATTGGTGCACCGGTCATAGCGGTGGGCAACGCACGACGTATCAAGACAGACACGCTGCTCTGCATAGCCCTGTCGTTGGTGCTTATTATATTATTGCTCGCGTACGCGTTCCCGCGCAGGCGCGACCTGTGGCTGATCATGCTTGCCGTGTCGTTCGGCTGGCTGACGGGTATGAGTGTGCTGCGGCTCGTCACGCCTGCCGTCAGTGCGATAGTGCTCGGTATAGGCAGCGTGCTGATTGGCATAGCGGTCAACTACCCCTTGCACCTGCTCGTGCATCAGCGCTATACGACATCCGTTCGCCAGACGCTTGAAGAGGTGCTCTCGCCGCTCGTGGTGGGGAATATAACCACCGTTGGCGCGTTCCTTGCGCTCGTGCCGATGCAGGCTATAGCGCTCCGGCACCTGGGCGTGTTTGCGGCAGCTATGCTCGTCGGAACGATCCTGTTCTGCATCTTCGTCCTCCCGCACCTGATGTCCGCCGAGCCCACACCCGTGAGAGAATTAAAAATCGGCAGTCACCAATCACCAATCACAAATCACAAATATCTCCAATGGAGTGTAGTCGGCTTAACGGTTGTCTTTGGCGTGTACCTGCTCCTCTCATTCTGTCATCCTTTTACCCGTTCATCCGTTCATCGGTTTGATTCGAACCTCACGAACATCAACTACATGACAACTGAGCAGCGTGCCGACCTTGCGTACTTCGACTCGGTGAGCAACCCGCAGCGCGTAATGTCGGAACACCCCGAGCGTGTTGACCGGTGGCAGTCGTACTGGCAGACGCATAATGCTGACAGCCTGATCACCACCGTGCAGACCGAGGCTACGGCAGCAGGCTTCCGTCCTGCCGCATTCGCACCGTTCTACGACCTGCTCCGCTCATGGAAACCTGTCAAGGCGTTTGACTTCCGCCGCCTGACGCAGGGACTGAGTGACAGTTTCGACTATATCGGTCTCTGCTGCTCGCTGATCGTGTTTCTGTTTCTTTGGCTGAGTTTCCGCAATATCTGGCTCGCGCTGATAGCGTTCGTGCCTATGGCACTGAGTTGGGTGTGGATACTCGCTATCATGCAACTCTTCGGCTTGCAGTTTAATATAGTAAATATCATCCTTGCCACGTTCATCTTCGGGCAGGGTGACGATTATACGATCTTCATTGTGGAAGGCTTGCTTTATGAGCATCGTACCGGCAAGTCTATCTTGCCGCAGTATAGGCAGTCGATCATCCTCTCGGCATTGATCATGCTCATCGGCATCGGTATTCTTGTGCTGGCTGTTCATCCGGCTATGCATTCGCTGGGTGCCGTCACGCTCATCGGCATGTCGGTAGTGCTCATCATGGCCACCACGATCCCGCCACTGCTCTTTCGCATCTACCAACGGCTGACAGCCAATGGCTAACAGCCAATAGCCCAAAAAGAAGCCCACTCGCTTGAGTGGACTTCTTTTGTAGCGGGACCCAGGATTGAACTGGGGACCTCATGATTATGAATCATGCGCTCTAACCAGCTGAGCTATCCCGCCTCATGGATGATTTGTCGAGAAGAGGCGACTCGAACGCCCGACCCCCACGTCCCGAACGTGGTGCGCTACCAACTGCGCTACTTCTCGTTCGCGTCAGCGAACGTAATCGTTCACTTTCCGCTTACTTCGGAATCTCTTGAAAGTTCGTTGTTTTCATGGGCGAAAAGCAGGGAACCCCTCCCTCCTTTTCTTCCGAAAACAATCTTCTTTCTTCGAGAATTCTCGATTTCTTTTACGAAAGCGGGTGCAAAGATAGTGTTTTTTTAGCATATATGCAAATAAATGCCTCAAAATAGTTGCATTTTCCTGCAAATTATGCCCACTTTGTATATTGTATATTACTTTTTCCTACCCAATTTGCACCTTATCATCCGTCCGATTTATGTGATCCGTACAGCATCCGAACCATCACTCTGCTGCGAACTTACGCTGCCTGCGTACAACGACGCAGGCGGCATAAGCCATAGCGAATAGTAACATCGGCAGTGCGGCATCACCGAGGGGTGTAGGATCGCCCTCAGGAGTAGGAGGACCTACGCGGCGCGGGTTACCCGGAGCATGCACTGCTGCGCTGCTGCCGTCATCGTATGCCGCGGTACCGTCATCGCCCAGCGTTGGGGATGAGCTGTAGGTGCTACCCGAACCTGAGAGTGTACTTGTGGACTGAAACTGTGTGTTTGGCTCTTGTGCAATACTGAACTGCGCCATGGCAGGCAGCGCGAACGCTGCCGCCATGAGCACTACGATAATCTTATTTTTCATTGTCTTCATAATTTCTTAGCCTTTCAATATTCGACATTCAACTTTCAGCTTTCAATATTCAACTTTATCGTACCATGATACCTGTCACATCGTACATCAGTCCGTTGCGGATGATGAATACGTGGTCGTTGATGACGATCTTCCGGATTGCAGGCTGCTGCGCTCCGGTTGCAGACTCTACAGCCGTCGGCGTGCTGTGTATCGGCGAGCGGCTGATGATGAACCGTGCCTCCGTGTCGTCAGCTTCCGAAGTGAAGGTATAGCTATCGAATGCGCTGATCAGCGTCGATGTCTGTTCCTTGAGGTCGTTGAGGTACCACATGTTATCACCGTCGTACTCGAAGGTGAAGGTGTAGGTGTTATCCTGTGCACCCTTGCGGAAGCCGAGCAGTTGTCCCTCGAATGTCGGGATACAGTTGATAGCCATGTTGCCGTCCGGTGTGAAGGCGTAGAGTTGCGGTGCTACATCCTCGCCGAACATCTTACGGCCGTCCCAGCCATTCTCAAAGCCTTCTGCAAAGTCTTCGCGCTCGAGCATGTACAGCATATCGCCGTAGCCGCTCTCGGCACCGATGTACAACCGCATCTTCTCCGGCTCATCGGTCTCAGTACGTTGCGGAGCTCTGTTTCTGTCCGGTACAACGGAGCCTGCCACAGCCGGATCATATACGATCTTGCTGTAGTCGAGGCTGATGCTCGGGGTGCTACCGTGCGTATATACCGAGAATGCTTGCATCGACGGGATAATTGCCGTGGTTGGGCAAGTGTTGACAGTATATAGCGAGTACTGTCCGGCCTGCGTGCCGGTGGAAGTAGCACCGTTGTTGTCGCGGTAATCATCCGGACTGCCCGTGTTGTAGATATAGATCGTTGCATCGGCGTTCGTGAAGTCGCTTGCGTCGAATGCGCTGATTTGTATCGGTGCCATCCATGAGTTAGCGAGCATATTCTCGTTGTTAGCATTGCTGCCGTCACCGCCGTTGTGTCTCAGGCTGATGGTCTGATCCTCAGAAGCAACGAGCGTACCTTGCATCCAGTAAGTGTGTCCTGTGCCGTCAGCAGAGAAGATACAGTAGCCTTGGAAGGCATCCAGTCCGTCTTCGCCGTCAACACGTGTCCAGCCCGGTACGCCGGTGTTGATGAACTTGTACATCCACGAGTTGTAGAACTGGTAGAGCATCTTCGGATGGTTGCCGAACGGTGTGCCGACATACTGTGCATCCGAAGCGGTATTGTCTTCCTCGCCGTTGGACAGCGTAGCGAAGTTCACCGTAGCGTTGTTCGTTCCGTCGTGTGTACCCATTACCAGAGCACCGAGACCGGCACCCGATGTGGAGTTGAATACAAGATCATTCTCGCCTGTAGCCAGACGGTTGCTGCCATCGGTGGTCTTCTTGACGGTTGTAGCAACTACCAGCTCCTTGCCAGCTTCCAGAATCAGTTGACCGGTCTTGCCGCTGCTCTGGTCAATCACTACGCTCTGTGCCTGGGCGTCGGTTACATTCACGATAGCCTCCTTTTCGAGTATAACGGGGTGGGCTATCGTCGGAACGCAAGCCGGTGTCCAGTTCGCAGCCACGTTCCAGTTACCTGCCGTGGTGAACCGCAGCGTCTGTACTCCCCATGTAGCCGTGTACTCGGTGTGAGCCGCAGGCATCGTAGCTGCTACAGCCGGAGTCCAAGCGCTGAAGCTGTAACCGGTCTTGGTCGGCGTGTTCGGAGCTACAATCGTCGTTCCTACCTTCGTCGTACCCGATGTGTACGAACCGGTCAGAGCGTCACCATCGGTAGTCCACGTCAGGGTATAACCCTCAGCTACCTCATAGAGGTACGGACTCTCACCAGTCAAACCGAATACATGGTAGTTGCAACTCTTCGTCGGAGCAACATAATTTGCAAGACCTGTTTGTACGCTATACCAACCGCCTTCAATTACTTGGTTTACGTTAGTTGCGTCGGTCGTAACAGCAGCTTTTGTTGTGGTTCCCTGTAAGTCGAACTTACCGCCAGTGACAGTTGCTTTTGGAGTAGCAGATGCTGCTGCATATGTTGCATTACCATCTGCATCTTTAGCGGTCTGGATGGATACAGCAGCCTTCGTCCCAACACCATACGTTGTCTTTCCTTTTACAGTGAATACACCGCCGCTGATTTCCACTGTACCGGCAGCTGCATAGTTACCGGCATAAGTAGCACTCGTTGAATAATCGATCTTTCGTGTGTTTCCGGTGCAGTATACTCCATATGCCGAGCCAGATGCACCTGCAGCCACATTGAATGTTCCGCCTTCGATAACAAGTGTACCATTATAAGCTGTACCATTACTGCTGGAAGGTGTCGCTCCGCCTACAAATGCACCATAAACACTGGAAGCACCGGTAATGTTACATTCAACTGTTCCTTTGAGGGTGGTTGTACCAGAATATGCAAAGACAGAACTTGCAGTGTTTCCGGACGTCTCTGCCTTAATCTCTCCTCCGGAGATGGTTGATGTACCATAACTATAAACACCATAACCTGATGCTGAAGCTTTTGCATGAAGTTTACCGCCTGTCATTGTAAACGTTCTTCCACTGTTGACATAAACCGCATAACTTCCTCCTGTACCGGTGTTTTCATTGTATATCGTTCCGCTCTGTATTTTCAATTTTCCTCTATATAGATATACACAATATCGGGCGCTGGAGGAAGACAAAACATTACGTATTTCGCCACCGGTCACACTACTCTTGATAATAAATTCTCCTCCGGTAGTAGAGCCTGAAGTCAAGTAAAGCAACTGATGCGCGCCACCGGAAATGGTATGTCCGTTCAAATCAAACGTAACGGTTGTCTTGGAGGTGTTGGTATAAGTTACTTTCTCATCAAGCGATATATCATCCAAGACTTTAATGGTAGGCGTTGTTTTATCTGCCGCATAGTCAAATGCTCCTTGCAATGTCGTGTAGTACGTTGTAGCGCCACTAATTGTCACACTTGCCACATTCGCTGTCGCGTTGAACTGAGCCGTGTACGTCAGGTTGTTAGCCGGCATCGTGGTAGCCGGGGAAACAATCGACGAACCGTCGTGCCAGCCGCTGAACGTGTAGGTGCTAGTTGCATCCGTATCCTTCGTCGGAGTGTTCGGCGCAGTGATCGACGCACCGTACTTCACGCTGCCGGAGGTGTACGAACCGGTTAAGGTGTTACCCGTACCCTTGTTCCACGTCAGCGTGTAGCTGTTACGCGTGTAATTATAGGTAACCACGCGCGAACCATCCGCCAGGATCGTTACCGTCTGCGTACTCGGAGCGGTGAAGCCCGTGTAACTCTTCACAGCCGGAGTAACGCTTGCACCCGTCGTACCGGTCAGGTTATCCGTCTCAGTCGGCGAACCGGGATACGTTCCATCGAGGTTCTGCTGGTAGTGGTTAACGGTATAAGCGGTATTCGTGTTTGCCGTCCACTGTGCCACACAGGTTGTGTTGCTTGCCGGCATCGTACTCGGCACTGCAGGATCCCAACCCGCGAACGTGTAACCCGTCTTCGTCGGAGCAGACGGAGCGGATACGGCTGTCCCGTAGTTCTGCGTAATAGACGCAACTGCGCTACCGCCATCGCTATCGAACGTGATCGTATAGCTGTTGATCGTCCACTTAGCGTACAGCGTTGTAGCATCTGTTACCACATCCGAACTGAAGTTCCATGCATTGGTGCAACCTGCCTCTTTGTACCAACCGCCGAAGGTGTAACCCGTAGCCGTCGGGGCAGAAGGCTGAGTTACCTTACCGCCGTAAGCAATAGTCTGGTTAGACGGTGCACTGCCGTGACCTTGCATGTTGAACGATACCGTGTAGTTATTAACGGTACGTGTAAAGTTCGCAGTAATGGTTACATTACCCGTTACCGTAGCAGGCACACCTGTCCAATTGTTAAATGCGTAGGTGTATTGAGCCGTAGCTGCCGTAGGCGTTGCTGTCACAGGAGTCTTGCCGGTTACTGTCAGCGTGTTGCTACTTGTTGAAACAGTTGTTCCGTAAGGCACACTTGCGATGCTCGTAGCACTTACACTACCATAACCTGCCGGAGAAGTGGCTACCGTTACCGTGTAGTTGTTTACGGTTGATGAGAAGTGTGCATAGTAAGTCACGCTGGCGCTTGCCGTTGGTGTAGAGCCATTGTTATATGCCTTTGCACCACTTGCAGAGGTAGCCCAACCGTCAAACGTGTAGGTATATTGAGCCGTGGCTGCCTTAGTCGGTGTAGAACTGTTAAATGCAGTCGTTGCTCCATACTTCACATTAGAATCCGTTTCTAATGTACTTGTTCCGTCTTCGCTCTTCCAGGTGATAGTATATTTATTCCTGTTGTAGTAAATATTTACCACTGTAGAACCGTCGGGAGCGATAGTACCTTGCGAGAAACTCTGCGCCGTGAAGCCCGTATATGTCTTAGCCACTGCCGCAGTGGATGTAGCGGTAGTTCCGGTTAAGGATTGCCTATCACCCGTTACCTCCGTGTAATCGTCATTAGCTAAATTCTGTTGCCAGTGCTTAACGGTATAAGCTGTATTCGTGTTAGCCGTCCACGTAGCCGTGTATTCGGTATTCGCAGCAGGCATCGTAGCCGCTGGTGTCGGACTCCAAGCATTGAAGGTATAACCGGTCTTGGTCGGCGTATTCGGAGCTACAATGGTCGTGCCAACCTTCGTCGTTCCCGAAGTGTAAGTACCGGTCAACGCATCACCGTCAGTAGTCCATGTCAAAGTATATCCCGGGGCTACCTCATAGAGGTACGGACTCTGACCGGCGAGGTCGAACACATGGTACGGAGCAGAAACACGTCCCGCAAGATTGTTGTTGGTAGTGTACCAACCACCTTCAATAGTGATGTTCGACGCGTTGTCGGTCGCGTATGCTGTAGCACCGTTGATGTTGAACTTACCGCCGTTAACGGTTGCTGACGGTGATGTTCCTTCACCGGCATACTTAACACCACACGCATTGCCGGCAGCCTCTACATGAATAGTACCGTCATTGATGGTGACCACGCCGTTGTAATAGGTACCATAACCGACTTTGCTATTGGATGTCTGCACGTGTATCGTACCGCCGTTCATGGTGAATGTACCATTCGTTCCGGCAGTTGCACCGGCAATTGTTTGTGTGCTGGAAATTGCCTCTATCGTTCCGGCCTCCAGTACAAGATTTCCGGCATTTGCCCATGCGCCAAAGATGGTAGCGTCACTCATTGATGAAGTCATCGACAGTTTACCGGCCTTACCAACCGAGTTGTCGGTGATGGTAAAGGTGACATCCGCCATGTTGATCTGTAACGGAAAGCGACTGCTGGTTGTACTGGTGAGCGTATAACCGTTCAGGTCGAGCGTACAGTTCTGCGTGTTCGAGTTATTGTACGTCAGCGCACTTGTAACAGATGCATGGTTCAGCATGGTAATCGTCGATGCCGCCGTTGCCGCATTAGCCGCCGTGAACGCACCCGTCACCGTCGAATAGTAGGTCGTCGAACCGCCGCTAATCGCCACACTCGCCACTGCTGCCGTCCACTGAGCCACACAGGTTGTGTTGCTTGCCGGCATCGTACTCGGCACAGCCGGACTCCAACCTGCGAACTCATAACCCGTCTTCGTCGGATTGGCAGGAGCAACTACTGCTGTTCCATAGTTCTGCGTGATAGACGCAACTGCGCTACCACCATCGCTATCGAACGTGATCGTATAACTGTTGATTGTCCACTTAGCGTACAGCGTAAAGTCTGCCGAGTAAGCGGTTGCACCTACAGAGGTGATAGCATCACCCGTACAAGCACTCGTTGTGTACCAACCGCCGAAGGTGTAACCCGTCTTAGTCGGACTAACCAATGCAGTAGCCGTGCCGTATGTATGCGTTGTCGGATAGCCGTCG
>Ga0310786_10008697_pt1 | contig 12995 bp, 10 predicted proteins | sample AusTroGonzalo_MG_FD_203881 | JGI IMG/M metagenome (GOLD analysis project Ga0310786, IMG submission 203881) | Bovine rumen microbial communities from tropical cattle in Woodstock, Queensland, Australia - Gonzalo_03 (v2) (version 2) | ecosystem: Host-associated > Mammals > Digestive system >... | reverse complement strand
CGGTGTGTACAAGGCCCGGGAACGTATTCACCGCGGCATGCTGATCCGCGATTACTAGCAATTCCGACTTCACGTGGGCGGGTTGCAGCCCACGATCCGAACTGAGACGACTTTTGGGGATTTGCTCTGCCTCGCGGCTTTGCTTCCCTTTGTTGATCGCCATTGTATTACGTGTGTAGCCCAGGACATAAGGGGCATGATGATTTGACGTCGTCCCCGCCTTCCTCCGTTTTGTCAACGGCAGTCTCGCTAGAGTGCTCTTGCGTAGCAACTAGCAATAAGGGTTGCGCTCGTTGCGGGACTTAACCCAACATCTCACGACACGAGCTGACGACAACCATGCACCACCTGTCTCAACTTTCCCCGAAGGGCACCTAATGCATCTCTGCTTCGTTAGTTGGATGTCAAGCCCTGGTAAGGTTCTTCGCGTTGCTTCGAATTAAACCACATAATCCACTGCTTGTGCGGGCCCCCGTCAATTCCTTTGAGTTTCAACCTTGCGGCCGTACTCCCCAGGTGGAATACTTATTGTGTTAACTCCGGCACGGAGGGGGTCAGTCCCCCCACACCTAGTATTCATCGTTTAGGGCGTGGACTACCAGGGTATCTAATCCTGTTTGCTCCCCACGCTTTCGCGCCTCAGCGTCAGTTGTCGTCCAGCAAGCCGCCTTCGCCACTGGTGTTCCTCCTAATATCTACGCATTTCACCGCTACACTAGGAATTCCGCTTGCCTCTCCGATACTCAAGAACTACAGTTTCAAATGCAATTTCCGGGTTGAGCCCGGAGATTTCACATCTGACTTGCAATCCCGCCTACGCGCCCTTTACACCCAGTAAATCCGGACAACGCTTGCCACCTACGTATTACCGCGGCTGCTGGCACGTAGTTAGCCGTGGCTTGTTTTCGAGGTACCGTCACTATCGTCCCTCGTCAAAGAAGTTTACAACCCGAAAGCCTTCTTCCTTCACGCGGCGTTGCTGGGTCAGGGTTGCCCCCATTGCCCAATATTCCCCACTGCTGCCTCCCGTAGGAGTCTGGGCCGTATCTCAGTCCCAATGTGGCCGTTCAACCTCTCAGTCCGGCTACTGATCGTAGACTTGGTGGGCCGTTACCTCACCAACTATCTAATCAGACGCGAGCCCATCCTTCGGCGATAAAATCTTTGACAGCAGAGAGATGCCTCCCCGCTGTGTCATGCGGTATTAGCAGCCGTTTCCAGCTGTTGTCCCCCTCCGAAGGGCAGGTTGCTCACGTGTTACTCACCCGTCCGCCACTAACTTGGGGAGCAAGCTCCCCTCGTCCGTTCGACTTGCATGTGTTAGGCACGCCGCCAGCGTTCGTCCTGAGCCAGGATCAAACTCTCAAATAATGTTATCTCATGCTTCCTTTCGGAAGCCTGAAACCTTACAGAGAGTGAATCTCAGCTTCACTCAAATTCATTACGTTGCGATGTCTCCATCGCGCCCGTTCTTTGGTGCGTTCGCTTAGCTTTGCATTGTTTAATTTACAAGGTACATCGTCGATGCAAGCTCCGTTCATTCCGTTTCCGCGTCCGGCCTTCGGCCTCCCGCGAAAACTTCATGTCGCTTCGCTGCATCTCCTCTTCCTCGCAGACTTTCGTCTGCTCGGAGGGGGATGGGAGTTGCGGCGTTTCCGCTGCGTCTCCTCCTCTTCCTCGCGAACTTGCGTTCGCTCGGAGGGGGCCCGCCTCATCGGCGAGCTTGCCTAATATACCACCCCGCAAAGGGTTTGTCAACTCTTTTTTTCAAGTTTTTCAGGGTTTTTTTCCTGACCCTGCATCTTGTCAAAATCAGGCGCGAGATACAATATATGGTAGTTCACCGAGGTCTTCCACCGCCGGGAACAGCCGGCGCGGAGAAAAAAGCTGCGCTGCCGCTTTGGCAGCGCAGCAAAGCCGGGCATTCCTCAGCCGCTAATTTTCTCCTTCTGCATCTTCTGATACATGTCGATCATCTCGGTGCGCACGGTCACATTGTAGTCGGGGGGGATGTTCTCATCCTTGCCCTGCACGAACTGCAGGTAACGGGGGCCCAGCAGGTTGTTGGCATAGAAGTATTCCTTTGACCGCTGATTGACCGCGCAGATGAACATAATGGCATTCAGATGGAGCCAGGTCATCCGGACCTTCCCGCTCTCGATCTGTGAGATGGTGACCCGGCTGAGACCCGTCAGGTTTCCAAGGTCCGCCTGCGTCAGGCTGAGCAGCTTGCGGATCTTGGGCAGATGCTTCGTGAGTTCTTCGCACATTGCCCGCTTTTCGGCGCTGGTAAGTTCTACCATAATAATCCTCCGTTCCCTTTCCCAAATTCTCTCTTCCGAAACATATCGACGTATGTGTTAAATCAAAATGGCAGGCACAGGGGAAATGTTCTCTCTGCGCCAATTTAGTTGCTGACAATAAATATACCAGATGGATTCTAACTTTTCAAGCCCATAACATTAAGAATCTGCAAAAGTTTACAGATATTTCCTGCTCTCAGCGACTGCAAGGGCGTCGCAGCGGGCATTCAATTCATTGTCCGCATGTCCCTTGACCCAGACCCAGGAAAGCCGGTGGGCCTCCGCCAGCTCCAGTAGCCGGGCCCAAAGCTCCGGATTCTTCGCTTCCCCGGAACCCCGGCGCTTCCACCCCCTGGCCCGCCAGCCCAGAGCCCAGCCCTCGGTCATGGCCTCCACCACATAGCGGGAATCGCTGTATACCGTCACCTGGCAGGGCTCCCGCAGGGCCTCCAGCCCCCGGATCACGGCGGTCAGCTCCATGCGGTTGTTGGTGGTCATCTTTTCCCCGCCGGAGAGGACCTTTTCCTTTCCCCGCCACTGGAGGATGGCTGCCCAGCCGCCGGGGCCGGGATTGCCGGAACAGGCCCCGTCGGTGTAGAGGGTGACGGCCTTCATGCCTCCGGCGCTTCTTCAGAAGGGGCGCCCTCCTCCGGGGAGGCGGCTTCCTCCTCCTGCTCCGGCGCGGCCACGGTGAGGCTGATGACCACGGCCCCTTCCGGCATGCGCATGACGCGCACGCCCTGGGCGGCCCGGCCGTAAACATTCACGTCGTCGGCGTTCATGCGGATGACCACGCCGTCGGAGCTCATGAGCAGCAGATGGTCGCCGGGGGAGACCAGCTGGATACCGGCCACGCTGCCGGTCTTCTCCGTGACGGTGCAGTTCTTCAATCCCAGGCCGCCCCGGTGCTGGGGCTCAGAACCCAGGCGGCAGTATTCCGCCACGGGGGTCTTCTTCCCATAGCCGTTCTCCGTGACGGTGAGGAGCATGTCCGTTTCGCCGCAGCAGACGGCGCCCACGCAGAAGTCCCCCTCCCGCAGGCGGATGCCCCGGACGCCGGCGGCGATGCGGCCCATGGGCCGGATATCCGTCTCACGGAAGCAGATGGCCATGCCGTCGTGGGTGGCGATCAGGATATAATCGCTTCCGGAGGTATTGAGGACGGCGATGAGGGAATCGTCCTCGTCGATGGTCAGGGCCCGGATGCCCACGTTTTTCAGGTTCTTCAGCTCCTCGAAGCGCATGCGCTTCACGGTGCCCTTCCGGGTGACGAAGGTGAGGTAGCGGTCCGGCGGCAGCTCCGTCATATGCAGGCCGGCGGAGAGGGACTCTCCCGGCTCCACGGGGATGATATTGGCGATATTGGTGCCCTTGGCGGTCCTCCCCGCCTCCGGGATCATATAACCCTTGCGCTTGTAGACCTGGCCGCGGGAGGTGAAGAGCAGCAGGAAATCATGGGTGGATGCGGTGAAGATGGAATCCACCTGGTCCTCCTCCTTGGTGGTCATGCCCGTGACGCCCTTGCCGCCCCGGCGCTGGACCCGGTAGGTCTCGGCGGGGATGCGCTTGATATAGCCCGCGCGGGAGATGGTGAAGACGCAGAGCTCCTCGGCGATCAGGTCCTCGATGTCGATCTCGTCCTCCACGTCCTGGATCTCCGTCCTCCGCTCGTCGCCGTATTTGTCCCGGATGGCGGTGAGCTCGTCCTTCAGCACGCCCCGGAGCATCTCCTCGCTCTCCAACAGGCGGCGGTAATAGGCGATGCGCTCCTCCAGCTCCTTGTATTCGGCCTCCAGCTTTTCCCGGTCCAGGCCCTGGAGCTGCTTCAGGCGCATGTCCAGAATGGCCTGGGCCTGCACCTCGTCCAGCCCGAAGCGGGCCATGAGCTTTTCCCTGGCGTCGTCGTAGCTCTCCCGGATGATGCGGATGACCTCGTCGATGTTGTCCTGGGCGATGAGCAGGCCTTCCAGCAGGTGGGCCCGCTCCTGGGCCTTGCGAAGGTCGAAGCGGGTGCGCCGGAGGATCAGCTCCTCCTGGAAGGAGATGTATTCCTGGAGCATCTGCTTCAGGTTCAGGATCCTGGGCTGGGTCTGGTCGTTCACCAGGGCCAGCATGATGATGGAGAAATTGCTTTGCAGCTGGGTCTGGGCATAGAGGCGGTTGAGCACCACCTGGGGATTGGCGTCCCGCTTCAGCTCGATGACGATGCGCATGCCGTTGCGGTCGGATTCGTCCCGCAGGTCGCTGATGCCGTCCAGCCGCTTGTCCTGCACCTGTTCCTTGATGCTCTTGATAAGCAGGCTCTTGTTGACCTGATAGGGCAGCTCGGTGACGATGATGCGGATGCGGTCCTTGTTGAATTCCTCGAATTCCGCCCTGGCCCGGACCACCACCTTGCCCTTGCCGGTGGCGTAGGCGGCCCGGATGCCGCTGCGGCCCATGATGATGCCGCGGGTGGGGAAATCCGGGCCCTGGACATGCTCCATGAGCTCCATGACCCCCGCCTCCGGATTCTCCAGCAGGCAGATCACGGCGTTGATGACCTCGGTGAGGTTGTGGGGCGGGATGCTGGTGGCCATGCCCACGGCGATGCCGGAGGAACCGTTGACCAGCAGGTTGGGGAAGCGGCTGGGCAGCACCCGCGGCTCCTTGCGGCTCTCGTCGAAGTTGGGGTCCCAGTCCACGGTCTCCTTTTCGATATCCCGCAGCATCTCGTCGGCGATGCGGGACATCCTCGCCTCGGTGTATCGGTAGGCGGCGGGGGGATCCCCGTCCACGGAGCCGAAGTTGCCGTGGCCGTCGATGAGCATGTAGCGCATGGAGAAATCCTGCCCCAGTCGCACCAGGGCGTCATAGACGCTGGCGTCCCCGTGGGGGTGGTATTTGCCCAGCACGTCGCCCACGGCGGTGGCGCACTTCTTGTAGGCGTTACTGTGTGTCAGGCCGCTCTCGTACATGGAGTAGAGGATGCGCCGGTGCACGGGCTTCAACCCGTCCCGCACGTCGGGCAGGGCGCGGCCCACGATGACGCTCATGGCATAGTCGATGTAGCTGGTCTGCATCTCCTTTGCCAGTTCGGATTCGGTGATGACCTGGTCGGGGAACGCGATGTCCTCCGGCTTATAGCTTCTGTTGTGTGCCATAGTATATCCTCTCGTTCTGCGAGGTATTTGTTTGTGAAAGAATCCGCTTACTCGAATTCCGTTTCCGGAGGTTGGAAGGAGGCTGCCCGCTCCGGTGGCAGCCGGTCACGGACCGCCTGATTGATGCACGCGCAGACGGCATCCAGGCTTTTGTCGATCTCCTCGTTGGCAAAACGCAAAACCAAAAGTCCCAGCTTATTCAGCTCCGCGGTCCTCGCCTCATCATAGGTGCGTTTTTTCGGAGTGCCATGCTGGTCGCCGTCCAACTCGATCACCAGCTGGGCTGCATGACAGTAGAAATCTACGATGCAGGAACGGATCACCTTTTGACGCTGAAAGCGGATCGGGTAACTTCGCAGATAATCATACCACAAGCGGTTTTCCTGTGCGGTGGCTTCCTTCCGCAGTGTCTTCGCATGCCAGATCAGCTTGTTGTCATATGGCAGCGACAAGATAACGGCCTCCTTTGCCTCCCTCTCTGAGGGAGGTGGGCAGGTTATCATGTGAAGTGCAACACTTGAAGAAATAGAAAGACAACATAGCTCCTGAAGTGTAAAATGTAAGTGACCAAACAAACACTCGCACAGGAGGAAGCTATGTCGTCCTACACACATTTTACACTGGAAGAAAGAAAATATCTACAACAACTTTTAGCTGAAGGAAACAGTCTGAGAAAAATTGCAGCAATACTCGAACGTAGCCCGTCTACCATCAGCCGGGAGATCACACGAAACCGCACGAAAAGCCAGCCGAAGCACAAGCCGGATAATCCCTACTGGTACAACCATTGGCGTGCACAGATTCTCACGATCACGCGCCGCAGGAGCCAGCACCGACAGGCTTTGAAGCCTGGCAGCAAGGAATGGGACTTCATCATGAACGGCCTGTTGCAGTTCTGGTCGCCGGAAACGATCTGTGGCCGATGGAGCCGCATATATCCTGGCCGAAGAAAGCTGAGCGTTTCTACGATCTACCGCTATGTGAAGCAGAAACGCTTTCCAGACATTACGCCGAAAAAGCACCTGCGGCGGCGTGGCAAGAGAAGACAAACCAGAAACGCCAATTACAACAGCGTCCAGCCGGATCGCATCATCCCGGAGTGGCCGGAGGAGATACGGAAACGCAGTCGTTTGGGCGATTGGGAGGGCGACACGATTTACGGCGGCATAGGCAAGGGATTGCTGGTATCTCTGGTAGATCGCAAGAGCCGGTACCTGTGTGCCGGGCTGCTTACCTCACGCGACGCCGCGGAAACGAACCGCGTCATGGTGCAGCTGCTCGAAGACAAGCCGCTGGAAAGCATCAGCCTGGACAACGGGTCGGAGTTTGCACAGTTTCGCGCCTTAGAGGACAGCTTGAATACTCCGGTGTACTTTGCGGAGCCGCACAAGCCGTGGCAGCGCGGAACCAACGAAAACACGAACGATATTCTCAGATTCTTCTTCAAAAAGGGTTACGATTTTCACTCTCTTTCACAGGATGATTTGAATGTTGTTCTAGATCTCATCAACAAGCGCCCCAGAAAGTGCTTGGATTGGCTTTCTCCCTTTGAGGTCTTCTGGGGTGTTGCACTTGGTTGACAATCTGCCGTGGCTCCGGCGTCAGCCGGAGATGGAGGGAGTCAGGGTGATTCATAGCGGTTGCTGATTCGATACGCTGACTCCCTCAGTCGCCTACGGCGACAGCTCCCTCAGAGAGGGAGCCTTTTTATATATCGAGGTTGCTGACGTATTTGGCGTTGGTCTCGATCCAGGCGCGGCGGGGCTCCACCTCTTCCCCCATGAGGAGGGAGAAGATCTGGTCGGCCTGGATGGCGTCCCCCAGGGTGATGCGCCGCAGGGTGCGCTTCTCCGGGTCCATGGTGGTTTCCCACAGCTCGTCCTTGCTCATCTCGCCCAGGCCTTTGTAGCGGGCGATGTCGATCTTCGCGTTGGGGTTGTCCCCCCGCATCTCGGCGGAGACCCGGTCCCGTTCCTCGTCGGAATAGGCCACCCGCTGCTGTTTGCCCCGCGTCAGCTTATACAGGGGCGGCACGGCGGAATAGACGTAGCCGTTTTCGATGAGGGGGCGCATATAGCGGAAGAAGAAGGTCAGCAGCAGGGTGCGGATATGGCTGCCGTCCACATCGGCATCGGCCATGATGATGACCTTGTGATAGCGGAGCTTTTCGATATTGAAATCCTCGCCGATGCCCGCCCCCAGGGCGGTGATCACCGGCTGGAGCTTTTCATTCTTGTAGATCTTGTCCGCCCTGGCCTTTTCCACGTTGAGCATCTTGCCCCACATGGCCAGCACCGCCTGGAAGCGGCTGTCCCGCCCCTGGTTGGCGCTTCCGGCGGCGGAGTCGCCCTCGACGATGTAGATCTCGCAGAGGGCGGGGTCCTTCTCGTTGCAGTCCTTCAGCTTCTCCGGCATGCCGCCGGATTCCAGGCCGCTCTTGTTGCGGATGCTCTCCCTGGCCCGCCGGGCGGCCTCCCTGGCACGGGAGGCGGTGAGGGCCTTGTCCATGACGGCCCGTCCCACGGCGGGGTTCTCCTCCAGGAACTCCGTCAGCTTCTCCTGGAGGATGCCGTCCACCAGGGTGCGGATGTCGGAGTTGCCCAGCTTGTCCTTGGTCTGGCCCTCGAACTGGGGGTTCACCAGCTTCACGGAGATAACGGCGGTCATCCCCTCCCGGCAGTCCTCGCCGGAAAGGCTCTCCCCCTCCTTCAGGACGCCCACCTTTTTCCCGTAGGCGTTGAGCACCCTGGTGAGAGCCGTCTTGAAGCCGGTCTCGTGCATGCCGCCGCCGGGGGTGTGGATGTTGTTGGCGAAGGAGTCGATCACTTCGTTGTAGCTGTCGTTCCACTGGAGGGCGATCTCCGCTTCGCTGTCCTCCCGGACGCCGGAGACATAGATGACGTCGGGATGCAGGGGCTGTTTACTGCGATTCAGATAGCTGACGAATTCCCGGATGCCCCCCTCGTAGCACATGGAGTCCCGGCGTTCTTCCTCTTCCTTGTCCGCGCTTTCGGGCCGCTCGTCGGCGATGGTGATGCGCAGGCCCGCGTTGAGGAAGGCCTGCTCCCGCATGCGGACGTGGAGGGTCTCGTAATCGTAGACCGTGTCCTCGAACATCTCCGGGTCCGGCTTGAAGCGGACGGTGGTGCCCGTCCGGTCCGTATCCCCGATGATCTTCATATCCTGGGTCTTGTCCCCACGGCTGAATTTCATCTGGTAAATATGGCCGCCCCGGTGGACCTCCACCTCCAGCCACTCCGAGAGGGCGTTGACCACGCTGGCGCCCACGCCGTGAAGGCCGCCGGAAACCTTATAGCCCCCGCCGCCGAATTTCCCGCCCGCGTGGAGCACCGTATACACGACCTCCAGGGCGGGCTTGCCCGTCTGCTCCTGTACGTCCACCGGGATGCCCCGCCCGTCGTCAGAGACGCGGATCACGTCCCCCGGCTCGATGGTGACGGTGATGTGGGAGCAGAAGCCCGCCAGGGCTTCGTCGATGGCGTTGTCCACGATCTCATAGACCAGATGGTGCAGGCCGGAGGAGGAGGTGGAGCCGATGTACATGCCCGGCCGGAGGCGCACGGCCTCCAGGCCCTCCAGGACCTGGATCTGGGATGCGTCGTAGCTTTCTTTGGGCTCAAGGAATTTGCTTTCTTCCGACATGGTATTCTCCTTTGGCGGGCCCTTCCTGAAGGAAGCCCCGTTTCTTGTGTGTCAGCCCTCCAGCAGCGGGGAATCCCAGCGCTTCAGGAGGGTGGAGGAATTCAGCTGGCTCAGGTAGCAGGTCTTTTTTCCGCCGGAGACGGTGAGTACGAAGCTCTTGGGCAGCTCCCCGGAAACGTCGGAGACCTCTCCAGCCTTTTCCGCCGCGGCCAGGAATTCCCTGGTGATGCGGGAGGTGCTGGAATTATCCAGATCGAAGACGGCGACCACGTCCTTCTTCGGCACCACCACGTTTTGTCCCAGAAACAAATAAGTATTCTTTTCCATTCTATCCAAAAATTCAGTTAATGATCCGCCCGCCGGAGACGCGGAGGATCCTGCCCCCGGTCCTTCGGGAGACCTCCTCCTCGTCGCAGCAGGTGATGAGCACCTGGCCGCCCTGGATGGAATTGAGCACATAGTCCTGCCGGGCGGCGTCCAGCTCGCTGAGGACGTCGTCCAGCAGCAGCACGGGGGAGGAGCCCAGCTCGTCCCGGCAGATGGTCCACTCCGCCAGCTTCATACTGAGGGCGGCGGTGCGGATCTGGCCCTGGGAGGCGAATTTGGAGGCTTCATTGCCGTCGATGCGGACGGATATATCGTCCTTCTGCACCCCGGCCAGGCACTGGCCCGCGTCGATCTCCGCCTGCCGCAGCCGTTCCTGCTGCTTCAGCAGCACGTCCAGGATCTCCCTGGCGCTCATGTCCAGGGGGTCTTCGATGGCGGAGATGGTGCGGTAGTCCAGCCGGAGCTTTTCCCCGCCGCCGGAGATCTCCCCGTGGATGCGCCCGGCGTTCTCCGCGGCGCGGGCGCACCAGCTGGCCCGGTAGCGCATCAGCTCCGCGCCGTATTTCGCCAGATTCAGGCTGAATTCATCCAGCACGTCCAGCATGTCCTGCCGCTCCCGGTAGTCCCGGAGGATGCGGGTCTTCTGTTCATAGATGCGGTTGAAGTTGGTCAGGAGGTCGGCGTATTTCGGCCGCAGCTGGCTGATGGCCAGGTCCATGAAGCGCCGCCGCTCCGCGGCCCCGCCCTTGATGAGCTCCAGATCGTCGGGGCAGAAAAGGGTGCAGGCAAAGCGGCCGCTGAGTTCGGAAGCGGATTTCATCCGCACGCTGTTCACGAAGATCTTTTTCCGTTCCCGGCGGCTCAGATAGATATCGATCCGCTGCTCCCGCACTTCGGAGGCGACGAAGCCGGTGACGGCCCCCTCCGTTTCCTCCAGGTGGAGGATGTCCCGGTCGGAACGGCTGCGGAAGGAGCGGGCCCCCGCCAGGTAGTAGACCGCCTCCAGAAGGTTGGTCTTTCCCTGGGCGTTTCGGCCGGTGATGACGTTCACCCGCGGGTCGAAATCACATTCCAGCTCCCGATAGTTGCGGAAATTCCGAAGCTCCAGCCGCTGGATGATCATGCTTCCGCGACCAGGAGGACTTCGCCTCCCAGCTCCACCCGGTCGCCTGGGTGAAGCTTCCTGCCCCGTTGGGTGCAGACTTCCCCGTTGACCAGGACTTCCCCTTCCGTGATGCGGATCTTGGATTCCCCGCCGGTGCCCACGAGCCCGGCGTATTTCAGCAGGGCTTCCAGCTTGATGAAGGGGGTCGTGATGTTGACGGTATGTTCCATAAAATCAATACCTCTTAGCCTCCCCTGAAAGGGGAGGTGGGCATCGGCTTCCGCCGATGACGGAGGGAGTCGGGGTTCTTCCCGGCCATTGCTACTTTGATACACTGACTCCCTCAGGCGCTTCGCGCCAGCCCCCTCATGGAGGGGGCCATTATCTCTTATTCTCCTGTTCTGATCCGGACGGGCAGGATCAGATAGAGGAAGCTGCCGTCGCCGCTGGCGGGGAGGATGACGCAGGGGGAGGTGGGGCTGCTGAGCTGGAGCACCAGTTCATCCGTGGGCGCCGCCCGCAGGGCGTCCAGCACATAGCGGTTGTTGAAGCCGATCTCCAGGCCCTGGGCGTCCCCCGTTACGGGGCATTCGTCCGTGGCCTTGCCCAGGGCGGTGGCGGTGGAGAGCTTCAGAAGCCCGTCCTCAAAGAGGCAGCGCACCGGGCTCTTGTATTTTTCGCTGATCATCAGGCTCACCCGCTCGAAGACCGTCAGCAGCGCCTTCCGATCCGCCTGCAGAGAATATTTGCTCTCCTTGGGCACAGACTTGCGGTAATCCAGGAATTCCCCCTCCAGGCGGCGGGAGATGATCTCCGTGTCGCCGATAGAGAACATGATATGGCGGCTGCCCAGGCTGATGGTGGCCAGGTCTTCGCTGTCGGAGGCCACCTTCTCCGCCTCGGAGAGGGCGGCGCCGGGGGCCACGAAGGAGGTGGCGATCTCCGTCTCCTCGTCCAGCTTCTCCCGCCGCTGGGCCAGGCGGTAGCCGTCCACACTGGTGACGGTCAGTTCCCCGTCGGCGATTTCAAAGAGGCTGCCGGTGTGGACCGGGCGGCTCTCGTTGGTGCTGACGGCAAACAGGGTCTCCCCGATCATGCTCTGCAGCTTCTTTTCCTGGATGCGGAAGGAATTCTGAGCGTCTACGGAGGGCAGTTCGGGGAATTCGTCGGCGGCGATGGCCATGATCTCAAAATAGCTCATACCGCAGCTCAGCTTCACCAGGAGGGATTCATCCGCGTCGAAGCAGACGGTGCCCTCCGGCATTTTCCGCACGATCTCCCCCAGGAGGCGGGCGTTGAGTACCAGCCGCCCTTCCCGGAGGATATCCGCGTCCACCTTCGTGCGGATGCCGGTCTTCAGATTGTAGCCGGTGAGGGTCAGCTCCGTGCCGATGGCCTCAAAGAGGATGCCCTCCAGGGCGGGGATGGTGCTCTTCAGGGCCACGGTGCGGGAGGCGATGGTCACGGCGTTCAGCAGCAGGCTGCGGTCACAGTTGAATTTCATACGAAACCTTCCTTTCTGCGGAGGATAGGAGAGAGATTATTTTAGTTTTAGCAGCAAGTAGAAACGAAAAACGGTGGAAAAGGGGCGAAGACCCATGAAAATCAAGGGAAAGCGCGGTGGATAAAATTGTGGACAGAGAGAGGGGTTATCCACGGGAAAAAATGGAAAAAACGGTATCCACAGGGAATGTGGAAGAACGGGGGAGAAAAATGTGGAAATCGGGGCGGAGGGCGCCTGCCCGAATAAGGCTCACTTGTTTGTGATGTTGGCGGTGATGTCGTGGACGGCGTCCACCAGCTTGGGATCGTTCTGCAGGTTCTCCTCCACCTTGCGGATGGAATGGAGGACGGTGGTGTGGTCCCGGCCCATGACCTCGCCGATCTGCTCCAGGGTCTGCCCCGTCAGCTTGCGGATGAGGTAAGTGGAGATCTGGCGGGCGTTGGCCACGTCCTTGGTCTTTCCCTTGCCGATCACGTCCTCCGGGGAGATATCATAGAAATCCGCCACCTTGCCGATGATGTATTCCGGGGCGTAGGCTTTTTCAGAGTCGATGATCTCCTTGGTGATGCGCTGCACCAGCTCCATATTCACGGCCCCCACCCCCTGCAGGTCGATGTAGGCCCGGATCTTCTTCAGGATGCCCTCGATCTGCCGGATGTTGGCCTTGATGTTCTCGGCGATGTACTTGCCCGCGTCCTCCGCCAGGGGGATGCCCATGCGGGCGGCCTTGGTCTTGACGATGGCGGCCCTGGTCTCGTAGTCGGGGGGCTGGATGTCCGCCAGGAGGCCCGCTTCGAAGCGGCTGCGCAGCCGGTCCTCCAATCGGAGCATCTCCTTGGGGGGACGGTCGGAGGTCAGGACGATCTGGCGGCCGGACTCATAGAGGGTATTGAAGGTATGGAAGAATTCCTCCTGGGTCTGCACCTTGCCGGCGATAAACTGGACGTCGT
>Ga0310786_10008695_pt1 | contig 12997 bp, 9 predicted proteins | sample AusTroGonzalo_MG_FD_203881 | JGI IMG/M metagenome (GOLD analysis project Ga0310786, IMG submission 203881) | Bovine rumen microbial communities from tropical cattle in Woodstock, Queensland, Australia - Gonzalo_03 (v2) (version 2) | ecosystem: Host-associated > Mammals > Digestive system >... | reverse complement strand
AATAGTGAAAAATGTGATGTACGTACATAGATGAGGGGGTAAAAATGTAAAATATTAATAATCAAACGTTTATAATATCATTAAACGATGTAAAAAATTTTTAATCTTTCAATCTGTAAGTTTTGACGCGGGAATGATTTCATTCCGAAATTTAAATTCTTCAAAACTCGCGAAATCATCCTTTTTCGACCCCGAATTCGCTCACAGGCATAATTCTTTGCGAGATTACGAATTTGGATTTATGATTTTTTATTCCGACATTGTGCCCGATTATTGCTTGCAGCCGGAGATTTTTCGGGTTTCCGGCGCGTTGGATTGAAACGAAAAAGCAAGGTTAGTATAGTTTATTGTTTAATTAATGTAAATGCTTATGAAAAAAGCAAAACTGTTCTTCAGCACCCTGTTCGTGCTGCTTAGCGTGACGCTTTTTGCACAGAATGTGCAGGTCTCCGGCGTCGTGCGTGAAGCAAGCGGCGACGTGGTGACTGGCGCAGCCGTGCAGCTCAAGGGCAGCACGACCGTCTATTCCATGACGGACGTCCTTGGTAACTATCGCATTTCCGTGCCGTCCGACGGTACGCTTGTGGTTAGCTGTCTCGGCTACAAGACCGCTGAAATTCCTGTCAACGGCCGTTCTGTCATTGATGTGGTCCTCGATGCCGACACCGAGATGCTCGAGGAGACGATCGTCGTCGCTTACGGTACGATCCGTCGCGAGGCCAACACCGGCTCCGTGTCGTCCGTCAAGAGCTCGGCGCTCGCCACCGCTCCCGCGACTTCCGTGGACAAGCTGCTCTCCGGCAAGATGGCCGGTGTCCAGCTCGCTTCCTACTCCGGACAGCCGGGTGCGACTTCCACCATCCGCGTCCGCGGTACTTCGTCCATCAACGCCGGCAATGAGCCGCTGTGGGTCGTCGACGGTATCCCCGTCATCGCCGACGATAACCGTGCCATGTCCAACTATGGTGTCGGTCCCGGTTCCAACACGGCCTTCCTCAACCCGAACGATATCGAGTCCATCACCGTCCTGAAGGACGCTGCTGCGGCTTCCGTCTATGGTTCCCGCGCCGCCAACGGCGTCATCCTGGTGACCACCAAGAGCGGTAAGTCCGGTGAGGCCAAGTTCACGGCCCGTGCCAAGTATGGTGTCCAGCAGCTGGCCAACGACAACAACTACCGTCCGTTGACCGGCGAGGAGCTTGTCGATTACTGGCGCGCTGCCATCATCAACGCCGGTTTTAATCCGGACGATGCCGACAGCGACTACTACCTGACGAAGTCCATCCTCGACAAGGGTACGCACGACTGGTACAAGGACCTGACCAAGCTCGGTTCCCTCCAGGAGTACGAAATCAACGCCAGCGGCGGCAACGACCGTTCGACGTATTATTCTTCCCTGGCGTTCCACAAGAATGACGGTGTGTACTACGGTTCCAACTACAGCCGTTTCTCCGCCCGTCTCAACGCCGAGTACAAGCTGACCCAGAACCTCACTTCCGGCGCCAAGATCAACTTGTCCTACAACAACTCCAACGGTGGTGTCATGGGTTCTTCCTACTATGTCAACCCGGCCTTCTCCATGTTCAAACTCCTGCCTTGGACTCCGATGTTCAACGAGGACGGCTCTTATTACCAGCCGGCCGAGAACTCCAAGATCAACCCGATGGCCAATGCCGTCTATGATGAGAACAACGATAAGGAGTATCGTCTGAACGGCACGATGTATCTCGAGTGGAAGCCCATCCGCCAGCTGACCTTCAAGACGAACAACAGCGCTGAGGCTTCTTTCATCGATTCCCGCAGCTACGACAACCCGAAGGCGGATCCGGACGGCAACTCCAGCCTTAGTACCTACCGTATTAAGGAGATCCGTTACACCACGTCCAATACCGCTACCTACAACGACAAGTTCGGTGACCATTCCGTCCGCGTGCTTGCCGGCCAGGAGGCGATGATCAATACTTACGATTATCTGGGCTTGTCCTCTCCGGATGTCGATCCTGCCATCCCGTACCCGACCACGTCGCCGAGCGACAAGGACCAGGGTAAGTTTAATTACAACCAGTACAGCCTGCTTTCCTTCTTCGGTGTGGCGGACTACAACTACGCCAACAAGTATTTCGTCTCCGGTTCCGTCCGTGCTGACGGCAGCTCCCTGTTCGGTTCCGCAAACCATTGGGGCCTGTTCTGGTCCGTGTCCGGTTCCTGGAACGTCGAGCGTGAGAACTTCATGCGCGGTACCCGCGACTGGCTCAGCCAGCTCAAGCTCCGCGTGTCTTACGGTGTGAACGGTAACAACAACATCAGCACTTACAGAGCCTATGGTGTCTACGCCACGAAGGAGTACAACGGTGTCACCGGTATGCTTCCTTCCCGTGCGGACAATCCGAACCTCTCCTGGGAGAAGAACAAGACCTGGAACGTCGGTGTGGACTTTGGCTTCCTGGATGACCGCATCACGGGTAGCGTGGATGTCTACAACCGTCTCACCACCGACATGCTCCTTGACAAGCGCGTTCCCTGGACTACCGGTTTCGGTTCCAACTTCATGAACACCGGTTCCCTGCAGAATAAGGGTGTCGAAATCCTGCTCGATGGTACGATCATCCGCAACCGCGACTGGTTCTGGTCCGTGGGCGGCAACATCTCCTTCAACCGCACCAAGGTCCTCGACCTTGCCGGTACCGGCTTCATCGAGATGAAGGATCCCCGTCGCGACAGCGATACGCCTGTCCGCATCGTGGAAGGCATGAGCCTGTATAACTTCTATATCCGCGACTACGCGGGCGTCAACCCGTCCAACGGTCACGGCCTCTTCTGGACCGCAGATGGTACGCTCACTTCCGACCGTAGCAAGGGCCGCTACATCTACGCCGGCTCCCCGGAGCCGAAGTTTACCGGCGGCTTCAACACCACCCTTACCTGGAAGGGTCTGACCCTGAGCGCTTTCTTTGAGTTTGTCTATGGCAACAAGGTGCTGACCAACAACTGGTACCTCAACGACGGCGAGGATGTCTTCACCGGCAATGTCACGGCCAATTCGCTCAACTATTGGAAGAAGCCCGGCGACACGGGCGTGACCCCGATTCCTATCGCCGACGGTTCCAATGTCTGGTACGCCGGTTACTCCACCCGTTTCCTCGAGGACGGCAGCTATCTCCGCATCAAGGACGTGACGCTCTCGTACAATCTTCCGGAGAATATCTGCAAGGCCATCAAGATGAACGGTGTCAAAGTTTATCTCAGCGCCCTGAATCTCTTCACCTTCCACAATGTGAACGCCATGGATCCGGAACTCGGTCCTCTGGGCTACGCCTACGGTGGTAACCATACGATGGTGAAGTCTTTCGTCGGCGGTATCGAGGTCTCTTTCTAATCCATAAAGTGACGATATCATGAAAAGATTTGTTTCTTATATATTGATCGGTGTTGCAGCTCTCGGACTGACTGCCTGCAAGGGTTTCCTGGACAAAGCCCCTGTGCTTTCCCAAAGTACCGAACTCACGCTTTCCGATTACACTGGCCTCAACAAGGCCACGCTGGGTGCTTACTATTATCTCGCTGATGATATCTGGTATGGCGGCGAGCGCATTCTCGAATCCGAGATGCGTTCCGGCAACGGTATCAAGCATCCTGACCACAACTCCAACCGCTATACGACCCAGATGAACTGGAACTATACGGCTGATGCTACTTCCGATCTTTGGAGGTATGCTTATACGGTCATCTCTTGCTGCAACAATGTGATCGACAACCTCGAGGGCAAGGAGAGCGCTGACGTGACCGCGCAGGATCTCAACAACCTGAAGGCTGAGTGCCTCTTCCTCCGTGCGCTGGCCCATTTCGACCTGGTGACGCTTTATGCGCTTCCTTACAACTATGTGAAGGCCAACCAGGCTTCCCTGTCCGCCGCCCAGAAGGCCGGTGTCCCGTATGTCTATCATACGGACCCTGACGGTCGCCCGGAGCGTGACGATGTCCTGACGGTCTATCAGAACGTCGTGAAGGACCTCAAGGAAGCGGAGACGGCGATCGATCCGGCGTATGTCCGTGCCGGTGTCACCGACAAGAAAGCGGTTGTCTCCCTTCCGGCCATCCAGGCCCTGCTCTCCCGCGTGTATCTCTATATGGGCGAGTGGCAGAACGCAGCCGACTATGCCACCAAGGTGATCAACAACAAGGATTTCAAGCTTTACAGCGCATCTGAGTATGCGGAGGCCTGGACCGGCAATGTCGGTGGCTCCGAGGTAATCTTCGAGGCCTATAAGGACATCAACACCAGATCGAACCTGGATTGCTCTTATATGACCTATCCTGATGGCGCTTACGGCGACTGCATCGCCAGCCCGGCGCTCCTCGCCCTCTATGGTGACGGTGATGTCCGTGGCGAGATGTATCGTCAGGACAAGGACGAAACGGCCGGTCTCTTCTGGACCCTCAAGTATGAGGGCAAGGGTCTGGCTACGCCGGATGCCAACAACGCTGTTGTTCTCCGTCTCTCCGAGATGTATCTGAACCGTGCCGAGGCGCTTCTCAACGGTGCTTCCGTTTCCGGTACCGACGCGCTGTCCGACCTCAACACCATCACGTCCCATCGTGGTGCTTCCGCTCTGACCGCCGCCGGTATGGAGGCTGTCCGCACGGAGCGCCGCAAGGAACTTGCTTGGGAAGGCCACTATTTCTTCGACCTGGCCCGCTGGGGTCTCCCGGTCAACCGTGCGGCCTGCTTCGGCCTGCAGGAGAAGAACCAGAACGTCCCGTTCCCCGATTATCGTTGGGCCCTTCCGCTTCCCAAGACGGAGCTCGAAGTCAACGAGAACCTGATCCAGAACGAAAACTATTAATCTAGTTCGATCGCGTTATGAAAAAGATACTGCTTTATATCACCCTGTTTGCCGGTGTCTTCGCCGCCGTTTCCTGCGACAAGAATCTTCCGCCGGTGTTTGATGACGCCAACGCGTTCGTCGCTTTCGATATCGCTTCCACCAATATTGATGAGGCGATTATTAAAGATGACGGCTCGATCGTCGACCAGACGGAGATCCTCCGTCTGCCCGTGACGCTCGGTTCCGTGAAGGGCCTGGAAGAGACTGTCAAGTTCACCGTCACCGACGGTACCGCCAAGGCCGGTGTCAACTTCAACCTCAAGACCACTTCCGGTACGCTCTCTTTCGATGCTGAGCACCGTACCCAGTACATCGAGTTCGAGATCCTTTACTATCCGCAGTATACCGGCGACCTCAAGTTCACCGTCAGCCTGGTCGAGAATGATGATATTCCTCTCGGCTATCTGTCCACCTGCTCGGTTACTGTCGGCGATGTCGACCATCCGATGAGCGCCCTGATCGGCAACTACAAGGCGGTTTCCGATGACGGTACCGTCTGGCCGATGTCGATCTACAAGGATGAGAAGGATGACCATATGGTCTGGTTCTTCGACCTGTTCGGCAATCCCAACTGGGCCGCTGAAGACACGATGTTCTATGGCAATGTCGACGACGACCTGGAGACCATCACCATCCCGTTCGGTCAGACGTCCGTGTACAAGTACAAGGACGAGACTCCTGTCACGCTCTACTGGCTGAGCCTTGAAGACAAGGTGGGCAAGACCGGCACCCTGACCGTCAAGATCGTCAAGGATGCTGACGGCAACGTCAAGAGCCTTGATTTCGGTACGGAGTATGGCTTCTACGCTCTCCTCGAAGGCCTCGGCTATGTCGGCATCGTATATCCTCAGATTATCGCTACCAAGCTTTAAGCTTTAGACCTTTTTTGAAGCACCCGTCTTGGCGGACGGGTGCTTTTTTTTAAATAATATGCGTACCTTTGACTTTACCATGAAAAAGAGTTTTATTGCGGGCTTGATCCTGTTGATCCTGCCCTTCGTGGCCTCCGCACAGGAGCCCACGACCAGATGGCCTTACCTCTTCCCGGAATTCCGGGAGGGCCTTGTTGAAGCCACAGGAGGCGCCGCACGCGCCCAGCAGTTGAACGTGCATCTGCGTTACGGTCGTCTGCATTTCCTGGACGCTGAAGGCTTGATCCGGGAAGCGGCGATGGAGGAGGTTGTCGGCGTGCAGATCGGTGACGACCGCTTCCTGCAGGTCCGGGGAGAGATGATGCGCGTCGTCGCCCAGTCGGCGCACGGCTGCGTCGTCGAAGAGGTGTTGGGGGACTTTGCCGCCCTGACGGAAACGGGTGGAGCCTATGGCTCGTCCTCCCAGACGTCGGCCACGCGCAAACTGTCTTCCGTCGAACAGGCCAGTACGGTTAGTCAGAATCATATGCTCCTAATGCAATCCCGCAGCGACGGGCAGATGATCGGTCTGCTCAAGACCTATTATCTCGTGTATCCCGGCCACGCCGTGAAGGCGAATCGCGCGGCAGTCGAGAATGTCCTTACGGAGGGCCGTGTGGCAGAATGGAAGGCCTGGATCAAAACCCACAAGATCAAGTGGAACCGACCGGAGAGCCTGGTCGCGCTGTTGGAATTTTTAAATCCTTAAAATATGAAGAAAATTGTAATGCTGGTCGGCTTGGCCGTTTTGTTTGCCGGGTGCGCCCAGTTTACCAATGGTCTGCAGGAGACCCGTGAGCCGGACAAGGATGCGAAAATCTTTGGCCTGGACCTGCCTGCGAGCGCCCGGGTCGCGGAGCGTCTCAACGTCTATTTCAGTGAAGAGATGGCCCTGGAACTGGAGCGGGAGACCGGCGAAGACGGTTTGGTCTGCCTGCCGGAGGTCAAGTCTTTCCAGGGCAGCGGCATCGTGAAGATGCGTCGTCTGTTTCCTGAGGCGGGTAAATTCGAGGCCCGAACGCGCCGCGAAGGCCTGCATCGCTGGTATGTCGTGGATTATGATCCCGAAGTGTCCCTGACCAAGGCCGCGCAGGACTGGTCCGCCCTGCCGGGTGTGGAATCGGTCGAATTCATTCCGTCGGAGCATATTTCCGGAACGGCTGTCGTCTCGGAGGACCTTCCTGCCGGCAGGACTGCCGCGAAGGACCTTCCGTTCAACGATCCCCGCCTGTCGGACCAGTGGCATTATTACAACGACGGCTCGGTCGCCTCTTCCGTCAGCGGCTGTGACATCAACGTTTTCCCGGTCTGGAAGAAGTATACGACCGGTTCCGAAGATGTCATTGTCGCCGTCGTCGACGGCGGCATCGACTTTACGCACGAGGACCTGGCCGCCAATATGTGGGAGAACCCTGAGAAAAAGGGAGACGCCCGCTTCGGCTATAACTTCTACAACGACACTTACCAGGTGACGCCCGACGACCACGGCACGCACGTGGCCGGTACGATCGCCGCCGTCAACAACAACGGCATCGGTGTCTGCGGTATCGCCGGCGGCGATGCCGCCAAGGGAATCAAGGGCGTCCGGCTGATGTCCTGCCAGATCTTTGAAGGGGAAAATGGTTCTGGCGCCGGCCCCGTGGCCATCAAATGGGGTGCCGACCACGGCGCCGTCATCAGCCAGAACAGCTGGGGCTATCTGGAGGCGACCGAGACGCCCAAGTCCCTGCAGGCCGCGGTCGATTATTTCATCAAATATGCCGGTCTCGATGAGAATGACGTGCAGGTCGGTCCGATGAAGGGCGGTATCGTCATCTTCGCCGCCGGCAACGAGAATCAGGATGTGAGCGGCAACGGTTACGGCCCCATCTTCAACGTCGCGTCTGTCGGCGCGGATTTCCGTCGCGCCTATTACTCGAATTATGGCGACTGGATCGATATCAGCGCACCGGGTGGAGATGTCAAGAAAGGCAATCAGGTCCTGAGCACCTTCCCCGGCAACAAATACGGATATCTTCAGGGCACCTCAATGGCCTGTCCGCACGTGTCGGGCGTGGCAGCACTTATCGTGTCCAAGTTCGGTGGCGCGGGCTTCACCCCGGATGAACTGGAGAAGCGGATGGTGGAAAGCGCCGTCCCCATCCAGTCCTTCAACAAGAAATTCGGGATGGGCGCAGGCCTGATCAACGCCTATGGCGCGATCGCCGGGCAGGGCGGAGCCGCTCCGGAAGTTCCGGGCTCCTTCTCCGCCTCGGCGCAGTCCAACAACCTCAAGTTCTCGGTGACCGTGCCCAAGGACGCCGACGACGACATCCCGACCTCCATCATGGTGTACTATAGTACTTCTTCGTTCTCCGCCATCTCCGACGACTTGATGTTCGGCCAGTTCTATCTGGAGGAAACGATGAAGCCCGGAGACCGTCTGGAAGGCACCATCATCGGCCTGGAATTCAACAAGAAGTATTATGTCGCCGCGGCAGCGAAAGACCTGGCCGGCAACGTTTCCGGCCTTACGGCCGTCTCCGAGGTGACGACGGGCGGCAACTCCAAACCGGTCATCCAGGCGAAGGACGGCACTTCGGTCTCCCTGAAGCCGCACGAGGTCAAGAGCCTCGGCTTCGAGATCATCGAACCGGACGACCACTTCTATACCATCGAGCTCCAGCGGGAGAACGAAGGCCTGGTCCTCGACACCCTGGTCCGCAATATGCCCAAGGTGGTCGTCAACGGACCGGCGTCTCCTTCCGGCACGTTTACCGCGACCCTCGTCGTGACCGATACCTATGGCGCGACCGCCAGCCAGGTCGTCAAATATACGGTGCTGGAGAACCACGCCCCGGTCATCGCCACCCAGTTCGAAGACCGCGTCTTCAATTCCAAGGCGGCCGTGACCGAAGAGTTTGCCTGCTCGGACTATTTCCGGGATGAAGACGGCGAGGAGCTTGCTTACACCTTCTCCATCAGCAATGAAAATGTCATCAATCTGACCGCTCAGGATGGCAAGTTCTACCTGACCCCGATGAACTACGGCTATGCCACCGTGACGGTTACCGGAACGGACGTGCGGGGCGAATCCGCGACGCAGTCTTTCCAGGTGCTCATCCGCGATGGTTCGCAGGCCCTGGATGTCTATCCCAACCCGGTTTCGGATTATCTGTATGTCCGCACGAGCGAGAGCGCCTCGGCCTCGCTGCGCGTCGTCAGCTCCTCCGGTGCGACCGTGTATTCGGACGACCTGACCATCACGCCGTTTGATCCGGCCAAGGTCGATGTTCGGAGCTTTGCCCCGGGCATCTATACCGTCCTGCTTGACTACAATGGCGAGCAGATCAAGAAATCCATCGTCAAACTTTAATCGGGTGTTATGAAAAGAATTCTTTTTACGCTTATATCCCTTGCGGTCTGCGCTACGGCCCTCCGGGCCCAGGGCGTCACGTTCCTGAATGTCAACCCTGATCCGGTCGCTGCCGGCGTTGCGAACACGGGTGTCGCCCGGGACGCGGATGCCTATGCCCTGGAGAACAATATGGCTGCGACCGCCTTGTCCGGTTCCCGGATGGCCGTGGCGGCCGGCTATGCCAACTGGCAGCCGAAAGTTGCCGGCACGAAAGTGTATTCCGCCGCCGGTTTCTACCAGCTGTCTTCCCGTTTTTCCGCCGGTCTGCTTTTCAAGGATATGTCCTATCAGGCTTACGATATCGTGGGCAAGGACGGCCGTGTCAAGGACAGCTTCACGCCGACCGAGTTCGCCGTCGCTGCCGGATTCGCGTATAAGATCGTTGACGGCCTGTCCGCCGGTCTCACGCTCCGCTATCTGTCCTCGACGCTGGCCGAGAGCGCCAAGGCGAATGCCTTTGGCGCCGACATTTCCCTGAAATATCAGCACGAAGGCCTGGCCGCCGGTCTCTCCGTCTGCAACCTTGGCTCGCCGGTCAATTACGGCGGCGAGAACTACGCGCAGCCCGGGATCGCCCGGGCCGGTGTCGCGTATTCCGTGGCCGGTTTCACGGCTTCCGCCGAGGCGGACTACCTTTTCAACGGCGCGCTGATGGCGGGCCTGGGCGTGGAGTACACCTTCGCGGAGATCGTGTCCCTGCGGGGCGGTTTCCACTATGGCGACAACGCCAAGGCCATCCCGACCTACGCTTCGCTGGGCCTGGGCGTGCAGTTCGCCGGCTTCCACCTCGATGCCGCTTTCCTGCTTGCCTCCAAGACGCTCGGCAACACCTTGATGGTCGGTCTGGGCTACGCATTCTGATTTTAATCTGATAATCCGGGTGCAGGGCTTGTCCCTGCACCCTTTTTATTCTTTCTAAACTGGATGAAACGCTTCTTTAGATCCTTCACGCTGGTCCTGCTGGTGCTGGGCCTGTCTTCCTGCATCTCTCTTTTCTGGCCGCTCGATATCCTGACGGGCAAGCTGCCGGTGGTTACGCGCGGACAGGGCGACCAGGTCCTGTATTCGAACCTTTTCGCGCACAGCACGATGCGTCTCTACTATCTGTGGAACGAGGAGGTGACGGACAGGCTGAAAGCCTGGAAGGACGACGGCGATCCGGCCGAACAGGTGCTGGCAGCCCGTTTCCGGGACTCCGCCACCGGCGAGGAGATTGACCACTGGACGCAGTACCTGGAAAATTATGACGATTTCGTCTCCTATGTCTCGGGCGAGTCGGATGCCTCGTATGGCCTGGGGCTTCAGCTGCGCTATGCGGATGACGAAAAGCGCCGGGTCATGGCGGTGGTGACCTTCACCTATCCCGGCGGTCCGGCCGAAGCGGCCGGCCTGAAGCGGGGCGACAGGATCATGGAGCTGAACAGTCAGGTCCTGTGGGTCTCGAACTACGAAGAGGTCGTGCCCGGTGCGCTCAGCGGCGCCGCCCCGGTGACCCTGACCTTGTCGGACGACCGGGTGGTGACCCTGAACCCCGTGGCGATGTATGAAGACCCGGTCTTGCTCTACAAGGTCCTGGACTTCGGGACGGAGCGGGTCGGCTATCTGTTCTATAACAAATTTACGCTCGAGTCCTACAAGCGCCTGAACGAGGCGTGCCAGGCCTTCCGCGCGGCGGGGATCTCGGACCTGATCCTGGACCTGCGCTACAACACCGGCGGCTATGCGCTTGCCGAGCAGTTCCTGGCTTCGCTGCTTGCGCCGGAGCCCGTGGTCGAAGCCGGCGGCGTCCTCTCGATGGACATCTACAACGCCGGACTGACCGAGTATTTCGCGGGCCGGGACGAGGACACGAAGACGTATTTCACCCAGGATTTCTCTTTCACCGTGGAAGGGAAGCGCTACCGCTTCAGCACCCGGGGCGCGAACGTGCGCGTCGGGCGCCTCTTCGCGATCGTGGAAGACAACACGGCCTCCGCGTCGGAGTCCCTGCTCTGCGACCTGAAGGCGTTTATGCCGGTGACGCTGGTCGGCACGCGGACGCACGGCAAATACTGCAGCGGCCTGCCGCTCTCGGCGGCGGAATTCTATGACGATTACTCGGAGCAGCTGGGCGCGCGGCGCGCGGAAGAAGGCAAGCGTTATACCGAGAACCGCGGCATGTACGTGATGATTTCCCGTTTCGCCGACAAGAATGGCGTGACGCTCTGTATGCCGGACGGCCTGGCGCCGGACGTGGCGGTGGAAGACAATCCGCTGGATGGCTATGCGCTCGGCGACCCGTCCGAGTCGATGCTTTCCGCGGCGCTCGCCGCCTGCGGCCACGGCCCGGCGGCGAAGCAGCGCAGCGCGGGCGTTCCGCGCCTGGAGCGCGTGCCCGGCGCCCTGCGCGGCGAGGGCTACCGCATCTTAAACCTCCACCCAGTGGATGCGGACGCCGCTGCGCTCCATTCCGCGGAACCAGGTCATCTGCCGTTTGGCAAACTGGTGGATGGCGATGGCGAGCTTCTTCCGCATTTCGTCGAAGGAGAGTGATCCCTGCAGATAGAGGGTGACGAATTTGTATTCGAGACCGTAGGAAATGAGCGTCTCGGCGGGAACGCCGCGCTCCAGCAGCCCGCGGATCTCGTCCACCATCCCTTCCTGCAGGCGGGCGTCCAGCCGGGCGTCGATGCGCGCGTTGCGCGTGTCGCGGTCGACCAGCGTGCCGATGAAGAAAGGCCGCTGGGGCAGGTCGGCGCGGCCGGCATTCCCTTCGCGTGCCGCGCTCAGGGGCACTTTTTCAGAAAAATCATACCCGCGCGTGACGGCGTTGACATACATCCCCGTGCCGCCGCACAGGATGGGTACGGCGCCGCGGGAGCGGATGTCCGCCCAGGCGCGAGCGAAGTCCTGCTGGAACTGCCAGACGTTGTACTGCGTGCCGGCGTCGGCGATGTCGATGAGGTGGTAGGGGATGGAGCCGTATTCGGCGAGGTCCTTGCCCGTGCCGATGTCCATCCCGCGATAGACCTGCCGCGAGTCCGCGGAAATGATCTCGCCGCCCAGCTGTTCCGCGAGCCGTACGGCGTAGCGTGTCTTGCCGGAGGCCGTGGGGCCGATCACGGCGACGAGGTCGCAGGCGCCTGAGGCGCAGTCGCGTGCAAGCTGCGCGACGTCCAGCCGCTCGGGTTCGGGCAGCTCGGCGACGATGCTATGCTTGAGGCGGTGCATATGGGGAGGGGATTATTCTCTTTCCATCTCGCGGCGGATGTCCTTCTCCTTGATGGTGGCGCGCTTGTCGTATTCCTTCTTGCCCTTGGCGAGCGCGATCCGGAGTTTGGCGAAGCCGTTGTCGGCGATGTAGAGGCGCACGGCCACGATGGTCAGGCCCTTGGTCTTGACGGCCTGCGCGAGGTGCTTGAGCTCACGCTTGGTGAGCAGGAGCTTGCGGTCGCGCATCGGCTCGTGGCTGCTCCAGGCGGAAGCCCAGAAATAGGTCGCGACGTTCATCCCGCGCACGTAGAGCTCCCCGCCGGAGAAATAGCAGTAGGCGTCCTGGAGGGAGGCCTTGCCGGCGCGGATGGACTTGATCTCCGTGCCTACGAGCACGATGCCGGCGTCGTACTCCTCGAGGAACTCGTAGTCGTACGACGCCCGCTTGTTGTTGATGCGGACCTGCTGGGGCTTCTTGTCCCGGGAACTCATAGGCCGAAGGCTTCCTTGATGCAGTCCACGCCGTCCAGCAGCTCCCAGCCGAAGAACTGGATGCCGTCCTTGACGTAAGGCTTGCGGCCCATATGGCCGTAGGCGGCGGTGGGCTCGTA
>Ga0310786_10008693_pt1 | contig 12998 bp, 8 predicted proteins | sample AusTroGonzalo_MG_FD_203881 | JGI IMG/M metagenome (GOLD analysis project Ga0310786, IMG submission 203881) | Bovine rumen microbial communities from tropical cattle in Woodstock, Queensland, Australia - Gonzalo_03 (v2) (version 2) | ecosystem: Host-associated > Mammals > Digestive system >... | reverse complement strand
CGTGCCTGGAGAAGTATATCGACCTGTCCAAGGACACGAACCTGTATGAAACAGTTGCCAAGCTGCAGGAAGCGAAGGGCGATATCGAAGCCGCGTCTGCCGCATACAACAAGTTTGTGGAAGGCGGCGGAGCCGAGGCGGAGGAAGCCGGATTCCAGAATGGCGTATACATGATGCAGGCGGGCAAGTATGCGGATGCGATCACCGCTTTTGAAGCATACGCCGAGAACGAAACCTACGGCGCCGGCGCGATGTACAACATCGGCGTCTGCAAGATGAACAGCGGAGATTTCGAAGGCGCGGTGGAAGCCTTCACAGCCTGTGAGAACAAGGGCGGAACCTTCGAAGGCCTGTACTACAACCGGGGCGTATGCCTCTACAGCCTGGGCCGGTGGGAAGATGCGGAAAGCGATTTCATCAAGTCCATCGAGACGGAATCCTTCAAGGACGAAGCGCTCTACTTCCAGGCCAGCTGCCGGATGTGGCAGGAAGACTATGAAGGCGCTGCGGCCATGTTCACCGAGTACATCGGGGACGGTGAAGAAGCTGCTGAGACCCCTGCGGAAGGTGAAACCGAACGCGTGGTTTATGATGGCGCATATTACTTCCGCGGTATATGTGAAGGCGCCCTGGGCAATCTGGAAGGCGCGCTGGCGGACTACACGAAGTGCATTGAAAACGGATATGAGCTGAGCGAGAGCTACTATCAGCGGGCGCAGGTTTACGCGGCCCTGGGAGAAACCGAAAAGCAGAACGAAGACCTGGCGAACTCCCTGAAGAGCGTAAGCAAATAATACAGATTTACACAGCAAAAAAGGCTGCCGTTTACGGCAGCCTTTTTCATATCCTTATTCCACTGTGACAGTCTGGGTTTCGCTGTATTCGCCGGGGAAGAAGGTCCGGCCGTCTTCCATCTGCATGGAAGCACCGGAAACATCCACGAAGGCACGGGCCCGGACTTCATAGGTGCCGGGTTCCGTGATATCCGCAATCCAGGCGGTTTCGCCGCCGGAGAGCTTTCCGGCGGTCCAGTCTTCGCTTCCGGACCGGCGGTACTCAATCTCATAACCCGTGATACCGGTTTCCCACTGGTCTTCCAGTTCCGCCCGGAGCTGTCCGTCCGCGGCGTCCAGGGTGATGATCTCCGCCTGCTGCGGGACGATGACGAAGGGAACAGAGAAGAACGGTTCCTCGGATTCTTCATTCACAAAAAGATCTATAATGGCAAGACCGCAGCTTTCATTGTCCCGGCAGCCAACCACGAAATCCTCGCCTTCATAGAGCGGGTCACCGTTTTCGGAAACCACTTCCAGATCCGGACAGAGGGGCATGTCTTCATATTCCATGACGGAGGGAATGGCTTCCGCTGACTTCGGGATGACAGAACGCACCTTCATCCGGAGCACCGCGGTTCCCAGATCCTCCCGGCCCTTCACGGAAGCGCCGAGGTAAAGGGTTCCTGCTTTCCGGACGGTGAGTTCCGCCTGGGAACCGCCTTTCAGGATTTCCATTTCCGCCAGTTCCCCGGAGCCGTTCAGCAGCGTCCATTCGATCTCCGGATGGCTGAGTTCCATTTCCCGGGGCCCCTTGAAATACAGGATGACGCCGGTCTGCACCGCGTCCCCCGTGAGGGCCACTTCCCGGTCGGCGGAGAAGTGCATATAGAGGTCTTCGACGATGGGATTGTAGTATCCCTTGATGGGGAAGTTGTCATAGCTCGTGTAGGGCGCGGTTTCGCTGTCAGGATCCGGCGCGGTGACGGTGCGGTAATCGGTCCAGGCGCCATCGGCATACAGGAAGCTTTCGCGTTCATTGATCACAGCTTTCTGGGCGCCGGGATCCCCCGGCAGGGCAAAGGCGACGGATTCATTCACCAGGTATTTGCCGTCCGCATCGGTCATGGTCAGGATGACGGCATAGGACTGGCCTTTCTGGAGAAAAATGGAATCCGTGTCCGTGGAGAGGGCCGTTTTGTGATACCCGCCGTAGGGGAAGGTCACTTCTCCTTCGGCCACTTTCAGTCCGTCTTGCGGGGTTTCGTAGTCGTCGCACAGGAGATAGATCTCATAGGTTACCCGGGTGTTTTCCTTCTCCGTCATGCAGGAGAAACCGGTCAACACCTGGCTGCAGCGCGCGGTAAAGACATTGGCCATCTTTGCGGGCGCGTCTTTTTCCAGGACCATTACGGCAGTGGTCTGCATATAGTCGTGCTGTTCCACCTGCTCCGGGGCAATGGCATCCTCAAAGACAAAGGATTCCGGCGAGTCCAGGGACTGGTCATAATAGGAGAGCCAGAAATAGCCGGAGCCGGTAAGCACCGGGTTTCCGTCCGTGTCCTTGACCGGGTTTCCTTTGCCGTCGGTCAGCGGTACCTGGATGCCCCAGGTGGCATCGCCGCGGTTCGGGAACGATTCATTGCCGGAACCCCAGCTGTTTTTCACCAGCCATGCGCCGTCCGCAGGGGGCTGATGATCCGCGACGAAGTTTTCCTTCGGATAGCTGTCGTCCCAGCCGATCAGCGTCACTGCGTGATTTGGAGCGCCGTCGTCCCAGGTGTAGTGTGCCCAGGTCTTCGTGTTCAGGTAGCGGCCTTCTTCCAACAGCTCCTGGTCCGGATCGGATTCGTCCGCGCAGAAGGAGACGGAGACGCCCCGCTTCTGCAGCAGCTGCAGCTTGATCTGGCGGGTGGCCTCTTCGCTGTAGACATATTCGTCCTCGCTGTTCACCTGTGCAGGAGTGGGAAGGAGGAAGGATTCCTTCAGCAGGTAATCCCTGCGGAACCGGTATTCCTCCGGGATGGACCAGTCGTCATCGTCACTGTAGCAGAAATCCTGGTAAGATCCCTGGATCCAGCGCCGGATCGTATTCTGTTCCTTTCCCCGGTAACGGAACAGATCCCCAAGCTCTTCCGCGTTCTCACTGGAAGGACCGATGCCCTGGGCAAAGGTGCTGGTGGCCAGGAAAGTGGAGGCGCCGCTGCCGTAGACGGCTCTGGCGCTGCGGACATCTGTTACGAGGGCGCCTTCGCCGTTCTGCGGGTTGTCCGGATCATTCAGCGCCACGTGGGAGAAGTAAACCAGCTGTTTTTCAGAAAGGTCCAGCGTTCTCCATGCATCCGGGTCGTACTCATAGACGGAACCCAGGATGCTGATTTCTGCGGCAGCCACTGCCGCGAAGCCCCAGCAGGTTCCGAAGGGCGACTGCTCCTTCACCGGAGTGACATAGCAGCGGTCGCCGATACCGTCCCCGTCCGTATCCACACTCCGCAGGTCGAAGGCAGAAGGGATTTCCGCCGGCACATCCCCTGCGGACGCAGAGAGGGGACACAGGGCTGCCGCCAGGGACAGGCAGAGCAGCAGGGCAATTGCTTTCTTCATGGGAAAACCTCCTGATGATGAATCCATTCTTCGGGGATCAGCGGCTGGCGGGCAGCAGGTACAGGCAGTCCGACCGTTCACTTCCGGCCAGATCCTTCTTTTCCAAAAGCCATACGCCTTCCCGGGTCCATGCCGCGCTGCAGCTCAGGTAATGATGGGGCAGGTAACCGGACATGCTGAGGTACAGCGGCTCGATGGCACCGGTTTCCGGATCCCAGCGGAAACAGTTTCCGCCGCCTTCCGCCGGACAGTTGAGCAGGACCAGTCCGTCCTCCATGACGGTACAGGCTCCGTAAGCAGTATTGCTGTGAACTGCATCCGGGTCCGGATCATCCCCTGCATAAGGGATTTCCGGCAGCTTTTCCCATCCGGCTCCGTCAAAGACATACCCGTCCGGACAGCGCCGGGACTGGATAAGACTGTTTTCCAACCCCAGCAGCGCGTAGATCTTTCCGTTGCCGGAGACAAGGGTCCAGCTGTCCCGGGTGACCGGCAGGGCGGCTGTGTTCTGCCAGGCGTTTTCCGCCGGATCATAGCATAGCATGAAGGGCGTATCGTCCCCCAGGCCGATGCAGTATATTTTCCCGTCCAGGCCGGCCAGGGTGATGTCTGAGCAGGAATCGGAGCCGGTAAGCTCTGTCCAGCTTTCTGTCTCCGTAAAGGACCAGGTGGGCTTTGCAGCAGTGTAATCCATGACGGCAAGATACCGCCGGGTAATGCTTTCCTCTGCTTCTGCGGAAGGCCTGTATTCCGTTGTGATCCAGTGATACAGCCGGTTGCCGGTATACACCGGGGCGGACAGGTCTTCGAGGGTGACCTGCGTATTCCGGTGGACATCATAGTAAGAGATACCTTCCTGCTCCAGGAAAGCGATGGCTGCGTCCAAGAGGCCGGTTCCCAGGACCGCGCTGAAGCCGGATCCGTCCCAGCGAAAGAGGGTGCCGGTATGCGGATCAAAGCCATACAGGTTATCGTGATGCTCATCCGTAAGGATACAGCCCACTTCCGGCAGGGTATTTTTCTGATCCCGTCCCTGCGGGTGCAGGTCTTCCCAGACGAGGGAGAGGGAGGGCTGGCCCTTGACGAGGAAATCGTCCAGTTTCGCCAGAACAGTTCCGCCTTCCGACAGGGTGAATTCCACAAAGGAACTGAACAGCTCCTTCGCATTGTGAACGGTCAGGGTCCTGCCGTCCTCCGATGCTTCCACAGTCATTCCACCGGAGGGGAGGACAACGGCCTGTGCATCCTTTTCAAATATTTTCCGGTAAGAAAGAACGGTGTTTCCGCCCAGGTTGATGCCGCTGAGGATTACATCCCCGCCATCCACATCGCATACCGCCCGGGTGAGGGCGGGATTCTCCGCACCCAGCAGGCTCAGGTCCAGATAACCGCCGGAAGAACACAGGTCCTTCAGCTTCTCCGTCCTGCGGACACAGGAGAGGAGCCGCGCCCGGTTTTCCAGCGCGTATTCCGATCCGGACTGCCCTTCCTGCCGGGGATACAGGGATGCCAGCACCGCATAGGCGCCGGCCGCGGCGGGCGTGGCCATGGAGGTGCCGCCCATGATGTCGTAGGCGTCATCGGGAGAAAGCTCTATGCCGGGTCTGGACACCGCAATGGAATCCAGGTAGAAATGCAGGTCGCCCACCGCGTCCTCGTCATCCGAAATAACAACGATCTGTACACCGATGCCGCAGGTGCGGCCTTCCAGCTCTTCCGCGCCGGTGATGAGGCCATCGTTGCCGGAGGAACCGTTACAGCAGTGGGTCATGATTCCCTGGTTGACCAGGCCCGGGTTCGTCTCTTCCATGCCTGCGTTGACGAGATCGCAGTTTCCGTCCGTATCCACCAGGATTTCACCGACGGAAACGGAGAGGGGAAGTTCCCCCTCCAGAGTTTCACGGGTCACGCACACGGAAAGATCCGTATTGTCGCTGCCGGTCGTTGCCGGATCCTTGTCATAGGGAAAGTAAAGGAAATACTGCTCTCCGCAGGAAGCGTTGTGAATCGTCACCTTCAGGGAGGCGGGACGGTCCGCTTCCGTAAAAGTGTGATCCTTTACGATTTCCAGTTCGCACACCGCATTGCTGGTATAAGGCGCCCCATCTTCTTTCTCCAGCAGCGGCTGGGCATGGAACACGGAGGCGCCGAAGGGTTTCACGGTTTCATCGCAGCCGGTGACGGAAGGGATCACGGAGCCATCATCCAGAAAAGCTGTGTCTTCATCGAAAAGACCGTAATATGCGGTGGTTTCACTGCGCCTTTCCGGCGTCCATAGGTTCGGGAAATAGCAGGGATAGCTGACGGAGGAAAGGATATTGACGCCGGGGGCGAACAGATCCACCTTGTTCCGGCCGTAATTGCTGAAACCGGAGGCATTTCCGTACCGGTCTGCCGCGCCGACGATGACCCGGTACGGAGAGGTGCCCGCGGTGCTGTATTCATTGTAATCCAGGTTCATGTGCTCATTTCCGGCGGCAAAAAAGGTAAGGATACCTTCTTCGCCCAGGCGGTTCAGGATATCGTCATAGATTTCGCTCTGGCCGCCCTGGCCCCAGGAGCAGGAGACGGCCACGATATTGACGCCGGCCTGCTTCGCGCGGAGGACATACTCCAGGGCACCGATCTCCCGGTCAACGGAAAGGAGATCATTGGCATGCTCCGGATCTGAATGGTTGGTGGCAACCATCATGATTTTCACATTAGCTGCGGAGGCGACGCCGGCGATTCCGGCTCCATTGCCGGACTGGGCGGCGATGATGCCGGAACAGTGAGTGCCGTGACCCTCCAGATCTGTCAGGACGGAGTTGTTCTCCTGGGTGTTGAAACCGTGATCCCCGGGCAGGCCCAGGTTCCCCGGATTGGTCCACAGCACGTTCTTCAGGTCCTCATGATTCACGTTAATGCCGGTATCGATCACAGCGACCACCGCTTCACTTTCGCTGCCGTCAAGGCGGCTCCAGGCATCCGGCATGTTGAGGGAGAGACCCGGAGATTCCAGGTACCACTGATAGAAAGACAGCGGATCGCCGGCAGACACGCCATCAGCTGCCGCAAAGGGCAGGGAGGCGCAGGCGATCAGCAAAGCCAGGAATATGGATATTGTTTTATGAAGCAGGTGATGCATCTATATTTTTCCTCCGGCAGGTTGTTCGCGGGATATATGGATATTATACCTGCGGTACGCTGAAAAATCAAACCGAGCGGAGGCGGAAAAGGCGTTATTTTGCTGCGGAACGCCGGCAGCGGAGATAGGCGGTCAGCGCGGAGATGAAGGAGACCACCTCATTGATGCTTCCGCCGATGGAATGGGTCAGGATATCATAGGTCAGGGCAAAGGGAGAGGAGATCATGATAAACAGCCGGACCGTGTTGGGGTTGGGGATGGACATGGCCACGGTGTTGAACAGCATGGCGACGATAAACAGCAGGGAAACCCAGCTGCTCCAGGACAGGATGCCGATCACCAGGATGATGACGGAGAAGACAACAGCCAGCAGGGTTGTCAGCTTCGGGGTGCGCTTCTTTTCCGTGAAGAGGAGCACCACATCCCGGACGGCGCAGACCCCGTTCAGCACGGCACCGGTGACGGCGTCCGCCTGCCCGCAGCCGGACAGCAGGAGAAAATGTACCACGAAAAGACTGGCGCACAGCGTCTGGACCAGGAGAATCTGCCGGTAGGTTTTCATCTGGAACGAGATGACGGAAACAATAAAGGCAAGAATGCCGAATACCTGGGCAACGATCTCCATGCGTCTTCCTCCCTGTAGGGAAATCCTGCGGGAGATTGTACTCCGGGAAACGGCCTGTGTCAAAGACTTTCTGCAGCGGGATCATTGATTCGGAAAAGGAAAGCGCATATAATGCAGATAACTGATCGGTGCACAAAACAGGGAGGTGCTGCCATGGCAGGTCCGGGCGGCCCGGGGAGACGGGCATTTTTCCTGACAGAGGAAGAAAAAAAGAATTCCCCGAAGATCACCAAAGAGCTGCTCCTGCGTGTTTTTTCGTACCTGCGGCCCTACTGGAAACAGCTTTCACTGGTGCTGGTCTGCATCGCCGTTTCTTCGGTGTGCAGCCTGTTTCCCTCCATCCTGACCGGTAACATCATCGATGTGCTGACCGGCAAGAACCTGGGCGGATGGTTCGGCGAGGGGATCTCCGCGCTGATCCGGCTGATCCTGCTATCCCTGGGGCTGCACCTGGTCTCCAACCTGATCGGTGTCGGGGAAACCTACCTGAACAACTGGATCGCGCAGCATATTTCCTTTGATATGCGCAACCAGATGTACCGGCACCTGCAGAAGATGTCCCAGCGGTTCTTCACTTCCGCCAACCAGGGCGATATCATCACCCGGATGACCAGTGATATCTCCGGTGTGGAATCGGTGGTCACCGGTACATTCACCAGCATCCTTTCCAATACGATCACGCTGGTGGTGGCGGTGGTTGCAATGTTCCAGAAGAACTGGATCCTGGCGCTGGTGGGCATCGCGGTGGTGCCGCTTTTCACGCTGCCGACCCGGATGGCCGGCAAACGGCGGTGGAAGCTGGCGGGGGAGGCACAGGCCTGCAACGATGAAATCAACGGGATCCTGAACGAAACACTTTCGGTCAGCGGCCAGCTGCTGGTGAAGCTCTTCGGGCGGGAGAAAGCGGAATATACCCGGTACGAGGAAGCCAACGGCAGGATGATCAAACTGAACATCCGGGAGCGGATGGCCGGCCGGTGGTTCTTCATGCTGCTCAGCACGCTGACCACCATCGGGCCGATGCTGCTGTACCTGGTGGGCGGTATCCTGATCATGAAATATGACAGCAGCCTGTCCGTGGGCGATATTACGGTGCTGGTGGCGCTGCTTGCCAGGATGTACGGCCCGGTGAACAGCCTGCTGAACATCCAGGTGGACTGGATCCGGTCCATGGCGATGTTTACCCGTATCTTCGAATACTACGACATGAAACCGGAGATCGATGACCGGCCCGACGCGAAGGAACTGACTGGCGCGAAGGGGGAAATTGTGTTTGACCACGTGAACTTTACCTACGACGGGGAGCGGATGATCCTGCAGGATATCAACTTCACGCTGCACAGCGGCGACTGCATCGCGATCGTCGGCCCCAGCGGCAGCGGGAAGAGCACCATCGTGAACCTGATTCCGCGGCTGTGGGATGCCACCGGCGGCAGGGTGACTTTTGACGGAACGGATGTCCGGGACCTGACGCTGCATTCCCTGCGGGACGAGGTGGGCGTGGTGACCCAGGAGACCTACCTGTTCAACGGGACGATCCGGGATAACCTGCTCTACGCGAAACCGGAGGCGACGGAAGAGGAAATGATCGAAGCCTGCCGGAAGGCGAATATCTACGACTTCATCGCGAAACAGCCGGACGGGCTGGACACCATGGTGGGAAACCGGGGACTGAAACTCTCCGGCGGCGAGAAGCAGCGCATCTCCATCGCCCGGGCACTGCTGAAGGATCCGGCACTTCTGATTTTTGATGAGGCCACCTCTGCACTGGACTCCATTTCGGAGGCTGCGATCCAGGCAGCCATCAATCCGCTGATTGAACAGCGTACCTCTATCCTGATCGCCCACCGGCTGTCCACGATTCTGGCGGCGGACGAAATCCTGGTGGTTCGGGACGGCCGGATTGTAGAGCGCGGAACGCATAAAGACCTGGTTCATGCCGGCGGCACATACCAGGAATTGTACGAAACCCAATTCAGCAAAGCGATGGAAGTTTAGGAACTGTGGACAAACAAAGGTAATTCTGCTACAATACCGCTTGAACCAACGAAGGAGGATGAAACCAATGGCTACCAAGAAGACTGAAGAAAAGAAGACTGAAACGAAAGTAACCGCCGCGAAGCCCGCCGAGAAGGCCGCTCCGAAGGCTGCTGCGAAGCCCGCTGCCGCGAAACCCGCTGCTGCGAAGCCCGCTGCCAAGCCTGCTGCGAAGGCTGCCGCGAAGCCCGCTGTCAAAGCTGCTGCGAAGCCCGCTGCCAAGGCTGCCCCGAAGGCTGCCGCCAAGCCCGCTGCGAAACCCGCTGCCAAGGCTGCCGCGAAGCCCGCTGCAAAACCCGCGGCAAAACCCGCCGCCAAGGCTCCCGCCAAGAAGCCTGCTGCCAAGCCCGCCGCCAAGAAGGTGGAGATGATCATTCAGAGCCCCATGGGCGGAGACATCACTCCCGAAGCGATCCTGGCCAAGGTCGGCAAAGCGGACAAGATCTATATCCGCGTGGACGAGAACAAGGCATACTGGGTCCGCGGCAAGGAAACCGGCAGCGTGGATCTGTGGGACTGATCACCCGGACAGGGCGTGGAGGAAACGCACGTGAAAAAGGACAGGCTTGAGGATTATGTCATCACCATTCCGGATTTCCCGAAGCCCGGGATCATGTTCCGGGACATCACTTCCGTGATTCTTGATCCGGACGGACTGAAGATGGCGATTGACGGAATGGCGGATGCGGTCAAGGACCTGGATTTTGACCTGATCGTCGGGCCTGAATCCCGCGGCTTCATTTTCGGCGTCCCCCTGGCTTACAGAATGGGGAAGGGATTTGTTGCCGTGCGCAAGAAGGGAAAGCTCCCCCGCGCAGTCGTCAGCCAGAAATATGAACTGGAATACGGCGAGGCGGAGATTGAAGTCCATGCGGACGCGATCCGGCCCGGACAGAAGATCCTCATTGTGGATGACCTGATGGCCACCGGAGGAAGCGCCGCTGCCGCCGCGAAACTGGTTGAAAAGCTGGGCGGTGTGGTGGTCGGGATGGTGTTCGTGCTGGAACTCGCCGGCCTGGAAGGACGGAAGAGGCTTTCCGGATATGACATCCGGTCCCTGATCACTTATCCCGGCAAGTAAAATGCATTTGCAAAAACATGCAGCGCTGAATGCGCTGCATGTTTCTTTATGCACGGGAGGTTATTTCCGGACCTTGGGAACATGGTATTCCACACCGGGATCGAAGCGCACCTCTTCAGGCGGAGTTTCCAGCTCTTCCGGATGATCCATGTAATGCATGATATCAAAGAAGAAGGCGGCGTAGTGCGCGCCGGAGCAGACGCGCTCATCTGCGGTGATCCCGATGGGCAGGTAACGGCGCATCCTGGTATTGCCGGCTTCCACCACAGCTTCCTTCTGGATGCTGCCCATGCCGAAGAACAGGCTGACATTGCCGAAGTTATAGATATGGTGCAGGGGATTGTGCAGACCGATGGAACCGTTGTTGGTAACATAGAGTCCGCTGTACAGCGGCAGCTCCCGCATCAGTATGCCCGGGGCGAGGCCATACCGGTCCAGCAGCCGTACCAGTCCGACCACCAGCGTGGCCAGGCCGGGCACGGCCAGCAGGCCGCTGGCCAGCTTGATGGCAAAGCCGCCTTCTTCCGAAGCCCTGCATTTTTCCACCGCATCGTTCATCCGGTCCCGGACGTCGAAAATGGTATCCGTCAGGTCAAAGAGGATGCGCACGGTATCCTCGTTGCTGTCGGTATCCTGCGGATTTTTCAGCACCGTATAGGATACGGAACAGTTGTTCCGGGAGAAATACTGCTTGTTGAAAATGAAGCGGTTGACTTCCGGATTCCGGCTGACGGCCCGGACATAGGCGGCCACCAGGATCTGCATGAAGGTGATCTTCTCTCCCTCCTGGCTCTTGCGCACGATATAGCGGCTCATCTTTTCATAATCTGCTTTATGCTCCAGGAACACCTGGGCGTCACAGCGCATGGGCATCAGATAGGGTGTAATCTGTACAATGGGGTCCAGTTTCTTTACTCTTCTTCCGTCAGGTCTGCGTCCGAACATGTTTGCTCCTCCCTCTTTCTCTCTCTATCATTTCATTTGTTTTTTACTCTATTGAAACCGCGTGCCGGCATGGCCCGCGGGAGTTTTCAGTGCACGGCACCCCGTTCGCAGCGGTTGCCCCAGAAGTCGATCAGGCTGCCGTCCCGGTATACGCAGATGACTTCGCAGTTATTGGAACAGCCGCCGCAGTTCCGCTCCCGGGTGACAAAGTCCATCTTTTCGACGGAAAAATCGAACACCGTTCTTTTCAGGCCGCGCTTCGCTAGAATGGCCGCGCCCATGGCGCCCATCAGGTGTCCGTTTTCATCCACAATGACCGGACACTGGAGCAGGTCCTCAAAGGCGCGGACAACGCCCACGTTCTTGCTGACGCCGCCCTGGAACACGACAGGGGAACAGATCTTCTTTCCCTTGCCCACATTGTTGATATAGTTGGATGCCACGGCCCGGCAGACGCCGGCGATGATATCCTCCCGCGGGTGTCCCATCTGGATTTTGTGCACCAGGTCCGATTCGGCGAAGACAGTGCAGCGCGCGGCGATCATGGTGGGATGGGCGGACTGGAGCGCATACTGTCCCATTTCCTCCACGTCGATGCCCAGCCGCCTGGCCTGGCTGGAGAGGAAGGCTCCCGTTCCGGCAGCGCACAAGGTGTTCATGGCGTAATCCACGGCGATGCCGTTTTCCACCAGGATAATCTTTGAATCCTGCCCGCCGATTTCCAGGATGGTCCGCACGTCCGGATGGAAGGTGGTGGTTCCCACGGCATGGGCGGTAATCTCATTCTTGACCACGGTGGCCCCGACAATGGATCCCACCAGCCGCCGGGCGCTGCCGGTGGCACCCACGCCGACGATCTGCCACGTGTCCCGGTCCAGCTGCTTTTCCAGCAGGCCCAGCAGCTTCTTGACGGCGCCGATGGGATTGCCTTCAGTCCATATATATTCCTGGGCCAGGATCGTATTGTGTTCATCGATGATGACGGCCTTGGTGGAAATGGACCCCACATCGATGCCGAGGAATGCGTTCTGTGTGCTCAAGGGGCCACCTTCTTTCTCATTTCAAGCATATCGAAAAAGGCTTCCAGCCGCGTCATCAGGCCGACGTCGCTGGTCTGGGAATCATAGGTCAGGTACAGCACGGGGATACTGTATTCCCGGGACAGGTTCGCCAGCACCGGCATGATATCCGTCTCCGGCATACAGAAGGCGGACTTGACCTGGATCAGGCCGTCGAACCCGCGCTCGGCGAAGTTCTGCGCCTGCCAGATATCGGTGGTGGAGCTGGCGCCCATGGAATACTCGCTGAAGCGGCGGATGATAATCTGCTTGTTTTTTTCACTGTTGCGCAGCATATCATTGGTGATGTTCATCAGGCGGTGAACTTCCACGCCCATATCCGCCAGCTTCTGCTCAATCTCCAGGTTGGAGAAGGGATCCATGACCGTATAGTAATCGCCGATGATCCCGATGCGGATCGGATCCGGGTTTTTCTCCAGCACCACGTCCGCAAAGGCGTGGTTCGCGTTCCGGTATCCTTCCTGGATATCCGCGAGGCTCCGGGCGGCGTACATGTCCGAGATGAATTTGCGGTAAATCTTCGGGTAGGTGCCCGTGGGATCGAAACCGCAGTTCTGGTAGTACATGGAGGTGGTATCGTCCAGGTGTTCCACCATCTTCACGGCGTCATACACAGCCCGGCCTGCTTTTACCATGTTGCAGCGGGGATTGATGACCTTCAGGGCCCGGAGGATATCCTTTATTTTCCCCGTGTTATAAAGGGACAGGTTGATGAATTCAAAGGAAT
>Ga0310786_10008691_pt1 | contig 13000 bp, 9 predicted proteins | sample AusTroGonzalo_MG_FD_203881 | JGI IMG/M metagenome (GOLD analysis project Ga0310786, IMG submission 203881) | Bovine rumen microbial communities from tropical cattle in Woodstock, Queensland, Australia - Gonzalo_03 (v2) (version 2) | ecosystem: Host-associated > Mammals > Digestive system >... | reverse complement strand
GTGAAGCTTGTCCACAAAGGGACAGGTCAGATCCAGCACTTCATTGCCGGCTGCCTTCAGCTCCTCCAGCACCTGCGGGGAAACTCCGTGGCTGCGAATCAGGACTCTGCGGCCGTGAGCTTCTGAAGGATCGCTGATCGGTTCCAGTCCGCGTTCCGCCAACCGGCGGATCACCTCAGGATTATGAATCAGTTCACCCAGCGTACAGGAGGGAATCCCGTCTGTGGCCATCGCTTCTGCCTTTTCAACTGCACGGCTGACGCCCATACAGAAACCGGCGTGCGCTGCTACCTCAACAGGCATATTCCCTTTCCCTTTCAAAAAATGACGTTCAACTGAAATATTTCTTCTTTATTATACGTATTTCCTGCCAATATTACAAATATTTTTGAGAAATTTTCAGTTTTTTTCTTTCTCCGCGTCCTTGATCATGGTCCGGAACGTCTCCCGGAGCCGTTCATTCATACGTTCACATGTGTCCGTATTGATTCCTTCGGCTAGGAGATCGTCATAGGGGATCGGCTCTCCGACGTACAGGTTGGTCACCTTGAAGAGGCCCAGCTTCCGGTCAAAGTAGATCGGGATGACCGGCGCCTTGGATCTCATGGCAATCAGGGACGTACCGGATTCGATCTGCTCCATCTGGCCTTCATGATGGCGGGTACCTTCCGGGAAGATCAGCAGGATCTTCTTCATCTTCACAGCCTTCATGCAGGCGCGCATGGCTTCCATGTCGGATTCATGCCGCCCGACCAGGATGCAGTGGAGTCTCACCAGCAGGTTTCGGAGGAACTTGCTGTTTCCAGCCAGTTCCTTTTTCGCCAGGAATACGATCTGATGGTGTGGAATGCCCATGGCCATCACGACAGGATCCAGGGCGTGGCGGTGATTGCCGATGACCACATAGGGCGGATCCTGCAGCAGCCGTTCTTTGTGATGGAAGCGGACCGGCATCAGGGTGTGGAAAAGGATCTTGGCCAGTACACGGGCAATTTCATAAAGGATGCCGCGTTTTTCTGTCACCGCTTCCAGTTTCTTCTCAGCCATGGCGCTTTTCCTCCACAATTCTGAGGATCGTATCCACCACCTCGTCAAAAGTCAGGTTCGTGGAGTCCACCAGCACAGCGTCCTCCGCCTGGCGAAGCGGTTCCACCGGACGGTTCATATCCTGTTCATCCCGCTTAATCACTTCTTCAAGCACCTGTTCAAAGGTTTCGGTGCTGTTCTTCTTCTGCAGCTCCAGGTAACGTCTGCGGGCACGTTCCTCCGCCGACGCGGTCAGGTATATTTTCGCCGTTGCGTCAGGAAGTACGGTAGTACAAATATCTCTGCCGTCCAGCAGCATATCTGTTTCCGAAGCCAGCTTCTGCTGCAGGCGTACCATTGCCTTGCGTACCTCAGCATACCGGCTCACCGTGGAGGCCGCCATGCCTACTTCCTGGGTGCGAATCAGGCCGGTCACGTCCTCTCCCTCCACAAATGTATGCTGCCCGTCCGCCTCATGGGTAACGGCAAAATTCAGGCTGTTGCACAGGTCCACAATTGCCTGTTCATCCTGAACGTCCATATTCCTTCTAAGGGCAGTCAGGCCCAGTGCGCGGTACATGGCTCCTGTATCCAGATGCAGAATGCCAAGTTTCGCTGCAACCGCATCCGCAACCGTGCTTTTGCCTGCGCCGACCGGACCGTCAATGCCAACGTTAAGCCTCATGCTTATATCCTCCTGTAAGCGGGAATCCATCCCGTTTCCGGGCGTTTTTCCCGTATCTCTGTAACCTTTTATATTATACTCTTCAGCTGTTTTTTATTCAATCCATATGCTGTTTTCTCAAGGTTCTTCCACGATCTGGAAAAAGATAGATTTTTACCATTACCTATCTGTTTGATTTGTGTTTTGGTAGTTGACACATTCAGACCGTACTTTTATAATGAGCTTGATATCAGACGTCTCCGGACGAGGAGGTTTTTACCATGAAATCAACAGGAGTAACCCGTCAGCTGGATTCCCTGGGACGCATTGTCCTGCCTGTGGAACTTCGCCGCACTCTGGAGATCGGCCCCAAAGATACGCTTGAAATTATGGTGGAGGGCAACTCCATCGTCCTGCGCAAGTATGAAGCCGACTGCCATTTCTGCGGAGGCAAAACTGGCCTGACCGCCTACAAGGATAAGCTGATCTGCCGTCGTTGCCTTAAGGAAATCAAATCCATCTGACCTTTCCAACTCATGATTTTTCAATCCCGGATCTTTCCGGGATTTTTTGTTTTCTTGAAGTTTCCCTTCCCTCAGCGTATAATAATTCTGTTATCCGGATCGCTGGTCCGTCTTGCTGAGCAGTGTGAAGGATCATTATTCATGATCTCTGGAGGGTTTCCATGTCCTTTCCGTTTTTCGCGTATCTTTCACGGCTCAGACTGATCCATCGCTGGAGCCTCATGCGCAACACCGTTCCCGAGAATGACGCTGAGCATTCCCTGCAGGTAGCCATGATTGCCCACGCCATTGCGATCATCGCCCGGGACCGTTACGGAAAGGATGTAGACCCGGAGCATGTACTTTCCCTGGCGGTTTATCATGACGCGACAGAGGTGATGACCGGCGATCTGCCGACGCCTGTCAAATATCACAGTGATGAACTGCGGGGCGCCTATCACCGGCTGGAGGAGCTCTCCGCCGACAGGCTTCTGGCGCTTCTGCCCGAAGATCTGCAGCCTGCCTTTACTCCGTATATGAAGCAGGCCTCCGGATATGAGCACACCCTGGTCAAAGCCGCCGACCGTATCTCCGCCTGCATCAAGTGCATGGAAGAACAGCGCGCCGGCAACCGGGAGTTCGATTATGCCGCGGAGAACATCCGCGACAGCATCTCCGCCATCGACCTGCCGGAGGTCAAGGATTTCCTTACTGATTTCCTGCCCGCCTTCGACATGACCCTGGACGAGCTGAACCATCCCTCTGACGAAAACCGTTAAGCGTCATCCCGGTCAGACTTGAAATATGAATTTGGAGGTTAACTCATGAAACGACTTTTAGCCCTGCTTCTCATCTTTGCCCTGCTCCTTCCCGCCTGTTCTTTTGCAGAGCTGGAGGAAGAAGAAGACTTTGACCTGGAAGAAGAAGTCGAGGATATGGATCTGGACGAAGATGGGATCTCAGATGAGATCATCAACGCCGAGCCGGTTTCCGAAGAACTGCAGGAAGAAATCCGCAATGCCCTGGAAAACGCGGACTTCATTCCCACAAGCGAACTGGATGAAAACAACCTGTTCATTAATCGCAACCTGCCGGACAACGTGATCAACATTCTGCTGCTGGGCGTGGATACCCGCAATGCGGAACTGATTGAGGAAGACGTGAAGCTGGCGGATGTCCAGATCATCCTTTCCCTGAACACGGAAACAGGCGAAGTAAAGCTTTCCTCCATTCTCCGTGATACGGTCGTCATGAACCCTTTCACCGGTGTCCGTTCCCCCATCAACTACTCCCTTCGTTCCTTTGATGACAAAGGCAAGTTCCATGACGATCCCCAGCGCGCCATCGCGACGGTGAACTATAACTTCGAAATGAATATCCAGTATTACGTCATGATCAACTTCCGTGGCGTAGCCGCCATTGTGGACAAGCTCGGCGGTATCGATATGGAACTGACTGAGGGCGAAGCAGCAAATATCAACTACTACCTGAAAAAGAACGCCAAATCCATCTCCAAGCACTACGACACCAAGGAAGCCAAAGCCGCCCGCGTTGAACTGAAAGTCGAAGACGGCGTACAGCACCTGGATGGCCTGCAGGCCCTGATGTATGCCCGGCTGCGCCAGAACAAAACCAAGAAAAAATATAATCTGGGTGACGACTGGCAGAGAACAGCCCGTACCCGTAACCTGCTGGACAAGCTCCTGCAGAAAGTGCTGAAGGGGAACGCCGATATCATCGACCTGGTCAGCTACTCTGTGGAATACATCAATTCCAACATGAATCCCGCCACCATGTTCGATCTGATCCGCACCGTTCTGGGCGGCAACATCATTAACAAGCTGGGATCCGGCGATTCCATTATGGAACAGTTCCGTATCCCCATGGGCAACGCGGATGATGGCACCAAGACCTGGTCCTACGTCCAGGAAAAGGGCGATCTGTACGGCAAAATCTGGCTGAGCAAGACCAACGGCAATCTCCAGAAGAATATTGAGGGACTGCACGAATTCATCTATGGTCAATACTATCCCGCCGGAGAATAATCATTCATATAGGCACCAGACGGGCAGCTTTCGGGCTGCCCGTTTGATATATATGCAGATTGACCGGAAAAGTTTTTCTGCAATATTTCACCGGCCTGTGCCGTTATATGATATGATTATGAATCATGTTCAACGGAGGTTTGTATGAAACGACTTTTCGCTCTGATCCTAGCGCTTGCACTGCTTCTTCCCCTTTTTGTATATGCGGAGCAGGAGGATGCGGAGCTTACGGAAGATATTGACCTTGATGAGGATTACTCCTTTGACGAGGAGGGCAACCTGCTCCTGCGGGATGACGAAACCGGTGAAACATACAGTCTCTCCGCCATCAGCGAAGAAGATATTGAAAAGCTCGCCGCGCAGTATGAGCTGGATGAGTCCATTGATCCGAATGAGCTGGAGATCAACGAGAACCTGCCGGATGATGTCATCAACATCCTGCTGATCGGTCTGGATGTCCGGGGAACGAAAAAGGAAAAGCTGTTGACGGAACAGGGCAAGTATTCCAAGCGTTCTGACGTGCTGATCGTTCTTTCCATAAACATGAATGACGGTTCCATCAAGCTCTCTTCCATTGCCCGCAACACCTATGTGGAAGTACCCGGCCGGAAGAACAAGACCATCATCGCCAACAGCTATGGTCATGCGAACTATAAAAATGGTGAATTTGTATCCTGGACTGACACGCCGGAAACCTGCATCCGTACGGTCAATCACAATTTTGAACTGAACATCCAGTATTATGTCGCCATCAACTTCTACGGTGTCGCACAGATCATTGAAGGCCTGGGCGGCGTTGATCTCGACCTGACCAAAACAGAAGCCACCGCCATCAATACATACCTGTCCACAGGCACCATCAAAAACTCCAAAGGTGAAAAGATTTCCCACGGCAAGGCCATCGCTAATTCCTATGACGATAAGAACGGCAAACGGGACAAGCTGAAAAAGACAAGCGGCGTGCAGCATCTGGACGGCATCCAGGCGCTGATGTATGCCCGTCTCCGGAGCATCGACAGCGACTTCGTCCGCACCGCCCGCACCCGTCACCTGCTGGACTGCCTGCTGAAGCAGACCCTGGAAAAAATCAAGGCTAACAAGCTGAATGTGCTGGACCTGGTTTCAGACTTTATTTCCTACCCGATTACCAACGTCAATCCAAGCACAATTATGCAGCTGGCCGGCAAGGTTATGTCCTCCGGTGTCATGGATAACCTTGAATCCACCGATTCGCTGATTTCCGAGTTCCGGATCCCGATCGACGGTCACTGGAAGTATGATACTGTCGATGGCGCCAGCGTCACGATTATGAAAGATAAACAGTATACTGTTGAATCCCTTCATGAGTTCATCTACGGTAAATACTATCCCGCCAATGCCCAGTAAGCATCACTGAACCGCATATCAAAACGGACGACCTGATGGTCGTCCGTTTTCTTTTCTTTCAGCTTATTTACTTCTCAGGGGAATGCCTTTGCCACTTGCCTTCCAACAGATCAGGCACATCGCACCGTACACGATCACCCCTGTGACCGTCATAATCCCCAGGTTCAGCCAGTTTTCTGCCGGGAACACTTGTCCGATCAGCCGGACACAAACCAGCATAATACCGCCCATCACGGCATAAATACCGACGTATCCGATAAACCGCTTATAGGGCAGTTCTTTTCGCAGGAAGATAAACTGCACTACCGGCACAGTCATTTCCGCCATCAGCGTACCGATCACCGCGCCCATGCTTCCCATGAAGGGAATCAGGCTGCCATTCACAATCAGGTTCACCACAGCGCCGCCGCACACGCTCTTCACAAAGATATGATCCCGTTTCTGGGGCAGCACCACCTGTGTCCGGACTACATTTGCAAAACCGATCATGATCAGCGTAAAGCCCAGGGGCGCCATCAGTACACCGGAATAGCGGAATTCCTCCCCGAAGAACAGCGGGGCGAAACGGTCTGCCACAGCCGCAACCCCAAAGGCCATCGCGCTCACCATGCAGACTACCAGATCCATGCTCCGGTCGATGTTGCGGGCAATCTTCTCTGTTTCGCCCTTTTCCTGCATATGGGAAACTTTGGCCATCATCACCGTTCCAATGGCAGAAATGAATCCGCTCAGGCAGTAGATGATCTTTTCCGCGTTCTCGTACAGGCCGTTCTGGTCTTCGCCGGCGATGTTGTAGACCATCACCTTGTCCATTTTGCGGAAGATGCTTACCGCGGCAACAGAGATGAACAGCACCGCGCAGGGGCGCAGATGCTTCAGCGTTTCCTTCATGGAAACACGACGGTAGCTGACCTTTCCTTTCAGGGTCAGCGCGCAGCTCAGGTTACCCAGCAGCGTTGCCAGGCTCCAGGCAAAGCCGTAGATCCAGAGATCGTCTATGTTTTTGATAAAGATAAACACGCTTGCCGCCGCCACAAGCTTGACCACCGTGTTCCGAAGGGCAACGGGTTTGAACTGGTCCAGGCCCATCAGGCACCAGTCAAAGCTGCACAGGCAGCTGACGCTCATCATGGTCAGATGCAGAGCTATATATTTTTCTCTTCCCGCCACCAGGAATACATAACCAAACCAGAACAGAAGCGTCACACCGGCTACCAGCAGCTGCATCTGCCAGATGCCGGAGAAAGTCCGGTCCAGCTTTTCCCGGTCGTCCCTCGCCTGGGCAATCGTCCGGACTCCGTAATCCGCCAGTCCCAGCATGCCGACCAGACAGAAAAGTTCGCTCACCGTCCAGGCCTCGGAATATATACCGATGCCGGCTTTCCCGACGACGCGGGAAAGATAGGGCGCCGTGATAACAGGCAGCAGGAGCGAGAAGATCCTGTAGGCCACGTTATAAGCTACGTTCTTCTTTGTACTCATAATATCAGGTTATTTTCAGGAACGACGTCGCGATTCCGAAGTAAACCAGCAGGCTCAGGGCGTCCACGATCGTGGTAATAAACGGACTGGCCATCACCGCCGGATCGAAGCCCAGTTTCTTTGCCAGCATCGGCAGCGTACAGCCGACCAGTTTCGCGCACAGCACCGTCACCGCAAGCGTCAGACCCACAACCACAGCGACCATGACGCTCACTTCGTCATTGTTCATAATCAGCCGGTCTACCAGCATAACTTTTGCAAAACACAGCACGCTCAGGCAGGCGCCGCAGATCAAGGCTGTCCGGATTTCCTTCCAGATCACCTTGCCCAGGTCGCTGAATTCCAGTTCACCCAGGGACAGGGCACGGATGACTGTAACGGAACTCTGGGAACCGCTGTTACCGCCGGTATCCATCAGCATCGGAATAAAGGCAGCCAGACAGGGCAGGAAGGTCAGTGCCTTTTCAAAGTTGGAGATAATCATTCCCGTAAAGGTAGCGGAAATCATCAGCAGGGACAGCCAGGGAATCCGGTGCAGGAACAGGTCAAACGGCGAAGACCGCAGGTAGGTCTTGTCGCTCGGCGTCATACCGGCCATGATTTCCATGTCCTCGGTGGTCTCTTCTTCAACAACGTCCATGGCGTCGTCGAATGTGACGATACCGACCATACGGTTGTCTCCGTCCACAACCGGAATTGCCAGCAGGTTGTACTTACTCATCATCCGGGCCACTTCTTCCTGGTCGGTATGGGTGGTCACGGTGATGAGGTTGCTTTCCATGATGCTGTCAATCGTCTGCAGGTCGCTGGGGGCCAGCAGCAGGCTCTTGACGCTCACTGTACCAACCAGCAGCCGATTCTGCAGCACATAACAGGTATAGATTGTTTCCTTGTCCACGCCGGTACGGCGGATCCGCAGGATCGCGTCGCCCACCGTCATGTCCGGAGTCAGTTTCACGTACTCCGTCGTCATCACGGATCCGGCGGAATCTTCCGGATACTGCAGGATTTCGTTGATCTCCTTGCGCATCTCCGGATCGGCCTGGGCCAGGATGCGCTGTACAACGTTTGCAGGCATCTCTTCAACGATATCAACCGCGTCATCGACGTACAGTTCATCCATAACCTGACGCAGTTCCTTATCGCTGATACCCTTGATCAGAGACTCCTGCTCCTCGCTCTCCATTTCAACGAAGCTTTCCGCGGCCAGCTCCTTTGGCAGAAGCCGGAACAAAAGCGGCAGTTTGTCCGACTCAACGCCGGCAAAAACCGCAGCAATATCCGCGGGATTCATCGTTACGAGGATATCCCGGATTGTAGAGTATTTTTTGTCTGTAAGCAGAGTCTGTAAAGTGTTTTCAACTGTGACAGAATGTTCCGCCATGCTTGCTCCCTCCCATTTGGTTAGAATGGTCAGTTGCCAGAAGCATATAATACCGGGCACACACCTTTTTCCGAACCATAGGCATCCTGGTTCGGTTCAAAAGGTTATCCCGGTATCAGACATAGCGGCAGATTGAATTTATGACACGCGGAACCGGAACGTCACGCCGCCCGGAACCCGCTGTCTTCGCCCAACCGCTATGCCGCTGCTACTCCCAGCGTCCATGACATTCCCTCCTTGTTTTTTTCATTTTTTCAGCCGGAAACAGATCTCTCTGCCCGGCCTTTCACGCTATTATAGTATCAACTTTTTTTGCTTGTCAATCCTTGAAATGTTTCGTTTTTCTTAATTGTTTTCTGTCCTTTTTCCCCTTACATAAAAACAAGGGATTTCCTCTTTTTTACTTTGCTGCAGTCTGGTGGAAATCCCTCGTTTTTATACATTTTTAAGTTTTCAGTCTTCAGTTTTCAGTCTTAATTGATTGTAAATACTTTTTCAACTCAGCGATGTACATTTCCGCCATCTGGCTCAGGATCATGTTCTGCTTCACGATGTATCCGATCTCCATCCGGCCGGCAGCCACCTCTTCTTCTTTATCCTCAAAGGCCACTGCCACATAGTCCGATCCGTTCAGTTCCTCGCAGATGATGCCGCTGCACAGCGTATATCCGTTCAGGCCGACCATCAGGTTCAGCATCGTTGCCCGGTCTGTGGCTTTGATGGTCCGGATATAGTCGTATGTGCTCAGGATCTCTTCCGCAAAATAGAAGGCTCCGCTCGGTCCCTGTTCAAAGCTCAGGCAGGGATAGTCACGCAGTTCTTCCAGCCGGATCGACTTCTGTTTTGCAAGCGGGTGTCCCTTCCACAGGTACACATAGGGTTCGCACTTGATCAGCGGATGGAACTCCAGCTGGCTGCTCTTCAGGAACTTGCCGATTGCCTTCCGGTTGAAGTCACTCAGGTAAAGGATACCCACCTCGCTCTTGCCGGTGGTCACGTCCTCAATCACATCCCGGGTCTTGCTTTCCCGGATCGCGAATTCATATTCGTCTGTATCGAAATGCTTGACCATTTCAACAAAGCTTTTGACCGCGAAGGAATAATGCTGGCAGGAAATGCCGAACTTCTTTCTCAGGTTGCCGCCTTTTCCATATTTTTCCAGCAGTCTGTCGTACTGGTTTACCACCTGCCGGGCATACTGGATAAACTCCGCTCCGTCATTGGTCAGGGTAACGCCTTTTCCGCCGCGGTTAAACAGCGTGATTCCCAGCTCTTTTTCCAGTTCACGGACTGCGCTGGTCAGGGAAGGCTGCGTCACATACAGCACCTCAGCCGCCTTGTTCAGCGATCCTTTTTCAGAGATGGTGATCACATAGTTCAGCTGTTGAATCGTCATAGCCTGCACGCTTCTCTCATTACGTTTTCCCAGGATAAGTCATACCCTACCACACATGCCCTGGATTGTCAAAAAGGACCGGCCGTTTCCGGCCGGTCCCCTGTCTCAAACCAGAATCTTCTCATCAATCGAAGCAGTCACCCACGTGGTTGATGATCACATCCACTCCCAGGGGCGTCTCATACTCTTCAATGATGATTTCCTCACCCGGCAGACGCGGTGTCTTACCCTCTGTCGGCTTGTCCGGGCGGCTCCAGGGCTTATTGGTGAATGTTGTCACCGTTCCCTCTGTTTCCATGCTTTCCAGCTTATAGCCGATCACTTCCTGCTCTGTCCAGGTGTACTCGGCCGGCTGACCATTCACCACGGTGGGCAGGCCCGTAATCGAAGCCATCCAGCCGTTTTCTTCGTTCAGGATTACGCTCATACCGTTGCTCAGGGTCATATGGACGCTCGTAGGTCTGTACATATGCTCGTTATTATTATCGTCCCAGACCTTCCTGACGGACACGCTGGTCAGTTCAGGCTGATACTTGTTCCGGATGGTGAATCCATGGATTTCCGACACGTACCAGCGGACCGGATCTTCCTTCACCGTGTAGGTGATCGGATGACCGTTCACAAACTTGGGCAGCTCGCCGAATGTATGCTTCCATCCGTTAGCCGCTGTCAGTTTTGCGGTCCTGACTTCTTTGCCGCCCGCAAGCAGATGAACCGTTATGCTCTTCGGCCGGTTGCCGTCCGCGTTGTTATTGTCATCCCAGATCTTCACGACCTCGATGTCGGTGGTCATTACTTCCTCTTCCGGTACTTCCTCAGGAATCTGGATATCAAATTCCTTCTCGATCACCAGCTTACCCGTATCCTTGGTATTGGTGATTACGAATCCGGTAGAAGCATTGCCCGTGATCTTTGCCACATAGCCGTCCGGGATCTTTGTTTCTGCCACCGTGTACTTGATCTCACGGACCACGCCGTTTTCACGCACATTCCGGCACAGGTTGTTCCAGCTATACTTCCAGCCGTTTCCGGCATTCAGTTTCACAACGTCTCCCAGAACCTTGCCATCCGCATAGAGCTGGACTTCAACATCCGCAGGATGTTCGCCGCTGTCCACCCAGACTTTCTTCACTTCAACCGTAGTCTTTTCAGCTTCGTGTGTATTAGTCAGTGTGGTCAGCGATCCGCTTGTGGTTGCATCCGTCAGGGTGTATCCAACCACATTCGGTTCCTTCCAGGTGTATACGATTTCCTTGCCGTCCTTGCGCTTCGGCAGCTGATTGATCTGTCCGACCCAGTTGTTCTCAGCATTCAGGCTCACAGACTTGCCTGTCGGCTGGCCATCCGCCAGAAGCTCAATTGTCAGTCCGGTCGGCCGCAGTCCGTCGCTGTTGTTCTCATCCTTCCAGAGCTTCTTCACTGCGACGCTTGTCAGGATCCTCGCATTCACAAACTCAGCTGCGCAGCCTTCAACTGTAATCGTTCCTTCACTGTTCGTCGAAGTTACAGTATAGTCAGTGTTTTCAGCTTCTTCCACGGTGTATTCAATGTCTGTCGGCAGCCCTGTTGCTGTTGCCGTCTCGCCATCCTTCAGTTCGAATGTTGCTACACCGTCGATGAATGTCATATCACCATAAGTTTTGTTTATGGTGGTATCGCTGAGCGTCACCGTGAATTCAAACTTCTTGTCTGCATCTGCGCCAACGCTGCTCTTCACGGTCTTACTGACTTCCAGGTCACCGACTTTTCTGGTGTTTGTGAAATCAGCGATGCACTCATCTTCTTCATCGATCGTCCCGCTGGCACCCTCAACTTCTGTCGTAAACTGCTCGTATTCCGCTTCCTCGACACTGAAGTCAATACCAACCGGCAGACCTGTTGCTGTTGCAGTGTGGCCACCTGTTAATTCAACAGTTGCAACGCCATCAACGAATGTCATGTCTCCATAAGTTCCGTTAATGGTCTTATCATTCAATACAACCGTGAATTCAAACACCTTATCTGCATCCGCTGCCGCATCGCTAACAAGTGTCTTGCTAACAGTCAGGTCACCAACCTTATGAATATACTTGTTGATTAGTTCTGCTTCAACACCGTTTACGGTGATCTCCAGATCTTCGATCTTCTGCGTACTGTCTTCTGTTACAAGCGCAAAGTTCGTATTCAATCCGCCTGCATTCGTTTCTTCGACTGTATACTTCTCGCCCACAGGCAGGTTACCAGATGTCCATGGTAGCTGTGCATATGTCAGCGTAATCGTGTCCTTATTATCTCCGTCCGGATTTATTCCGGTACCGGTCACTGTGACGCTCAGTTTTGCCTTTGCATCATCGCCAATGTCGTCGCCCTGCCACGTCTTCATAACAGTCAGTTTTGCAAGCATACGTTCATAGTCATTGATCAGGGTAACCGTCTTGCTCTGGGTTTCAGTTCCTCTCGTCAGCGTCGCAGATCCGCTGGTCTGGCTGTCTTCACTCAGTGTGAAGTTGCCGATAATATTCTCGCTGTCTTCCAGGACTTCAGCCACGGTGTACTCAATGTCCAGCAGCAGATTGTCAATTACCACAGGCGTGCTCACGCTCACTGTCAGTTCGGGATCTTCATCCATAAACTCACCAGCTGCGTTCACAAATTTCACGGCTCCGTCAACTGTCGCCTTGATTGTAATCGGATACGCCTTGCTATCCTGGCCCGTAATGCCAGTGACCTGCTTCTTAACAGTCAGGCTGCCCTTCTCTTCTTCGTATGCGTTGATCAGGGTAACCGTCTTGCTCTGAGTTTCAGTTCCTCTCGTCAGCGTCGCAGATCCGCTGGTCTGGCTGTCTTCACTCAGTGTGAAGTTGCCGATAATCTTCTCGCTGTCTCCCAGGACTTCAGCCACGGTGTACTCAATGTCCAGCGGCAGATTGTCAATTACCACAGGCGTGCTCACGCTCACTGTCAGTTTGGGATCTTCGTCCACAAACTCACCGGCTGCGTTCACAAACTTCACGGCTCCGTCAACTGTCGCCTTGATTGTAATCGGATACGCCTTGCTATCCTGGCCCGTAATGCCAGTGACCTGCTTCTTAACAGTCAGGCTGCCCTTCTCTTCTTCGTATGCGTTGATCAGGG
>Ga0310786_10008690_pt1 | contig 13001 bp, 11 predicted proteins | sample AusTroGonzalo_MG_FD_203881 | JGI IMG/M metagenome (GOLD analysis project Ga0310786, IMG submission 203881) | Bovine rumen microbial communities from tropical cattle in Woodstock, Queensland, Australia - Gonzalo_03 (v2) (version 2) | ecosystem: Host-associated > Mammals > Digestive system >... | reverse complement strand
ATTGTCCGTCTTCGTGGACAACCTTCATCGGCAGACTCAGGGCAATGAGTTCGTAGATGAATTGTGAAACGTCTATCACTCCTTCGCTTTCCGGGATGACGATACATTCGCCTTCGTCGGCATATTCAGCTCCAAGTTTCACGGTCAGCGTGTCATCTGTATCGATAGGTACTTCGACGTCGGCCAGACAGCGGTCGCAAGGAGCGAATACTGTACCTTCGGAGTGAAAGTGAAAACGGAAAACTGATCGTGTGCTACCCTCGATGTGTAGTGTGGTCGTTACTTGACCTCGCTGCACAAGTCCGTCGACTTTCTGAAAAAAGGTATCATCGATATGAAAGACCTTTTCCGTCCCGTCTACGTTTGGGGTAAGCAAATCAATCGTGTATTCGTTCGCTTTCATGTTCACAATTGCTCACAATTCCTTTTAATTATTCAGCACGGAGTGTGAAACGCTTGAAGTCAGACACAGTAAGGTCTTTGTCTACGCTCTGAAGATACTGAGCAACACTTACCTTGCTGTCGTCGATGTATGCCTGGTCAAGCAGACAAGACTCCTTGAAGAACTTAGAGAGCATACCGTTAGCGATGTTCTGAATCATCTGCTCTGGCAAGTTGGCAGCTTTCTCTTCAGCAACCTTTGCCTTGATTTCGCGTGCCTGTGCAGCCTGCTCAGGAGTGATCCAACCCTTGGTAGTATTTGACTCAATGTGGTCTTCGCTGTCAACATGTGCAGGATTGATACCAGCCTTCTTCAATGCTGCCTCAACTGCCTTGTTAACCTGATTCTGCTTTGCCTTCTCAACGTCTGCTGCAAGTTCTGCATCCTTTACTGACTGAGGAACAGAAGCCTCGTCGAGTGCGATTGGTGACATAGCTGCAACCTGCATAGCGATGTTCTTTGCTACGCTTTCGTCGCAAGGCTTGTTCATTGCAACGAGTGTGCAGAGGAAGTTCTGACCCATGTGGTTGTAAGCGCAAACATATTCGCCTTCAACTACATTATAGCCATCGAGTTCCATCTTCTCACCTGTTACACCTGAACGCTCAACGATAGCATCAGGAACTGGAGTTCCGTCCAATGAGAGAGCCTTAACCTCGTCAAGAGTCTTGCACTTGTTAGCAACTGCGAGGTCGAGAATCTTCTGTGCGAGAGCAACGAAGTCTGCGTTCTTTGCAACGAAGTCGGTTTCACACTTGAGTGCAATCATGGCAGCAAACTTGCCGTCAACCTTTGCGAGTACACAACCTTCTGCTGCTTCACGGTCAGAACGCTTTGCTGCAACCAGCTGACCCTTCTTACGAAGAATCTCCATAGCGGCTTCCATATCACCGTTTGCTTCAGTAAGGGCCTTCTTACAGTCCATCAGACCTGCCTGGGTCTTCTGGCGAAGTGTATTGATTTCTGCTAATGTAATAGCCATAATATTTCTTTATTTTCTAATTACGATACGATTGTTTATTCTTTCTCTTCTGCTGGTGCTTCCTCTGCTGGAGCCTCAACTGCTGGAGCTTCTTCTGCTACAGGAGCAGCTTCTTCTGCAGGTTCTTCAGCAGGAGCCTCTGCCTTCTTTACAGTCTTACGTGTACGCTTTGGTTTAACTGGCTCTTCTGCAGCAGCTACTTCCTGTGGCTGTTCGCCTGCAGCTTCCATATCGATTTTCTCAACCTTACGTTCTTCAAGACCTTCTGCGATTGCATCACAACATGCAGTAATGATTACTTCAATTGACTTTGAAGCATCGTCATTTGCAGGAATCATGAAATCGATATTGTCTGGATTAGAGTTTGTATCAACAATAGCGAAAACAGGAATTCCAAGACGGTTTGCCTCATGAACTGCGATGTGTTCCTTCATCACGTCAACAATGAAGAGAGCTGATGGAAGACGAGTAAGATCGGCAATTGAACCGAGGTTCTTCTCGAGTTTCTCTCTCTTACGACGAATCTGAAGATTTTCACGCTTAGAAAGCTTGTCATATGTACCGTCAGCTAAGAGCTTATCAATGTTAGACATCTTCTTAACGGCCTTACGGATTGTTGGGAAGTTTGTAAGCATTCCACCTGGCCAACGCTCAATAACGTATGGCATACCAACAGCCTGAGCCTTCTCTGCCACGATGTCCTTAGCCTGCTTCTTTGTTGCAACGAAAAGGATACGCTTGCCAGACTTCGCAATCTGCTTCAATGCATCGGCTGCAACTTCAATATGATCTACAGTCTTGTTGAGGTCAATAATATGAATACCGTTACGCTCCATGAAAATATAAGGAGCCATGGCAGGATTCCATTTTCTCTTGAGGTGTCCGAAATGACAACCTGCTTCCAATAATTGTTCAAAATTAGTTCTTGACATAATTTTCTTTGTTTGTTTTGTTTGTTTACTTTCTTTTTAAGTTGATTGAACCCAACTCCCAAGTAGCCATACGGATCTTAAGAGTTTAGATACTAAACAATTCTTCAAGACGACATTAACGCTTGCTGAACTGGAATCTGCGGCGTGCCTTTGGACGACCTGGTTTCTTACGTTCTACGATACGTGAATCACGAGTAATAAAGCCTTCAGCACGGAGAGCCTTCTTGTCTTCCTCGTTAATCTTTACAAGTGCACGAGCAATTGCAAGACGAAGAGCCTGTGACTGACCGGTGAAACCACCACCATAAAGGTTAACCTTTATATCATACTTTTCTGCTACATCAAGAAGGTTTAATGGTTGCTTAACAACGAACTGTACAAGTTCAGATGGGAAGTAATCCTTAAGATCTCTCTTGTTGATAGTGATCTTACCTGTTCCTTCTGTAAGATATACGCGTGCTACTGCGGCCTTACGACGACCTATTGCATGAATCATTTCCATATACCTTCTTTTTTATTTCAATGTATTAATATCAATTGTTTTTGGACTCTGAGCCTGCTGCTTATGCTCTGCACCTTCATAAATATAAAGATTGTTGAGGAGCTTAGAACCAAGAGTACCCTTAGTAAGCATACCCTTTACAGCGTGACGGAGCATTCTCTCGTATCCGTGTGGACGCTTTGACATTTCTGCAGGACTTGCCTTGTGCTGACCACCTGGATAACCTGAGAATGTAAGATACTGCTTGTCTGTCCATTTCTTTCCAGAGAACTTAATCTTGCTAGCATTGATGATGATGACATTATCACCACAATCTTGGTTTGGAGTAAAGCATGGCTTATACTTACCACGCAGAATCTTTGCCACCTTTGAGCAAAGACGACCAACTGTCTGGTCTGTTGCATCGACTACGACCCACTGCTTCTCAGCTTCTGCGGTTGTCACAAAACGGGTCTTCGCACTTAATGTATTCATTTTTTTCTTTGTTTAAGTTATTCAATTAACATCACGAAAAATTACTCCCTTACCGTCTGCCCTTTCGGGATTTCGGCGGAGATGTAGTTTTTGTAGAGTGATTCACAGACCACAAGAACCGGCCAAAGTTCACGCTATCTACACACTCTTTAGAGAGAACTAACTATACTCTCTGATAATAATCGGCGTGCAAAGGTACTGCTTTTTCACGAACTGACAAAACTTTTTCACTTATTTTTGCATCTTCCATTGTAGTTTATAAACTTTTTCTTACCTTTGCACCGCAAAACAGACAAAGCCACACATGAAAAGGGTACTACATATCATAACAATTTTCGTAGCATCATGCACGACATCGTTCGCTCAGATCCAACTGAACCATTTGGATTTGTCTGTTACTGGAGGAACGACCGGTCTCGGTTTTGACCTTGCGGCCCCCATCAACGACAAATTCCGTGTAAGGATTGGGGCTTCATTCTTGCCAACACACCAGAAACACATGGCATTCGGTATTGAAGTCGGCGACATCGATCCTACCCTAACACCAGAACAAAATGCCCAACTGTCTGCTGAGAAATTCCAAAAAATCGCCTCCACATTTGGAGGAATAGCCGGAGAGACTATCGACAAAGACGTCGACATCTTGGGAGAGCGGTCTTTCAACAACTTCAAATTACTGGTAGACTACTATCCGTTCAAGGACAACAAGCACTGGCACCTGACCGCAGGATTCTATTGGGGCAACAGCACAGTTGCCAAGGCATATAACACGGCATCATGTATGACAGAGCTTATGGCAGTTACGATGTACAACAATATGCGCAAGAGCGCAATAGCGGAAGAGCCACTCGTCACATACAACAACCTCTCTGTTTATCTGCCATACACCTTCTCGTCCGACATTATAGAATATGGTGACATGAGTGTCGTTATCGGTAATTACTCACACGACATCTATGCGAAAGAGGACATCCTGTGGGATTATAACGTCCTCGACCCTATCACTGGAGAAGTCTTGCATAATGAAGGAGATGTCCGCTATGCGAAAGGAGACCTTATTCATAAGGCGGGCGACCCATACCAGATGGTGCCGGATGAAGACAATATGATAAAGATCACAGCTAAAGCCAATAGTTTCCGTCCATTCATCGGCATGGGGTATGAGACTGCTCTCACGAAAGACAAACGCACAAGCATATCTGTCAATGCAGGAATGCTATTTTGGGGCGGTTCACCAGAGATCACGACTCATGAAGGTATTAACGTAAAGAAAGACCTGATGGATCTGAAGGGTAAGTTTGCCGACAATGTGAATTCCCTCTCACATCTTCACGTGTATCCTGTTATCAACTTCAGAATTACCCGTCGACTCTTTTAAAACACACGAACATATCAACACAAAAACTCCGCAGGCTCAAGAAGAACCTGCGGAATTTTTTATGATAGATTACTAATGAATCGTTTAGATATTACTTCACCATTACCTTCTTAACGGTTCCGTCACTCATTCGAATCACATGAATACCCTTCACAGGTGTAGTTGCAGAAACGCCATTCAGCATGATGTACTGATTACGATGTCCCTCTGCTTCAATTCCAGATATACCATCCACATAGTTAGCATAAATGGTTATATCGCGAGCAGGCATCGTAGCTGGCACATCAAGCCATTCTACTAACGTATAGCGTTCGCTATCGAGAGAAGTTGGCAATGGTATCGTTGTGCCATACTCTACTGAAATGGTGTTCAGCACATGATCACCGTACATAAAGGTAACCTTGTAGCTATTAACACTAAATGTTCCTGTGACAACAACATCTGATGCAGGCATCGTAGATGGAACTCCGGTCCAACCAGAGAAAGTATAACCCTCTTTCTCAGGATACTGCTCCTGCGAGACAGTTTCACCGGCTTTCAGTTCGATGGTTTTGTAAACAACGCCATCCACCATGTAAGTAATCGTATATTTGTGGTTGGCTTTATACTCTGCATATTCAGACTCTGTCATCACCATTAATGTTGCAGGTGCATCTGCTGCTACAGGCAGATAGGATTGATTGGCATTTAAGTAACGTTTACCATCATCACCCCACCAATTGACATGAAGGTCTGTAGTAGCTGTATCAAAAACCAATTTGCCTTCAGAATCTACATGCAATACTCGCATAGATGCAGCATTGAATGGAGTGATGGCATCCGCTGATTTCTCACGGAATTCATTACAGAAGTAAACACCTGACAGGCAATTATTATCTACAGTAGCAGACGAACTTGCCAACAGATTCAATCGGTTCTGCGATTTGTCAGAAGATGAACACTCGATAATCACAGGAGTTGAACGAGGAATGACATCTGTCTCTACAGGCTTAATGACAGCAATGTTTCCCTCAACAGCGCTGACGACATAAGCCTTCATTCCTTCAGAAGCAAACGAGAATGCAAAGTCTGCATAAAAAGGGGCATAGTACTTATCGCCTACAGCCAACGTTGGCTTGATGCCGAAATAGTTGTCTGTATTGGCATCAATCGGTTCTGCTATCCAACGGGTATTCACTCCCTTTCCGTTCGTTCCCAGCACATGGAAATCACCACCCCAGCCTTCTGCGTCAGAAAGATAAAGCGTCATACCTGATGCTGAGGCATAGACCTGATACAGAGTCTCTTCATTCACCACACCAAGCTCATGCACTTTCATATAGTACTGGATCAATGCATAGACGCCTGTACCTTGAGCCTGGACATCCCAATTACCTTCTGAGACATTGTCAAAATACAAAACAGAAGATGGCTCGGAAATCGCCTTATCTAATCCATCCCACAACTGCATCGCACCCATGTCTGCATTCGTCCTTGAATAATCAATGCTACCTGTATTATCGCACACCCAGATATAGTAACCGGTTCCAAAGTTCTTTACACGATAGAAACCGCTACCCGTCAATTGAGCAAACGACAAACAGGCAAAAGAAATTGCAAAGACAAGCAGAATAAAACGTTTCATATATATACACTATTTGTTATTAAAAAGAAGGTACAGGTAGGCATGAGCTTTCCTATACCTTCAATTTTATTTAATTACAATCGTTTGATAATCGGTTATTATTCACCAACAACGATTACACAACGGTTCTTGTCATTCTCAGCAAATGGCTGAACAGTGTCACCATAAGAGTTAACTGTCATACGGCTTGCTGCAATACCCTTCTGCTGGAGGATCTTAGCAACCTTATCAGCACGCTGCTTAGCATAGCCCTGGTTGATCTTTGGATTACCAGTACCCTTGTCTGCATAACCGCTGATAGAGATACTCTTTGTAGGATACTTGTTGCACCATTCTACGATCTTATCGATAGTAGCGTTAGCTGTAGGATCAGACAAACGAATTGCATAGAAGAATGTCTCCTTAAGAGGTTCAACCTGAGCAACCTGATTTGAAACAGGAGCAGGAACCTCAACGATCTTTTCAACGATCTTTGGAACTTCAACAATCTTCTCTACGACACGATTGCATGGTTCAACAACCTGAGACTTGTGAGTTGCACCAAGAGCAATCTTCACACCTGCAAGTGCGTTGAAATAGAAGTCTGAGTTAGGAGCCTTCTTTGAGTTGTAACGGTCGCTAACGATATTAGCCTGAGCCTCAAGTCCAACTGATACGCGATTGCTTACACGGAAATCTGCTGTAAGACCAGCACGTCCGTTAAGACGTACCTTTGTTCCGTCCCAAATGTAACGGAGCCATTGGTCAGCACTTGGACGCATATAGCCTGGATATAATGCATTCAGACGGTTGTTAACATTAACAGCCTCATCATTGTCGAAAGCAATGTTTGCACCTACACCAGCAAAAATTCCCAGATTAAAAACACGATATGCATTGTAACCACAGACCAGGTTAGAAAGATTTACAGTAACATCCAAAGAAGGAGCAACATACTTCCACTTCCAAGCATATTCAACGTTCTCAATTGTAGAACCAGCCTTGCTCTGCCATGCATTAACAGAAAGACGAGCACCTACGATAGGGTTGAAATTGTAGCCAACAGTTACTTGTGCATTTGGAGAAATCAGATCACTGAAATCACGTTCTCCCAAAGTATATTGAGCTCCACCCTGCAACTGGATATACCAGTGTGGGTTAAACACCTCAATAGTTTGCTGTTCCTGAGCAGATGCACTCATGATGCCAAGCGCAAGAGCAGCAGTGAATAATACTTTCTTTATATTCATAATTCTAATCTTTTACTTATTTATTATATAATAAGGTGTAACTACTAACTACTGATTAGTACTGAACATAGTACTTGTTCATTGAAATCTTTCCAGAGTAGTCGAGAGCTGAGTAAGCAACCTCGTAGATGTAACCCTTCTGGAAGGTAGCTACTACTGAGCACTTGTTACCATCGATAACAGTATTCATCTTGTCACCTGCATTTACAGCAGTGAGGGCAGCCTTACAAGCAGCATCACCATCCTGTGCACTCTTACCATCCTTGAATACGTTTGTAACAGCGATGTGCTTCTTGAATGCTGGAGTTACGATTTCTGCAGTGTATGAAGTCAAAATGAATTCAACTGTAGGAGCAGCCAACTTAGTAGCAACGCCCTTAGAACGGCTTGCAGCATAAATACCTGTTGCTCTGTTACCTACCAACAGAATTGGCTGGATACGTGCATTAGCATTGTTAAGGATAGAAGCTGCCTTGTTGTTGAGACGATCGATGTAGCTCTTAACACGGCTTGCCATGTCACCAACAAATTCATTAGCGTCAGCCAACTTATTATTTGCCTTATCCAAAACATCCTGAGCATCATTTACGAGATCCTGAAGCTGAACGATCATCTTGTTTACATCGTCAATCTGACCCTGAGTCTCACCCCAAATCTCATTGAATGTTGCACTCATATCCTTTACATAAGTAATTGTGTAAGTGCCACCCTGGACAGTGATGTCGTCAACATGAACATAAGCGCTGTTTGGATCCAAATCGTAAACAATACCTGGGATTGTAACAGTACCACGCTCGAGACCTGACTGATATACCTTATAAGTATAAGTAGGAACGTTAGTTGTACCACCAACAACTGGAATGTCACCGAGTGTGAATGTCTGATCGTCAATTGTGATTGACTTATCAATTTCAACCTTGAATACAGCAAGCTGTTCAGCGGTCAATTCCTTCAACTCGATAGTCTTGATGTTCAATCCGTCAAGATCTGCGTGAATTGTACCCATGATCTCACTTGGAATCTTGCTCTTAATCTTGTCAGCTACGCGGTCAACGAGGCTGATAGCACGCTCGTATCCAGGGATAGTCTGTACGTTCAGATCCTCAAGGAATGCAAATGACAGAGGCTTAACTGCTGTAGCAGCAATGCCATACTGTGAATAAATGCTGTGGTCACCATTATAGTCAGTCCAAGAAGCCTTAACACCCTGTGCTGGAAGAGCACCGTTGAACTGTTTGTAAAGTTCGCTTGCCAAAGAACCTACGCTATATACTGAACGCTGAGTCAAGATATTCTTGAACGCAGTCTTCATGTTATCCATGAAGTCATTAGTCTTAATCTTAACTGCGTTGATATCCTCTTCGCTCAATGTAGCCTGTGCAGAATAGAAACCGTTAGTTTCTGCAGAACGAGTATAACCGAAGGTGAGTTCTACGTCATTCTCCTTAACCAGAGGCTCAAGAACAATCTTAGAAGCTTCGTCCTTAGAGTTAACGAGTTCGAGAGTCTGACCAGCAAAGTCAACAGAACCTGGGTTAACTGTTACATAGATAGTACCTGCATTACCTGAAGCCTCGTTGAAGAGAACGCTGTTACCAGCCTTCTTGAACTGAGAAACGCTGCTAATCATATTCCAGTCAGCATCGGTGAATGTCTGAGAAGCCTTTACGTAATTAGCTGGATCCTTAGTTGGGAAGACAACAGGATTGTCGTTCTTTCCGTAGAATGCCATAAGAACATTAGAGTTGATACCAATTGGCAATGAGAATGAACCGAATACTGGGTTTGCAGTACCCTGGATAACAATACCAGTAATCAAACTCTTAAGAGCCTCGTCTACGTCATCAAGACGACCCATGATCTTATCAATGCTGTCATTGAGAGCTTCGATATCTTCTGTATTCTGCTTTACCTGAAGAGCAAGAGCATCGATGCTATCCTGAAGGAGTTGATCTGCTTCCTGATATGCCTCTTCCAATGCAGGAATCTTCTTGTTGAGAATATCATCCATACCAACTACGATTGCGTCGATCTGGTTCTGGAGCAATTCGTCAGCCTTCTTGCTGTTTTCTTCAGCAGTCTTCAAAGCTGCATCAAGTGCATCTGTAACTGTTGCAAGAGAATCGATACGTCCATTCAGAAGAGTCTGGAGTTCGTTAACTCTTACAGAGTCGTTCTTTGCAAGTGCAAGAGCATAAGCAGCTTCCTTAACAACATCATTTACTTTACTCTCAAGAGTCAAGAAGTCAGTCTTCTTAGTGTAAAGGTTCAACAAGCTGTCAACCTGAGGCTTGGTGTAAACATTGTTCTCCAATGCTTCAAGAGTTGCTCCAAGACCTGTTACCTTGGTATTGATATCAGCTACCTTACCAAGAACGTTAATAATGTTTGTAACATTGCCAGTCGAATCCTTCAACAATGCATTGAGAGAATCAATCTGTGCCTGCAAACCCTTGTCTGTTGCGCGCAGATCAGCAATTGAATCTGCAAGCTTTCTAACGTCTGCAGTGTCTGCCTTACCAGCAAGCTTAATGCTGCAGTTAGCGCAACAAGCGTCCAATCTAGCCTGAACAGCTGCGATTGAATCCTTGAGTTGCTGGATTGTAGCATAGTTAGTTGTGATCCAACCTCTCAAAGTTGCATCATTCTTGTTAAACTCCACAATCAAATCATTGTATTCGTCCTCATCGTAATCCTTACAAGAGTTGAATACATTCATGCTGAACAATACCATTGAAAGCATGAAAACGGAAGTAAGAAATTTCTTCATTGTTTTTTGATTTTGTTAATTAAAAAATACTATTATTAAAACTTTCTTTCAATTTTCTTTTACGCGCATTATATATAAAATGCCAATTTTGGTGCAAAGATACACAAATTCCGCAAACAAAGAATGTTTTTTTCTAAAAAAATGCTAAAATTGCACACAAAATGTTCAAAAACCAACGATTTGCACTACGTTTCCGCCTTTTTTCATCCTCCCACACCTTATCTTTACATATTATTTCTTAACTTTGCATCCGCAAAAAGAACAATTCGTATGATACAATCAATGACCGGCTACGGAAAAAGCGTAGCTAATTATAACGGAAAAAAGATTCATGTAGAGATAAAATCTCTCAATTCGAAAGCGTTGGATCTCACAACACGTGTTGCTCCCCTCTACAGAGAAAGAGAAATCGAAGTCAGGAATTATATCGCAACAGAACTGGAACGAGGCAAAATTGACTTTGTACTGTGGATAGAAAAAGACGAAAGTACTGGTGCAACCCCAATCAACACAGCGTTGGTTGCCGACTACTACAAACAAATTAAGGACTTATCCATTGCATTGAATCTTGACATGTCAGGCATTCAATCGGCTAGCGATTGGATGAAAGTACTTCTGAGAATGCCAGAAGCGCTTTCTCGCACAGAAGTTGAGGAACTCACAGACGAAGAATGGGCAGTTGTTTTCGATGCTGTGAAAGAGGCTGTTGCCAATTTGGTTGATTTCCGCAAACAAGAAGGTCTGGCTTTGGCAAAGAAATTCCAAGAGAAGATTGACAACATTTCTGCCTTATTAGCAAGTATTGAACCGTTCGAGAAAGAACGTACAGAAAAGATTCGTCAACGCATCATTTCTAACCTGTCTCAACTTGTAGGAGTTGACTACGACACGAACAGACTTGAACAGGAAATGATCTACTATATCGAAAAACTCGACATTTCAGAAGAAAAACAGCGTCTCACCAATCACATCAAATACTTTGCTGAGACGATGGAGAACGGTCATGGACAAGGTAAGAAACTGGGATTCATCGCTCAGGAAATGGGAAGAGAGATCAACACGACTGGCAGCAAATCAAACCAAGCTGAAATGCAGAACATCGTGGTAAAGATGAAAGACGAACTCGAACAAATCAAAGAACAAGTATTGAATGTCCTATAATATGCAGAAACGAGGAAAGTTATTCATTATTGCAGCGCCCTCTGGCACAGGAAAGTCCACCATCGTCAACTACCTGATGGGGCAAGGATTCAATTTGCACTTCTCCATCTCGTTAACCACTCGGGCACCAAGAGGAAAGGAGCAAAATGGTGTAGAATATTTCTTCACTTCTGTAGAAGACTTTCGCAAACACATCTGTCAAGATGATTTCATAGAATACGAGGAGGTTTATAAAGGTTGTTACTATGGAACACTAAAGTCCCAAGTAGACAACCAAATTGCTCAAGGACAGAATGTCATCTTTGATGTAGATGTCAATGGAGGTATCAACATTAAAAAGCATTTCGGTGATGAAGCACTCAGCATCTTCATCATGCCCCCAAGTATTGAAGAACTGCGAAACAGACTTACCAAACGTGGTACAGACACGATGGAAGTAATCGAACAACGCATCGCAAGAGCAGAATACGAAATCAGCCAAGCAGACCATTTTGACAAGGTTGTGGTAAACGACGACTTGGAAACAGCTCAAGCGGAAGTATCATCTTTGGTCAAAACGTTTCTCGAACAACAGGAGAAATAGAACTATCATGCGAATAGCTATCTACGGAGGGACATATAACCCCATTCACAAAGGGCACACTTCACTTGCACAATCGTTGATTGAGCAGAATCTGGTTGATGAAGTCTGGTTGATGGTCTCTCCTCAAAACCCACACAAAGATAACAACGCAGCAGCATACGAAGAAAGATACGAAATGGCTCGTCTGGCGACAAAAAGGATGAAAGGGATCCTCGTCAGCGACTTCGAACGTAACCTTCCTATTCCCTCGTACACACATACCACATTGACCAAACTGTCTGAGCAATACCCAGACCACCAGTTTTTCCTGGTGATTGGAGCTGACAATTGGACCAATTTTCACAAATGGTATCGCGTGGAAGATATCATGAAAAGCTATCCCATCCTTATCTATCGCAGACCCAATTACGACCTCGATATCTCTACAGCTCCAAAAGGTGCTGATATCACTATCGTTGATACTCCGCTTTACGACGTTAGCAGCACAGACATCCGTAATCACAAGAAGCTGAAAATGCTGAATCCTGACGTATTGAAATACATCAGGGCTCATCACCTATACAATTTCTGATTCCCATATAAGGGAAAGATGTTTCCCCCTAAGGGGAATTTCTGTTACCCTTAAGGGCTGCAATTTTTACCCTTAAGGGCTGCAAAAAAAAGAACCTACCCTTCACTCTTCAAAGGATTCCATCCTTGTGCCTTTAAATCAAACACACTTCCGTCTCTCGTAATCAACACCTTGCCGTCTTCTGCTTTGGTAATATAACCAATAAGGTGTACATCTTCTATTTTCTCCACCTTTTCTTTATCTTCAAGAGGCACCGTGAACAGCAGTTCATAATCCTCTCCGCCATTCAAGGCGCAAGTGGTGACGTTCATATTGAATTCCTCTGCCTGCGAAGCAGTTTCATAGTCAAGAGG
>Ga0310786_10008688_pt1 | contig 13003 bp, 14 predicted proteins | sample AusTroGonzalo_MG_FD_203881 | JGI IMG/M metagenome (GOLD analysis project Ga0310786, IMG submission 203881) | Bovine rumen microbial communities from tropical cattle in Woodstock, Queensland, Australia - Gonzalo_03 (v2) (version 2) | ecosystem: Host-associated > Mammals > Digestive system >... | reverse complement strand
GAGTAACTATTTTAGTAGTTACATTTGCATCGGTACTAGTTACTGATGCATTATGAAACAGAAAGAAATTACCAAGCTTAGTGAGAAGAAGGAGGTCATAATGAACCACTTCTGGGACAAGGGGGAACTCTTTGTACGCGAACTCCGCGAACTCTACCCCGAGCCCAAGCCACATTTCAATACGCTTTCTACGCAGGTACGTGAACTGGAGTCCGACGGATTCCTGGATCACAAGGCATACGGCCCCACCTATCAGTACTTCCCCATCGTGACCCGCAGTGAGTACAGCAAGTTCTCAATGGGCGGATTCATAGGCAACTACTTCGGCTCATACCTGAATGCGGTATCGGCCTTTGTGGGTGACGGCAAAGTATCCATCGATGAGCTGAAAGAACTTATTGAACACCTGGAAAAGAACGAAAAATGATGACCTTCCTTACCTACCAATTGAAAGTAGCGGTCATAATGGCCGTCTTCTACATATTCTTCCGTCTGCTGCTCATCAAGGATACATGGCACAGACTCAACAGGATTGTGCTATTGAGTACGGCTTTGCTATCATTTCTCCTCCCTGTTTGCATTATTACAATCCACAAGACAGAGGTATTGCCTATGCCGGTGGCCCAACTTATGCAAGCCGTCTCAAGCACTCCCGCCCAGCCATCCACACCCTGGTGGCACATCGCCCTCATGACCGTGTATGCTGCAGGCGTAGTATTTGTACTGGCAAAGGTGTTGACATCGGCCCTGCGCGTACGTGGTATAATAAGGCACGCACGCAAGGAGGTTATGGCCGATGGCACCACCGTCTTAGTCATGCCCGGCAACGCCCCGTCATTCAGTTGGATGGGACACATTGTAATATCTGAGGCCGATTGGAGCAACCATGAAACCGCCGTCATCGACCATGAGAAAGCCCACGTGACACTCCACCATTCAATAGACGTACTTATAACCGATCTTATAGCCGCCCTGCAGTGGTTCAACCCCGCCATCTGGATGCTGCGCATTGACCTGCGCGCTGTCCACGAATACGAGGCCGATGACACCGTACTGCGCGCCGGCACCGACTTACGCAGTTATCAGTATCTGCTCATTAGCAAAGCGGCCGCAATGAACGGATACACAATAGCTAATAATTTCAATCACAGTATTTTAAAAAACAGAATTTTTATGATGGAAAAGGAAAGAACAACCAGAAGGAGTCTGCTCAGAGCACTCTATCTTCTCCCCTTAGTTTGTATTTCTCTGGCACTCAATGCAAAAACCAAGGTTAACTACGTGTATGATGACGCCCAGAGTGAACAAACACCCAAAAAGGTTGTTGGCAGAGTTACATATGACTCTGACACGTTGAAATATGAAGGAAATTTGAATTATGATTTCATCAAGTCCTTACCTGGAGTACAGTTTGACGAGAACGGCAATGTAACCATTAACGGCAAGCCTGTAAGAATGATACTTGTCAATGGAAAAGAGTATTACAGCGATGCCCAGGAACCCATTTATGCCAATGATATAGTCGATGAAGTTGAGGGAAAAGCCCCTGTAGGTTACAGCCGTAGCATAACGGTAAACGTTGATGAAAAAACAGACCGGGTTACAATAAAAAGCGAGGACAGGAAGGATTCCAAATTCAACGCAACCGCTTACCGCATTCCTGAAGGCACGGATATCAAAGAATTGATACACGAACTCCCCGGCGTAGAAACTGACGCAGACGGAAACATCACGGTCAACGGAAAGAAAATCAACAGGATTCTTGTCAATGGCAAGGAAGTTCCCCTAAATGAAGCAGATTCCATGTCTCGCGCTCTTTACAACAATCTTGTCAACGGAGGAGAGCAGGCAACACCCGCCAACAAGATCATCGACGAGAACGGAAACTTCACAATTGACACCCAGAACGGCATCAGAGTAAACCTCAACGGAACTCAGGTTACCAAATAAAATGACTATTGACAAAGGGGACGGTTGATTCCGCCCCCTTTACTTTTCAAATCTGCTTCTTACGCTCCGCCCTATACTCGCGGATAATCTGGTTTATGCTTTCAAGTGGCATATCCGAAAGACCGTTTTGCTCTGCACAAGACCTTATCTTTTCAATAGCCTGCCACCCTTTCTCAATAATCTGTTTCTTTTGTTCTGACATATATACCATTGGTGGTTCGCAAACATTGTTTCCCTTGCTTTCAGCCAAATGGATTATCTGAAGCATCTCGGCTGGCGTAACCACGTGACCGTTCTTGGGAAAGTGTTTCAGGTTTCCTGTTATGAGATAAGAGTCTTCAACGCTCAATGATACCTCATAAAACACTATGTCATCGGGATCAGGAAAAGGTCCGATTGCGTCCTTTCGATCACAGAATACGCCCATGTTCTTTATCGTATTCATAGCATCCAAAATAGAAGTCTGATCTATTTTAAGTTTATCTCTATTCAGCACTTCCTGATATTCATGTACAATCTCGGCATGAAGGAGAGGAACTATCGTCCCTTCCTTAACTAATTCCATAACTTTAGCTACTGACGAATCGTTATTTCTTGTCAATAGGTATGAAACAAGGACATTAGTATCAATTACGGCAAAGAACTTCATATTATTAGTTGTTATTTTGGTTTTTCTGGCGACGTTCTTCTCTATACTCCCTGATTACTTCGTTGATTTCATCCAGTGTCATTTCCGATGTTCCATTCTCAGCTGCTTGCTGACGGATTTTATCCATTGCCTCCCATCCTCGACGGATTATCGCTTCCCGCTCAGACTCCACTTCAAACGGGATTCTTTGATTCTTGATAACCGCTCTGGCAAAGACATTGAATGCCGTATTTGAACTCATGCCAAAATCCTTGCAGAGCTCATCAAACTGTTTCTTTACGTCTGAGTCCATACGGACTGTAAAAGCTGTCTGTCCCATATCGATAGTGTTTGGTTGCAAATATAACCAAAACACCACCGAATTGCAACCTCTTTTACAATTATTTCATGTGAAATACAAAGATTGTATACAGATTAAGCTAAGATGTACCCCAGACGAACCAGATCGTCGCGGGAATGAATCTGATAAGTGAACCCATCACGCAGGAGATACAGGTCATCGGATGACTTCAGTATCTCCTCGTAGATGTGGTCTGTAATGATGATGCCCTTGTTTGCTTTCTGCTCATTGATCAGTGCACGGATCTTCTCATCGTAAACAGGAGCAATGTTTGAGAACGGCTCGTCCAGGATGCAGAACTCGACATCCGAATTGAGAACCAGATAGAGCTCCGCCAGACGGCATTCTCCGCCCGACAGGGTCTTGACCTTGGCATTCCTGAAACAGTCAAACTGGTCTGCGAACCGTACCAGACCCTCATAATCAACGCCATATAGTTCATATGCCTGCGGTAAAGTCATGCCCGACGGAATGAAACGCTCCTGCGGCAGATATCTTACCCTAAGGCCGATATGCCCGTAATCGGTCCGCGGTTCACTGTTAAGCCGGACATACTTGTTCTGGGGCCTGATACCGCCCATGATGCACTTGAACAGACAGGATTTGCCGGTACCGTTTCGGCCCAGAACACCGGTCACCCCACCCTTGTAAGATGTCACGTACGCGCTCTGCAGGACCACATTGTCACCAAAGCGCAACTGCACGCTGTCAATCAGCAGTTTTCCGTTTTCATCCTCCTGCTCCATCTCAATTCAAATGCAAAAAGGTGAACAACGGCGGCGCAATATAAACGAGCAGCCTGAAAAACACATACTCTATCACAATGGGTATGACATAATACTCCACACTGCTTATACCCAAGTTGAGCCAGAAGTATATTGCACTGCTACGGTCAAACTTGCGGAATATATAAAGGATAATAGGTATTGAGAGAATCTTAAGAATCTTGCATAAGAAGATACCCTCAGACAAACCCTCGGTATCACCCGAATTTATCCCCACAATGACAAACGCGCACAATGACACCAGACCGGCAACGACATAATAGCCGCTGCCGTATCTGAATGACAATTCCATTTTACGCAGTAAAGTCATTTAAGAAACCTTATTTAAGCGCTTTCTCAATCTCGGTCTTGAGAGTATCCAATCCGGCCCAGCCCAGCTGTTTGAAGAGTTGATTGCTCTGGGCATCATATACGGCATACTTGGGCACTCCGGTTGAACCCCATATCTTTTCGGACAGATATTTGTTCTGCTCCTCTGTCAGGTAGTAGTGCTCACCCGGAATGGTTGCAATAGAGCGCATCCATTGGTCAAACGGAGAACTTGGTGAGGCAAAATACAAGAATACAATGTCCTTGTCCTTCAACTCATCCTTATATGGAGCCATTTCCTGATGTCCCTTGATGCACCAGCCGCACCATGTCTCCCACATGTCAAGCAGCACGGCCTTGCCCTTATATCGGTCAAGAATGGTACTGAGGATATTCTCGGGAGCGACATCGGCCAAATCCAGATAATGTACATTAGGAGCAAAGTCATTTTTCTTGTTCTTGGCCATTTGCTCATCTACATCGCCCGATATGCGGTCATACAGATTGGAAAGATACGGGTCTTCAATGAACGGCTTCTTTATCTTCTTACCTCCACGAATCTGAGTTACGCCATACAGGTATCTGCAGAAATCCGGTCCGAAGCCCCTTATGTCAGTATCCGCAAACAGACTGGATACTCTGACATAATCCGATGAAAGATCTATGTTCTCATCAAAGAAACAGGCTGGACGCGTGCGCAGAATGTAATCCATGAACTCCTTGGAATGGAACAACGAATCCTGATTTCTGGCTACAAGCTCAAAATATCTGAGTTCATAATCAAAGAAATGTTTGCTTTCCATTTCCGAATATCCGTTCTGCTTGTTGAATTTCTCAAATGAAGTCACCACCGAATCATGTCCTTCAATCAGTTCGGCAACCGTAGTCGCATGAGCGACAGTCCATTCCGCAAGAGTGATCTGGGCATCGTCGCTCATACGGTCCCTGTCACATTCATGGTCCCTGCGGGTATATTTAGCCATATAACCCTTTAAGCCCACAAAAGCGTCGTGGAGAGAATCCGGTACCACATTCATATCAACCAGGACTGTCAGTTCCTCGCCTGGAGCCATCATAGGCATAACAAACGAAGCCCATCCCGGTGCCGAAGGAGCCATGGATATCTGTATGCGTTGCGGATAATAGGTTTTGCATGTGTAGTCATACTCTCCGTCATCATTCAGATAAATAATACCATCATTACGGCCAGACGGGTCTGTGATATCAAAATGGTATATATCCAATCTGGCTTTCATGCCAGGCTTGTAATTCAGGGCCTTGATATGGATTGTAACAGGATCCTCGCTGTATTTCGTGGCAGGCCATTCATCCTCTTCCGGATAATCGGCAAGATAATCGGCCGGTACCTTGGCAACCGGAAGTTTTACGCCCTTGGGCCGTATATTGAAGAATGTGTATGCGCCCTCAAAATTACCTTCAATGATGTCAAACACCTTGATGTTCCCGGGCATCGGCTCAAAAAAGAGAGTGAAATCCATTTCCCATGTCTTAGGATCCGTAGAGACATATTCTCCCAGTTCAAAAGCGTCACAGCCGGTTATGAGATAGTGTTTGCCATCGGCCTCGATATAGGTATCCTTACCAAAAGTAAAACTGCCCATTGAGGGATATTCCACATGAAAATTAAGAGTCGTAGTGTCTTTTCCAAAGACCACCTTTTCTATTGAGAATTGACTATATCGGGTAGTACCGATCATAGGATTCTCCCACACTTTCACTTTATGTCCGCACGACAACAGTGCAAACAATGTACTCAAAAGGATTATTGCACGTTTCATAACAAGGATAGAATTAGGTTAATACTAAACACAAATATAAACTACTAATTATAGTTTTCAAAAAATATCCTCCTATTTTATAACAAATTAAGAACTGTCACGTCTTTTTGCAGACGACTAAACCTTAAAAATTATCTCAATATGACTCTTAGAACAACCTTAAAAAGTGTGTTTGGAACATTCCTGCTTATGATTCTTGTTTGCGTTCCGCAGTCTGCAGGTGCAAGAAATACGTATACATCAAGCAGTGATACTATAAGCTATTCCAAGAGTTTTGACAATCTTAATCTCAACCAGATACTTCAGTCAGTACAAAATGTTATCAGTGACTTTTCAGTAAAAATAGCTGATGACACCGCCCCCACAGACCTGAATCTCAAGTTTGACTTTAACTTTGATTTTAAGAGCAGCCAGCCTTTCCTGCTCATACAGGTAGTCTACAACACCCTTGCAGGCGAAGACGGCATGATCAACCAAATGAAAGACAAGGAGATAAAGAAATTCGACCAAAAGACTCTCAACAAACTGAAAAAGCAGTTCACCAAGAGGTCCAACAAGGAAATAAAGAAACTCTGCAAGGGTGACCGCCCAACCCAGAAAGAACTCAAGCGAAAGATCAAGAAACTCCTGGACGGCATCCAAATCAAACAACAGTAAGGGTATTCCCCCGCCAAAGTGTCCCACACCCACCCCGCTCAGAATACGTTCTCTCGCGGGTGGCTGTGGGACACACGTTCATACAGGGGGTGTGTCCCACGCTCATCGGCCCCACAGCACCCAGAACGAGGTTTGCTGTGGGACACTTTGGCAAAAATCAAAAAAAGTCACATCTTTACCGAACCTTTTCCGCATTTGCGTGTATGCATTCGTGAAGCGCTTCAAAAACAAAAGTGTATCACGCTAAAGAATAAAAGATGAAAAAGATATTGCTTCCCATAGTCCTTGCAGCCGTCCTGGTTACCGCTATAGCATCGGCCCAGACCCGCACGGATAAGCCTGAAAAGATAGAGTCATTCATCAAGACCAAATACGACTCCGAGTGGTATGCCCGACAGGCCACTCTTTGGGAGAAAGAGGTAAAGAAGAATCCCGATAATGACGATGCCTGGTACTACTGGTTTACAGCCACCCGTTATTATCATATGTTCAAGGAGTCCGATGAGGATGTATGTGACAAAGCTCTGACCGACATAGCATACAGGCTTCACAAAGAGCGCCCTGAAAGTTATGCACGCTATATCATCGATTATGAGTGCAGTCATTTCGTCAGCTATAAGAATAGGCCCGATGACCTTCAGGACAACATGCTCAAGGCTATTCAGATGCGACCTGACTTTGAGTCGTTATATCCCCAATATGTGGTATACCTGACTCAGACAGGCAGAACCGACCTTCTGTCCGGAATCCTGAAAAAATGGTATGAATCCGGCGATTACTCATACGCCACACTTGCATTCTTCTATAACGCACTGGCAGGCATGGAGGAAAACGGAATCCTCTTTGTGGGAGGCGACGTCGACACTTTCAGTCCTCTTATGATACAGTATGGCAAAGGACTGTTCCAGGACCGTATTGTCATAAACAAAAACATGCTGTGGGAACCTGAATACCGTAAGACATTATTCCGTCAGTTAGACTTGGAGCCATATGAGGGGCCTGAGGCTTTCAGAGATCAGAAAGAGATGGACCAGTGGCTTGACAACCTGGTTTTCTATATCGCACAGAACTCCGGACGTACCGTCTATTTCTCCAGCACTCTGAGTAGTCAGAATTACAGAGAGTTTCTGTACTCAGAAGGTCTTATAAACAGATACAGCACCCGCCGGTATGACAATCTCTCAGCCAAGCGCAGGAACTTTGAATCGGTCTATCTCACAGACTATCTGCTTGAATCATTCTCGGCCGATACGTTTGACGATATTGCATACAAACTCAGTCTCAATTACATAGCCAACTTCAAGTCTTTGCTGGATTATTACAAGGCTCAGGGACTCAAGTCCGAGTATGACAAACTGCGCAGGATAATGATTCACATTGTGGATATGTACAAGGAGCACATCTGTGACCCGGACAGCAAGGAGGATCAGTTTATGTTAGAGCATTACTACAATGAGATTGACCGCTGATACGTTCCGAACCCTCTACCTTGAGCACGGCCCGCGTGCCCAAGGTTTCTTCCTGAGGATGACCGGCTATGACCGTGAACTGGCCCGTGACCTTACGCAGGACCTGTTCATGCGCCTTTGGTCCGCCAGAGGAAGTTATGATGAAGGACGGCCTTTCAGCACCTGGATGTTCGCAATCGCATACAACATGCTCAAGAACGAATACCGCCGCCGCATGACCGTCATGGAGTATGTAGATAATGCCGATAAGGAGGAGCCTGTCACAGAGACCGATCATCTGGAACAGGAGCAGCGCGACCAGATGCTGCGCAGTGCCATCGGCCGTCTTCCTGAACCTCAAAAAGTGGTGTTCCTATTAAGATATGAAGAGGAACTGCCTCTGTCAGAGATCGCCCGGGTGTGCAGCATCCCGGAGGGCACAGTTAAATCACGTCTGTTCAGCGCGCTGACAGCCGTGCGTGAATATTGCAAAAACAATGAAAATCAATAATATGGACAAACTGAAAGAACTTGAGAAAGAGAGTCAGGAACTGCTCACCTCAATCAAATCAATGGCCGATAAGGAAAACCTGGAGATGCCCCTGCCCTCACTGGACATCACTGAGAACGAGCCAAAACTGCTGCGTCGCCGCATTCCCTCATGGGTTGCAGTGGCCGCCATGCTCGCGGGCATCGTCATCGGCTTTGCTATGCCTAAACTGGGAAGCTCTGACAATGGCGTCAAGACAGCCTTCAACTACGCCGACACCTGCCGCAGCATCGCACAGGACGACGTAAACCTTTCATTACTTGTAACATCATCTTCACTCTTTTAAAACCAATAATTATGAGAAAGAACAGTCTTAAAAGCTTCAAAGCTTTGTTTGCGGCAACCCTGGTCATGCTGCTTTCCGGCAGTGTAAATGCATATGCACAGGATGAGCCTGAGATAGACAAGCCAGCCGAATTTCCCGGCGGTACCATGGAAATGCTGAATTTCATAAGCAAGAACATCAAATATCCTGAGGAAGCCAAGGAACAGAACATCCAGGGACGCGTATTGGTTCTCTTTACGATCCAGCCCGATGGTAAGGTTACCGATGTTCAAGTAAATAATCCAGTCCACCCTCTCCTTGATGCCGAAGCCATTCGCGTTGTATCCATGATGCCCGCATGGACCCCAGCCCTGAAAGCTGACGGCACACCTGTAATTTCAAAATCTTACATACCTATGAATTTCCGCAAACCCGAACCGGTCAAAGACGTCATCCTGGTCAAATATGAAAAGGCCGAAAACGGAAACAAGGCCGTAACCTGCACGATAACCTACAAGGAAAAACTCTCGCCGCAGGAGCAGCAGTCAGTCATCAGGATGGAGGATCTGGATTCTAAACTCAAGGAACTGGGTAAGAAAGGTACCGAAGGATCATTCGTACTGCCCAATACCCCCAGAACCATGGAAGAATTCAACACCCTCCAGGACGCATTGAACAAAATGGATGGAATAAACGTCACCTACAAGCAGGATTAACACCTTAAGCAAATACCTTTCTCCCCGCCAAAGTGTCCCACAACCACCCCGCTCAGAATACGTTCTAGCGCGGGTTGTTGTGGGACACATGCTCATACAGGGGGTGTGTCCCACGCTCATCGGCCCCACAGCGCCCAGAAAGCGGTTCGCTGTGGGACACTTTGGCGGGAAAGCAAAAAAATCGCCGTGAGAGCGCACCAAATCGGATTTTTGCAGTATCTTTGTGCCCGTAAGCCGCGATACAGCCCTTCCAAGGGATTTCCAAAAGCGGCAATCAATCCGATTTTTCATTAACCGTATACCTTACGTGATATCAATGTGCCTTCCTTGTGCCATGGATATTGCTAAGGTCAAATAAAACAATGTACGACATACTGCAATTAAAGAGCAAGAGTCTGGATGAGCTCCAGGCCATTGCAAAAGAGATGGGCATCAAAAGCAAGGATGACAAGAATCAGCTTGTTTATGACATCCTTGACGAGCAGGCAATTTCAGCCGCCAAGAACAAGCCCGAGAAAGAGCGCCGTGACCGCACCAAGGTAACTCGCAAGAACGGCCCAGAGAAAGTCTATACCGCCGATGAGAACGGCCAGGCCAAGTCTGTTGAAAAGAAAAAGAACAATGCCCCTAAACCTGAACCCAAAGAGGTAAAGGAGGCCGTTGCACCCCAGCAGCCTAAGGATGAGAAACCGCAGCAGCAGGAGGCTCCCGCAGCCCAGGGTAAGAAAAAGCGTAGCCGCGGTGGCAATCAGAACCAGCCCAAGGCCGAGCAGGAGGCCCCCGCACAGCAGCCCGTTCAGGAACCCATTCAGGAGCAGCCCGCCGTTGAGCCCGTTCAAAAGGAGGAGCTCCCCCAGCCCGCTCCCAAGGCCGATGCATCCAAGCGTCGCGGACGTCCCCGCAAGCAGCAGGTCGAGGTACCTCTGCCCGAGATTGACGACGAGAACGTGACTATGGCCGTAAGTGATTCATACGAGCAGGAGGAAGAGCCCGTACGCCAGGTTGCAGAGCAGCCTGTAAGCCTCCAGGAGCCCGAGCAGGCACCTGTTCAGGAACAGCAGCAGGAGCAGCCTCGTCAGGAGCAGTTCCAGCCGCGCCAGCAGAACGGACAGCCCAACAATCAGCGTCAGCAGAATCAGAATCAGAACCAGAACCAGAATAATCAGCAGAACCAGAACCGCCGTCAGGAGGAGCGCATGTACGATTTCGGTGATGCACTTAAGGGCGAAGGTGTCCTTGAGATCATGCCCGACAACTACGGATTCCTGCGTTCATCGGACTACAACTATCTGGCTTCACCCGATGACATATACGTTTCACAGTCACAGATCAAGCTATTTGGCCTTAAGACCGGTGATGTTGTGGAGGGCGTTATCCGTCCGCCGCGTGAAGGTGAGAAATATTTCCCGCTGGTAAAGGTGTTCCGCATTAACGGCCTGGAGCCCTCTGTAGCTCGTGACCGCGTTCCGTTTGAGCACCTGACACCGTTGTTCCCCGATGAGAAATTCACTCTCTGCAACGGCCACAACGACAACATGTCGGCCCGCGTGGTTGATATGTTCGCTCCTATCGGCAAGGGACAGCGTGCCCTGATCGTGGCTCAGCCTAAGACCGGTAAGACCATTCTGCTCAAGGATATCGCAAACTCAATCGCTGCCAATCATCCTGAGGCATACATGATAATGCTGCTCATCGACGAGCGCCCTGAGGAGGTTACCGATATGGCCCGCAGCGTAAAGGCCGAGGTCATTGCATCAACATTCGATGAGCCTGCAGAGCATCACGTAAAGATTGCCAGCATCGTTATAGAGAAGGCCAAGCGCATGGTCGAGTGCGGACATGATGTAGTGATATTCCTTGATTCAATTACCCGTCTGGCACGCGCCTACAACACTGTGGCACCTGCATCAGGCAAGGTACTCTCAGGTGGTGTCGATGCCAACGCACTGCATAAGCCCAAGCGTTTCTTCGGTGCCGCACGTAACATTGAGAACGGCGGATCACTCACAATCATCGCAACCGCCCTTATCGATACCGGCTCCAAGATGGATGAGGTTATCTTTGAGGAGTTCAAGGGTACCGGTAACATGGAGCTCCAGCTGGACCGCAACCTGAGCAACAAGCGTATCTTCCCTGCCGTGAACATCGTGGCATCAAGCACCCGTCGCGACGACCTGCTGCTTGACCAGACCACTCTGGACCGCATGTGGATACTGCGCAAGTACCTCAGCGATATGAATCCCATCGAAGCAATGGAGTTCGTCAAGGACCGCCTCGAGAACACCCAGGATAACGCCGAATTCCTAGCCAGCATGAATGCCTAACCGCATTCTGATAAATAAAGAAAAGCCGCATCACCTGCGGCTTTTCGTGTTTTCATAAATAAGGTTAACGGATTTGGAAACTAAGAGGTTTAGTCCTATGTTTGGATTCAAATCATCAATAGTTTGCAATATGAGACTTTATCCTTTGTTTATTTGTGCAACACTGTCCCTACTCTTCTCATGCAAGAGTGAGACCGATAATGACGTAATCCGCCTGGACGGTACTTTCGATGACAACTACCTGGAAAGCTGGGAGTATATAATTCTTGAGGAGGATACCCCCGACGCTATGCTTGGTGACATTAATCAGGAAATCAGATATGATGACGGGCTGTTCTTTATCTGTAGTGAGTCAGACCGAACTTCCAGCATCAAGGTTTTTGACCGCTCGGGCCGATACCTCAACGACATAGGGCATATAGGGCGCGGCAGAACGGAGGTGTTGTCCTATGATTTCTGGACTCTTGACATGAACCGTAATGAGGTGCTTATAGCACAGAGCGCAGGGTATCCAAGCACTGTAACAATCAAGCGGTATGACTATACCGGCAAGTATCTCGGACAGACCGAGACCGAATCACTCGGAGAGAATTGCCTGCTCAGAGAGATAGCCAAGGTCACATCGGACGGTACGCTGCTCGTTCAGGACAATTTTGTTCACCCCAATCCCGCACACGAGTATTACAATATCCGCAAAGACGGAAGCATAAGCCCTTTTCTTGACCTGAACGGGTGTCACATGAACCAGCCGGGAGTTGATTTCAATATGCAGACCCGCGAAGTCAAAGCAGACATGACCGTCGGACGCACCACACTGACAGGATTTTTCAACCCGTGTTCAGACACAACATACGTAATCCGAAAGATGGACAACAACATATACCGCCTGTACGGGGACAAGGCAGAGTGCATAACCAAAATGTCCTTCCTGCCTGATGCACCTGACAGATTCAGAAACGGCGGATTTGATGACTGGGATCTGGATGAAGAATTCTACTCATACAGCATTGGTTTCTTTATGGATATGAAGGACTATATGTATATCGGCAACTATGAGGATGTTTACATCTTCAATAAAACGGACTCAAAGATGTTCCGTATGGATCCCGACACCATACACGCAAAATTCCCAAATCACAGATTCATTTCAGTATACGGCAATGACATTATCTCGTGTGTGGATGACTTTTTGATAAAAGATGAACTGGAAT
>Ga0310786_10008686_pt1 | contig 13005 bp, 11 predicted proteins | sample AusTroGonzalo_MG_FD_203881 | JGI IMG/M metagenome (GOLD analysis project Ga0310786, IMG submission 203881) | Bovine rumen microbial communities from tropical cattle in Woodstock, Queensland, Australia - Gonzalo_03 (v2) (version 2) | ecosystem: Host-associated > Mammals > Digestive system >... | reverse complement strand
ACGGCCGGCGTCATGTCGCTCGTCGAGTCGATAAAGGCCCTCATCCATCCCACCGACCCCAGCTATAGCACCTCTGCTCTGATAATCATCATCGTCGCCATCGCAGTCAAACTCGTTCTCGGTATCTACGTGAGAAAGCGGGGAAGGGAACTTGACAGTGACGCCCTGGTTGCATCAGGCACCGACGCCCTGTTCGACTCAATCATCACCCTCGCCACCCTCATATCCGCTGGCATCATGCTCATCTGGGGCGTGTCAATCGACGGCATACTTGGTATATTGATATCACTGCTGATCGTCAAAGCCGGCATCGAGATGATCGCATCCCCCGTCAACGAACTGCTGGGAGCAAGAGTATCGCCCGAGCTGATTACAGAGATCAAGAAAGAAATCATGGAGCTCGAGGGCGTCCACGGAGTGTACGACATCATACTCCACAACTACGGCCACGACCAGATGATAGGCTCCCTCCACATAGCCGTCGACGACGTGATGAACGCCCATGAAATCCACGGGCTGACCCGCGAGATATCAATGATGATGTACGTCAAACACAACATCATCATGACAGTAGGTATCTATTCAGTCGCAACCGGAGAAAACAAGCGCAAAGACCTCCAGAGCCTCGTGACCCGGACCCTGGCAGCCCATAAAGAGATAGTCCAGGTCCACGGCTTCTACTATTCCGAGAAAGAAAACCTCGTGTCAGTCGACGTAGTCCCCGACTATTCAGTCAAAGACGACTCAGCTCTGATATGGAACTTGACGACAGAACTTGACACAGTCCTCCCAGGCATCACAGTCCTGGTCGTCGTCGACCACAACTACAGCGACTAAAACTTAGTTCAGAAAATCCTTGAGGACATAAAGACCCGGCAGCGCCTTGTGCGTAGTGTCGTCCCACAGACCGCGGTTCACCCAGCCCGTGAGAACCTTGCTGTCAGGCCCGTTGCCATTCTCCTCCGGGAACCACCAGTAGAGGCCGTTCACATTCGGATGCTTCTTCAGTTCGGCAATCAGGTCCTTCGCAAACGCAGCCTGCCCTTGAGGATTTATCGGCCAGACAGATGAAAAGTCATAGGTAATGCCTTGCCCCACCTTCGGCTGCCACTGATAATAGTAAGCCGTCTCCACGATCTGCACCTTTTTGTCAGGGAAGGCAGAGGCCAGAGTGCTGAGAGTCTGCGACAGCACCTGCAGCGAATTGTGCCAGAAAGGATAGTAGGAGAGACCTATCACGTCATAGTCCACGCTTGCCAGGCGAGTGTAAATATCCTTCGAGTCGTTGGGGTAGCCCGAGCGCTCCGTGTGGATCATGATCTTCGCCTTCGGGCAGACCTCGCGGCAAGCCTTGCAAGCCTGGTTCAGGAAATTGCGGAAACGGTTCCAGTAAGCATCGGGAGAATCGTTGAAACAGCGGTTAGTCTTCGACGTGCGGTCCACCTTCGCGCTCCACAGCATGCCATAGCTAATCTCGTTGCCCGGCTGGATGAAATCAGGAGTTACGCCCTCCGCCACCAGCCGCTGCAGGCATTGCTTGGTATAATCATAAACCTTCGTGGCCAGCTGCTCGTCGGTCAGGCTTGCCCAATCCTTCGGAATCCACTGGTTAGAAGGGTCAGCCCAGGTGTCGCTGTAATGAAAGTCCAGCAGCAGCGCCATGCCGGCCGCCTTGATGCGCCTGGACAGCCGCACTACATAATCAAGGTCCTGGCAGACCTGAGCATCGGTATTGCCGTCGGCATCCTTGCGGTTCGGGTTTACGAACAGCCTCACCCGCGCCGCATTCCAGCCCACAGCATCGCCGGCCATGTAAGCCAATACATCAGGAATCTTCGTGCCGTTCTGGTCAAGATAAGCCACCCCGGCGTCATCATAGCTCTGCAGGACAGAAATGTCGCCACCCACATACATCGCAGTATCATCCGGGTCCGGCTCAGGTTGAGGTTCAGGCTGCGGCTGCTCGTTGCATGAAAAGGCGAGACAGACGAAAAGAAGAGACATTATCCAGAGATGCTTCATGGCGCAGGAGGGTTTTGATAGATGTCAAATTTAGCAATTTTTTCAGCGCAAATGCAGGATTTGTTTTAACTGATTATTATGCCTAACTTTGAAAAGAACACCTGTCCCTAAGCTATCATGGCGCTCGGAACTAAATTTAAAACATGGCAAAAAGTGCTCCTGCTTTGCCTCGCGGGAGCTTTTGTGGGCCTCGGATGCCTCTTCCTTTATATGATGCGATTCCATACGTATCTCATAGGAGACGACCCGTCGGCCTGCGTCAACTGCCACATCATGCAGCCCTACTACGCCACCTGGAATCATTCGACGCACGGCCGTGGCGAAGGAGCCGTAGCCACCTGCAACGATTGCCATGTGCCGCATGAGAATATGGTTCGTAAATACGCCTTCAAAGGGCTGGACGGCATGAAGCACACAGCCGCGTTCCTGACATTCAGCGAACCGCAGGTTCCGGCAGCCAAGGACCCCAGCGCCCAGGTCATCATGAACAATTGCATCCGTTGCCACACCGAACTCACGACAGAGATGGTGAAGGCCGGTAAGATAGATTTCAAGATGGCACAGGCAGGAGAGGGGCAGGCCTGCTGGGACTGCCACCGCGATGTGCCCCACGGAGGCAAGAACTCACTGGCCGCTACCCCGGACGCCAAAGTGCCGTTCCCTGACTCCCCCGTCCCCGAATGGCTGCAGAAAGCCATAGGACACAAGTCGCCTCACGGCCATTTACACGGAAAATAATACTATCAAGATATGAGCGAAAAGAAACTCAAACCTTTGCACAACTGGCTGATATTCGGCGCCTCGATGGTCGTCGTCTTTATCCTCGGACTGGTCGTTTCCGCCCTGATGGAACGCCGCGCCGAGGTGGCCAGCGTCTTTAACAACCGCAAGAACCCGATGGAAGGCATCGTCGCCCAGAACCAGAAGTTCAAGAGCGATTTCCCTCGCGAGTACGAAACATGGAAGGCCACTGAAGAGACCGATTTCCGCTCCAAGTATATGTCTTCTGATATACAGGATGTCCTCGAAGAGCGCCCCAACATGGTGATCCTCTGGGCAGGCTATGCCTTTTCATGGGACTACAATTCGCCGCGCGGCCACTTCCATGCCCTGGAAGACCATCGAGAGATCCTTCGCACCGGATTCCCTACCACGCTGACTGACGGCTCGAACCAGCCAGGCACCTGCTGGACCTGCAAAGGCCCCGATGTGCCCCGCCTGATGGAAGAAGTCGGCCCGGCAGAGTTCTACAAGGCCAACTGGGCCAAGTGGGGCTCAGAAGTGGTGAACCCCATCGGCTGCTCCGACTGCCATGACAGCGGGACGATGGACCTCCACATCAGCCGTCCGGCCCTGCGCGAAGCATTCGCAAGCATGGGCAAAGATGTCGACAAGGCCACTCATAACGAGATGCGCTCACTTGTCTGCGCCCAGTGCCATGTTGAATATTACTTCCACGATTATCCCGAGACTCCGGAGAAAGACCAGTACCTCACCTTCCCCTGGAAATACGGTCTCACGCTGGAAGATGCCGAGAAATATTACGACGAGATGGGCTATGCCGATTACATCCACGCCCTCTCCAAGGCTCCCATCCTGAAAGCCCAGCATCCCGGCTATGAAACCTCGCTTCAGGGCATCCACGGCCAGAGAGGTGTCACCTGCGCTGACTGCCACATGCCTTACGTAGCCGACGGCGGAGTGAAATACACCGACCACCATATCCAGAGCCCTCTTGCCAAAATGGACCGCACATGCCTGGTGTGCCATCGCGAAAGTGAAGAGACCCTGCGCCAGAACGTCTATGAGCGTCAGGAAAAATGCCTCGAAGTCCGCAACCAGCTTGAAGATGTGCTGGCCAAAGCCCACATAGAAGCCAAGTTCGCATGGGACAAAGGTGCCACCGAGGCTGAGATGAAGGATGCTCTACAGGACATCCGCAAGAGCCAGTGGCGTTGGGACTATGCAGTAGCATCCCACGGCGCTTCGTTTCACGCTCCCCAGGAAGTCCTGAGACTTATGGGCAACGGCATCAGCTATGCCCAGGAAGCCCGCCTGCAGATTGCCAAAGTGCTGGCAAAACATGGCTTCAGCGGTGACGTTCCGATGCCCGATATTTCCACCAAAGCCAAGGCTCAGGCTTATATCGGTCTTGACATGAAAGGTATGCAGGAGAAGAAAGCAACCTTTATGGATAACATTGTTCCTCAGTGGCTCACAATAGCCAAAGAACAAGGCAAACTGCTTGATTACTAGTATGGCTTGGAAAAAACCTTGGGGCATGACAGAAGGCTTCCTTATCGGAGGAGGGCTTATCGTTGTCGGACTGCTGCTGCAGGTGGTGCTCGGCCCCATCAACTGGAGCCTCTTCGCCTGGCCGGTGAACCTTGTATTGCTGATCCTGCTGGTGGCGTTCATCGGCTTGATGTATGCGCTGCGCAAGCGCGTCTATGCCTTCGAATGGATGATGCACTCTTCAGCCGCAGTGCCTTGCCTGCTGTTTGCCGCGGTGCTCACCATAGTCATGGGCCTGCTGCCACAGATTAAGACTGGCGGTGTGCCGTGGCTCAGCCAGATGCTCAGCTTCTGGCCCTTCGTGATTATCTGGACTTGGATGATGGTCATATCGGCCCTGGCGGCGCTGAACCATCTGCTTCGCTGGAAAGTGAAGGAAATACCCTTTATCCTGAACCACCTCGGAGTGGTGATAGCCATCGTCGCCGCCACGCTCGGCAATGCCGACACCCAGACTCTGCAGATGACAGTATTCTCAGACATGCCGGAGTGGCGCGCGATTGACGATAATGGCGAGGTGCATGACCCCGGCATCGCCATCGACCTGCACAGTTTCACCATGGAAGAATACCCCGACCACACTCCGAAGCGCTTCGCCTCCGACATCACGGTCTACACCGAAGACGGCGACAGCGTGCAGGGAATAGTGGAGGTCAACAAGCCGCTCAAGGTTGGTGGCTGGAAAATCTACCAGTACGGCTACGACACGTCGCGGGGTGCCTACAGCGCCTACAGCGTCTTCCAGCTGGTGCGTGACCCCTGGATATTCTGGGTATATCTCGGCATTTGCATGATGCTCGCAGGCGCAGTCTGCCTGATGTTGTTTATGGCCCCTAAACCTGTGAAGCAATGAGTTGGGATTTATTCATAGTATTCGCTCTGGTCGCCGTAGTCCTCTGGGCTTTGGGCGCCTTCTTCGCATGGAAAGAGCGCCGCAAGGCAGTGTATGTCTGCACGCTTGCGGGCCTTCTGGTTTTCTTTGCTTTCATAGTGGGCATGTGGATCACCCTCGAGCGGCCGCCGATGCGCACGATGGGGGAGACGCGCCTCTGGTATTCGTTCTTCCTGCCGGTAGCCGGCATCATCGTATACAGCCGCTGGCGCTACAAATGGATCCTGAGCTTCAGCACGATGCTGGCGTTTGTCTTCATCTGCGTCAACCTCTTCAAGCCCGAAATCCACTCCAAGAGCCTTATGCCGGCGCTTCAGAGCCCCTGGTTCGCCCCGCACGTCATAGTCTACATGTTCTCATACGCCCTGCTCGGCGCCGCCACTGTCATGGCCGTCTATATGCTGATACGCAAAAACAAGACGACGGCCGCCGAGATCAATCTGACAGATAATCTGGTCTATGTGGGGCTGGCCTTCCTGACTTTCGGAATGCTCTTCGGCGCGCTGTGGGCCAAGGAAGCTTGGGGCACCTACTGGGCCTGGGACCCTAAGGAAACCTGGGCAGCAGCCACCTGGCTCTGCTACCTCGTCTACCTCCATCTGCGCAAGGCCCGACCGAGCGAGTGGCAGGATGCCTGCGTGCTACTGCTGGTAAGCTTTGTCTGCCTCCAGATCTGCTGGTGGGGCATAAACTACCTCCCGTCAGCCCAGGGACTGTCGGTGCATACTTACTAGTTATTCAGATATCGTAAGTGTACAAGGTCTGCTTTTTTGTGGCAGACCTTGTACGCTCTTATTTTGCTAATCGCTGATTATTATTGTTTTATGATTTTGGGGTGTACAAGGTGTGCGGCGTTTTAGCAGACCTTGTACGCTAATTGCCTTTATTTGCAGGAGGCGGCCCAGACGGCGAGGGATTTCTTGTCGTAGCTGTTGAGCAGCTTGCCAGGCTTCCAGTTGATGTCGGGGTACTGGGCTGCGAACTGCTTGTCGGCGCCTGAGACATCACTTCCGCCGGAAGTGGCGAAGAAGATGACGGTCTTGCCAGCGAAGCCGTATGTCTCGATGAAGGTATTGATGATTGTCGGAGCGGTGTACCACCATACGGGGAAGCCGATAAAGATGGTCTTATAGCTGTCAGCATCTTCAAGGTCTGCCACGATGGCCGGGCGCGAATTCTTGTCCTTCATCTCGACGCTGCTGCGGGAAGTCTTGACGCGCCAATCCAGGTCTGCGGCTGTATATTTCACCTCGGGTTTAATCTCATAGAGAGTGCCGCAGGTGACATCTGCGAGGTCCTTGGCCACGGCTGCTGTAGTGCCGGTCGGCGAGAAGAATGCTACGAGGGTTTTGCCGCTGATGGCGCGATAGCCGTCGAGGCTGCCGATGTCGAGACGGGAACCGGGCATGCGAAGAGCGTGGAGCGAGGCGACGCGGGAAATATAGCCGGCGAGATTGCCGGGAGCGTCCCACTGGCAGCCGTTATCGATGGCTGAGAGGATCAGCGGAATGTCCTTGGCGCTGTAGATGTAGAAAGGCGGAGTCACATGATGGCTCTTCGGCTCGGCAGGCTTCTCCTCCATGTCGGTGACGCGGCCGTTCTCATCCATGCAGATCACGCCGCAGCGGTGCAGCCTCACTTCGTCCATCTCGTCGTAATAGAATATCACGGCAGTGCCTTTCTCCTTGAAGAAATCCACCAGCGAAGCCAGCGAGAAGTCCAGCAAGTTGTCGGCCGCCGCAACCAGAATATCGTCCTTGATGTCGAATTCGCGGATCGCAGCCACCAGGTCTCCCACAGCCCCGATGCGGTTGTCGTTGGAAGTTGAGCCGTCGTCAAGAAGGCGGATGGGCTTGGCATATCTGTCAGAAGCCACCACGAGCCAGTCTTCGAAAATCTTGATGAAGCGGTGGTTTGTGACGATGATGTGCTCATCAATCTCATCCAGCGCGTCGACATCCTCCAACATCTTGTCCAGGATAGTGCTGTCGCCTACGGGCAGCAGGGGTTTCGGGAAATTTTCAGTGAGAGGATACATCCTCGTGGCATATCCGGCAGCCAGAACTACATTCTTCATACGTTACAGTTTTGTGTACGCAAATTTAAACAAATTAAAGACAAGAGAATTATCTTTGTAGGACAAAGAAACATTTGGAAACATGGCATACGAAATAAGGAATCCCGAGCTCTGGCGCGACGGCGAGCTCAAGATAGAGTGGGTGGCAGCCCACATGCCGCTGCTCTCAGCTCTCAAGAAGGAATTTGAAGAGAAAAAGCCTTTCAAAGGGCTGAAAATAGCCCTGTCGGTGCATCTCGAGGCGAAGACCGCATATCTCTGCAAGACCCTTGCAGCCGGCGGAGCCGAGATGTTCGTGACAGGCAGCAACCCCCTCTCTACCCAGGACGACATCGCCGCAGCGCTGGCCCACGACTCACTGAACGTCTTTGCGTGGTACGACGCCACCGACGAGGAATATGACCGCCACATCACCAAGGTAATCGAGGCTGGCCCGAACATCATCGTCGACGACGGCGGCGACCTGGTCAGCAAGATCCACAACTGCTTCCCCGAGCTGCTCGGCAACGTCATGGGCGGCTGCGAGGAGACGACCACCGGCATCCTGAGGCTGAATGCCATGAACAAGGCCCGCAAGCTTGCGTTCCCCATGATCCTTGTGAATGATGCATCCTGCAAGCACCTTTTCGACAACCGCTACGGCACCGGCCAGTCAGTGTGGAACGGCATCAACCGCACCACCAACCTCATAGTGGCTGGCAAGACAGCTGTGGTGGCAGGCTACGGCTGGTGCGGCAAAGGCGTTGCCATGAGGGCAAAGGGTCTCGGAGCAAAGGTAATCGTGACTGAGGTAGACCCTGTCAAGGCCATCGAGGCTGTGATGGACGGCTTTGAGGTTATGCCGATGCGGCAGGCCGCTCCTCTGGGCGACATCTTCATCACCGTCACAGGCTGCGAAGATGTCATTACTACTGAAGATTTCATAATAATGAAGGACGGCGCCATCTGCTGCAACGCAGGCCACTTCGACTGCGAAGTGAATGTCAGTCAGCTCAAGGCCATGTCTGTCAGCCACCATACGGCCCGCAAGGACATCGAGGCCTACGTGCTGCCTAACGGGCGCACCATCTACATCCTGGCCCAAGGTCGTCTGGTGAACCTTGCTGCCGGCGACGGCCATCCCGCAGAGATTATGGATATGTCCTTCGCCATCCAGGCCCTCTGCGCCCGCTACATCGCCACCAACCACCCGCTCAACCGCGCTCCCGGCGATATGGTCATCCAAGTCCCGGCAGACATCGACGACGAAGTGGCCCGCCGCAAGCTCGCCACCCTCGGCTGCAGCATCGACACCCTCACCCCCGAGCAGCACCGCTACCTATTCGGAGAATAACAATCCTAAACTATACTATGAAACGCTTAACTCTTTTACTTCTGCTGCTTTCAGCATCTGTGCTGATGTGGGCCCAGCACCCGTCAGACTACAATGCCGGCGGCAGATTCCCGCAGATCAATGCGGACAATTCAGTGACATTCCGCGTCAACGCCCCTAACGCAAAGGCTCTTACAGTAGACCTCGGCGGGCGCTACCCCATGACCAAGGATGCCTACGGCGTCTGGACAGCCACCACAGCTCCCCAGGTTCCCGGCTTCCACTACTATTCTCTCCTGGTAGGCGGCCAGTCATTCGCCGACCCTGCCACCTACACTTTCTTCGGCATGAGCCGCTACGCCAGCGCCGTAGAGGTCAATGAGACTCCTGAGGAGGCTGATTTCTACCTCCCGAAGCAAAACGTCCCGCAGGGCGCCGTACGTTCTGTGAAGTTCTGGTCTGACGTGTGCCAGCAGTACCGCAGGATGTATGTCTACACTCCTGCCGAATATGACAAGAACCCCGGCAAGCGCTACCCCGTGCTCTATCTGCAGCATGGCGGCGGCGAGGATGAGACAGGCTGGATCTATCAGGGTTTCGCTGACATTATCCTCGACAACCTCATCTTCAAGGGCGAGGCAGTGCCGATGATCATCGTCATGAACTCAGGCGTCGCCAGCAAACCTGACGGCACCGAAGCTTTCGACCAGATGATGGTGGATGACGTGATCCCGTTCGTGGACAAGAATTTCCGCACCAAAGCTGACCGCGACAACCGCGCGGTGGCCGGCCTTTCATGGGGCGCCAAGCAGGCTTACGACCTGGGCTTCGGCCACAAGGATCTCTTCTCATGGGTATCCGGCTTCAGCGGCATCATCGTAATCGGCGATTTCAATGTGCGCAACCCTGGCTTCCGCGATCCCGAGAAGTTCATGTCTGCATGGAACGGCGTGTTCAAGGATCCCGCAGCTTTCAACAGGGATTACCACCTGGTGTTCTGCACCACAGGCGAGGCTGAAGGCAAGCTCATCGAGGAGATGCACGAAATCCTCCTGCAGAACGGCATCCAGAACGAATACTACTGTTCTCCCAACACAGCCCACGAGTGGCTCTCATGGCGCCGCAGCCTCTATCAGTTCGCAAAGAAACTTTTTAAATAGACCGCTATGAAAACAAGACATATAATCATATCGCTGCTCGCAGTTGCGGCTGTGCTCACTTCCTGCAAGGAGAAACCTGTAATCGGTCTGATTACCGAGCCCACACCGGCAAGTTCCAACCTTCCCGGCAAAGAGTACCCCAAGATCAACCCTGACCTGAGCGTCGTCTTCCAGGTGAATGCGCCCCAGGCTGAAAGTGTCCAACTCGACCTCGGCCACATCTATGAGATGACTAAGAACGCCGACGGCATCTGGGAGGTCACCAGCGAACCTCAGGTTCCCGGCTTCCACTATTATTCAATCGTCGTTGACGGCATGCGTCTGGCAGACCCTTCAAGCCAGCTTTTCTATGGCACGGGCAAGATGTCCAGCGCCATCGAGATTCCGGAGGTCGGCGTCGACTTCTACCTGCCGAAGGACGTGCCTCACGGAGAGATCCGTATGCAGAGGTACTGGTCTGACCTGACCCAGACATGGAGGACTTGCTACGTTTACGTTCCGGCTGAATATGAGAAGAAGGCAGACAAACGCTACCCTGCTCTCTATCTCTACCATGGCGGCGGAGAGGATGAGACCGGCTGGGCTATCCAGGGCAAGGTCGACAACATCATGGACAACCTCATCGCTGAGAAGAAGTGTGTTCCTATGATTATCGTCATGGACCGTGGCGAGGCTCTTGTTCCCAGGGCTTCGATGGCTGCAGGCCCGCGCGGCATGTTCAACTTCGAACCCGTAGACCAGCTTATCTCGCAGGAGCTCATCCCGATGATCGACTCTAAGTACCGCACCGTGGCCGACCGTGACCACCGTGCCATCACCGGTCTTTCAATGGGCGGCTTCATCGCCTGGAGCGTTGGTCTGAACCATCCCGAGCTCTTCGCCTACATCGGCGGCTTCAGCGGCAGCGGCATGGCTCAGAACCCTGACGCTTATCCTGCAAGTCTCAATGATCAGTACAAGCTCCTCTTCATCAGCACCGGCAGCGACGAGTCGCCGCAGATGTACGCCACCGTCACTAATTTCCGTGACGTGCTGGAGAAGAACGGCGTGAAACACATCTACTACGAGTCTCCCGGCACCGGCCACGAATGGCTCAACTGGCGCCGCAGCCTGAAGGAGTTCGTCCCGAGATTGTTCAAGTAACAAACGAAAAACACCGCAGTTGCTACTGCGGTGTTTTGTTTTGCGGAGAGTGAGGGATTCGAACCCCCGAACCCTTTCGGATCAACAGTTTTCAAGACTGCCGCCATCAACCACTCGGCCAACTCTCCTTCCCGATATGGGAGTGCAAAGATAGATATTTTTAAAGATTGTGCAAAAATATTTATATTTGAGTATGAAAAAGATACTCCTGTTCCTATTATGCGGCATGCTTGTCGCGAGTTGCGGCCTGGCACAGAAAACAGCCAAAGATGTCGTTGAGCAAAAAGTGACGGCTCTGTCGAACCTCAAAGGTGCGAAAGTTGAGTCGGTAACCCTCGAAGATGGCCTTGCAGCCCTCAAAGTAACGTTTGAAAGCGGCATCCTGTTCGGATTCAACCAGTCGAACATCAGTGATGCTGCGAAAGCTTCTCTCGATGAACTTGTAAGCAGTATTTCCGACCTTCCGGACAGCCGCATCAGAGTATACGGCCACACCGACAATGTCGGTACCCACGAGGCGAATATGACAGTTTCTGCCAGACGTGCCAACGAGGTTTCCAAGTATCTGCAGTCAAAGGGCATCGATGCTGAGCGCCTCATGTCCAAAGGCCTTGCCTTCGACGACCCTGTCGCCGACAACAAAACTGAGGAAGGCCGTGCCCAGAACCGCCGCGTCGAGATTTTCGTAATCCCGGCTCAGTAGTTCCCATCCTTTATCTAGCGTACAAGGTCTGCTAAAATCTCGCGCACCTTGTACGCTCGTAAAATTTAAAGCGCTAATAATCAGAGATTAACAAAATCGAAGTGTACAAGGTCTGTCGCAAAAAAGCAGACCTTGTACGCTTATCGCTTCTTTCCGAGCAATTGCCTGATGGTGTCTTCTTTTAGCTCAAATACTCTGGCAAGTTGCGCTGGTGTCGTCTTGAAAGAATGATAAACATATATTAAGAGCTTTGCTCTCTTCTCGATAGACAATTCATTTACATTTGCTGAGAACCATCGCTGAGATAACTCATTGGTAGAAAGTAGCAACTCATTATCTGTCCTCATCTGCCGCGGGGCAATCAGCAACTTGTTGGTCATCTCCGAAGTATTGACCCCACCAATCAGTCTTAGAAAAAAGCTTTGGTCATTATTGAAAGCACTTTCGATATAGCGCCAGTCGCATATCGATACTGGTTCCAGTTCCCCGGCTTCATCAATAAGCCAGTTGACATCATCCAGTTTGTCACCTGTGTGCATAATTTGCCGCACATCTCTGCAGGATAGTAAGCTGACTTGCCGTACTGGTTTGTTGGCTGGAATTCTTCCGCCACTGAAAACAGCGCGGAAGCCAGTCCATCGATAGTCTTGGATAGCAGTTGCTCCATTGTCCATAGCATTGCGAATCACATAGGCGATAGCATTCCGTACATAAAAATCAGAGTCAAGAAATATGGCTTTGGAATCATTCCTTTTCAGAACAGAAGAATCATTATACTTTTTACAGAAATGCATAGAGTAGAGTTTCTTTATTTCATTGGCAAATGATTCCGCTACTATTTGAGTTTCAGCTAGAACTATACAGTGAACATGGTTCGATACAACCGTATACATCACAAGTATAGTGTTCTTCCGGCGGGCACACAGGCACAAAACCTTGACAAACAAGTCATAGTCATAATCATCCCTGCACAAAACTTTGTTCTCGAGACCTTCGATACAGATATGAAATGGGAATACTTTCTTGTTTGTACCGTCTGGAAGTTCTTTGAATGGGTTTCTATCAAAATAACTCTTCATTTTATTCGGTTTTATTACCCTTACCTGTACAAGGTCTGCTAAAAAGTCGCACTCCTTGTACGCTCGTGAAATTTAAAGTACTAATAATCAGAGATTAATAAAATTGAAGTGTACAAGGTCTGTCGTAAAAAAGCAGACCTTGTACGCTTGAGGGGGCTAATGCAGTTTCGCGGCTTTGTCGGGGGTGAGGATGCCGGCGTCTACGAGGGCGGGAAGGGTCCAGGAGAGTGTGTCGACGGTGCGCTTGAAGCGGATGATGCCCTTGGCGGCGTAGGAGCCGATGTAGGGGTGGGCTTCGAGTTGCGCCTGGGTGGCTTCCCAG